>Ga0209686_1000928_pt1 | contig 14651 bp, 13 predicted proteins | sample GraSoiAngelo_126_FD_185883 | JGI IMG/M metagenome (GOLD analysis project Ga0209686, IMG submission 185883) | Grasslands soil microbial communities from the Angelo Coastal Reserve, California, USA - 14_0927_09_20cm (SPAdes) (version 2) | ecosystem: Environmental > Terrestrial > Soil > Grasslands ...
GCTGATCCGCGTCGCGCTTCCGAACCAACGCGGGCCCGGTGGGGGCGGCGGCGGCGGTTTGGGCGGACTCGGCTTCATCGCCCAGGCGTTTGGTCGCACGGCCGGGGGCGGGGGCGGGGGCGGGGGATTCGGCGGGTTCGGCGGAGCGGCCGCCGTCTCGAGCGGCGACTACCTCGTGAGTATCACCGTGGACGGGAAGACCCTCTCCCGGGTGCTGCGCGTCGAGCGGGCGAGCGGGACGGGCGCTGGCGCGTCGTTCGCGTTCGACGACGACGAGGACGCCGACCCGTAGCAGCCTAGGGGAGAACGCGTGAAGGCGCGCGGGGCGCACGCTCCGCCCGCCACACTGGGAATTCGCGTCCCGCCGAGGCGCCGAGCTGCATACCGGGCGCCCGGCTGAACGCACCCCAGCGCGCCAGCCCGAACCCCTCCGGCTCGAGCAGGGCGAAGACGAGCCTGCCGAGCGGTTGCGCCGTGGACACGAAATAGCACCCCGCCGGCACGCTGCGCGGCGTGCGCGCCCACGTCCCCGTCACCTCCAGCAGATGGTGTCCCTGGAACTCCCGCGTCGCCCAGTTGAGCTCGGTCCCGGTGAGGACTTCTACCGTGTCCGTCCACTCTCGGGCGAGCCGCTGCACTTGGATGCCGTGGAGGCGGAGCAGGGCGGCGCCGTCGCTGTCGGCCGCCGGCAGGAAGTAGCCTGCCGGCAACGGGCGGGTGAGCGAATCAACGAAGCGGTCCCTTACTGGCAGCCGGTAGGTGCGGACCTGCTGCATCACCTCGAGCCGAACGGCCTCGACGCCGCGCGACGCCAGCCTGTAGGCGACCGCCAGCGACGGCCGCGGGGCTGAGCTCGCCCCTTCCAGTGCCGTCTGGCGGTCGGCTGCGCGCTCGAGACGGCGGATCTCGTCGCCGTGCCGCCCCGTGTACTCCAGGATCTCCACCAGGAAGTCGTGCGTCACCTGCACGCGCGTCTTGAAGTCGGCGTGCGAGTATGCCTCCGACAGGATCGCCATCCGCCCTCGCAGGCCCACGTAATTCGTTCCATACCAACCGAGCGGAGCGTAGGTATCCCAGCTCTGCGGCGCCTGCGGCGTCTCCACGTTGCCGTAGTCGAAGATCGACTCGTGGTACTTGTCCTGGAGCGTCTTGCGAAGCGCGGGGAGCATCCGGTCCCGCACGAAGGTACTGGGCCCCGCCGGCCCGTTGGGATCGAGCGGCGGCGCGTAGGTGAGTTGATAGCCGTGCAGGGTCCCGTCTGTGGTGTGGAGGTCCACCATCAGCGCTGGGTCCCACGTGGTGTACACCCGGGCGAGCGACGCGCGGGTTTCGGGTGCTTCGGCCTTGAAGTAGTCCCGGTTCAAGTCGAGGTTCTTCCCGTCGGCGCGCTGTCCGATCAGGGCGGGGCCGCTCTGCTCAGAGCGGTTCACCGCCTGCGGGCCGAGGGCGTCGTTGCCGTCGGGGTTGTAGTCCGGCGCCACGAGGATCACGAGGGTCCGCAGCAGCTCGCGGCGCGCTCCCGCCAGCTCGCGCAGCAGTGCGAGCACGGCTTCCTTCCCCTCTACTTCCCCTCCGTGGATGTTCGCCTGCAGGTACACCACCAACTTTCCGGACGCCGCCGCTTCGCCCGGGGACGTCACCGTCGGGTCGGAGGCGATCACGAAGTAGATCGGCTTGCCGAGCGCGGAGGTGCCCATCTCGGAGACTCGGACGGGCGCCCCGGCGAGCTCGAGACTATCGAGGAAAGCGCCTACCTCTGCGTTGGTGGACGTGGCCGCGTAGTCTGTCCGCTCGGCCGTCGTCTGCGGCAGCGCCTGGGCCGCTAGCCCCGGTGCGGCGGCGGCGAGGGCCGCGAGGACAGCGCGGAACGGAAGGCGCATCGGCTACTCAGCCCGCCGCCGTCGCCAGACATTCGATCTCCACCCGCGCGCCGAGCGCCAGCCCGCTCCCCGCGACGGTGGAGCGCGCCGGTGGATCCTTCGAGAAGTAGGTCGCGTACACCTCGTTCATCTTCGCATAGTCCTTGATGTCGACCAGGAACACCGTGCACTTCACGACCCGGTCAAGCGAACTCCCTGCCGCGGCGAGCAGCGCCTTGACGTTCTCGAGGGCCTGGCGCGTCTGACCCGTGATGCCGGTGTCGGCGAGCTCGCGCGTGCCGGGGCGATTCCCGATCTGGCCGGACAAGTACACCATGTTCCCGACGCGCACCGCCGGGGAGAACGGCAGACCGACGGCTGTGCCGGGGGGACTGATGACCTGGCGTTGCTGCGCGGCGACGGGGAGCGCGATGGCAAGACCTAGGGCGAGCAATGCGCTGGCTTTCATGGTCGGCTCCTGTTGGGGAGATGTAGGATCTGGTGTCGTCCGGAGAATCTCGTGTCGTGTGTCTTGTGAGGGACTGAAGTCCCTCATAACCCCACCACTAGGGGACATACCGTTTAGTCGCCCGTTCCGCCACTCTAGGCTACCCGTCGCAGCATTACCACCGGCCATACCACCGTCAATGCAAGCCCGCCCGCCGCGCTGCCGAAGAAGGCCGGGCCTGCACCGTACGCCTGAAACACCGCGCCCAGCCCGATGCCGCCGGCGAGCGCCGCCAGCCCGGTCACGCCGTGATACATCCCGAATCCGCTCCCCTGGCGCGCACCGGCGAGCTGCGCGACGAGGGCCCGCTCGGGGCTTTCGGTGAGGCCGGCCACTGTCCCGAATGCCAGGAACAGCGTCCACGCCGCTCCGGCGCTGCGCGCCAGCGCGAAGCCAGCCGCTACGCCCGCGTAGGCGAGCCATCCCAGCCACATGGTACGACCCGCGCCGATGCGGTCGGTGAGGCGGCCGCCCGCGAAGCTCGCCGACGAGCGCACCACGTGCAGCGCGGCCCATAGCAACAGCACCGCCGCCGTCGAGACGCCGAGCTGCTGGCATCGCAGGATCAGGAGCGTCTCTGGCATGCGGAGGAGATAGAAGGCGGAGATCCCGAAGAGAGGGAAGATCCGTGATGGTTGGTGGAGGTTGGTGAAGGATTGTGGAGGTGCCACCATCCTCCACCATCCTCCACTGTCCTTGACGGCCCAGACCGCCAGCACCAGGACCGCCACTCCCGGCGCCAGACTCGCTCCGATCACCGTCCGCACGTCCGCGCTCCCCGACGTCAGCAGCCACCACGCGGTGAGCGGACCGAGCACCGCGCCTGCGTGGTCCATCCCCCGCTGCAGGCCGAACGCTCGACCCAACAGCGGCGCGGGCGTGACATCCGCCATGAGGGCATCGCGCGGCGGCGTGCGGATGCCCTTGCCGATGCGGTCCACCACCCGCAGCCCGATCACCTGCCACGCGGCCCCAGTGAGGGCGATGATCGGCCGCACCAGCACGGCGATGGCGTAGCCCAGCACGATGAGCGGCCCGCGGCGCGCTGTCCGATCCGCCAACCGACCCGCGCCAAACTTCACGACCGACGCCGCGAACTCGGCCACACCGTCCAGTGCGCCGAGCGCCTGCGGGCCCGCGCCGAGCACGCCCGTGACGAACGCCGGCAGCAGGGGATAGATCATCTCGCTCGCGAAGTCGTTCAGCAGCGAGACGAACCCGAACAGCTTCACGGGCCGCGGCAGCCGCGCTACCGCGGCGCCGCTAGCGGTCATCGAGCCCCAGACCCCACCGGATCAGCGTGACGGGCAGGCCACCGTATCTGAGGATCGCATCGTGGAAGCCGCGCAGCGTGTACGCCGCGCCGCGCGCCATGCGAAAGTCGTCCCTGAGGGTGAGCAGCTCGCGCCGCCCCACCGCATAGCTCAGCGGGTATGCCGGCTCGGCGCAGTAGCGCCGCACCTCCCCCTCCGCGTTGGCCCGCTCCACGTTGACGTGCGTCGTGAGATAGTCCACCGCCTGGGCGAACGTCATCCCCCGGGTGTGCAACCCTACGTCGAGCAGCACCCGGACCGCGCGCCACAACAGGTGCACCCGCTGGAAGAACTGCTCCTCCTCCGACCGGTAGAATCCCTCCTCCCCCATCATGTCCTCGCAGTACAGCGCCCACCCTTCGACCGTGACCGGTGTCCACACGTTCTTCCGCGTCTCAGACCGCTGTTGCTGCGCGTGCACCAGCTGGAGGTGATGGCCGGGGTAGCCTTCGTGGAGCGCCGTGGCGGCAAGCTCGTGGCGGCAGTGGTCGCGGAGGATCCGCTCCTGGGCGCTCGCCGGGAGCGCCGGATCAGGCAGGGTCACGTAGAACCACCCGGTCCGGTCCGTCGAGTAGGGGCCGGGGCTGTCGTAGGCGGCGAAGGGAATCAGCGGCCGCATGAAGGCCGGCGTGGGCACGACGTCGAGCGGGGCGTTGGGGATCGGCGCGAGGCCGCGCTCCGCCACGAAGTCGCGCGCCCGCACCATCTCGCGAGCATACGCTTCCACCAGCCCGGCGGCGGGGGGGTGGTCGCCGCGCAGCCGCTCTGCGACGTCCTGCCAGCGCTTGCCGCCGTCGAGCCGGGCCGCGCGGCGCCCCAGATCGGCCTCGACCTCCTCCTTCAGATGAAGCCCATAGCGCCATAGTTCCGGCGCGGTGTCGCGCAGCGCGTGCTCGTAGTGCAGGTGGAAGTTGAAGTCCTCTTCGCCCAGTGCGAACTCTTCCGAGGCCGTCTCGAGCCAGCGCTCGAGATCCCGCTCGAAGCCCGTCATCGCGTCCGCCGCCTGCTCGACCGCCACCCGTAAGGCGTCGCCCGGTCCGGGGGGCGCGTCCGGAATAGCGGCGCCGATGCCGCGCACCAACTGCAGCCCCCCCGCATTGATCCGCAGCGCCGTTTCGACGAACACCCGGACCGGCTGCACCAGCGCTGCGCGCGCGTCGTCCAGCAGCCGCGGCACGTCCTCGAGCCGCCCGATCAGAGCGCGGGCCCGCTCTTCGTCGCTCCGGTCGCCGCGCCCCAGCAGAAAGTGCAGCCCGCCGAGCAGGTGGTTCAGCCAGAACGCCGGACTCTTCGCCTGCGGCCGTTCGCGCTCGAAGCGGCGCAGCACCACGCGGATGTCGTTCAGCAGCGCGGTCCGGTCGATTTCGTCTTCCAGCTCCTCGGCAGACGTCTCTTCCAGCGCCGCCGCGAGCGACTTCAGCGCGGCGACGTGGGGCACGAGCGCCGGCGGGCTGTAGCGCCCGTAGCGGTCGTCGTACGTCTGCACTCCGGCCTGCGTGGCGGCGACGGGGTCGAAGTGCCACCGCAGGTCGAAGTACGCCTTCTCGATTTCGTGGAGCGTCCCTACCGCCATGCCCCTTGCCTGACCAAGCGGTGGCACTCGTCGTCCGAGAGCACGCGGTCGGTGCGTTTCGCCGCCTCGAACAGCACGCGGCACGCCGCTTCGTCTTCGGCGTCGTAGCCGTGGGTCTCGAGCCAGTACTTCACATTGGACAGCCCCGAGACGGGGGAGATCTCGATCTTCTGCTCGAGCCCGAACTCCTCGGCGGGCACCGAGCTGTACACCCGGTCGGCGAGCCACGCGTGGCCCTTCTTTTTCGCTTTGATGATCGCCGCCGCGTGCACCCCGGTGCCGGTACGAAACGCGTCCGCACCCAGCACCGGGTAGTTCACCGGAATTGGCACCCCCACGGCGTCCGCCACCAGGCGGCAGTACTGCGGCAGCTTGGTGATGTCGTGCCGATGCGCGCCCAGCAGCTTCAGGTTGACGATCAGGAGATCCATCTCGGCGTTGCCCACCCGTTCGCCCACCCCCAGGGCCGTAGCGTGGACGCGGTCCACCCCGGCCTCGATCGCCGCGAGACAGTTGATCAGTCCCAGCCCGCGGTCGCGGTGCCCGTGCCAGTCGATCGCCACCCGTTTGTCCGTGACGATTTCACGCTTGACGAATCCCACCAACGCCTTGACGCCATCGGGAGTCGCATGGCCGACGGTGTCGGCGAGACAGATTCGTGTCGCGCCGCAATCGATCGCGGCGCCGTACAGCGCCTTGAGGGCCTCGGGCCTGGCCCGGGTCGTGTCCTCGGTGACGTACATGACCGGCAGGCCGTGCTTGACAGCGTACGTCACCGCCTCCTCGCTGGCCGTGAGGATGCGATCCAGGGTCCAGTCCTCGGCGTATTGCCGGATCGGGGAAGAGCCGATGAAGGTGGCGGCCTCTATCGGAATCCCGACCTCCTCGGAGACCCGGACGATCGGCTCGACGTCCGCGATCACCGTGCGGGCCGCGCAGTTGGGAAAGATGGGGAGCTTCTGGTCTCGGATTTCCCGGGCGAGCACCCGCACCTGCTCCACCACGCGGGGCCCCGCCCCGGGGAGCCCGATATCCGCCGCCACGATCCCGAGGTCCGCCATCAGGTGGAGCAGCCGCCGCTTGACCTCGATGGAGGGATCCCGCACCGAGGGGGACTGCAGCCCGTCCCGCAACGTCTCGTCGTTCAGCTCGACCCGTGCCCGCGACCAGTCGAGCGCCGTCCCGCCGCCCCTCTCGTTCCAGTCGTAAATCAGCTCGCGCTCGTCCATGACCCTAGTGTCGCCCTCTCGCCGGGCACCGTCAAGGCAGTTAGTGTGCAGGGGTGGATCAGACCATCTCACGCCTGCTCGCGCACGACTGCGTCCGCGCCGCGCGCTCACACCTCGAGCGCAGCGACGAAGTGACGCTCGCGCGCCAAGCCGCGCTCTGCGCGATTCCCGCGCCGACGGGTGCTGAGGGCCGCCGCGCCGCGCACGTGGCCGAGCTGTTCCGCACCGTCGGCCTGCACGACGTCGCGATCGACGAGGTCGGGAACGTCTACGGGTGGACGGCCCGGGAAGGGGGAAGGGGAAACGGGGAAGGCGCCGCGCCGGTGGTGTTATCCGCCCACCTGGACACCGTATTCGGCCCCGAAGTCAACGTCGCCGTCGCGCGGCGTGGCCAGCGGCTCGAGGGCCCTGGCATCAGCGACAACGCGCGCGGCCTGGCCGCGCTCGTCGCCGTGGCTGAAGCCATGGTCGTCACGCGCGTGCCCACAGCTCGGCCGGTGCTGTTCGCCGCCACCGTCGGCGAAGAAGGATCGGGGGATTTGCGGGGCGTCAAGTACCTGCTGAACGGGAAACGGGAAACGGGAAACGGCAAGCCCGCCGCCTTCATCGCGCTCGACGGCGCGGGGCTCGAGCGCGTGGTGCACCGGGCACTCGGCTCCAAGCGCTACCGCGTCACATTTCGCGGGCCCGGCGGCCACTCGTGGGCCGCGTTCGGCGTCGCCAATCCCGCGAACGCGGTCGGCCGCGCCACCGCGCTGCTCGCCGACTTGCCCAGCCGCGCCGCCCCCCCCGCTCCCCGCACGACCTGCGCCGTCGTGCGGCTCGGCGGAGGTACCGGACTCAACTCCATCCCCCAGGAGGCGTGGCTCGACCTGGACCTGCGGAGCGAAGACCCGAAGGCGCTCGCCCAGCTCGACGTCACCGTGCGCGCCGCCCTCGACCGTGCGCTCGACGACGAGAATCGCCGCCGCGCGCCCGGCACGCCGCCGCTCACGCTCGAGCACCAGCCCGTCGGCGACCGACCGTCGGGCGTCACGCCGCGCACCCACCCCCTGGTCCTCGCGGCGGTCGCGGCCAACCGGGTGCTGGGCCGCGACGCCGAGTTGGCCAGCGCGTCCACGGATGCCAACGTGCCGATCGCCCTCGGCATCCCGGCGATCGCGCTGGGGGCGGGCGGCAAGGCCGGCGACGCGCACCTCGCGACCGAGTGGTATGAAAACACCGAAGGCGCGCTGGGAATCGTGCGCGCCCTGTTGGTGACGGTGGCGATGGCGGAGCTCGCGTGACGGCGCGTCAGAATACAGCCTCCGTGAGCGCCGCCAGCGCCTCGAGCGCCACCCGGCTGTGCCTGGTGGCGCGCACTTGCGAGGAGTACGTGTGCCGCACCACGCCGGCCTGATCGATCACATACGTCACTCGGCCGGGCAAGAAGCCCAGCGTCTTCTCGACGCCATACAGCTCGCGCACGCTGGCGCCACGGTCCGAGAGTAAGAGGAACGGCAGCCCGTGGCGCGCCGCGAACCGGCGGTGCGCCGCGACCGAGTCCGAGCTGATGCCCACGACTTCCGCGCCTCGGGCGGTGAACCGGTCGTAGCTGTCCCGGAAGGCTCGGGCTTCGAGCGTGCATCCGGGGGTCTCGTCCTTCGGGTAGAAGTACAGCACGACGGTGCCGCGGCCCAGCAGATCCCGCAGCTGCACCGGCTTACCCGTTTGGTCCGGCAGTGTGAAATCCGGCGCGCGATCCCCGACGCGTACTTTCTTTTCTTTCCTCACAGAGACAGGCTCCATTCGCTTGGGACAACGTGTTTCAATGCGCGGCGGCGCCCCCCGGCATCCCCTTGCTCTTGTGCATCAGCAGCAAGAGCGGCAGGGACAACACGAAGCACGCCCCGAACAACAGGAACAGCTGTTCGAACGAAAGCATCATCGCCTGCCGCGTCACCTGGCCGTTCAGCACCATCAGCGCCTTCGACTCGGCGAGCGATGCGGGCGTGCCCGTGGCGACGAGTCGGGTCATGATCCCGGCGAGCCGCTCGCGCGTCACTTCCGAGTACTGCGTGACGTTGGCGATCAAGTCGCCACGGTGGATCGCCGTGAACCGCTGCACCAGCGTCGCCGAGATCGCGATCCCCACGCTCCCCCCGAGCTGGCGCATCAGGTTGAACAGCCCGGTGCCGTTCGGGATCTTGCTCATCGGCAAGTCGGCGAGCGCCAGATTGGTGAGCGGAACGAAGATGAGCCCGAGCCCCACACCCCGGAAGATCAGCGGCCAGAAGAAATCGGACATGCCGCTGTCGGTCGTGAAGTGCGCGTGCTTCCACATCGACAGTGCGAAGATCGCGACGCCCGCCAGGATCGACAACCGCCCGTCGAACTTGCCCGTGAAGCGCCCCATCGTGGCCATCGTGAACGCGCTGGCGAGCGCACCCGGCAGGATTACGAACCCCGTCTGCTCCGCGGTGAAGTTCTGAAGGGTCTGTAAGTACACCGGCAGGACGAACACCGTTGCGTACAGACAGATCCCCAGCACCCCGCCGAACACCACGCCCACGGCGAGCTGCCGGCTGTTCAGGATGCGGAGGTCCACGACCGGATGCTCGGTCGTGAGCTCGTGCCACACGAACGCGATCAGGGAAGCCGCGCTGATCACGCCGTACAGCGTGACCTCCCGTGAGTCGAACCAATCCAGCCGCTCGCCCCGCTCCAGCATCGTCTGCAGGGTGCCGATGCCGATGGCGAGCAGCAGCAGACCCGGGTAGTCCACCTTCTCGGCCTTCACCTGGTAGCGCGAGTTCTGGATGAAGCTGAGCGATAGCGCGAGCGCCAGCATCCCGATCGGGATGTTGATGTAGAAGATCCACGGCCAGCCGAACGCATCGGTGATGTAGCCGCCGAGGGTGGGCCCCAGCGTGGGACCGACCATCACCCCCACCCCGAAGATCGCCATGGCGGTGCCGTACTCCTCGCGCGGGAACTCCTCATACAGGATCGCCTGCGAGGTGGAGAGCAGCGCCCCACCGCCCAGGCCCTGGATGATCCGCCAGAACACGAGGGCGACGAGCGAATGTGCGTTGCCGCAGAAGAACGACGAGACCACGAACAGCGCGATCGAGCCGGCGAAATAGCTGCGCCGCCCGAAGAACGCCGACAGCCAGCCGGTGATCGGCAGGATGATCACGTTGGCGACGATATAGCCGGTCGACACCCAGGCGATCTCGTCGAGCGTCGCCCCCAGGTTCCCCATCATGTGGGGAATCGCCACGTTTACGATGCTGGTGTCGAGCAGCTCCAGCACCGACGCGAGCGACACCGTGATCGCGATGATGTAGCGGTACCTGTACCGGTCGGCGTCCGCGCCGAGGGCGGGTACGGGCAGGGCGGCAGTGGCCACTGGATCGCCTACTTCGTCGTGATGGTCACGTTCACGCTCATCCCCGGCCGGAGCGGATGCGCGGCGTCATTCTTCCCGTCGAGCCGGATCCGCACAGGGATCCGCTGCACGACCTTCGTGAAGTTCCCGGTCGCGTTGTCGGGCGGCAGCAGCGAGAACTTCGCCCCGGTCGCGGGCGAGAGACTCTCCACGTGCCCGCTGAAGTGCCGGCCGGGGTACGCGTCGACGGTGAAGTCCGCAGGGTCACCCGGGCTCAGGTCGGCCGTCTGCGTCTCCTTCAGGTTCGCCGTCACCCACACGTCGCCCAGCGGCACCAGGCTCATGAGCGGCTGACCGGGCTGCACCAGCTGCCCGACCTCGACCGTCTTCTTGCTCACGACGCCCTCGGCGGGCGCGGTGATCCGGGTGTACGACAGGTTCAGCGCCGCCTGGTCGCGCGCCGCGCGGGCCGCGCCCACCCGGGCGTCCGCACCCAGCAGTGCGGCCTGGGCGGCGGCGAGGGCCGCGTCGGCCGCGCGTGCCGCGGCCTCGGCCGCGTCGAGCGCCTGCTTGGGAACGATGTCCTTCTCGGCGAGCGGCTTGATCCGCTCGAGGTCGGCATGCGCCTTCTCGGCGTTCGCCTGGGCCTGCGCCACCTGTGCCTCCGCCTGGCCCACCCGCTCGCGATTGCTCACACCGGCGAGCGCCACCGCGAGGTCGGCTTCCGCCTGCGCGAGCCGTGCCTTGTAATCGCGGTCGTCGAGCACGACCAGCGTGTCGCCCGCCTTGGCCGGCCGATTCTCGTCGGTCCGCACCTCCAGCACGTAGCCACCCACTTTCGGGAGGATCGGGACGATGTGCCCGTCCACCTGGGCGTTGTCGGTCGACACGTGGCTGAGGCTGTAGATCCAGCGCCGCGCGCCCACGGCCACCAGGCCGAGCAGGACGACGCCCATGATAATGAAGACGGTGCGCTTGCGGCCGCTCGGTTTGGCCGGGTCGGCCGGTTGCTCGGGCGACACGGGGGAAGGCCGGGCGGACCGCTGGGCAGTCTCACGTTCGATTGTCGTTGCCATGTCGTCACTCATCGGGTGTGGGCGTTAGTGAAGGGTACGGGCGACGCCGGCGGCGCGCGCCAGCGAGATTCGGGCGGCAGCGGCGGCGAACCGGGCGTCGATCTCGGTGTCGCGCGCGCGAATCAGCCCTGCCTGCGCGGTGATGACGTCGATGTTGCCGGCGACCCCGGCTTTGAAACGCTCGCGCGACTGGCTGAGCTCACTCTCGGCGAGCCGCAGCTGCTCGCGGGCCACCGCCTGCTGCGCTTCGGCCGAGCCCAGGTCGAGCAGAGCGGCATCCACTTCGGCGGCGATCTGGCGACGCAGGTCGGCCTCGCGCACCTGCGACTCGCGCACCACGGCGTCCTGCTCGGCGAGCCGCGCCTCGCGCCGAAAGCCGTCGAGAATCGGCACGCTCACCTGCAGCGTGAGGTCGCGGGTCGAGATCGCCCCCGGCACGGTCATGCCGTTCACGCCGTAATCGCCGGCCAGCTCGAGCCGGGGCAGCCGCTCCGCGCGGATCGCGGATCCGGTCTGCCGCGCCGCGGCGGCGCGCGCCAGCTCCGCCCGCAGCTCGGGCCGGTTGGCGAGGGCGGCCGTGACGGCCGAGTCCCGCCGGACCGGCACGTCGGCGGCGCCGAGCGACGGGGCGAGCGAATCCGTGAACGCGAGGGGGGTGGCGGCATCGAGGCCCAGCGCGCGCGCCACGTCGATGCGGCCGCGGTCGAGCTGGTTCCTCGCCACCAGCAGCAGGCCCTCCGCCGTGGCGAGCTGCGCCCGGGCGCGCGTCACATCGATCGCCGGGCTCACCCCCGCGGCCCGCTGTGCCTCGGCCAGCCCGACCAGCTCGGTGGCAATGACCGAATCCGCCTGCCGGGCCGCGACCACCGACTGCGTGCGCACGGCGCGCACATACGCGAGCGCCGTAGTGAGCACGGAGCCCTCGACCGTCACGCCGCGCTCGGCGCGGCTCCCGTCGGCCTGCGCGCCGGCCGCTCGCACCCGCGCCACACTCGACCAGTCGAACAGCGTCTGGACCGCATTGAGGCGGGCGTCGTAGTTGTTGAACGGTCCGATCAGCTCCGGCACGCCGGGGAACGAGATCCCGATGGAGCGCGAGTTGAACGAGCGATTGAGCCAGGCGCCGCTCCCCGACAACGACGGCAGCAGCGCCGCCCGCGCCTGCCGCACCCGCGCGTCCGCCTCCGTGGTGCGCAGCGTGGCGAGCTCGACGACCGGCGTCTTCCCGGCGGCCATGCTCACTGCGTCCGCGAACGACAGACGCAATGGCGCGGGCGCCGCCGGCGCTTGCGCCGCGGCCGGAGCGGCCACGAGCCCTGCTAACACGGCGAGCAGCCCGGTGCTACTGCTTCGCGATACCATGGAGATAGAGGTCGAAGCCCTCCGGCATGCACGAGGCGAAGGCCCGGCGCACCACCGTCGCGTGCATCAGCGGCGACATCGCCAGTTTCGCGGCCAGCATGACGTTGACAGGCCGGAACTCGCCATTCTTGACGCCGCGCTCGATCACGCCCGCCATCAGGCGCTGCCCGCGCACCACCACTTCGTCGTAGTAGAAGCGCGTCAGCTCCGGAAAGGTTGCCGCTTCGGCCATCATGAGCTTGGGGATGCCGGCGAGTGCGGTCTCCCCGACCAAGCGCCAGTATTCCCGCACCAGCTGCTCGAGCAGGTCGCGGGCGCTGCCGGTGAAGGAGCGCGCCAACGCTTCGCCCTGAGCGATCACGGGCACGATAGTCTCCCGCACCACGGCCTTGAACAGCGCTTCCTTGTTCTCGAAGTAGAGGTAGATCGTGCCCTTGGTGACGCCGGCGCGACGGGCCACGTCGGCCAGCGTCGTGCCCTCATAGCCTCGCTCGACGAATACTTCGAGCGCGGCCGCGACCAGCTCCTCGGGCCGCGCGTCTTTGCGACGCTGCCAGCGCGGCTTGGCGATGCGCTTCGAGGGAACGACGGCGTGCGACACGGGTGCCTCCAGGTAATTAGTTACTGAACGGTAAGTAAGTAAGTCTGGTTCCCGTGAACCGTCAACATGTCCCAACCAGCTGATAAATCAGAAGTTAGGAATTTGACGGCCGGTGGCCCGCTCGCGGTAGAACAGGATCAGACCGGTGCTGGGCGGCTTCAGGCCCAGCTGTCGCAGCAGCGTGATGATTTGACCCCGGTGGTAGGACGAGTGATCCACGGCATGTTGCAACGTCTGCAAGTAGGTATGGATGTACGCGCCGCCCGTGGAGGGCTGCACGGTGAGGGTCGCGGTCAACTTCGCTTCGGTCAAGGCGTCGAGGAACTGGCACCGTTTCGTTTCGACATCCTCCCACCGGGCCCGCACCTCTGCGAGTGAGCCGAGGTCCCGTCCCTGGGGCACTGCGGGTGGTGGGGCGCCGAGCCAGCGGGTGAGCCACAGCTGCTCGGCCCAGACAATGTGACACAGGGTGCCGTGGATGCCGCCGTGGCTGCTCTTCAAGTCCCGCTGGTACGGCTCCGCGGGAAGGCCGGCCAGCGCATCGAAGATGCGGCGCTGCGCCCAGGCGTTAAACTGGTACAGCTCCCGCACCAGGGCCACGGTCATGCCGGGGCCAGCGCGCCTCCGTCGAGCACGCTGCGCTCGATCGTCTTCCCCTCGATCACCTGGTCGTCTCCCACCAGCGAATCGCGCACCGCGCTTCGCACCACGCGGACGTTGCGCCCGACGATCGCGTTCGCGATCGCGCTCTCGGTGACGAAGCTCCCCGCCTCGAGCGAGACGTTGGGACCGACCGTGGCGTCGTGGATCGTCACGCCGTCCTCGATGTAGACCGGCGGCACGATGGTGCAACGGGGGCAGGGCCCCTGCGGGATGCGGGCCCGCCCCTGCTCGAGCAGGTGGCGATTGGTCTCGAGCAGCGTCTCGACCTTGCCGCAGTCGTACCACCCACCCACCGGTGCGGTGTACAGCCGTCGCCCGCGGTCCACCATGTACTGGAAGGCGTCGGTGAGATAGTACTCGCCCCCCTTTCCGGGCGGCTGCTCCAGCACGTGCGCGATACCGTCGAACAACGTCTTCCAGTCCTTGACGTAGTACAGCCCGATGTTGGCGAGCTTCGACACGGGCGTACTGGGTTTCTCGACGATCGTCTTCATGTAGCCGTGCCGGTCGGTGACGATCACGCCGAACCGCTGATAATCCTCGACTTCCTTCGCCCAGAGAATGCCGTCGGCGTCGCTCGTCCGCGTGAGCGACAAGTCGGCGTCGAACAGCGTATCGACGAAGATGATGAGCACCGGTCCCTTTACGAACGGTCGCGCGAGATTGATGGCCCCGGCGGTGCCATCCAACGTCTTCTGTTCGACGAATCTCGCTTTTATGGGGTAGTGCTCGACGATGTAGCGCTCGACGGTTTCTTTCAAATGCCCGGTAATGACAATCAACTCGTCGACGCTCAGGCCTTTCACCGTGTCCATCACGTAGTCCATGACTGGTCGCCCCGCCACGCGGACCAGGGGTTTGGGCACGCGCTTGGTGAGCGGCAGCAGCCGGGTCCCTTTTCCCGCCAGCGGCACGATGATGTGCACTTACACCCTCCCGTAGCGGTCCTTGAGCCGCACGACGTCGTCGATCTCGGGGGTCGAGGCCTCGAGCTGCGTGACGCCGTCGCCGTCGGAGCGAAACTCGCCGGCGCGCTCGAGCAGAGCGGCCCCGGCCCGGGCCAGAGCCTGCGCGGCCTCGTCGTCGGCGAGCGTCGA
>Ga0209686_1000929_pt1 | contig 14646 bp, 17 predicted proteins | sample GraSoiAngelo_126_FD_185883 | JGI IMG/M metagenome (GOLD analysis project Ga0209686, IMG submission 185883) | Grasslands soil microbial communities from the Angelo Coastal Reserve, California, USA - 14_0927_09_20cm (SPAdes) (version 2) | ecosystem: Environmental > Terrestrial > Soil > Grasslands ...
AGCCAGCAGCGACTCTCCTGTCGCGGCTCAGGCAGAGATGGCGGGTGTGTCCGCCTAGAAGGCGGACGCACGTGATTCGTGATTCGTGAATTGTGAATCGCGACTAGTCTGACAATTTAACAATCTAACAATTCAACTATTTAGTCTGGCAACCATGCAAATCGATCCAAAAATCGTTAAGGAACTTCGTGACCGAACCAACGCGGGGATGATGGATTGCAAGCGCGCTTTGACCGAAGCGAACGGCGACCTGGCCAAGGCGGAAGTCATTTTGCGTACGAAAGGCATCGCGAGTGCGGGCAAGAAAGCGTCGCGGGTAACCAGGGAAGGAATTGTTGCGTCCTACATTCATTTGCAGGGGAAAGTGGGGGTGCTGGTAGAAGTAAATTGCGAGACCGATTTCGTGGCCAAGAACGAAAATTTCCGTGCTTTCGTGAAGGATATCACCTTGCACATCGCGGCGGCGCATCCGCTCTACGTCAGTCGTGACGATGTGCCCGGCGCGTTGATTGAAGCTGAACGCGAAATTTACAAGGCGCAGGTGAAGGGCAAACTGGAAACAGTAATGAACAAAATTGTCGACGGGAAATTGGAGAAATTTTACAGCACGGTTTGTTTGCTGGAGCAGGGGTTCATCAAGAATCCTGATCAGACGATCAGGGAATTGGTCAGCGCCAAGATCGCGGAATTGGGCGAGAACATTGTGATTCGCCGCTTTACACGCTACCTCGTCGGCGAAGCACTGGCACACGATGCCGCTGTCGCGCCAGCATCGGAAGCCGCTGCCTAAATCTCCTCTGCGCCGAGTGCGGATCAAAATCCGTTTCATCCGCGTCATCTCCGGTTAAATTGATCTGTGATGGGGCTCGGCGAGTACGAACGGAAGCGCGATTTCAAGAAGACGGCGGAACCCGCTGGTGCGGGCAAAGCGCGCGGGCGAAAAGCACGCACCAATCGATTCGTCATTCAAAAGCATGATGCTACCCGGTTGCATTACGATTTCCGGCTGGAAATGGACGGCGTTTTAAAATCATGGGCGGTGCCCAAAGGATTACCGTGGGCACAGGCAGAAAGACATCTCGCGGTTGAAGTGGAAGATCATCCGATCGATTACGCCGATTTCGAGGGCATCATTCCCGAAGGCCAATATGGCGGCGGCACAGTGATGGTTTGGGACCGCGGCACCTATGAACTAACGCCGCCGGGCGATCCGGTGGAGGCAGTGCGTAAAGGTAAACTGCACGTCGTTTTACACGGCGAAAAAGCGAAGAGCGAATGGGCACTTATTCGCATCCGCTCGGACCAGGGTAAGAACCAATGGCTTTTGATGAAGACCGCCGGCGGCGTCAAACCGATTTCAAAGAAGCGCGACGATCAATCGGTCAAAACAGGTCGGACAATGAAACAGATCGCCGCAGCGCGAGATGCGGAATGGCAATCCCATCGCGTCGATGAGAAAGATTCGTTCAAAGCGCGTCTTGCAAAAGTGGCGAGAAAGGCATCGCTTAAAAAAAAAGACGAAAGTAAAATAAGGCGCGAAGGCCGCACGCGCGGCAAACGATCTGAGAAAAGATTTGAGGGACAACTAGGGGACGTCTCCCTACTGAATTTGCCGAAAGCACGACCGCATTTCGTCGAGCCGATGAAGCCGAAGCTGGTGGACCACCCGCCAACAACGGGCGATTGGGTTTACGAATTGAAATTTGATGGCATTCGTGCGCTCGCGATTAAAAACCGGCGCGCGGTGCAATTGATTTCGCGCAACGAAAAGAAGCTGAATGATCGCTTCCCTGAGGTCGCGCGCGCGACTGCGGATTTTGAGGCCGATGAATGCGTGGTCGATGGCGAGGTCGTCGCGATGGATGAAGAAGGTCGTTCGTCGTTTCAACTTTTGCAGCGGTCAGAGCTTGATGGCAAGGACGCGCCGCTCGCATTTTACGTATTCGATCTCTTGCAGCTGAATGGCCGCAGTTTGATAGGTCTGCCGCTTACTCTGCGGAAAGAATTGCTGACGCGGTTGGTCCCGCCTTCGGGCGACATCGTTCGCTTCTCGGGAGCGCTCGGGACTGAAGCAGAAACGTTGCTGCCGGAAATTAAGCGGCGCGGTCTGGAAGGTCTCATCGGTAAGCAACGCGATTCCGTTTACGAACCTGGCCGCCGTAGCGGGGTTTGGATCAAATTGAAATGCGTGAACGAGCAGGAATTCGTCATCGGTGGCTACACTCCGCCGGCAGGCGCGCGCAAGCATTTCGGCGCGTTGTTGGTTGGTTATTACGATAAGGGGCGATTGCTTTTTGCCGGCAAGGTCGGCACCGGTTTCGATTCCAAATTGCTCAGCACTCTGCACAAACAAATGCGTGCGGATGAACGAAGCACTTGTCCTTTTGCTGATCTGCCCTCGAAACAAAACGGCGAATGGGTGCAGGGAATCACGCCTGGCGAAATGCGGAAATACAGCTGGGTAAACCCGAAGTTTGTTTGCCAGGTCAAGTTTGCCGAGTGGACGCGTGATCGAAAGTTGCGCCAGCCGGTATTTCTTGGATTACGTCACGATAAAAATTCGTGCGAAGTCGTTCGCGAAAAATAGTGTGGCACAGGCTTCCAGCCTGTGGGGCAACCGGGCATCTTGCCCGGTTCAAGGTTGACGGAGATCAACGGGCAAGATGCCCATTGGCCCCACAGCCAAGATGGCTGTGCTACATTGCTCGCGTGGTTACAACCAACTTGTCACCTTGCAATGACGCCATTTTTATGTGCTGCCAAAGATTGTTGGCGTCGGGGCGCTTGGCCGATTCCTTGTGGAAGCTGTCGTTAAAACTGCGATTGAACGATTGCATAAAGTCGCTGGTCAGGATCGCCCTTGGAAAGTGATGGCCACTAGCTTCGGCTGACCGGATGTCGAAGTTAAAATTTTCGTCCAAATAGCTGAAACCGAACTGAATATTTCCGTTGAACCAGCGGCCGTTAAGTCGTTTCCAATGCATCGAATCGAGCGGCGCGCTCACATCGAGCGAAGCAATGGAGTTGGCAATGGCTACCCGCGCGTGGCCGGCTGCCCCGCGGAACTCTGGTTCATTTGCAATCAGAGCGTTGATCTCATTGGCGTTGAACTCAATTGTGGTTTCCTGATGGTTCCTCGCCGCGCTGCGAAGCGTGTCCAATTTCGCTTTCGCCACTTGTAGTTCCGCCGGCGTTGACTGCCGTACCTGGATCTGGACTGGCTCGGTCGACGTGAAAACGTGGATGGCGCGGTTCAGCACGAAGACGCTGCCACCCACAAAAACGGCTACGAGAACAAGGCCAACGATAATAAGAGTCAGGCAGCCTTTGGCGAAACAACCCATCCCGCGCGGAGCGGGCGATGGCGTTTGCATGACGGGAGGTGCTTCCATTGGCGGCGACAACTAGCGCGGCAATATAAGCTTTGAAAGAAATTTCTTGCCTGAGAAGACCATTGTCGCGTCGGCCTTGTGCTCGTAGATTGAAAAGATGAAAGCCAAAGTGGTAGTGATGCCGAAAGTCGCCGTGCTCGATCCGCAGGGCGCGGCCGTGCGGGAAGCAATGCAGCATCTCGGGATGCGCGAGGTGAAAAATGTCCGGATTGGCAAATACCTGGAGATTGACCTCGAGCGCGATGGCGCCGACGTCGAGGCCCGTTTGCACAAGCTTTGTCGCGATTTGCTTTCGAATCCGGTCATCGAAGACTATCAGTTGGTGAAAGAATGAAAGCACTGCGTTATTTTTTCTGTGTGATTTTCCCGCCGCTGGCGGTGTTGCTGACGGGGCGGATTGCCAGTTTTTTCCTTAGCCTGCTGCTGACCTTGCTCGGCTGGATCCCGGGAGTGATTCACGCCTGTCTGGTGGTAAATGATTATCACGAAGAACGACGAGCCACGCGCCTCGCTCATGCTTAGATGAAATTCGCGATTATCCAGTTTCCCGGATCTAATTGCGATCAGGATTGCCTTCGTGCCATCAATGGGCTCGACGGCTTGAGCGCGGAATATGTTTGGCACAAAGCGACTTCGCTGGCGGGCTTTGATGCCATCGTCTTACCGGGCGGTTTTGCCTACGGCGATTATTTGCGTTGCGGCGCCATCGCTCGTTTTTCGCCGATCATGAACGAGGTCGTGCGCGCGGCGAAAGAAGGCCGGCTCGTCCTCGGCACCTGCAACGGATTTCAAGTGTTATGCGAAGCGGGATTGTTGCCGGGGGCGCTCGTGCGCAACCGCGGATTGCGGTTCGTTTGCGACATGGTGCGCCTGCGGATCGAAGTGCCTGACTCCGCTTTTACGCATCGTTGTCCCCAGGGAACGATCCTGCGAATGCCGATTGCCCACGGCGAAGGCTGTTATTTTGCCGACGCGAACACCTTGCGCGAACTGAATGCCAACGGACAGGTGGTGATGCGTTATTGCGATGCGACTGGCGCGACCAGTCCGGAATCGAATCCGAACGGGTCGATTGAAAACATTGCCGGCATTTGTAATCGTGAGGGAAATGTTTTCGGTTTGATGCCGCATCCTGACCGCGCTTGTGATGCCCGCCTCGGCAGCGCGGATGGCGCCAGGATTTTCCTTTCCATGGCTGAGACCATTCTTGCCGGGCGCGCAAAAGCCGCGGCGTGAGTCTGTTCCTAACGGGAACTGGTACCGGCGTCGGCAAAACCTTCGTCGCCATTGAGCTGTTGCACTGGTTGCGCGCGCACGGGATTCGTGCCGCCGGAATGAAACCAATCTGCTGTGGCGATCGCGAGGATGCGCGTCGATTGCTTGCCGCAAGCGCGGAGGGAATTTCGATTGAGGAATTGAATCCAGTCTGGCTGCAATCACCGGTCGCACCGTCAGTCGCAGTCCAAATCGAGCAAGTCGAAATCGATTTGGGAAAAATTCAGAACTGTTTTCGAAATGTATCGGAGCGATTCGATACTGTGATTGTGGAAGGCGTTGGTGGCTGGCTTGTGCCGATCACCACGAATCTTTTTGTCGGTGATTTCGCAAAACAGCTCGACCTGCCGGTGGCGATTGTCGCGGAGAACCGGCTCGGATGTTTGAATCATATCCTGCTCACGCTTGAAAGTGTGCAACGGCGCGGACTTGTTTGCGCGGGTGTGATTTTGAAGTCAGCGAATGGACCAACGGACCTAGCGCAAAGCACAAACGAAACGGAACTTCGGCGTCTGTTAGCGGACATAAATCTGGTCGCGATCGATGAAAGAACGGAGCCGAATTGGGCGGAAATCTTTGCCAAAACCGAGCAACCAGACATGTTCAGAAAGTTAACATAAACGTTAATATCCTGACACTCTTCTGGGGTGTCGGCCGGCTCTTCCCTCGTAAAAAATGATGGCACCCGCATTGCTGGGAAACCCAGCACAACCAACCTCACTATGCTGCTGCAAAAAACGCTTCACATGGGCCAGTCGTTGCCGGACTGCAAGAGCCGGCTGGCCAATATATATTCCTACCGGCGCCAGTTCGTGATGGTGACCAGGGCAACCGTTACCTCATCCAAGACGGTCGACTTTTCGTTCCGCGGTCCGCTCGGCTTTGAAGGCCACACCGTTTTACTCGCCGTTGAAAGCGATTCTCCGGATGAAGTAGCTTTCGAGTCTGTCGGCGGCAATCTCGACCTGATGGGAATTGTCGATTTTACCGAGGTGCGTCCGAATTGCACCGAGATTACGCTCGCGGTGCATTACGAGATTAAGAACAAATTTTTCGCGTGGCTGGATCGCCGATTGCATTTCGTGGATGCATTTGTGAACCGCGAGCTGCGCTGCGTCCGAGCACACTTTGAGGGAATCGCAGCGCCGTATTCCGAGCCGGCAAGTATCTTGCCCATGCTCGAAACGGCAACTGCGTAGGGCAGGCGGAAAGGGCGCGGTTGGGACGCCGCGCCCTTTTTCCTGTGCCGATGTCGCAATCAAACGCCGGGATCACCGATCCCCGGCTACAAAGAGACTCTGTCATCCCGAGCGGAGTCTGCGAAGTCGAAGGATCTCTAACTATTTGCCGGTGCGACTATTTTTCGAAGAACACTCAGGGATTTCCGCTCACGCAATCCGCACCGCATGCGTCTTATCGAGGCGGAGAATTTGATTTGGACTTAACGTGATTTGCTCGGTCGGGTTGCGCAGTTTGGCGCCATCGAGCTGAATGCTGCCTTGTTTGATCAGGCGACTGGCTTCAGCGCGCGATTTCGTAATTCCGTGCACTGCGAAACCTTTAACAACGATTGTGACTGTTTCGTTAGATTGAGATGCCAAAATCGGAAGCTCGGTCTCGGACAAGCGTTTTTCGCTGAAACGCCTTGTCCATTCCTCTTCCGCCTTGTTAGCCGCAGCGCGTGAGTGATAGGTAGCAACAATCTCCGCAGCGAGCTCCTTCTTTGCTTGGAGCGGGTGCTTATTCTTCGGAAGCTCGCGCGAGAGCAGCAGCAAATAATATTGCACCATTAATTCATCGGAAATGCTCATCAACTTGCCGAACATCTCCGCTGGCGAATCATTCAACGCGACGTAGTTGCCGAGGCTTTTGCTCATCTTTTGTTTCCCATCAAGTCCCTCCAGAATGGGCGTGAGCAAGACGATCTGCTGAGGCTGCCCGTTTTGTTTCTGCAGATCGCGCCCGAGTAAAATATTGAATAGCTGATCAGTGCCGCCCAGTTCGACGTCCGCCTTCACCATCACCGAATCATACGCTTGCATAATCGGGTATTGAATTTCGTGCGCATGAATCGGCTGCTCGCTTTTCATTCGCGCGCGAAAATCTTCGCGTTGCAGCAACTGCTGCAAAGTCACATTGCTGTTAAGTCGGATTACATCTTCGAAGGATAGTTTCCCTAGCCAGGAACCGTTATAAACAATTTCAGTCTTGCTCTGGTCGAGAATCTTGAATGCCTGTTCTCGATAGGTTTCTGCATTCCGTTCTACCTCTTCCCGGGTGAGGGTCGGGCGCGTCACTGAACGCCCGCTCGGATCGCCGATCAGGGCAGTAAAATCGCCGATAATTAAGATAGCTTGATGACCGGCTTCCTGAAAATCTCGCAGTTTTCGAAGGACAACGGTGTGCCCAAGATGGATATCCGCGCTGGTGGGATCAACTCCGAGCTTTATCCGCAGAGGGCGATTCGCGCGCAACTTCCCCGCCAGTTCCGCTTCGGTGATGATTTGCGCGGCGCCGCGGGTGAGTTGTGTAAGCTGATCGCGCATATTCATGCGCACTAAAAACAGCAGGCGCGCGGAAACAACCTACTTGTTTTTGTTCAGCAACTCGCGCACTTCGTCGATCGTGAGTGGCCGGTCCTGGGCGTGCAATGCTTTCTGGCTTTTTCCTTGTCCGAGAAATGGCCGGTTGCCGGCAAAATTGCGCGTGGCATATTTTTTCGTTGAGTAAGCGCTTGGGGGAGCTTCGCGAGTTCTTTTGGTCTGATAACTCCGCACTGGCGGCAAAGTCGGCACGGTTGCGGATTGTGTCGAATAGTTACGAGTGCGAAATGAAGTCGTCTTGGCGCTCCTATCGGCCACGAAAGTTTTGCTGAGGTTTTTTTCCGAAACGTAAAAGGACTTGGTCGCGGCGGATCGGGTTGGGGCCTCCGATCCACCTGCGAACGTTTTGTTTTGATCGTGATTTGCCAGCTTCGTGTTTGGGCTCAAAAGCCGGTCAACCAGTTTGCGCTCCTGCTCCTGAGCATAGCTCGCCATCGGAAAGGCAAGAAAAGCAAGGACGAGCAAGCTAAGCCGCACCATTCCAGCCTGCAAGATCCGGCGCGACTTGTAAAGAAAAAGGCGTCTACCGCCCGGCGGCGTTGCGTAAAGCGGCGCTGCCGGGCGGGGCGGCTGCTTTGCCGTTAAGAATCTGGCTCGCAGTGACCGAACGTCCATAATAATGCTCGTTCTTTCCCTTCTCTGTCACGATTACCGCGCCTTCCAAAGAGACCCCGGCAAACAATCCTTTGCTTAGGCTATAAGTGTAGATTGCAGCCTTTGGCGCGACGTTTGCCTGCACATCCCGGCCCACCGGCCCAGCGGCGGCGCTAACGTCGCCACCGAGCGTCACGTTCCCACCACGCGAAAAGGCTCGGATAGCGTCTCTATTATTTAGAACGAAGACGAAATCGGTGACCTGCCCGCCGATTTGCAAACCCCAACCCGCGCCGCCTGTTCCAATGAATGATGGTCCTGACCATCCGTTGCCGGTGCGGGCAATGACCACGCCATCACCGCCTTTGCCGCTAAAAACGAATCCCACTTTGACCACACGCATAATGGCAAGACCGCGTGCATTGCGCAGAACCGCGCGCGGAACCTGATGTTCGGGCATGGAACGAAACTCGCGCAGGATTTCAGCGGAACGCTTCACCGTGTCCTGCTCGTCCGCTTGCGCGGCGGTCCCAGCCAACGCGACCAAACCGAACAATATCAATAGCTTTTTCATTGTACCCCTGATTCGCTGACTTTTGCGTGGGCGGACGTATCTTCGCGGAGATGGATCTGCTCTTTCGCGACGACCAGGCGCTGATGCGCGAAGCCTTGCGTCTCGCGACCAAAGCCGCGGCCAGCGACGAAGTGCCGATCGGCGCGGTGATCGCGAAGAACGGACGCATCATTGGCCGCGGATATAATCAAGTGGAAATGCTGCAGGACCCGACTGCACATGCCGAGATTCTGGCGATCACGCAAGCGGCAGCAACGGTGGGCGATTGGCGCTTAAATGACTGCGACATGTTTGTGACAAAAGAGCCATGTCCGATGTGCGCGGGAGCAGCCGTCCATGCGCGATTGCGGCGAGTGGTTTTTGGATGCGAAGATTTACGCGGCGGCGCCGCTGGTGGCCTGATCAACCTTCTACAAATGCCGCAACTAAATCATCGCTGCGACATCAACAGCGGGGTGCTCGCCGAGGAATGCAGTGAATTGCTTCAGGAATTTTTTCGGGGCAAACGGGGAAGCAATCAACAAATTACAAATTAAAGTTAAGATGAAACTAGGTTGTGATCTAGCTCTCGAGGGTGGATCGGCCGCTCCGCCGGGCGATGCCGAAATTAACGCGGCTCCGCCGCCATCCTTGCCCGCGCTTGTCGCGTTTAGTGAATTCGGTGGGACGATTTGTTCATGGGGCGGTTTGCGGCCGCTGCTGTCTTTTTCAGCACTGCGAACCGATGGACAACCCGGAGGAAGCGGGCTAGGGGGGCCTTGGGAGCGAAAATCTCAGTCTGGATTTCGCCCTGATCGATTTCGGAGACAGGACTTTGTACATGTGTCATCTGGATCGCAGGTAGGAGGAAACAAAGTCGGCCCGGGGGACCATTCCGGCATGAGATTGGCTGTAACAGATAGGGATGAAAACCCCACCAGCTGCTCCTGTTGCGCCATCGCATCCCGATTGGTTAAATGATTGCTCCTTCCAGTCGCGCCAGGATTCCCCCGGCCTGATCCCCGGAATCCTTAGTCACCACGTCAAAAAACCCGCGACTCCGCCGAGCTTTCCTCGTAACTTTTCGTCCGCAGCCGGCGTGACCGATTTAGGCGAGCGCGGCCTTGTCCCAATCACAAACCAGGAGTTCAGGCCGGTGGTCAAACCGCAGAGCAAAAGCACGTTGCCCATAGCGCGCAATAGTGAAGTTTTGTCCGAGCTGCGAACTTTGCGTCAATTGTCCGCCGGCGTTTTTGACCCACAGACGAGCCGTGATTTTCTTCCTGAGAGCATTCTCTTCGGTCTGATCGGCGTTCTTTGCGCGGCCTGGCCCATCATTTCAATGTTTTCAACCATGGCGGCGCGGCACTGACACAGCATCGCCCCGCCCGGAATCTCTTCTCAACCGCAGTAAGCTCTTACTTCGGCAGACTTGCCCTGGGTTCTCCTTTAGGGTCGAAGAACACCAGCGTCCCGCCTTTTTCGTTGCTGGTTAACGCTGCCGCCTGTTCTCCCTCTTTGCCGAGAACCGCGATTACACCGCGATTCTCGTCACACCCCATGTATGCCATCTGGTAGCCCGCTTTCCCCTTGATCGAAACGATTCCCTCGCCGTCAACTGTTGCGATTTCCGCGACCGGCCGCCCCTGTGCATCTGCCACGACAAATGTGCCACCCTGATCTTTCCCTAACATCAGCACATTCGTCTGCCCCGCCGAATTTTGCGCGCTTACGATTCCGCCCAGCTCATGCGCCTTCAGGCCGGCTCGGGGTTTTCCATCAGCGGACGCGACAAAGATTTCGCCGGCACCATCTTTCGTCTCGCCGATCGACACCACCACCTCTTGGTCCTTGTTCCAAATCTCGAAACGCGCGCTCCCCTCATTGTCCACCTGAAAAAGTCCGCGAGCGCGCCCTTCGTTGTCGTTCAAGTAGATGCAGGCGTAGCCTTCTTCGGCTTTGAGCAGGATTGGCATTTTGTCACTGCTATGCCGGATCGAGATAACTTCGGCATCGAGAAGTAAAAACGGCGGACGCGGCTGCTGCGGCAGCTTCTCCTCCTGGCCGATCACGCGCAAAACGTGATCAAGATCCCGCCGAAGCCGCGCCACCTCTCTTCTCAATTGATTAAGTTCGTCTGACATAACTGTAGACCGTGGGAATCCCCACGTGCCGGCCCCATTCTACTTCGGACAAACCCGGCGACAAGCCCGCTGATTGTCTGGCTGCCTCGCTAGGTTTCGAGCCTTTCAGATCAGCCGCGTGGCCGCACAGTCTCGGAAAGTTGATTCATTCGGACTGCATTGGCGGGCTTTGAGGAAAGCAGTTAGTCCCTTCCAATCGGAAAGGAGCTTTACCCAGCGAAATTTTGCCGCAGCATTTAAGCCACCCGCAATTTTCTCAGATTGCTGTTGATTGCGACACTTCACGATCCGCGCATTGGTTCGGGAATCGATCACATAATACTCTTCTGTTCCAAAATCGGCGGCGGTGTTTGAACGCTCGATGAGTGTTTGGTAGCGCGGCGGCTGTGTCTTTATCATTGGCACTAAAATAAAATACTGGAAAGGTGACGGGTGAAAGTCAAACCGTGGGCGACTCTCGCGCTCATTGCGCACCTGTTATGTTCTTGCAAATCGCGACGAAATTTGCCACCGTTCAAAGCGTGTTTTCTCCCTCGCAGCCGATCCGAATGGCCGTAGAAGATAAGCTCGCGGCTTTGCGACGGATCGATAAGAGCCGACCATGGAATTGCCTCGACGACCGAGTCTATTGCACTATCTGCAAGAATGAAATCTCGGGCCGCCAGATTGAAGTCGTAGGCGGCACTAATGGCCTGCGCGCTTTGCATCTTAAATGCTCCACGGCGGGCTGTCTTTCAACTCCGGCTGACTGGATCTTACCTGTTAAATCGGACACTGTCCGCGAGATTGACATCCTTTTTCGTGACAACGGTGCTTGAATCCCTGATCTAGGCCCGGCGACAAAATTAAAATGCCAAAGACGAATCGCAGATTCATCGTCGAATCTGACGAGCTGCTAAGCGGTTTCTAGAGTTGGAAGCGACGCTACTGTAGTTCGCTGGCAATTCGGCTCGACAAATAGCCACGAGCACGTCTAGCAAGGACTTTGGCACGACAAGTTGATGCTGGAATCAATCCGGCAATTTCGCCGGTTCCCAAACCTATAGGACTAAAGTCCTATATACGGCATTCCGCAGCGCTGGTAAAAGTGCCTTCGATTACGTCACCCGACGTCAACGCTTCTTCGGCCGGGTTGGCAAAACCCGAGGGGCTGAACCTTCGCTGATCGCCGCTTAACGCGATTTCCAGATCCAACTGGAGCCCCGAGTCGACCGAAGTGAGGACGAACTTTTCGGAAGCCTCATCAAGGATGGTTCCTAGTTCCACGCGGAACTGGATTGCAGTTAATGCAGTTCAACAATCCAGCCTCAACAAAAAATGAAAACAAAAAATATGACAATGAAAAAGATCGCAGCCATTGCCGCACTCGCACTCGCGCTCGTCCCAGTCGCCTTGGCAGGACTAGCGGGGTACAGCTTCACGCCGATAGCGTTTCTCGATAATCCTGCGCCAGGTGGCGGCAACTTCACCTTCGACTTCGAACCGAGTGCCATTAATAACCGTGGTGAAGTCGGCTTTACCGCGGACGTGACCACAGGCGGCGAAGGCGTGTTTGTCGGGCTTCGGGGACAGCTCACGCAGATTATGCGCTCTGGCCAACCCGCACCCGGTGGCAGCGTTTTCGGCCCCACTGAGTTCGGCCGCCTCGGCGTAAACGAAGGCGGCGACATCGCTATCCCTTTTTCTTTGGAACCCCTCGATTTTAGTTCCCTGGCGCTTAACGCCGGCATCTTCCGCTTCTCCCACAGCACGCAGACGCTGAACCGAGTGGCGGGGCCTGGCACTCCGGTACCCGGGGGCGAACACTTGGCGGGAGTGTTCTTTAACACCGCCATCAACAACCGGGGAGACATTGTTTTTTCTGGCATCGTGACGGGGGGCGATATTGATCCTACCTCGCCACCAGGCGAGATAGGACTGGGGGTGGGACTCTTTCTGGCCGACAAGCGTGGCACGATCTCCAGCGTGGTAAGACCGGGTGATCCGGCGCCGGCCGGTCGTACGTTCGACATGGCTATGAACGGGTCGATCAACAACGGCGGTGATGTCGCCTTTGGCGGCCATGTGGCCGGTGACGAGTGTATAGATATTGGATTTTCAAACTGCGCCGAGAGCGTGTACTTAAAGGACGCTGCCACTGGCATAATTCACTCGATTGCTCACCAGGGCGACCCGGCGCCGGGCGGCGGCGTCTTCCGCCTGGCTTTTGGGGCCGTCGTGAATAGCCGAGGAGACGTCGTCTTCATCGGCGACCTGACCCCATCACCCGCCACTGGCGACGCCCTTGCCGTCTTCTTCTTCTCGCAAGGCACCACCATCGCAGTGGCACGCCCGGGGGACGCCATGCCGGGTGGCGGGACATTCGTGAGGGCGGGTTTTTTCGACGCCACGTATGACCTGAACCAACGCGGAGACGTGAGCTTCGCCGCCACGCTCGACACGGATGTCAACGCGGATGGCATCGCTGACAACGGGCTGTACGTCTTTTCAAAAGGCTCTGTGCAGCTCGTAGCCAGGACAGGCACTGTCATTCCAGGCGTCGGCACGATCGCTTATCTGGGATTGGGATTGCCCGGAGGGGTTATGAATGAGCGCGGGCAGGTGTTTTTCTGGGCCATACTCAGCGATGGAAGGACTGTTTTGCTTCTAGCTACGCCGTAGTGAAGTCACACCCAACAAAAGCTCAGCCCTAGCGCCGGCACTGGACTGAAGCGCAAAAGAAATGTTGCTCCGCCGTTGATTGCAAATAATTGCGACTCTACTGTCGATCTGCTTTCTTCGATTCGAATCAATGATGGTTTTGTGCATCACGAGGCGGCGAGGGCGAATTTTGAGATCGTCTCATGGGAGTTCGGAATCGGCCGTAACGTGAAGAGGTCTAACCAAGCTCCAGCCAACAGCTCCGCCACGGTATGTCTTCGATGTTGATGTTAGCTAGCGTGCAAAAGCGTGTTGCCAGAGCAGTGACTGAGCTTTGGCTGGTTAGGTGCTCTGCGTGCACCCAATGAAACGAGCAACTGCTCCACCCGCCCTCGGGCAAGCTGAGTAGACAAAGCTGACACATCTCTCGCGCGCGCGTATTGTTCTGACTGCCGAGCCGTGGAGTGATTTGACTCGGCTTGGCTGCCTCGCTAGGATTCGAACCTAGACAAAGAGATCCAGAATCTCTCTGGTGCTACCGTTACACCACGAGGCAATCGAAGCGCAAAGTAACCCCTAAAGTCCATCTCTTTCAACCAGGCCGGCTTTCCCCTTTTGGGGTTGGAACGCCCGCTTTACTTCGCGGCTCGACGGAGTCTCGCCCTACCAATGTGTCCCCGCCAAGATTTCACTGGTAGGGCGACGCTCTGCGGAGCCGCAAGCAAGCTCTCAGATGAAGGCGGCGATCTGTCCCTAGCTCAAAATCACTTCGCTGCCTTCACGGGCAGCTTCCACCGCTATCGATTTGCCCACCTGCGCAATCTGCATCCGGGCCTTGTCCACGATCTTGTCCACCATTTCGTCGTCGTGATTGGGATCGTGATGGAACAACAAGAGCCGTTTTGCGTCGGCGTCGGCCGCGAGTGAAACCACGCTGCTGACCGAGCCGTGCCCCCAGCCAACGTGCCGCAGATATTCCTCATCGGTGTACTGCGCATCGACAATCAGCAGGTCTGCTCCGCGCAAGAATTCGATCAGATCGGCGCGTTCTTCCGCGGGCGATTTGAATGTGCGCGCGGTATTTTCAACACCGCGATTTCGCAATTGCACATCGAGTTGGTCGAAAGGTTCATTGTCTGGCATGTAAACAACCGAGCCGGCTGGCGTGTAAATGCGATAACCCGCGCAAACCCCCGGATGGTTCAAAAATTTGGAGCGAATCCGAAGTCGGCCGATCTCAAAATCCATTTCCTTGAGTTCCTCGATTTCAATTTTACCCGGCAACTCCGCCATGGTGACGGGAAAAAACGGAGTCTCCATCTGGCCGGCGAGGATTTCACCCAGGCGGGTGCGAGTGCCATCATAACCGAAAACCTTGAGCTGATTTTTTCCGCTGTAAGCGGGCAGGAAAAAAGGAAGTCCCTGGATGTGGTCCCAGTGTGTGT
>Ga0209686_1000936_pt1 | contig 14611 bp, 15 predicted proteins | sample GraSoiAngelo_126_FD_185883 | JGI IMG/M metagenome (GOLD analysis project Ga0209686, IMG submission 185883) | Grasslands soil microbial communities from the Angelo Coastal Reserve, California, USA - 14_0927_09_20cm (SPAdes) (version 2) | ecosystem: Environmental > Terrestrial > Soil > Grasslands ...
GTATCGCTAAAGCCATTCAACGGACCCCTCATTATAGGCTCGGAACCACCCCCTCGACGCCGTCCGGGACGGCTCCCTAGGCGGGCTTCGTGCCGTTCAGGCTCTTCAAGTAGCTCAGCAGCTCCTCGCGAAGCCCGGGACGCTCCAGGGCGAACGCGATTGAGGTCTTGAGGAAGCCGCTGACCGTTCCCACGTCGTGGTACGTGCCCTCGAATTCGAGCCCGAGGACCTTTTCCTGTTGGGCCATGCTGCGCAGGGCATCGGTGAGCTGGATCTCGCCACCGACGCCCTCGTGGGTCGTCTCCAGGATGCCAAAAATCGACGGCTTGAGCAGATAGCGCCCGAGAATGGCGAGGTTGGAAGGTGCCTTGCTCGGCTCGGGCTTCTCCACCATGTCGGTCACCTCATGGATCCGGCCATCGCTTTTTGCCACCTTGACCACGCCGTAGCGAGAAACCTGGTCCGGCTCGACCCGCTGCAGGGCGAGCACCGACACCTGGTGCTGGGCATAGACGTCCATCATCTGTTTGATCACGGGCGTCTGTGACCGAATGATGTCGTCTGCCAGAAAGACCGCGAACGGCTCGTTGCCCACCACATCTTTCGCCATCAGCACAGCGTGGCCGAGGCCGAGCGGCTCCTTTTGATGGATGTAGGTGATGTCGACCATGTCTGAGATCTTGCGCACCACTTGAAGCTCTCGGGTCTTGCCGCGATCCTTCAGGTAATGCTCGAGCTCGAAGGAGATGTCGAAATGGTCCACGATCGCGCGCTTGTCACGGCCGGTGACCACGATGATCTGGTCGATGCCGGCGGCAACCGCCTCCTCAACGCCGTACTGGATGATCGGTTTGTCGACCACCGGCAGCATCTCTTTGGGTTGCGCCTTGGTCGCCGGCAGGAAACGCGTGCCCAGTCCGGCGGCCGGGAACACCGCTTTGCGGATCGCAGTCACGGATCTACTTTACTTTTTCTTCTTCTTCGCCCGGTCGCGAAGGGAGAGCTGGATCCGCTTGACCCCCGAATTGTCGACCACCATCTTCGGCGGCCTTGCCTTGCGCTCGCGGGCCCGGATGCGGGCGGCCTCCCGCGGAGATAATCCGTCGTCGATCGTCATGTTCGCAATTCGGCCGCGGTCGGCGGGGGACCGCCGACGATGTGCGCATACGTGCTCAGAAGCATGCTCCCCCCGACGCGCACTCGGGACAATTCCATCAACTGGGCCGCCGAATGAATGGTGCCATAGAGGGTGGAGACCGCCGTCTCGAAGCCGAACCGCACCGCCAACGCCATCACCGAGGCATCGAAACTCCCGTAGGGATAGGCGAAATCCACCACCTGATGGCCGAGCAGTTTTTCCAGGATCAGCTGGCTTTGACGCATTTCCCAGCTCGCCCGAGCCGGCGAGATCGCCGCGAGCGCCACGTGATCGACGGTATGCGCGCCGATGTCGAAGCCGAGCCCATCTGCGGCGACGACCTGGCCGGGCGTCATGAAACCGGGCAAGCCCATCCGCCCGGTGACCACGAAGTCGGTCGCCGTGAAGCCGTCGCTGAGCATGACGGGAAGCGCGGCGGTAAAGAAGTCACTGTAGCCATCATCGAACGTCAGCACCACGGGCCGCGCCGGGAGGGCCGTGTGATTGCGGATTGCGACGACCGCCTGGTGAAGCGAGATGACGTGGAACGCATGGTCGGCCAGGTATTGCATCTGCGCGCGGAACATGGCCGGCGGCGTCGACAGGCCGAAGCCGACCCGATCGCGCGGGTTTGGGTTGATGCGGATGTAGTGGTAGAGAAGGATCGGCACATGGGTGGTCGGCCCCGAGACCGAGGGGGCGACTCCGGTGCCGAGCTCCCCAATCTCCGGTTGTCCCGTGCCTGGGGCCGACTGCGGCCCGGCGACCAGGCGCTCGGCGACCAGGCCTGGCACTTCATCCGCGGGGTCGGACGGGGCCTCCAGCACTAATGGCGGGGGACCGATTGGGACGCCGCCCGTGCGGCCGGTGCCCGGGATGGCCACGGCCATCAGCAACGGCAACAGGACGAGGGCGCGCCACCGGGCGCAAGTCGCGATCCACCGAGTCATCAGCTCGGGATGTAACGGGGAAACCGAGTGAGAGTTTCGCGCCTAGCGGACGGAGGCGATCGCCGGCTTGATAGCGCCGCGCTGACGCCACACGGCAAAGCCAACCACACCCAGCAACACCAGGGCGGCGCCGCCCACCACGGGGGTCCATTTTGGATCGAGGTTGCCCAGGCGGCGGTTCATCTCCGACTCGAGCCGCACCCATCCGGCGGGGGCCGGGCTGGCCGGGATCCCAAGCGCCCTGATCGCGCGCCGCTGCAGCCTGTCCCGCCGGCCGGTCGCGACCGTCATCCGGGGAAAGCTGTCGTTCAGATAGGAGACGAGCGCCAGCGACCCGGGTGGGACTTCGCTGGCCGCCGCGCCGCCGGACTCGGCGAAGACGACCCGGTCGATCGCCCTGGCCAGCGCATCGATATCTTCTGGCCGCGGATTCATCGCCGCTTCTCCTGTTCCTGAAGCCGCCGGCGCAGGCCATGCACCGCCCGAAAGAGCAACAGCTTCACCGCGCCCTCGCTTCGACCCATGATCACGCCGATCTCCTTGTTCTTGAGGCGCCCCTCGAATTTGAGCAGCACCGCCTCTCGCTGGTCAAGCGGCAAGGTGCGCACAGCTCTGTGCAGCTCATCCCCCTGCTCCCGGCGGAGCCACAACCGTTCGGGATCGTTTTCGCCGCTGCCCGCGATCGGGTCGGGGAGCTCGATCCAGGGCGGCCGGCGCCGCCGCTTGGACATCAGGTTCGACGCGACTTTGTACAACCATGCTGAATATGGGATCCCTCGCCATTCAAAATCGTCGAGCCCCTCCAATGCGCGTTGGAAGGTCTCGCTCGCCAGATCCTCCGCCTCCTCGCGCCGGCCGGAGTGGTAATAGCAGTACGAGTAGATCTGATCGAAGTATCGGTCGTACAGCGCCGCAAACGCCTTGCGGTCCCGCTTGGCGGCTTCGATCAGGCGCGCCTCGTCTTGCAGCTCCGCCGCCGAACGCTCGGTCACGCCGATGACCTACTCATATATGTGCCTTCGGTGATGAAGGTTACGCGATCACCCCAAGTTCCCTGCCGCCCTGCTCGAAGGCTTCCAGCGCCCGATCGAGCTGCTGATCCGTGTGGACGCTGGTGACGATGGTCCGGATCCGAGCCCGGCCCTCCGGCACGGTCGGGTATCCGATCCCCTGGGCGAACACCCCCAGGCTGAACAGCCGGTCGGACAGGTCCATCGCCACCGAGCCCTTGCCAACGATGACGGGCGTGATGGGAGTCTCACTGGCGCCCGTCTCGAACCCAATGCGCTTGAGGCCGGCCTTGAACCGGGCCGTGTTCTTCCACAGCCTCTCGATCCGCTCCGGCTCGGCGAGCAGGACATCGATAGCGGCGATGCACGCGGCAGCGACGCCGGGCGGGTGGGAGGTGCTGAAGAGGAAGGGTCGGGCGCGATGGATCAGGAAGTCGCGGACCGGCTGGGGCGCCGCCACGTACCCGCCCAGCACGCCAATCGCCTTCGAGAGCGTTCCCATCTGCAGGTCGACCCGGCCGTCGAGGGCGAAATGATTGACCGAGCCGCGACCGTTCTTTCCCAGCACGCCGCTGGCGTGGGCGTCGTCGACCATGACCAGGGCTTGGAACCCTTCGGCCCGCTCCACGATGCCGGCGAGCGGGGCGATGTCGCCGTCCATGCTGAAGACCCCGTCCGTGACAACTAGCTTCACGCGCTTGTCGCGATGCTTCTCGAGGTGGCGCTCGAGGTCATCCAGGTCGCGGTGCTTGAAGATCGAGCGCTCCGCCTTGGAGAGCCGGATCCCGTCGATGATCGAGGCATGATTCAGCTCGTCGCTGATGATGACGTCGCCCTCCTTGACCAGCGATTGCAGGACGCCGAGATTCGCGGTGAAGCCCGACTGGAAGACCAGCGACGCCTCGGTGTGCTTGAACTCGGCGAGCCGGCGCTCGAGCTCCTCGTGGATCGTCATGGTCCCGGCGATGGTGCGCACCGCCCCGGAACCGGCGCCCCATTCCTCGGTGGCCTTGACCATGGCGCTCTTCAGCCGAGGATGGGTTGTCAGACCAAGGTAGTTATTCGACGACAGGTTGAGCACGCGTTTGCCATCCACCACCACCTCGGTGTCCTGCGCCGATCCCAGCACCCGAAGCGGGCGAAACAGGCCGTCTTTTTTGAGCTGGTCGAGTTCGTCGACCAGGAACTGTGTCTTTTTTTCGGTGATCATGGCATCCTCCTAGCCGCCGTTCGGCAGCAGTACGACTTTGCCCGCCCGGCCGCTCTTCATCTGGGCCATCGCCTCCTGGAAGTCGTCGAGCGGAAACCGGTGGGTGATCAGCGGCGACACGTCGACCTTCCCGGTGCTCAGGTAGCTCGAGGTGCGCTCCCACGTGTCCCAGATGCGCCGGCCGAAGATGCCGTAGATCGTGATGCTTTTCGTGACAACGAGGTCATTCAGATCGAGCGTGACCGGCCGGTCGCCAATCCCGAGCAAGCTGATCCATCCTCCGTTGTGGAGGACCTGCAGCCCCTGCTCGACCGCCGTCGGATGGCCCGACATCTCGAGGACGACATCGACGCCAGCACCGCTGTTCGCCCGCCGAATGTCTTGCACCGTCGAATCGTCGGGCGGAAAGACGGCGGTCGCACCCATCCGCTCCGCCAGCGCCCGGCGATACGGATTCGGCTCCACTCCATAGACCGCGGCGGCGCCTTCGGCCCGGGCGATGCCGACGGCACAGAGGCCAATCGGCCCCAGTCCAAAAATCGCGACGGCATTGTCTTTCAGGGGGCCGGCGAGCGCGGCGTGGACCGCATTGCCGAAAGGCTCCTGCAAGGCGGCCACTTCCGGACTCAGGCCGGGCGCGTTGCGCCAGCAATTTTCGGCCGGCAGCAGGACGTAGCGGGCAAACGACCCATCGCGATCGACGCCCAGGACTCGGACGTTCTCACACAGGTGGTAGAGACCAGCCTGACACTGCCGGCAGGTGTGGTCGACGACGTGGGTTTCCGCTGCCACGAAGGTCCCTGGCTTCAGATCCCGCACCTCGGGCCCGACGGCGACGACCCGGCCGGACATCTCGTGCCCGAAAACCCGGGGTGGATGGATATGGCGGCGGGCCCAGTCGTTCCAATCGAAGATGTGGACGTCGGTCCCACAGATCGAGGACGCGGCCACCTCGATCAAGACATCCTTGCCGCTCGGCTCGGGGATAGCGATCTGGTCGATCTCGGCGCCCGGGCCGGCAGCGGCCTTGACCACTGCCGTCATGGACGTCATGGCCTCCATCTTAGCCTCGACCAAACCCGTATCCTGAAGATCGAAATTCGTCCAGGAGGGTGCAATGCGAGCGTACGTCCTCATCAACGCGTCGGCGGGAAAAGCCATCGAGGTCGCCAGGTCGCTTCAGGGCGTGAAGGGCATCGAGCTCGCGGACGCGATCACCGGCGAGTATGACGTGATCGCCGCTGTCGAGGCCCCCGACGTGGCCGGCATCGGCTCGATCATCGTGGAGAAGATCCAGAAGATCGACGGTGTCTTCAAGACGGTCACCTGCCTGGCGGTTCGCTAGCGGAGCTGGCCGTAGGCGCGGTCGACCGAGAGCGACAGCAGCAGGCGCTGCTCCTTGAGCATCGCCGCGTCGTATTCGGCCCAGTCGGGATGGTCGCCCCGCACCTTGCGGTAGTAGTGGCGTAGAGCTTCAGCCAGACCGTCGCCTTCGATGAACTCCACGGTGCCCTCCGCCACCAGGTATTCATAGCGATCGCGGCCCTGGACGTGGAGGCTGGCGCGTGGGTCACGGCGAAGGTTATGGGTCTTGGCCCGGGTCTGCGTCGCCGAGATTTTGATACGGCCATCGTCATCCAGGAAATAGAGGATGTTGGAGAGCTGCGGTCTCCCGTCGCGCTTGATGGTGACCAGGATTCCATCGTGCCGCACCTTGAGGAAGTGGCGGGCGCGATCGAGGTCGATCATGCCCCACAAATGCTACAGCCGGCGCCCGACGGCACCGGCTGTATTGAAGTCAGCTTAAAAGCTAACCTACTTCTTCTTCGACGACTTCTTCGCGGCTTTCTTCTTTCCGCCTGCTTTCTTCTTTGCGGCCATCCGGGCTCACCTCCTTCTTAGCAAGATTCCCCCGGTCGGCCGCTTGTACGCCGCCGCCGAACGCGCGTGAGCGCCACGGGTACCGTGGACGCGCGGGCGCCGGCGAGGCCGGGTACCGGAAGCAAAGAAGAGAGAGAGAAATGAGGGGAGCGACGACGCGTCGCGATCGACCCTCCTGTTCCGCGATACCACGCGTCGATGCGTATCGATGTCGACCGCGGAGTTCTTTGAATGTTGCCCTTCTTCAGATCCTCGCCCTGATCCGCGCGATGATCAGAGCGCGGCTGCGCGCTCATTAAGTGCGACCATAGCATGAATCGAGCCGTTTTGCACAGCCTCGACCCAAATTTTTTCTCGAGCGCCGCGCCGATGAGCCTCAGCGCGGGTCGACGGCAGAATTTTTCAGAATTTTCGCGGCGTCATGAGCAACGACCGCCATCGCAGCAGGTTTCGTAATAGAGACCGCATCCGCGACAACGAAATTTGTGTCCATCCCAGTCCGTTGAGCCTCCGCATGGACATTCGGGACCTTCATGCGAGTCCGTTGGATGCCCTTGCACCCTCATGGAGACCGAAGAGGAAGCGACGCTCGAGTCGCTTCCTCCCTCTTGCTTAGGAGCAGCCGCTCGTGCTGCCGCAGTTGAGGCACTTATAGCAGGTGCCGTTGCGAATCATGATCGAGCCGCAGTCGGAGCAGGCCGGCGCATCCTCCTGGCCCTGGAAACTGATCTTGATCGGGCTAGTTTGCGCGGGCGCCGGCTTGATCGGCGCCGGCGCCGGAGCGGCGGACGCCTCAACCTCGACGATGGGTTCCCGTCGCACGATACCGATCGCTTCCTGCTGCGTCCCATCAAGGAATTTCGACGCGAGCCAGCGGAAAATGTAGTCGGTGATCGACTTGGCGATCGGGATTTCGGGGTTCTTCGTGAAGCCGGAGGGCTCGAAACGCGTGTGGGCGAACTTCTTGACCAGCACCTCGAGCGGGACCCCATACTGCAGCGCCAGTGAGATGCTCGTGGCGAAGGCATCCATCAGGCCGGAGATCGTGCTCCCTTCCTTGGACATGACCAGGAAGATCTCGCCGGGGGTTCCATCCTCGTAAATGCCGACCGTGATATAGCCCTCGTGACCCTGGATATCGAACTTGTGCGTGATCGCCCGGCGCTCATCTGGCAGCTTGCGACGAACGGCACGGGCTGGCTCGCTCAGGGCGACCTCCCTGGTCGAGGGGGCCGGCGCGGCCGCGCTCTTCTTGCTGTCGAGCGCCGTGTTCAGCGGCTGTGACCGCTTGGAGCCGTCTCGGTAGATGGCAATCGCCTTGAGGCCCATCCGCCAGCCTTCGAGGTAGACCTCCATGATGTCCTCGGGGGTCGCCAGCTCGGGCATATTGACGGTCTTGGAGATGGCGCCGGAGATGAATGGCTGGGCCGCCGCCATCATCTTGACGTGCCCCATGTAGTGGATCGTCCGCGAGCCCTTGGCCGGCTTGAAGGCACAGTCGAATACCGCCAGGTCGTCGGCCCGCAGGTGCGGGGCGCCCTCGATAGTGTCGTTCTCGTCGATGTACTGCAGGATCTCGGAAACCTGCGTCTCGGGATAGCCGAGGCGGCGCAGGGCGATCGGCACGGTCTGGTTGACAATCTTCAACATCCCGCCGCCGACCAGCTTCTTGTACTTGACCAGGGCGATATCCGGCTCGATCCCGGTGGTGTCGCAGTCCATCATGAAGCCGATCGTGCCGGTGGGGGCGATCACGGTCGCCTGCGAGTTGCGGTAGCCATACAGGTCGCCGAGCTGGCAGGCCTTGTCCCAGGCGTCCCGGGCCGCGCTCAGCAACGGCAGCGGGACATGCGCCGGGTTGATGTGGTCGACGGAGCTGCGGTGCTGATCCATGACGCGCAGCATGGGCTCGCGGTTGATGGCGAAGCCGTTGAAGGAACCCTTGCGCTGGGCGATGCGGGCCGACTGCGCATAGGCCTCGCCCGTCATCACCGCGGTCAGCGCCGCCGCCACGTCGCGCCCCGCGTCGCTGTCGTAGGGCAGGCCTGACGCCATCAGCAGCGCGCCCAGGTTGGCGTAGCCGAGCCCGAGCGGTCGGAAGTCCCGGCTGTTCTGGGTGATCGCCTCGGTCGGGTAGCTGGCGTTGTCGACAAGGATCTCCTGGGCGGTGATCAAGATCCGGCAGGCCTCTCGATAGGCCTCGACGTCGAACTCGCCGCGCTCGTCCAGGAACTTCATCAGGTTGATGGACGCCAGGTTGCAGGAGGTGTTATCGAGGAACATGTACTCGGAGCACGGGTTCGAGGCGTTGATCCGGTCGGTGTTCGGGCAGGTGTGCCAGTGGTTGACGGTCGTGTCGTACTGCAGCCCCGGATCGCCGCAGGCCCAGGCGGCGTCGGCCATCATGCGCATCAGGTCACGCGCCCTGTAGGTATCCATGATCTGGCCGGTCGTGACGGCGAAGGTGTGCCACTCGGAATCTTCTTCGACCGCCTTCATGAAGTCGTCTTTGACCCGGACGCTGTTGTTGGAGTTCTGGAAGAAGATCGAGCTGTACGCCGGGCCGTTGAACGACGGGTCATAGCCGCCTTCGATCAGCGTCCAGGCCTTGCGCTCCTCATCGACCTTGCAGTTGATGAACTCGACGATGTCCGGATGGTCGGCGTTGAGGATGACCATCTTGGCCGCCCGCCGCGTCTTGCCGCCCGACTTGATCACGCCGGCGAAGGCGTCGAAGCCCTTCATGAAGGAGACCGGGCCGGATGCCGTGCCGCCGCCCGCAAGCAGTTCGCGCGAGGAGCGAAGCGGCGAGAGGTTCGTGCCGGTGCCCGAACCGTACTTGAAGAGCATGCCCTCGGTCTTGGCGAGGGTGAGGATCGACTCCATCCGGTCCTCGACCCTGTTGATAAAGCACGCCGACAATTGAGGGCGCTGCTCGATCCCGGCGTTGAACCAGACGGGACTGTTGAAGGCGGCTTTTTGATGCACCAGCAGATGCGTCAGCTCATCCCGGAAGATCTCCGACGCCTCGGGGGTTGCGAAATATCCCTGCTTGTTGGCCCACCCATGGATGGTGCGCACGACGCGCCCGATCAGTTGCTTGACGCTGCGCTCGCGCTCCGGCGTGCCGATTACCCCGCGGAAGTACTTCGAGACCACCACGTTGGTTGCCACCTGGGACCAGGTGGTCGGAATCTCGACTTCATGCTGTTCGAAGACGACCTCGCCCTTCTCGTTGGTGATGCTGGCCTCGCGTGTCTCCCACTGGACTTCGTCGAATGGGGCCACGCCGGGTCGGGTGAAGTAGCGCTTCCAGGGAAGGCCGTTGCGGTTGCGTTTGGGCGTCGTGCTGGGGGCCGCCGCCGTCAAGTTGGGTCGGTCAGTCGAAGTCTTCTGGGTGGATCGGGCCATCGATGAACCTCCGTAGGGTGGGGTGGAGAGCGGCCCACATCGTATGCCGTAGGATGAAGCCTGTCAAGCAGTTTACCACAGCCTGTAGGGTTTGCCACGGGCTTAGGCCACAACATATGCCAATACCAGCCTGATGCTGATCTGGGGCCTCGGACTCAGCCTGGCCGCCATCGTCCTGCTTCGAATCGCGCTTCGACGGGCCCGCCGGGATGCCCTGTTCTCCAGTGCCTTCTGGCAGACGTTTCCCGAGTTCGCCCGCTACCGGCTGAAGCGGCTCTGGCCGGCCCCCCTCGGCCTGGTCGGCGTCATCCTACTTATATGGGGGCTGGTTTTGCTCTTCCAATGGTTGCTCGGCTACTACGCCGCCCGGCTCGGCCATCCGGTCGGCTAACCGGAGGGCTCGTGCGTCTCGCGTTCGATTTCCGCCTGATGGCGCGCGGCCTCAGCATCGCCGCGCTCGAGTTTGGCGTCCCGCCGATTGACGTCAGCCTCCGAGCGATCGAGTGACTCGCGGGAGTGCTCGATCCGTTGACGCGTAGAGCGGATGGCGTCTCGGGCCGATTCCTGAGAGCTCAGGGAATCCAAACCGAGGCGCGCCGCCCGTTCCCGTACTCGCCGCTCCTGTGCCTCGACCTGCCGTTCTCGGGCATCGAGGGCCGCCTCCCGATCGTCCGCGCGGCGCTCGCGCTCGTCGGCCAGCCCCTCGCGTTCGTTCGCCAGCCTTTCCCGCTCATCGCCCGCTCGATCGCGCCTGTTCGTGACGGGTCCTGCCGCGCTCACAAGCCAAGCTTAGGCCTCGGCAACTCGCTGCGCTAGCCGGCCGCGGGCAATTCGCGCTTGCGGAGCTTGATCCGCTCGCTCGCGCTCAAGACCCGCTTGCGCATCCTGATTCCCTTCGGCGTCACCTCCACCAGCTCGTCGTCCTCGATGAAGTCGAGGCACTCCTCGAGCGACATCTGGCGAGGCGGAACGAGCTTCACGGTGGCGTCTTCGGTCGAGGCGCGCATGTTCGTCTTTTGCTTCTGCTTGGTGGCATTGACGTCGATATCCCCGCCTCGGCGGTTGAGCCCGATGATCATACCCTCGTAGACGTGCGTTCCCGGACCGATAAAGGGCTGCCCGCGTTCCTGGACGCCCTGCAACCCGTAGGCGACGGCCATGCCGGTCTGGCTCGCGGTGAGGACCCCATTGCGCGTTCGCGACGGCAGGGTCCGCCACCGCTCCCAGCCGACCAGCCTCGTGGACATCACCCCGGTTCCACGGGTGAGGGTCAAGATCAGGCTGCGCAATCCGATCAGCGCTCGGGTTGGCGCGAGGTAGGTGAGCCGGGCACCGCTACCGGCATCGGTCCGCATCGTCTGCAACTGCGCCCCCCGTGAGCCGAGCGCCTCGGTGATGGCGCCGACGGCCTCGAGGCTGCAGTCGATGATGCATTCCTCGACGGGTTCGTGCCGTTGCCCGCCAATGTCACGCGTGATGACGGCCGGACGTGAGACCTCGAATTCATAGCCCTCCCGGCGCATGGTCTCGATCAGGATCGCCAGGTGCAGCTCGCCCCGACCGCTGACCTCGAAGATGTCGGCAGTCGCTCCGTCCGCGACCTTGAGCGCAATGTTGGTCTGCAACTCGCGCGCCAGCCGAGCCCGAAGCTGGCGCGACGTGCTGCTCGTGGTGGCCTCCCGTCCGGCGAAGGGTGACTGGTTCACAGAGAATTGCATCCGCAGGGTCGGCTGGCTCACCTCGAGCCGCGGCAGGGCTTCGGGATGGTCGACGTCGGCGACGGTATCGCCCACCGCGATATCGGGAAGGCCGGCAAGATACACGATCTCCCCCGCCGCCGCGGCGTCGGCTGGACGCCGCTGCAAGGCCTCGACCGTCAGCAGCGTGGTGATGCGCTGCGGCGGGCCGATGCCGGCCTCGCTGCACCGAACCACGTCTTGCCCCTGCCGGATGGTGCCGCGCGCGATCCGGCCGATCGCCAGCCGTCCGATGTGATTGTCGTGATCCAGGTTGCTGACCAGCAGCTGCAAGGGGCCGAGCGGGTCGCCTTTTGGCGGTGGGATCTGGGCGAGCAGCGCGTCGAGGAGCGGCTCGAGGGTCGTGCCTGGGTGGCGCAGGTCGACGGTCGCCGTACCCTCACGGGCGTTGGTGTAGATCACTGGAGCATTGAGCTGATCGGGATGCTTTGCCAGTTCGAGCAGCAGGTCGTGGGTCATCTCGACGGTCTCGGCTGGCCTTGCGTTGACGCGGTCGATCTTGTTCACAACGATGATCGGTGCCAGCCCCAGCTCGAGCGCGAGCCGAAGCACGACGCGAGTTTGCGGCATCGGTCCCTCGAGCGCGTCCACGAGAAGCAGGCAGCCGTCGGCCATGCCCAGCACGCGCTCGACCTCGCCTCCAAAGTCGGCATGGCCCGGCGTGTCGATGATGTTGATCTTGATGCCTCGATAGCGAATGGAGGTGGTCTTTGCCAGGATGGTGATGCCCTTCTCTCGCTCCAGCACGTTGGAGTCCATGATCAGCTCGCCCACCTGCTCGTGGGCGGCGAACACATGCGACTGCTTCAGCAGGGCGTCGACGAGTGTGGTCTTGCCGTGGTCGACGTGCGCGATGATCGCCACGTTCCGGAGATCGTCGCGACGCCCCGGGTGGCCGGCGACCGTCAGGCGACCCCTTCGCCGCGCCGGCTCGCCGGCTCGCCGAGGAAGGCGAGGACGAGTTTGTTGAAGCGATCGGGCTCTTCCATCTGAGGCGTATGGCCGCTATTCTCGAAGATCTCCACCCGGCCATTGCGAATTTTGGCCCTGGCCGTCTCGGCGTGGCTCGCCGGAAAGATGTGGTCCTGCCGGCCCCAGATCAGCAACGTCGGCATCCGGAGCTCGGCGAGACGATCCTCGACGGTGATGCCGTCTCGCAACTGACCCATCCTGGCGATCGATCGAAGCGCCGACAGGTAGGCCGCCCGGTACTCCGGCGTCGACAGGAGCGTGCCATGGTTGGCGATCCGCTCGTCGCTGAGAATCGTGTCCACCCGCCCGGGCCGGCGCAAGTACCAGCCCCAAAAGCGCCGAATCGTTGCCGGGTTCATCCGGCGCAGCGCGCGAGCCGTCCCGCTGAGGGTGAGCTCGCCCAGACCCCTGGTCAGCAGGATGCGATAGGCGAGTACCCGCCGCGGCGGGCCGACGCCGAGTGCATCCACCAGCACCAGTCGCTCAACGAGATCAGGCGATTCGAGCGCGAGCCCGAGTGCCACCCGCCCGCCCATCGAGACGCCCATCACGGCGGCCCGTTCCAGCTGCTCGGACGCCATCACGTCGCGGACGGCCTTCACGAAGATCTCGATCGTGTACTCGAGTACCGGCTTGTCGGAGTGCCCGAAGCCAGGAAGGTCGATGGCGATCACTCGGTGATTCGCGGCCAGCGGCTCCAGGTTGAAGTAGAACTCGACCGCGGCCGAGCTGCCCAGGCCGTGCACCAGCACCAGCGGCGAACCGCTTCCCCCACAGACATAGTGGATGTTGACGCCATCGATCGTCACCGCGCGGCTATCGAAGGAAGGAAACGGCGCCGCCATAACCTGAGTCTATTAGGCCCGGCTGCGGACCGAGACCGTTGCCGCAAACCCGAAGTAGGCGAGCACCGCACCGCTGACCAGGTGAAGCGGGATATCGAAGCCAGCCAGGGGAAGAACGCCCAACAGGTTGCCGGCGAAAACCCCCAGGATCCCCAGAATCAGCAGGATCACACCGACCACCTGGCAGAAAGAGCGCGAATTGGCGACGCTGCTCGCGGCGGCGAGCCCCGCAATCCCGACGAGCAGATGCACCAGATTGTGAAGGAGGTTGATGTCGGCGATTCCCAGCAACGTGTGCTTGTCCTGCGTGATCGTGATGAAGCTGCTGGTTCCAATTAGCGGGCCGATGAAGCCGAGTACGCCAACCACGAAGTAGATGACACCGAAGACCAAGGCGACGGTTTGTACGACCGCTCGATTGCCCATTGCATCACCCCCGAGAAAGAATTGCTCCCATGGTACGGCCGCGATCGATGGTCTACGCCTTCGCCATCAGCTCGCGGTAGGCGCGCTCGATCCGTGAGGCCGGCTCTCCCCGAAGCTCAGGCAGGTTGATGGCCACGTTGGCGAGGGCACCATCGAGGCCGGTCTGCAACAGCTTGCTGCCTACGGCCAGGTCAGAGGCGGTCATGTCCCAGGCATTCTTGCTCGCCTCCGCGGCGAGCGCGAGCCCGCGGGCGGCCGCCGACGCGGTCGCCAGTGGGACGTCGGCCGCCCGTTCGTAAGCTCGTTCGAGGGCGGTACCACCGGTGCCGGACTTGCGGGCGTCGATCACGGCTCGATAGGCATCGATGTCGTCCTGGCTGAGCTCGAGCAGGCGATCGGCAAGCCGGTCCAGCTCCGGCACGAGGTCGGTAAGGGCCGCGCGACCCTCGTCCGCCCTGGCCTTTTTCGCGCTGAGCTTCGCCACCATGCTCACCAGAGCCGCACCCATGGCTGCGGCCAGCGCGGCCGCGCTGCCGCCGCCGGGGACCGCCGACGTGGAGGCGAGCGCCTGCAGATAGTCCCCGGTGGTCTGGTCTTTGACGCCCGTCATTCGCCCGCCCACACGCGTTTCTCCAGGATCTGGTCCATGCGGAACGCCGGCGCGATGATGGCATCCTTGATGACGCCGACCGCCGCAGCCAGGGGGATGGTGCCGACGATCTCGGAGGCATCGACATCCACGCCACGGCGGTGGGCCTCGTCGCGAATGACTGAAAAGACCTTCCAGATGTTCGTCACCCGGTAATCGGTGAGATTCATGGAGACCTGCACCATCCCTCGGTCGGCCAGCGCGAAACCGAGGGCCTTCACGTTTGGCAGGCCGCCGGATGAGGCGCGGATGGTTTTCGCGATGTCTTTCGCCACCTGCAGGTCCGCACTCTTGAGATTCACGTTGTAGGCGATCAGTGGGATGCGGGCGCCTACGGCCGTCGCCCCGGCGCTCGGGTGCAC
>Ga0209686_1000939_pt1 | contig 14597 bp, 8 predicted proteins | sample GraSoiAngelo_126_FD_185883 | JGI IMG/M metagenome (GOLD analysis project Ga0209686, IMG submission 185883) | Grasslands soil microbial communities from the Angelo Coastal Reserve, California, USA - 14_0927_09_20cm (SPAdes) (version 2) | ecosystem: Environmental > Terrestrial > Soil > Grasslands ...
TCTGAAGGGGCCGTTTCTCTGCTCGAAGGCGATCGGTCCACAAATGGTCGCACGAGGTTGGGGACGCGTCATCAACATGGCGTCGATTCTCGCCGTCATCGCGCTTCCCGGCCGGGCACCGTACGCAGCATCCAAATCGGGAATCGTCGGCCTGACCCGGGTCCTCGCGCTCGAGTGGGCGCGGACCGGCGTCACCTGCAACGCCATCTGCCCCGGTCCGTTCGCGACCGACATGAACAAACAGCTGCTGAGCGATCCCGAGGCGTATCAACAGTTCATCAATCGCATTCCAATGGGACGCTGGGGCGAGCTCGATGAAATTGCGGGCGCGGTCGTGTTCCTCGCCTCCGACTCGTCTGCGTACGTGACCGGCAGCTCGTTGTTCGTCGACGGCGGCTGGACTGCCCGCTAGCGCTCCCTCGGATCTTGCAGGCCGTCCCGGACGGACGTACGATCCGCGCAGCGGCTCTGCCGGACCGCCGGGTCCGGCAGACATCGCACGGCGTTCCGGTACCGGACGACATCGTGAACGGCACGAGAGGGGAGGAGTTCATGATTTGGAATCGGGCCACACGAATACTGGCGGCAACAGTGTTCACCCTGGTCGCGAGCGCCACCGGCCCGCTCGCGCAGATCACCACCGGCACCGTCGCAGGCACTATCAAGGACGCGCAGGGCGGCGTCGTTCCCGGCGCCACTGTTGTTCTCATCAGCGAAACCAAGTCCACCCGGTCGAATCCCGCGCTTACCAACGAGACCGGCGACTATGTCTTCCCCAACGTCAGCCCGGACACTTACACCGTCGAAGTCACGATGCAGGGGTTCAAGAATCTGACCCGGCCGAACGTGAAGGTGAGCGGCGGCGATCGGGTTGCCGTACCGCCTCTCATGATTGAAGTGGGTGGCGCCGAGGAGACGATCACCGTCGCGGCCGAATCGCCGATGATCCAGGCGCAGAGCGGCGAACGATCGTTCGCGATTGCGACCGAGCAGATCCAGAACCTGCCCGTCAACCACACCAACTTCACCAGCGTCGTCGCGCTGACGCCGGGCGTCATCGCGGGCGGCGCGTCGGCGGGCGGCACGCGCCTCGGCGGCGCCGGGCAGAACAACATCATGATGGACGGCGTCTCGGCGATGGACACCGGAAACAACGGCCAGATGCTCAACATGAACCTCGAGTCCATTGGCGAGGTCAAGGTGCTCGTGCAGGGCTATCAGGCCGAGTACGGACGATCGAGCGGTCTGCAGATCACCGCCGTCACGAAGAGCGGCACGAACCGCTTCCACGGGTCCGCGTACGACATGCAGTCGAACTCCGACTGGGCGACCAATAGCTGGGTGAACGTGCAGAACGGCGATGCCAAGGTGAACGGAAAGTTCAAGAGCATGGGCTACACCATTGGCGGCCCCGTGGGCAAGAGGGGCGGCAACAACAAGCTGTTCTTCTTCTACGCGCACGAGTATCGGCCGACGACTGCGCCAATCAACGGCGGCAACCCCATTCGTCTGCGCGTGCCGACGGCTGCCGAGCGCGCGGGCGATTTCTCTCAGACGCTCGATCTGAACGGTCAGTTGTTCAACCTGGTGAAGGATCCTGCCTCGTCACTTCCCTGCACGGCGACAAATACGGGCGGCTGCTTTCAGGACGGCGGCGTTATCGGGAAGATCCCCGCAAGCCGCTTCTACGCGCCGGGGATGGCCGTGCTGGGCCGCTACCCGCTGCCGAACAGGACGCAAGGCCCAGGAGAGAACTGGAATTATGAAATTGCGAGCAGCGCGCTGCCGACCATCGAGAACCTGACGCAGCAGCCTGCCATCCGCATCGATTACCAGACCTCGCCGAAGCTGCGCTTCACGGGAAAGTATTCGGGCCAGCGGGCGCGCCGCATCACGCAGTCCGGCCTCATCCCCGGCTTCAGCGACGTCTATACGCCGTATCCGTTCATCACCAACTACGGCGCGACGGTCAACTACGCGCTGAATCCGACGACGTTCCTCGAGGGCACGTACGGCTTCATCCGTAACCAGCTCTCGGGCGGAAACGAAGCGGGCATTCTCGTCAATGATTCCGCGAATCGCTTGAACGGCCTCGCGGATTTCCCGCTTCTCTATCCGGAGGCGGGCGTCGTCGATCGGCGCTATTACGCCTATCAGGTGATGCAGGCGATCAATCCCGTGTTCTGGGACGGCGCCAAGCTAAATCTGCCGCCGATTTTCGGTTGGGGCAGCCGCATACAGGGCAATGCCAATGCCTGCGCGACGCCCGCGCCGCCATGCCAGCGGTTCCCCGGGTTCCTCAACATCAACCGGACGCAGGACATTGCCGCGAGCATCACGAAGGTCGCCGGACGCCACACTCTGAAGGCAGGCTTCTACAACAACCATAGCTACAAGGCGCAGAACACCGGCGCCGGCGGCATCGCGAACCTGTCGTTCCAGGGCTTCGTGGATTTCGGCAACGACACCAACAACGCTCTCGATACCGGCTTCGGCTACGCCAATGCGGCGGTCGGCGTCTTCCGCCAGTACCTGCAGCAGTCCCAGCTCATCGAAGGCAGCATGATCTACAACAACACCGAAGGCTACGTGCAGGACAACTGGAAGGTGAACAGCCGCCTGACAGTGGACTATGGCATTCGCCTGACGCGGCAGCAGCCGCAGTACGACCAGTTCCTTCAGATGTCGAACTTCTTCTCGAATCTGTGGTCTGCCGCAGCCGCTCCGCTTCTCTACGTGGCCGGGTGCAGCAACGGCGCGACGGTCTGCTCGGGCAACACGCGTAACGCCATGAATCCGCGGACGGGCCAGATCCTCACCGTGCCCGGCGCCGGGAATACGCAGGCGGCGATCGGCACGGTGATTCCAGCCAGCGGCGATGTGAACAACGGGATTCGACAGGCCGGCGAGGGCATCGCCAAGACGTCGTACGTATGGCCCAAGCTGGTGGTGGGCCCGCGGTTGGGTGCCGCGTATGACCTCTCGGGTACGCAGAGCCTGGTCATTCGCGGTGGCGTCGGGCTGTTCTACGACCGTCCGGACGGCAACACCGTTTTCTCCATCCCGGGCAATCCGCCGATCTCGACGTCGCAGGACCTGCGCAACGGCAGCCTCGCGACGCTCAGCACCGGCCTCAGCACGGTTGGCGTGCCGGCGTTGAGCATCTTCCAGTACGACGCGAAGGTGCCGTCATCATGGCAATGGCAGGTCGGCCCGCAAATCGCCCTGCCGTGGGCGATGGCGATCGACGTCGAATACGTCGGCAATCACGGTTACAACCGGCTCGGCGCGTTCCAGGGCGGAAGCACCGTCAACCTGAACGCCGTCGACTTCGGAGCCGCGTATCGTCTCGAGAATCAGGATCCAACGCTCGGCGCGAGCACGGTTCCGGCTGCAAACGCGAATACGGCGAACCTGCTGCGGCCGTACCGCGGCCTGAGCACGATCGCGCAGCAGAGGACCGAGTTCCAGGACACGTATCACTCATTGCAGTTCTCGCTGAATCGGCGGTATCGCGCCGGGCTGGCGTTCGGCGTCAACTACACGCTCGGCCTCTCGTTCAAGGGCAACACGGGTCTCCAGCTCCGGTTGCAGCACGCGGCGGACGGCACCGTGACCGTACGAGCCGACCAGGCGGATTACGAGAAGCTGAACGAGATGCTCAACCTGCAGCGGCACGTGCTGAAAGCGAACGCGGTGTGGGATCTGCCGAATCTCCGCGCGAGCAGCGCCGGCACGAAGGCGCTCTCGTACCTCGTGAACGACTGGCAGATCTCCAGCGTGTTCAGCGCGAACTCAGGTAGCCGGTACGACCTGGGCTTCCAGTATCAGAACAACGGCGGCGCGGTGAACCTGACCGGGTCGCCTGACTACAATGCGAGACTCGTCCCGAAGAGCGATCTGGGCAGCGGCTGCTCGGGCAATGTGTTCCAGCAGTTCAGCACCGGCGCCGTCACGGGCCCGAGCTACGGAAGCGTCGGCCTCGAATCAGGGCGGAACTATCTGATCGGATGTCCGGACCATACCCTCGACCTGTCGCTCCTCCGCAGGATCGGCGTGGGCGGCGGACGCGATGTGCAGTTCCGCGTCGATGCGTTCAACATCTTCAACAGGTACATCATCAACGCGCGGAACACGACCGTTCAGTACCGCAGCCCGACCGATCTGACCATCCTCAACTCTGAGACGCTTCCGGATGGCTCGGTCGATCCGAACCGGGTGAAGCCGCGCGCCGCGGGGTTTGGCGCGGCAACCGGAGCGATCAATCACGGCGGCGAAGTGGGCCTCGGCAACAACTACAACCGCGTCGTGCAGTTCCAGGCGCGCTTCAGTTTCTGAGGCCGCCGAACCAGCGGAACGCGGAACAGCAGAACGCGGGATTCAGGGCCTGAATCCCGCGTCCGGATTTCCAGGAGGAGACATGCGAATGACATCGAGCGCTCCGCTCGCCGCGGCGGCATGCACGGCATTGCTGCTTGGCGCGCTTGGACAGCTCGTTGCCCAGACGCCCGCACCAACTCAGGGACCCGGAGCCCGGGGCGGTGGACGCGGCAGCGTGGCGCCGGCGCTGTTCACCGCGGCGGACGCCGACAAGGATGGCGCGCTGACGCGCGACGAGCTGAAGGGCGCCTTCGACAAGTGGTTCACGCAGTGGGACAGCGCGAACGCTGGATCGATCACTCAGGCGCAGCTCGCGTCCGGGCTCGCCGCGGCGATGCCTCAACCCGCGGCCGCGATCCCGCAGGACGCTTGCGGCGGAAGGAGCTCGAATCCGCGCGTGCCGTGCCAGGCGGACGTCGACAAGATGATCGCGGCGCTGCCCGACAAGGCGCCGGCGAAGCCGCTCAAGCCGCGCAAGATCCTCGTACTCGGACGCGCCGCCGGCTTCGTGCACTCGTCGATCCCGCTCGCCGCGAAAACCGTGGAGGCGATGGGAACAAAGACCGGCGCATGGTCGACGACGATTACGTACGATGCGGCCGACATTAACGCCGACAACTTGAAACAGTACGATGCGGTCTTCCTCGACAGCACGACCGGCTGCTTCCTGGACGATCCAGCCGACAAGGCGGCGACTGACGCGCGCCGCGCGGCCCTCCTCGATTTCATCCGGAGCGGTAAAGGGATCGCAGCGATCCACGCGTCGACCGACTCGTATCACGGATCGTCGTGCGGCGGCGCGCTCCCGCCCGCGGGCGGGCGCGCCAGCGGAGCGACCTTCGGGCTCGCGACCGCGATCATGAGTGACGGGGACAAGAACGGCGATCAGCGGCTCTCACGCGAAGAGCTGGCCGCCGTCACCGACGCGTGGTACGACAAGCTCGATCCCGACAGGGGGGGACGCGTCAGCCAGGCGGATTTCGCCACGCGGTTTGGTGGCGTCGTGCCGACCTCCGCGCCCGCAACGGGCCGCGGCGCCGGCGGCGGCCCGGGCGTGCCGGGCGGACAGCCCCTGTGGCCGGAGTGGAACAAGATCATCGGCGGCTACTTCAAATTCCACTGGCTCGATCCGCAGCTGATTACGGTGAAGATCGATGATCCGAAGAGCCCGCTGACCGCGATGTTCAAGGGACGCGAGCTCGAGATCCGCGACGAAACCTACACGTACAATCAGGAGTCGTTCTCACGCGACAACGTCCACGTCCTGACCAGCATCGATTACGCGAAGATGAGCGACGAGGACAAGGCGACGGAAACCAATCCGCGCAGTGATCACGACTACGCGCTCAGCTGGATTCGCCGCGAAGGCAAGGGACGCCTGTTCTACGAAGCGCACGGGCATCATGAACGCATCTACGCGATGAAGCCGATGCTCGAACACATCCTCGCCGGGATTCAGTACGCGCTCGGCGATCTCAAGGCGGACGATACTCCGGGCACGAAGATCGGCGCGAGATAACGTCGCGTACCGCAAAAGTGGAGAGTACGCTTGCCGCATACGAAATCACGCGGAGGCGGCAGAGCGCGCGGAGAAGACCCTGAACGAAGCGGCTGCTTGCCGCACAGCGGCAGCCTTCTCGGCGGCCTCTGCTCCTCTTGAATTTTCCGTGCGTGAGATCGTCTTCTCCGCGCCGCAGCTCTCAGAGTTGCCGGGACGTGCGAACGAGAGTCAGCGTGAGCGGGCCTTTCCGGCGTCGCTCTCCGTCGATCGCGGCTGCGGCTGAAACAGCAGCTGCGCGAATTCGTACAGATGGGGGCGCCACAGTCTCCACTCATGGCGCCCGGGAGTCGTCTTGAAGACGTGCTTGACGGCGTTCTTCGTCAGCGCCTCGTCGAGCGCCTTCGCCCCATTGAGCGCGAAGTCTTCATCGCCGGCCGCAATCCAGATCAACTTCATCTGCCTTGCCGCGGACGCGTTGTTGCCGAAGAACTTCGGATACGACGCCTCGACGTTCTGTCCGGCCTGTCCGGCGCCCGCGCTCATAATAATGATGTAGCCGAAGAGATCGGGGCGGCTGAACGTCGTATTCACCGTGGCGGCGCCGCCGGCCGACAGGCCTCCCATCGCCCGATCCTCTGCGCGCGTCGAAGCCCGGAACGTCCGCTCGACGGCCGGCATGAGATCGCCGATGAAGTCCTGCGCGAATGCCTGCAGCGGCGCGGGGCCCGCTGGCGCGGGAGGGGCGACGCCGGCTGCTGCGCCGGGCGCCGGCGCGCCCGCCCCGCGTCCTGCGGGCGGCGCCACGTTGCCGGCGGCCGCGATGCCCGGCGACATGCCGTTCGGTCCGAGGCCGAGGCTGCCGCCGCCCCGCGCGAGCGGCATGACGACGAGCATCGGACGCGCCTTTTTCTCCGCGAGCAGGTTGTCCATGATGATGGGCGCGCGTCCGGTCATCACCCAGCCCGGATCCAGATCGCCGCCCCCGTGCAGGAGATACAGGACGGGGTATTTCGTTGTCGTGCGGTTGTAATCGGGCGGCGTATAGACCCACGCCTGCCGCGTCGCGCCCGTCGCTTTCGATTCATACGTCATGATCTGCACGAGGCCGTGCGGCACCGGCTTCGAATCGTAGTACTGCGGCCCGTCGCCGGGGACTTCGACCTGGCTCGCGAGCCCGGTGCCGGACACGAGCTTCACCCACGGGTTGCGCGGATCGGGCGTGTTCACCCCGTCGATGTTGAACGCATAGAGATAGACGTCTGGTGGAACAGCAGGCAGCGTCGCGGTCCACACGCCGTCTTCACCTTTCGTCATCGCCGCGGGCGCCGCGCCGTTGAGGATCTCGCCCGTCACATTGACTTGAGTGGCCTTCGGCGCGTACAGCCGGAGCGTGACCGTTCGTTCCGCGTTGACCTGCGGTGAAACAATCTGCGGACCCTGCGGTCCCCCTCGACCGCCGCCGCGCTGCCCCGGGGCTTGTGCCGTGCCCGGCTGCGCGGGAACGCCGACCTGCGGCGGCTGCGCGCGTCCCTGCCCGAACAGCGTGACGCCGACGAGTGCCAGCATGCCGGTCACTGCGGACGTGTGTCGTGTCATACGATCTCCTCCCGTTGAAGGCGCCCGACAGATTACCGCACAATACCGAGATGACGCTCGCTGAACTGAAAGCCACGCTCTCGTCCGCTGCTCCGCCTCCCGTTCTGTCGCCAGCGCTTGCGGCGCTCTGGCAGGATGCGAAAGGCGATTGGGACGCCGCCCATCGAATCGCGCAGGATATCGAGAGCGCTGACGGCGCATGGATTCATGCGTATCTGCATCGCAAGGAAGGCGACGCCTCGAACGCGACTTATTGGTATCGCCACGCCGGAAAACCGGTGGCCTTGACGTCTCTCGAAGCGGAGTGGGATCAGATCGCGGCGGCGCTGCTTGCGAAGATGGGGTGATCGGGGGATGCCATCGACTTCCCTGATTTACTTCAGTCCTGGCTTCTTTCCCGCCGTCAACAGAGCGATCGATTCACGCATGCGCCTCTCGTGCGTCTCGGGTCTCTTGGCGGAATGGATCCACGCGATGAAGTGACGCCGGTACGCCACTGCTCGCGATTCCGAACCTCCAGCATCGTGAGTTGTGTCGCCATGGTATTTCGGGTGAGCGGTCGCTCGACACCGGCGCCTTGTTCATTCCTCCCTGAGCAGCGTCACCGGATCCACACGCATCGCCTGACGCGCGGGTCGCCACGATGCCGCGATGGTCGTAGATCCAAGGACACCGAAGACCAGCGCCCAGCTGACGGGATCCGTGATCGCGACGCGGTATTCGAGCGACGCGAGTGTCCGCGTCAATAACACGGCGGCAACCGCTCCAATCGCGACGCCGCTCAGCGCGGCGACGAGGCCGTCGCGAAGAACGACCTGGCGAATCTGGACTGGTGACGCGCCGAGCGCGGTTCGAATCCCGAATTCGCGCCTTCGACGACTGACCGCAAAGCTCAGCAGGCTGAAGAGGCCACCCGCCGCGGCAAGCATGGCAATGCCAGCGAACGCGAACCCCAGAGCGGCGGCGGCACGTGGCTGCGCGAGCTGTTCGAAGTACACGTCCGCTAATGCACGAACGTCTTCCACGTGGATGGCAGGGTATGTCGCGACGATTCGCTGCCGTATCAGGGCCACATTAGGACACGAACCGCCGCATCGAACGCTCATCATCGCGTAATTGCCGACGCCGCCGAAGGGCTCGTAGAACTGCGGCCGATCGAGCGCCGCGTCGAGCGAGGGAAAGTGAATCTCTCTGGCGAGACCTATCACATGAAATCGTTGCTCCTGAAAGCTGAAGCTGCGGCCGATCGGATCCAGCCCGGGCCAGAGGGCACGCGCGAGCCTCTCGCCGACGACAACCTCGGTTCGCGGGTCGGACCACTGGAACGTGCGACCGCGAAGCAGCGGCACGCCGAAAAGCCCGAAAAAGTCCGGACCGACGCTGTAATGATCGACGATCATGTCCACCGCAGGCGTGCCCGGTGCGTCGGACTCCCATTTCCCAAATGACACTGCGCCGGCGTGGGGTGGCAATCCGTACGACCATGCGACGCGCTCCACCCCGGCAAGCCCACCTATTTGTTCTTCGATCGACCGCGCTGCTGTCGTCCGCGACGACTGATACGGAAACGCGGAAGCGGGCAGTGACATGGTCGCCATCAGCACGCCGTCTGCGTCTAGTCCCCGCTCCGCGTGTGCCAGGTTGATGAACGATCGTACGAGCAGCGTCGCGCCAACCAGCAGCGTGCACGCGAGCGCGATTTCGCCGACGAGCAGCGTCCGCATGACGGCCCGCGCAGTACGCGTCTCGGTCGCGCCGCGATCGGTGACACGCAGCGACTGCTCCATGTTGACCGAGGTCCCCAGCCACGCCGGCAAAAGACCGGCAGCGAGCGTCGCCACGCTGCCTGAGACGGACGTGACGGCGAGCGCGCGCAGGTCGATGTTCAGTGGATTGAGGGTTCGCAGCAGAATGGTATCGGGGAGGAAAGCGCGCGAAAAAGCGACTAGTGCCCAGCCGATACCGAGTCCACCGATAACGCCAAGCACACCGAGCACGCTGCTCTCCACAAAGGCCTGCCGGATCAGGCGTCTCCGGGACGCGCCGAGCGCCGAGCGCATGCTGAACTCACGCTGCCGCGTCGTCATGCGCGCCAGAAGCAGGCTGCTGACATTCGCGCACAGCACGAGGAACACGAGTACGACGCCGCCGGCGAGCAAGGGCATCGCCCGTCGATAGTACGGGTCAAGCACGACGCCCGCGAGTGGCCGAGCAATGGTCCGAAGCTCCGCGTTCGTATTGTCCGCGGCGCGTGCGGCGTCCGTCGCAATCCGCAGTGCATCGGCACGAGGCACGTTCGGTGCGAATCGCACGCATACGATCGGCCGCACATTTGGTCGTGACCGAGCGGGTGCCTCGAAATCAACAGCTCGCCAGATGACCGTGTTCCAGGACGGAAACCGAAAGTCGGCAGGCAGGATGCCGACAACCAGCAGCCGCTCGCCGTCGATCGAAATCGAGCGGCCAACGATCGCGGGATCGGCCTGATACAACCCGCGCCAGACGTCTTCGGACAGGAGCACGCGATCGTCGACGCCAGCTCGCACTTCCGAAACGTCGAAGAGCCGCCCGCGGATCGGTCGCACGCCGCCGAGCAAATCGAAGAGTCCCGGCGTGACCCGCGCGATCGCTTGGGTGACAACAGTGCCATCGACCTCGATCAGACTGGTGTCCGGCACGGCCGCCTCAACGCCGGCGAAGCCTGCGCTTTCGCGCCAAGCGCGCAGCACCGCTGGCGCAACGGCACCGTGTCCTCCGTGTTCGTCCCCCATGTAAACGAAAGCCAGTTGATCCGGCTCGCGAAACGGCACCGGACGAAGAAGCAAGGCGTCGACGACCGTGAACATCGCGGTGGTGATGCCGATGCCCAGCGCGAGCATGCCGGCCGCTGCGACGGCCACACTTCGGCGCCGCAGCAGCGTGCGAACGGCGTAGCGGACGTCTTGCCACACCGAATCCACCCACGTGGCCCTCACATTCCGGATCGCCTCCTTTGTCTGATCGAATCCGCCGAGATCGCGAATTGCCAGTCGATGCGCTTCCACAGGAAGCACGCCCCGCTCGATGTTGGAGCGCGTCTCCATCTCGACGTGGAACCGCAACTCGTCGTCCATCTCCCGCGCAACGCGTCTTCGTTGCAGCAACCTGCGCACTCGAGTCAGCATCGACGCGAACATCGCTACTCCGCCTTCATGAGCCTTCAGCCTGAAGCAGCCGGCGAATCGCCAGCGAGAACTGGCGCCAATCGGCGGCCTCCGCCTCGAGGCGTCGTCGACCCGCCGCGGTGAGCCGGTACACCCGGGCCCTTCGATTGTTGTCGGATGAGGTCATCTCGGAAGCAAGGACGCCAGCCGCTTCGAGCCGGTGCAGCGCGGGGTAAAGGGAGCCCTGACTCACGCTCAATGTCTCGCGAGAGACCTGCCGGATGCGTTGCTGGATGCCCCAGCCGTGATTGGGCCCGAGCGCGAGCGTCTTCAGGATCAGCAGGTCGAGCGCGCCCTGGAGGTAATCCGTCTTGGGCATTCCGCTCCTCTCGTGTGCCGAGAGGAGCGTAAAACGCAGTTTGTCTGACTGTCAAGCTCTTGCAAGGCGCTTTCATAGGCGCCATCTAGGCCGGGTCGGAAGGCCCGGCCTACAAATGCGTGACGATCCGGCCTAGAGCTGCAAGCGCAGGTGGAAGGACTTCGGACGCGTCAGCGCCTCGTATCCGAGCCGCGAGAGCGAGCAGCCGCGGCCGGAGTCTTTGACGCCCGTCCACGCCAGTGCTGGATCGAGATAGTCGCACCGGTTCAGGAACCACGTGCCGGTTTCGACGCGGTCTCCGATGCGGATGGCAGCCTCGACATCCGTTGTCCAGATGGACGCGGTCAACGCGTAGCGGCTGTCGTTCATCAGCGCGACCGCCTCGTCGTCATCTTTCACCGCCATCACGCCGACGACAGGCCCGAACGTCTCTTGGGTCATCACGCGCATACCGTGGTCGACCTCAACCAGCACCTGCGGCGCGACGTACGGCGTGGCTTGACGGTCTGCAGGAAACTCGCGAGGGTCGATCAGGCTCCGCGCGCCCTGCGCAACTGCCTCAGCGATCTGCGACCGGACGAAATCAGCGGAACTCGTGCGAACCATCGGCCCCAGCGTGGCTTCCGGCGTGAGCGGATTATCCAGCCGATACCGACGCGTCAGCGCGACGAAGCCGTCGATGAACGAATCGTAGACGTCGCGATGCACGTAGATGCGCTCGACCGCGCAACAGGACTGGCCCGCGTTGAAATAAGAACCGTCGACGAGATTTTCTATGGTCGCGTCCAGCGGCGCATCCGCGCGCACGTACGCCGGATCCTTTCCGCCGAGCTCCAGGTTGGTCCCGATGAACTGCCGCGCAGATGCGCGCTGCACGGCGAATCCCCCCTCGACCGACCCGGTGAACGATACGAACTTGATGCGGCCATCGCCAATCATTCGCTCGACGTCTTGGTGGCTGGCCTGCAGGTGTTGAAACACGCCGTGCGGCAGCCCGGCTTCCTTGAAGGCGGCTGTGTAGCGCTCGGCCACGCGCGGTGTCTGTTGGGAGACCTTGAGGATGACGCTGTTGCCGGCCATGAGCGCGGGAATGACCGCGTTCACGGAGGCGAGATACGGGTAGTTCCACGGCGCAAGGACCAGAACAACGCCCAGCGGCTCACGACGGATGAAACGCTGGAATCCTTCCTTCGGCTCGAGCGCGATATCGGCCAGCGCCCCGCTGGCGATGTCAATCATGTACTTCGCGCGCTCCTGAAAGCCGCGGCGGATCTCGAACGGACTCTGCGTGATCGGGCGGCCCATCTGCCACGTCAGCTCCGTCGCGAGAACGTCGGCGGCATCGACCATCAGCTGCACTGCCCGGAGGCACGTCTCTGCCCTCTGCTCAATCGGGACATCTTTCCAGTGCCGCTGTGCGCGCGTGGCGTTTTCGAGCATGGTATCGATCGCGTTCGCCGGCGCCAGGTCGAATTCGGCGTAGACGGAACCGTCAACGGGACTGATTGTTTGCTGAAGTTCGCTTTTCATCGATATTGTGGCTGCCGCCTTCAGGCGGAAGAGTCGGTGCGGGACGTGTCATTCGGCGGTGACGTAAGCCGCCGTAATGCCGCCGTCGACGAGGAATTCGGTGCCCGTCACGAACGACGATTCGTCGGAGGCGAGAAACAGGGCCGCGCGCGCGATTTCCTGCGCCACGCCGAAACGTCCCATCGGAATGTGGACGAGCCGCCTCTGCTTCTTTGCGTCCGTGTCGAGAAATTTCATCAGCATTTCTGTCCGCAATGGTCCGGGACAGAGCGCATTGACGCGAATGTTCTCGCGCGCGTGGACGACCGCGAGCTCACGCGTCAGCGCGAGCACCGCGCCCTTGCTCGCCGTGTACGCGATCTGAGGCGTCGCCGCCCCCATCAGCGCCACGAAGGACGCCGTGTTGATGATCGAACCGCCCTTCGCTCGGCGCAGTGCCGGGATCCCGTACTTGCAGCCCAGGAAGACGCCTTTCGCGTTGACGTTCATCGTCAGGTCCCAGACCTCCTCCTCGGTCGATACCGCATCGTCGTCACGACTGTGCATGATGCCGGCGTTGTTGAAGAGCACGCTCAATTTGCCGAACGTCTGTTCCGCGGACGCCACCATGCGCTCCGCGTCCGACGCCTTCGCGACGTCGGCGTTGACGTACCTCGCGCGACCACCCGCTTTTGTGATCGCGGCGACGGTGTCATTGCCGCCTTTGTCCTCGATATCGACGACGACGACCGATGCGCCTTCCGCGGCGAACAGGAGCGCGGATTCCCGGCCGATGCCGCTTCCGCCGCCCGTGATGAGCGCGACTTTGTCACTGAGCCGCATGCTTTACCTCGCACCCCGCGTCCCGCGCCCCGCGCCCCGCACCCCGCGTCCCGCGCCCCGCACCCCGCGTCCCGCGCCCCGCACCCCGCACCCCGCCCCCCGCACCCCGCGTCCCGCACCCCGCGTCCCGCGCCCCGCATCCTGCGCGTCGCACTCATATCCGCTCGAAGTAGCGACGCCGCTCCCAGTCAGTGACGGCGCGGTTGAACGCGGCCTGCTCGGTCCTGAAGAAATGCGCGTAATGCTCGACCACCTCGGCGCCGAACGCGCGCGCGGCGAAGTCACTGGCCGTGAATCGATCGGTCGCATCCTCGAGTCCCGTCGGCACGTGAGGCAGATCGCGCGCAGCGTACATGTCCCCGGTGAAACACGCCGGCGGCTCCATGCGATTTCTGATTCCGTCGAGGCCCGAGGCCAGCGCCGCGGCGAATGCCAGGTACGGATTGCAATCGGCGCCAGGGATGCGGCACTCGATGCGAAGATTCGATTCCGCGCCAACGACACGGAATGCCGCGGTCCGGTTATCGTAGCTCCACGCGATTCGCGTCGGAGCCCACGATGCGTCCACGTAGCGCTTGTAGGAATTGACAGTCGGCGCGTAGAACACCATCACGTCGGGCACGTGGGCGATCCAGCCGCCAAGAAACCAGCGGAACGACTCGGAGCATTTCACTCCATCGAGGTTCGCCGCCCCTGCAAACGCGTTCTTGCCGTCGCGCCAGAGACTGAAATGCGTGTGACAGCTGGAGCCGGCACGATCCGCGGCGAACTTGGCCATGAACGTGACCGACTGCCCCGTCTGTTCGGCGACTTCCTTGAGACATTGTTTGTAGACGACGTGGCGGTCCGCCATCTGCAGCGCCTCCGCATAGCGGACGTTGATCTCGTGCTGCCCGAGGCCCCATTCTCCTTTCGATGTTTCGACGGGAACGCCCGACGCTTTGAGATGACGCCGGACGGCCGCCGTGAACGGTTCCGTGCGCGTGCCTTGCAGGATGTGGTAGTCCTCGAAATACCAGCCCGCTGGATGAAGCGTCCGGTAATCCAATTCGGCCGCTTCTCGGTAGCTATGCTGAAACAGGTAGTACTCCAGCTCGGATGCCGCGCACGCGGTGACACCCAATTCACGCGCGGCCTCCACCTGACGACGAAGAATCGAGCGCGGCGCGACCGGCACTAGATCATCCGTCTGTGCCGCCTTGACATCGCAGAGGACGAGCGCGGTCTTCTCGAGCCAGCTCGCCAC
>Ga0209686_1000956_pt1 | contig 14485 bp, 9 predicted proteins | sample GraSoiAngelo_126_FD_185883 | JGI IMG/M metagenome (GOLD analysis project Ga0209686, IMG submission 185883) | Grasslands soil microbial communities from the Angelo Coastal Reserve, California, USA - 14_0927_09_20cm (SPAdes) (version 2) | ecosystem: Environmental > Terrestrial > Soil > Grasslands ...
GGGGTCGCGCATGTATTCGGCGACTCACGGATTGGCAATCTGCGGGGTCCGAAGCTCGTGAACGTTGATCTCGTGCTGCAGAAGAGCTTCAAGATAAGGGAATCTCAGCAGATCGAGTTTCGATCGGAGTTCTTCAACGCGCTAAACCACCCCAACTTTGGCTTGCCCGGAAGCACCGTGGACGAAGAAGGGGGCGCCAGCATCACAAGCACGTCCACTGACAACCGGCAGATTGAATTTGCCTTGAAGTATACGTTCTAGAGTTTATTTGCGCGAAACTGTCACGTGGACGATGTTCGAATAGGCGGACTCACCCTCATCGTTGTATGCGCGCACTCGATAAGCCGCGCCCTCCCCTTTCGCCACACCCGTATCGGTATATTCCGTCGCGCCATTTTCGACTTTTGCAATTTGCTTCCACGGTGAACGGGTTCCCGGAAGCCCTTCGATCCGGCGTTCCACCACGGCGCCTTTCGGGTCGCCGCCGTGCAGGGCCCATTTCAGTCTTGGAGAGTTTCCGCTCAGGGTTACCATCAGTGAACTGGGGGCTTCGGGAAGCACGGCCCAGTCAAAGTATCTTTCATCTGTTATTGCCATCACGCCGTCTTTGAGAGGCAAAGATTCCAATGTGTCCGTTGTCCCTTTCTTCCACTCAATTGGCTTGATCTCTCCAGACGTGACGTCCACCAACACCGGATGGGTTATGCCCGTATTCTTCAATGAGAGATCCGCGTACAAGGGTGGAAACACGCCTCCCGGGAGACTGTGGGCGGCCAGCCAGTACGCCACGATCGCTTTCCCCGATCGCGAGCGGAAGCCGAAGGACACAAAAGGGAATCCCGTCTGACGACGAAGCGCGGGCAGGTCCGGACCTTTGATTTCGATCGCCGGATCGAAGTGCGAGTCGGAGAATAGCGCATTGGTGTTTTGAAGTGCGAAAAACACCGGCCGGGGTGTGAAATCCACGTCCTGAAATGTCAGCCCGTGAATCAGTCCGAAGTCGTCATACTCGTTTCCATCAGTTCCTGCAGCTAAGAGCCACACGAACGTTTTGACCCCTGCCGCCAGGTTGTACACCAGGCCGCGTGGAACGTATTTGGCCTGAACCGATTCGTCCGATCCTTTCCAAGATGGAATCGAGTTGAATTCATCGTCGAAGAACTGAATATCAGACCGTACTCCGGGGTAATTACGGACCAATTCCCGCAAGAGCCTGGGCGATTCTGTCAGGTAAGCTCCGTAGTCCATAGCCTCTGGATTCAGATTTTGACCGTAACCGGGGTAGGTGTGATACGCATAAACATCAATTCCCGAGGCACACTCGCAGCGATCAAGCGCACGCTTGGTGAAATCCCGTGAAGGGTCTGCCTGCCCGCCGTATATAACTTTGGCGCTGTCATCTGACTGACGCACAACGTGCACAAATGACTTGAGAAGCGTTCCATAGTCTTCGGGACTGGGCGCAGGGTTCCAATAATTAATGTCCTCCTCGTTCCACAACGCCCAGTAGTGGATGCGATCGCGGAAGTGATCGACCATCCATTTCACGTAGCGGTTGAATGCCGCAATCTGCTCGGGTGTTTTCGGAGGCCAGAAAACTGAATAAAGACTCCGGTCAGCATTATGAAACGAGCCTGGTTCAGGAGTGATCTTATCGGGCAGCTTGCCGGCTGCGGCCGTGTACATGGGATTCCCGTAGAGCAACTGCAGTTGAATGTTTACGCCGTTATCGACGAGCGAATCTACGGCATCCTCCAACTCCGGAGAGCTTGAGTACACGCCGCGTTGCTGTTCAATCCAGTCCCAACTAGTGCGGTCCGAGCTGTTCTCGTACTGACCAATGCGGATCCACTTGAAACCTGCGTCGAACATCCGTGTCCACCACCAGCGGTTCCAGGGCAGATATGGTCCGCGTGGAAGATCCGAGTTAATGCCGAAACCATCCTGAATTTGCGAGGAACGCTTGGGAGGAACGTGATCGGGAAGCGGTTTTCTCGCGTCCTCCGCTCTCAGCGAGCCCGGAGCAGAAATGCAAATCGCAAGAAGAACCACGAAACCGTGCCAGCCGCTGCATTTCAAGGCGATTCTATTCATTGGCTTCTCCAGCCTACTTTTGCGGATTCAATGCGACAGAGCTTTGTAAAGCAACCTCCGGTACTTATTGCCGCTTACTTTCTACGGCAGCAGTATCGGCGGTGGGTTTTGCCAGCACAAATTGCCTGATCGTACTTCGGGTTTGCGCCATTTGATCGCGATGATTCCGCGACAATTTCTGATAGAGGCTCAATTCTTGCCCAGCCAATTCCAAATTGTTCATGTTTCGATAAATCTGCGCCAGCTTATAGTGGGCCATTTCGGAGTTCGGATCCAAACGGATTGCTTCTCGAAACCTGGCAATCGCATTACTGTCCTGCTTGCGTTCAGCGTAGAGATTGCCTAATTCGAGGTGCGCTAAAGCGAGCCGAGGGTTCAGACGGACGGCTTTCTCGAGAAGCGATTGCGCACCATCGAGACTGTCTGCCCGACCCGAAGTCATGGCTTCATGCAAGAGTGCCGCGCCGTAACAAAGCACAATTTGGGAATTCTCTGGATAACGCTCTGCCAAACGTTGCAGTCGGGGCTGTATCTTCCCCCATTCCGCGGCTGGCACAAACTGTGGTAAGTCATTCCACGCGAGAAAAGCATCAGGCGATGACGGGTCAGTTTCCAGTGCACTCAGAAATGCGTCAGCCGCGTCAGCGTACTGCCGAAGGGCGAAGTGGGCCAGCCCCCTCCCCACATATAGCCGCGCAAATGCTGGAAATTTCTGCGAGCCAAGCCGAAAGGCTTCAATTGCTGCATCGAACGTGAGATGAAGAAGGTACTCCGCACCGAGGTCGAAATAATATTGTTCTTTCGTGGAGTCCAATTCCACAGCCCGCTGGTAGTGGCGGACGGCTTGCACATAGAGCCCTGCCTCCTCTTCCAGTGATGCCAGCAGGTCACAGAGTTCAGCGTTCGGCTGTACTTCGACCTTGCGCTGGAGCAGGTCGAGCGCTGCCTGTGGATTACCTGCTCCTTTATAGGCCAAGGCCAGGTTGTAGATCGCTGAATTGCTTGTTGGTTCGAGCTGTAGCGTTCTCTCAAAATGCGAGACCGCCATGGGATAAGCGCCGGCAGACGCAAACATCAATCCGAGAGCGAAGTGCTGCTCCGCCGAGAGGCTTGTGGGCGCGACAGCCAGTTCTGTCCACGACGTGTCTCGTTTCGCGAGGGTGCTGCGCGCGAGAGCTAAGTAGATCTCGAATGATTGCGGACTCAGCTCGTACGCACGACGATAATTGCCGGTTGCACCTTGATTATCCCCGAGCTCTTCAGCGACTCTGGCCGAGAGGACGTAAAACTTTGCTGCCGTCGCATCATCTTGAGGAACTGTTAACTTCGTGAGAATGTTATGAGCTTCAAACGGCCGTTTCAGCTCGCTCAGGCTTCGGGCCAACTCATAGCCGGCTTGGAAATCCCCGGGACGACTCGACCATGCTCTTTGGAGGTACGGCACAGCCTTTTCGTACTCTCGGGTCTCCGACAGAATGGTACCCAGTCCTACTGAGGCCGTGAAGTTGTGTGGCTCCTGCTGGATGGCCTGACGGAACAGGCTGGCAGCTTCCCCGTTGTTCCCGTGTTCCCAAAGCAGCGCGGCAAGATTGTTGTAGCCCATCGCCGCATGAGGCAGCAGGCGAATAACTTTCCTGAAACTGGCTTCGGCTTCGGCCTTACGGCCGAGCTGAGCGGTAACGAGTCCTCGCAGATTGTTCAATGCGGGATCATCCGGTTCGGTGGTCAAGGCGGTGTCCAATTCCGCCAGTGCATCGTTAGGTTTTCCGGCCTGCAGTAGATCGAAGGCTCTATCGTACGGCTTTGGCGCGCTGGGCAGCTTTCCTTGGCTTGCAACCTGGGCACACGGAGCTGTCGCGAGTAATACATCAAGAACAACGACCGGAACAACTCGACAAAACCAGTTCAAAACTTTTCCTGCTCAACAATCCCTTTTCCTTCTTGGATCACAACTAGACGATTGGCAGGCACCCGTTCCAATGTCTCCTGCCCACCGCCCAACCATTTGACTGTCACGCGAGACGCTTCGCGCGCACGGCCGAGGCCGAAATGCAACCGCAAATCACTCTGTGAGCAAAAGCTTCCACCGCTGCGCACCTCTTGAATTTGCTGCCGGCCTTCGGCTTCCAGAACTACTCTCGATCCGACCGCGGCGCGATTGGTGTGCGTTCCGACTAGTCTCACAAGCAGCCATGAGTTCACCGAAGGCGACAGGTTCCGAAGCAAAGTCGGAGGATCATTCAAATTATTCATTACTACATCAATTTGGCCGGTACGGATGATATCACCATAGGCGGCCCCCCGGCTACAACGTGGAAGCAGCAACCCAGCTCCGCTCCCTTCAGAGATGTCCTCAAAGCGGCCGTTTCCGATGTTACGGTACAGAATCTTCTTGCCTTCTTCCTCTTTCGCCTTCGGGCGTTTCCCACTCAGGCCCGGAGGATAAATCCCACCCGTGGCAATGAAAATATCGGGTTGACCATCGTTGTCGAAATCGACAAAAGCCGTACCCCACTTTACCGATGAAGTCTGCCCGCTCAAGCCGGCTTGGAAGGTACGATCGTTAAAAAAGCCATTCCCACGGTTGTGGTAGAGGGACGTTGTCTGATCGGAAAAGTTGGTCTTTAGTATGTCGAGAAGGCCATCGCCGTCATAGTCGCCCGCATCCACACCCATCCCGCCCTGCATTCCTCCGTTTTCGTCAACTGCCACCCCCGCGAGCAGTCCTACTTCAGTAAAAGTCCCGTTGTGATTGTTTTTGAACAGCAAACTCGGTGTCGAATCATTCGCGACGTAAACATCGGGCCAGCCATCGTTGTCATAGTCGGCAACGCAAGGGGTAAAACCATAAGTAGGCTCGCAATTCGCAATTCCCGCGGCCTTGGATATATCAGTGAAGGTCCCGTCGCCATCGTTGTGATAGAGAATGTTCTTGGAACCTTGTAATCCTTTTGGCCCGTACAACACAGGCGATTGCACGCCTACCAGGGACGGATCTGATTCGTACAATGCTAGACCGGAATCGTAGCCGACATAATTACTGACAATGAGATCCAGGTGCCCGTCGCGATCGTAATCGAGAAAGGCGGCGCCTGAGTTCCAGTGATCCTCGGCTTGGAGCAGTCCCGATCCGCGGGTCACATCCGTGAAAGTTCCGTCTCCGTTGTTGCGATACAGCACGTTCTTGCCGTAGTAGGTGACAAACAAATCCATAAAGCCATCGTTGTTGTAGTCGCCAACGCATACGCCTTGCCCCCAGCCAGAGCGCACAAGATTGGCTTTTGCAGTCACGTCCGTGAATGTGCCGTCACGATTGTTTTTGTAGAGGTGATTTATCGGCTCCTTATCCTTTGGGAAACCGCTGAATCCCCAGCTATTGACAACGAATATGTCGAGCCATCCGTCATTGTCATAGTCGAAAAGGGCGATTCCGCCACCAGTAGTAGAGACAAGAAAGTCCTTGCTCTCGTGGCCCGCAACAACTGTTTTCGCGGTTAGGCCCGCCAGGCTTGCAACGTCAACATAGTTTGGAAAGTACGCATTCTCCTTGCCAGTAGCTGCGTTCAGCAGAACAGGAAAGGGCGACAAGGAACAAAGCCCCAGTCGGAAAAGAACCTGGAGGTTTTTCCGGCGGTTCACGCCGCACATTCTAGCATGTGGCCTAGGCCTCCACGCCAAAGCGTTTAAGCTTTGTGCTCTCTTCCGCGCGGAGGAGAAAGTAGATTCGCCTGCCGCTGCCACTCGGCTCAGGAGACGCTTGATCATTCTGTGGCAATCCACATCGCGAGACAGTAATATTGTTCGGCCAAATAGGTGTGCGATGCCCAACAGCCGAAGTTTTCGCCGGTTAAAAACTGGATGTTTCCTCTTAGGTACAGTGCTCGCCTCAAGCGCGGCTTGCTGGAGTGTGGCGCTCCGGGCAGCAGTGTCGAAGGTTGACATTACTCCTGCACACGGCGCTAATTTGTGGGGCTACAGCAATCGTGAGAACCCGGCAACCGGTACCCTCGACCCGCTCTATGCACGTGTTCTGGTTCTTGAAGCGGGCAGTCGAAGCCTCGCGCTGGTCAATCTTGATCTTGGCAGGCCGTTCGGACCGGCTTCACTTCAGTGGCTCCGCAATGCAACTCAAAAGGAGGTCTCTTTTTTGATTCTCACTGCAACGCACACCCATTCCGGACCTGTAATTCAGGACGATTATCCTAGGGGGAAGCCGGCATGGGAAACTGCCGCTCTTGAGAAAATTGCAAATGCTGTAGCCGAAGCCCGCAGGAACCTGAGCGATGCTCAGATCGGGGTTGGGTACGGAGTCGCATTCATCGGTCATAACCGGCTCCGCGTCAACCCGGATGGAACAGTAACTTGGTTTGAGCGCAATCTCACTGAAATTCCCACGGCGCCAGTGGATGGAACGGTTTCAGTCTTGCGGATCGACAGGACTGATGGCCAGCCGCTGGCGATCTTGGTGAATTATGCCTGCCATCCCGTGATATTCGGCAGCGATAACCTTCAGTATTCGGCCGATTTTCCGGGAGCCACGGCTCGAACTGTCGAGCAAGCATTTGCTGGCAAACCTCTCTGCTTCTTCCTGCAAGGCGCGCCGGGGGACATAAATCCATATTTCGCCGTTACGCCGCTTGAGCAGGACGCCATTGTCATGCGGGACCAAGCCGGTCGCATGCTAGGTCGAGAAGCCGCGAAGATCGCTGAGGAGATTCACACAAAACCAGATTCCAATGCCGACTTACAATTCTCGGAAGATTTGGTCAGCGTTGGCATGCGTTGGGATCCACAGAAGTGGCGCGACGCCACGATTGCCGTGTTCGGCGCCACAAGTTCGGATCCATTTGCACCGAAGTTAGACAACATTCAGCTTTCGGTAACAACCGTCCTCATTAATAGGGGAATCGCGATTCTCTCCATGCCCGGTGAACCTTTCGTCGAATATCAAATCGCCTGGCGGCAGCGATCTCCGGTGCGTGATGCATTGCTGATCGGATATGCGAATGGCTATAACGGTTACTTTCCCACTATCCGTAGTGCCACTTTAGGCGGGTATGGGGCAGCTAACCCTGCCACTTGGGTTGAGGTTGGAGCTGGAGACCGAATGATCGACACCGGCATCACCCGGCTTAACTGGATGCTCGGCCGCCTACACGAGCTGCCCGAGGATTTCGCGAAGTGAAGGAATTTGGCGAGACTTGTCTGACAACACGTGAGGATATCCCGCGAAGAGCCATAGATGCTTTTTCTATCCTAGTGCACGCGGTGGTTATCGTGTTACTACTGGGAATGAATACGCTCGAGTGTGAGGCTGCTGCATTAAGGGCTGGGGTGGCCAAGGCCGATATCAGTCCTCCTCCTGGCCTGCCGATGTATGGGTTTCTCGACCGCATCAACGACAACAAGCTTTCTACAGGGACCCTTGATCCTCTTTATGCGCGCGTGTTAGTACTGGACGCTGGTGAAAAGCGCCTTGCCTTGGTGACTCTTGATCTGGGCAGGACGTTCCGCGAATCTGAACTCGCTCAATTACGCCAGCAGCTTAAGGCCTCCGCCGGAGTCTCGTTTCTCGTTCTGACGGCATCGCACACGCATTCCGGACCTAACGTCCTCGATCAAGAAGCCGGCGGCGAACTGCAAGCGTGGGAGAACATCGCAATCAAAAAAATCTCAGCTGCCGTTGTTGAGGCCAGCCGCCATTTGGTTAACGCTCGCCTTGGCACCGGGCGAGGCGAAGTCTATATCGGATACAACCGTCGCCAAGTGCAACCCGACGGTGCGGTGAAGATGCTGTGGACAAACCCCGGCAAGCAGCCCACCGCGCCCCTCGATCCTACGATTTCCGTCTTGCGAGTTGACGACGCGGAAGGAAAACCCCTGGCGATACTTGTAAATTACGCCTGTCACCCTGTCGTGCTTGGGTCCGACAATATTAATTACTCTGCGGATTTCGTTGCGGTCATGACAGAGACGGTGGAGAAAGCATTCGACCGGGCGCCCCTCTGTTTCTTTCTTCAAGGGGCTGATGGCGATATTAATCCTTACTACGCCACGACGCTTCTTTCCGATGATGCCATCGCTAAGCGTGATTGGACCGGGCGCCAACTCGGCGAAGAAACTGTACGGGTTGCGAAGGGGATCCACACTGATTCAGCTGCTGATCCAGCAATTGGGTTTGCAGACGATGTAATGCGTTTCCAGCTACGCTGGCCTGCAAAGAAATTTCGCGAAGGCCTCTTGAAGACGTATGGCCCGCATGTCTTCGAAGATCATGCTGACCTCATCGGCCAAGACCCCCCACCCGATCATTTGGATCTTCACGTTACGACCGTGTTGCTCAACAGTCGGATTGCGCTGATAGGAATGCCGGGTGAGCCTTTCGTCAACTTTCAGATCAACTGGAAAGACCGTTGTCCGGTGCCGGAGGCCTTCTTCCTCGGCTACACCAATGGCTACTTCGACTATTTTCCGACAATTGAGGCGGCGGCTCAGGGTGGATATGGCGCCGGAGATTCGAACACTTATGTGGAAGTTGGAGCTGGCGAGCGGATGCTAAGACAGGCGTTGGTCCGCGTTTACCAAATGCTTGGCAAGCTCAGAGATGCGCCGGATATGAATTAGTTGACGCCGAAGCAGAAGGTTGTACATGGTCCAAAGTTTACTCTGGGAGGGAGATCTGATGCCAGAATCTCAGGCCAGTTCCATGAGTGCTTTGCGCGATCGCAATCCCCAGCCTGAAGTCGCGACACGTCTCAAAAGACTATTAACGCTGCTTCTAGTCCTGACCGCACTAATTTTTCCAGGCAGTATTCGCACGGAGTCAAATCCCATTTACCTCGATCCACAGCAGCCCATCGAGCGTCGCGTGGAGGACCTGCTAAGCGGGATGACCTTGGAAGAAAAAGTTGGCCAGCTCAATCTGCCCTGCGTGTATGTGGACCAGTTGGGAAAAACCATTCCCGAAAAAATGCAGGCGTGCAAGCGCTTCGCGGCGGGAACTTACACCAATGAAATCGGTCCCGGTGCTGGTTTCTTTACTCTTGCGGACACGATTCTCCACGAAGGAGCTGAGCAGCAAGCCGAGTACTTCAATGAGCTTCAAAAAATCGCGCTTACTAAGACGCGGTTGAAGATTCCTCTTTTGGAAGATGAAGAAGGCACCCACGGCGGCATGTTTTCCGGAGCGACAGTTTTCCCCGAGGGACTTGCCATTGGCAGCAGTTTCGATATGCCGCTCGTGGAGCAGATCTATGCGGCTGCTGCACGTGAGTCGCGGGCTGTCGGCATTCATGTGCTTTCGACTTTGGTTCTCGAACTGGATCGTGATCCAAGGATGGGGCGCAATGAAGAAGGCTACACAGAAGATACTTATCTTATGTCTCGCATCGCCGAAGCTATTGTCCGGGGCACGCAAGGCAAGGACATCAGCGCGCCTGATAAGGCCGTCGCACTGCTTACCGATTTTCCAACTCAGAGCGAACCTCTAAGCGGCCTAGAACGCGGCGCGGTTACCCTGTCGGATCGAATGCTTCGGCGAGACATACTTCCTCCATGGGCGGCAGGCATCACGAAGAATGACGCGCTTGGGGTGATGGCCGGATACCCCGAAATTGAAGATATGCCGGCCCACGGATCGAAGAAGTGGATGAACGACGTCTTGCGCGACGAACTCGGCTTTAGGGGAATTGTCGTCAGTGAGGGCGAGGGCTTCGGCACGCTTATCTATGAAGGTATCGTGCCCACGCAAAAAGAAGCGGGTGCTCTGGCCCTCAAAGCCGGAGTAGATATCAACATCACTTATGAACCTGCGTACATGAGGCCGCTCATCGAGAATGTCAAAGAGGGCCGGGTTCCGATGGAGCTCATTGATCGCGCCGTGCGGCGCATGCTGGAACTCAAATTCCGTCTTGGATTATTCGAGCACCCGTATGTTGACGTGGCTCACGCGAAGCAAATCGTTCATTCGAAGGAACACCAACAGCTAGCCCTGAACGCTGCTCGCGAAGGAATCGTGCTTCTCAAGAATGAGAATAATGTTCTTCCGCTTAAAAAGGACGTGAAATCGATCGCTGTTATCGGTCCAAATGCGAACAGTGCTTCGAATCTGTTCGGCGACTACTCCGCCCAGGTCGTTCTTCAACACGTGGACTCGGTTCTGGACGGAATTAAAGCGAAGGTCTCGCCGGCGACCCGCGTGTTTTACGCGGGAGGATGCGCCGTGAACGACCAGAACAAAAGCGGTTTTGAGAAAGCGGTGCAGGCAGCGAAAAACACGGATGTAGCTATCGTGGTCCTCGGCGAACAGTCCAGAAGAGAAGGCGACGAAGCAAAACATCGGCCTGCGCCTACCGACGGTGAAGGCTACGATGTCGCCAGCCTCGATTTAACAGGGGTGCAAGAGGACCTCCTCAAAGCTATCCGGGCGACCGGCACGCCAACAGTGCTGATACTAATCAATGGCCGCCCTCTCTCAATCCGTTGGGCTTCAGAACATGTCCCGGCGATCGTTGAGGCTTGGCAGCCCGGCGAGCGTGGAGCAGAAGCGATTGCTGATGTCCTCTTTGGCGACTACAACCCAAGCGGACGTCTGGCGATCACCATTCCTCGCAGCGTCGGCCAGCTGCCCGTTTACTATAGTTATCCGTTGTCGAAGGCGTACTGGATCAAAGGCGGCTGGACTAACACAAGAGGTTATGTAGACATGCGTGCAACGCCTCTACATCCGTTCGGCTACGGCTTGAGTTATACAAGTTTTCGGTATAGCAATTTGCGCACAGAGCCATCGGCAATCAACAGTGATGGGAAAATACAGGTCAGCGTTGATGTTGAGAACACGGGCAAGCGCGCTGGAATCGAAACTGTTCAGCTGTACCTTCGCGAGCGCTTTACGCCGGTAGCAACTCCAGTGAAACAATTACGCGGATTTGAAAGAGTCCAGCTCGACCCCGGCCAGAAGAAAACTGTGAACTTTACTCTGGGACCGGAAGAGCTCCAACTGCTCGACCAGGACTTGCAGTGGAAGGTCGTTCCCGGCACTTTCGACGTTATGATTGGGACGTCTTCGGCCGACGTCGCGCTAAAAGGAAGCTTTGAGGTACGAAGTTCCAATCCAGCATCGAGTGCGTGGTGAACCGGAAGATATCGGTTCGGTCGTCGGGCTTAGTACCGACAAACGCTTTTGTGACCACGAACCAAGCCATCCTTGCAAATGGTCGGCATCCGGCTGTCACGGGTTTAGGCGCGCCAGTCAGATAACGACGAGTAAAGACGTCTTGTAACTACAGAGCAGATTTGCGAGCCTCGTAAACCTTGAGGTGAAACCCGATTCTCAGTGATCGATCTGGAGTGGATTTGCGAGTGCGGTAAGTGCTTTACATGCTGGGGTGGGACACGGGAGTCGAACCTACAACCTACTGATTAAGACGTAGCGCCCCACATGCGCACGCGATCCAAATGCGGTTGCTTAGCCGACTGCCTGTCGGTCAGGCGAGCATGCCCAGCTTCCCGGGCGTTGTGATCTCCGCGTGTGCCTTGTGTGGGTCGTTCTTTCCGTGAGATGGCGCTGCTGCCTAATACACGAACACACGCGTTTGTCGCAGAGCGGACTGACTATGAACCAGTCGCAAACCGCGGTTTTGCTGGCCTTTTGGGCAATCCGGTGTGCCAGATGATGTAGAGATTCACTCGGCCTGCGAGCGCGCCTGTTGCACCATTTCGACCAAGACTTTCCGAGTCTCTGTCGGATTGTTCACCTCCCGCAAGAATGCGATGCGGGCACCGCGGATGCCATCCCGGGTCTTCATACGCACATGAAAGCCGAGACGATCGACAGCTGTAATCGTTGCCTCCTGTGACTCAGTGCGAGCAAATTTCTTGGCAAGCAGGACGAGCGCATCCTTGTGGTCGGCGTTCATGTGCTGAATGATCTCGGCCATTGAGTCAGCAAGAGGGTCGGGTTGGCTGCGGTCATATTCCGAGGCAGATACCCAGCCCATCACTCCGAAGCCGCCCACGTAATAAACGTCCACCACATCCATGCGGTAAAAAGAAAAGTCTTCAAAATCTACCCAGTACTTGCTGTTGGCATAACGTGCCAGGTAGAGCTCGCGAGCCTCGGCCACCTCCGACTCCGGTAGCGGCAGAACATTTCCTACCAGCGTGACTCGGGATGCTCCGAGCGGGTCGCCGCCGGTGTCATCCTGGGTTACAAGCAAGCTAGCGCGAGCGTCGGCCTGCAAGTTCTGCGTATGCATGGCCATTGTGCTGATAAGGAAGATGGGACGCCCGTGACCGTCCAATCCGTAGGGCATCACTGATCCGAACGGGAACCCCGGCTGTTTCCGCGAGAGGGTCGAGAGGCTGCCTATGCGACCCAAGTACATCAGGGTACGCGCACGTTCGGCGAACGCAGGCTCGGGGACCGCAGGCCGGGTTTCGGTACGCGCCGCGTCCAGTTGAGCCGCTAGCGCAGCGAAAACGGGTGTGGGTCCGTTCCAGCGCAATTGGTCTACATGGCCGAAAAGCGCGATGTCGGTTCGAAGGGTGGCGAGGGTCCGAAAAAGCAGTGCACGCTCCCGCTCCCGGGACAGAGTTGCCGCGAGGGTACTCGCGTTGGCGGCGTTCACGCGCCACTCACGACTGTCCAAAGGGATGGATTCGAGATGGACAAACTTTGCAAGAACCGCGGCCGACGACTTCACGCCCCAGCCTGGCAGTCCCGGATAGCGATCGGCCGCATCGCCGACCAGCGCCAAATAGTCGGGGATCGATGCGGGCGAGACGCCGAACTTCTGGAATACACCGGCCTCATCTAAGGTGACGCGCGTCCGTCGATTCAGCTGGACGATGCGCGTGCCTCGCACACATTGGGCGAGGTCCTTGTCCGGCGTGCAGAGGATCACGCGTTCGACACGCGCATCTCGCGCTGCCGCGACCGCCGCCGCAGCTAGCGCGTCATCCGCCTCGAATTCAACCATCGGCCAGACGACGATACCAGCCGCCGAGAGCACCTCTTCAAGCAGCGGAAATTGGGCCAGCAGGTCGGGTTCGATGCCTTCACCGGTCTTGTAACCCGGCCATAGTTCGTTGCGAAAAGATTCGATTACGTGATCGGTCGCAACCGCGATGTGCGTGGCACCGCCCTTGATCATGCCCAGCACCGACCCGAGCACGCCTCGGACCGCGGCTACCTCGCGCCCATCCGAATCCCGCGCGGAGGGCAGCGCGTAGTAGTGCCGGAACAGCTCGTATGTACCGTCGACCAGATAGATGTCCAAGCGCAGCTCCAACAGAACCCTATAGGACCGGTGTCGTCTTAATCAACTACCTTCGCAGTGCTCTTTGAGCCCTGGATAATTCGCAAGACGTGGGCGCAGCCGGCCCTTCGAGGCACGCTACCTGGCATTCCTTGAAACGATCACCAACCTTCGCCCCTGCCCGCACCGTTACTGTTCACGTGACCGGGTCGGTTATGGACGGCGAGGATGTTGTCCGGGACGCCCTGTTCCAGGCCTATCGGAAGCTTGACACCTTCGACGACAAGTGTCCCTTGGCCCCGTGGCTGTTCCGAATTGCCCACAATCGATGTATCGATTTCCTGCGTCGCCATGAGGTTCGGAAGGAAGCGGAGACAGCCGCCATGGTGTCGGACCGGGTGATACCGGTCGATCCTCCTAGACGGGCCCTTGGCCGTGCCGTCGAGCACCTCGTGCTGACCCGACTGTTTGATGTGCCGACATGCAAAATTTAGACCCTTAGCGAGCCACGGAACGCCCTCGCGGCATAGTAAGATTCCGCACCGTTGTGATACAGGAAAACAGTGTCGTAGCGGCGATCACAAAAGAGGGCGCCGCCGAGTTTTCTGATAACAGAAGGTGTTTTCACCCAGCTCGACGTTTTCGTATCGAAATTTCCAAGTTTCTGCAACTCTCGATATTGTTCTTCCGTTAAAAGTTCAATGCCCATGGCAGCTGCCATATCAATAGCGTTATCTTCTGGTTTATGTTCTTTCCTTGACTCCAGCGCTTCACGGTCATAGCAAACACTTCTGCGGCCTTTAGGACTTTCCGCTGAACAATCATAAAAAATGTATTCGCCCGTCTTTTTATCATGACCAACAACATCCGGTTCACCGCCAGTTCTTTCCATTTCATTGAGTGACCACAGTTTTTCAGCATTAGCTTCCAGCTTTGCTTGCACTTTATCCCATTCAAGACCTTTATGGCGGTTCATGTTTTTCTCAAAACGGGCTTTCAATGCTCTAAGTAGTTCTTCACGTCGTTCTGGTGACAAGTCCTTTTTATTGCTATTAATGTTTCGAGCCCTTATTGCTCTCATAGTCGTCGCTTCCCGCGTTTCTTATCTCTTACTCCGCTGCGCTCGCCCACAT
>Ga0209686_1000963_pt1 | contig 14453 bp, 13 predicted proteins | sample GraSoiAngelo_126_FD_185883 | JGI IMG/M metagenome (GOLD analysis project Ga0209686, IMG submission 185883) | Grasslands soil microbial communities from the Angelo Coastal Reserve, California, USA - 14_0927_09_20cm (SPAdes) (version 2) | ecosystem: Environmental > Terrestrial > Soil > Grasslands ...
CGGCCATGCGGCGGCTGTCTCATCGGGGCGATTTTAGAAATCAGTCCACGCGGATGTCAAACCTAGTCTCGCAAGCGGGACAGAGAAAATTTGACATCGCGATCACTTTAGAATTTCTAACTTCACCGTGCCCGCCGGCGCGTCATCGACGAAAAAGTCGACCCGATACTTGCCGGGCACCCAACCTTCGTCGGGCCGGTCAAGCGTGAGAGTGCCGCGCGAATCCGAGGCCGGCGCAACTGCGGAGTCTTCTTCCATCTCATTTCCGGTGCCGACGTTCGCGACAGCTTCTGCAATCAAGACTGCACGGATGTTGGCCGGAACGTGCAGGCCGCTGCCTTGCCACCGCGCGTAAATCACGGGGGTGCTCGACGCAAAGGAGGTTGTAAAATCTCCCGCCGGTTCTTTCGATAATCCCACCGAAAGTTTTCGCGACTCCGTCGCTGATTTCGCTTTCGGTTGCGCCTTAATTTTCGGCGGTTCCGTGAGATCGAGTGACGTCTTTTGCAATAAAAGGCCCGATGGCCCGTTAATTGTGGTTACAACTTTAACGAATCCAGTTCCGGGCACGAACCAGCGATCAATGCTCGCCGCCCTCGGCGAGGTTTGTTCACAGTGAATGCGCCAGGCGTGAAATTTCCCCGCCGGGACAGCGATATCCTCTTCGCCGACAGTTTCATAATCCTGACTTACTTCGGTTTCTCCAACCGTCCCCTCGAATTTCCAGTGCTTTCCCTTCGTCACCGGAGCTGACAACATCATTTGCGGCGGAATAAATTTCGTGATCGCGCCCTGAGGGTTTGCCCGCGCTGGACAAACGATCCCGCGTTCTTCCACGGCGATGAGGTCGATGCTGTCGAGCGTGTCGCCGCGGTAAATCTCAAGTCGTTGCAGATCTTTGTTGTCGATCTTCTGGATCCCGCCAAGGCGATAGGTGACGGCGATTTGCTCCCGCTCATTCGGCTCGGTTAAATCGAGACTGTCGCTCGGTTTTTCCTGCACCAGATCGTAATTCCAGGTCGTTCCTTCGGCGGTTGGAAGAAGCGGCTCAGCCGCGCCGCAGATGAGCGGCATTAGCACAAGAGCGGAAACCGCGATTTTCATCTTCGGTGAGACACAAGCATGCGTCGAAAGTTCAATCGCGCCATTCGCTAATCTTAATTATGATAATCGAATGCGGGGCAACATCGCTCGATTTCTTTCATGCGCGTGTTCGTTTGCACTGCTCATTTCATGCGCCGCCTTTGCTCGTGCTTCAACCTCGTCACAAGATCGATCCGCCAACGGACAGATTCGCCGCGGCGAACATGTCGTGATGGTGGTTTGGGACGGAATGCGTCCGGATTTTGTGAGCGAACAAAATACGCCGACGCTTTGGAAACTGGCGCAGAGCGGAGTCACGTTTCGAAATCATCATTCGGTTTATCCAAGCGCCACGATCGTTAATGGCACCGCTATCGCGACCGGCGTTTATCCGAATCACAGCGGCCTCCTCGCCAACCATGATTACCGGCCGGAGATCGATGCGCAAAAATCGGTCGACGTCGAAAACGTCGCGGTGGTGGGGAAGGCCGATCAGCTGAGCGGTGGGAAGTACATCGGAGTTCCCACGATTGCTGAATTAATCCACAACGGCGGCGGAAAAACGGCGATCGCGACCGCTAAAACTGTCGGTCTCTTGTTGGATCGACATGCAGATGCTCGGACCGGACAGAATATTTTCGGCGGCGAATCGGTTCCGCCCGAGTCCATCACTGAGATCGTAAAAATGCTCGGAGCATTTCCGCCTGCGGCGCAACCGGCCGATCGCGATGCATGGACAACGAAGGCGTTGACTGATGTTCTTTGGAAGAAGGGCATTCCCCAATTTTCGTTGCTGTGGCTCAGTGAACCCGATGACACCGAGCATAAAACCGCGCCAGGCGCGCCAGCAGCGATAGCCGCGATAAGATCCAGTGACGATAACCTCGCGCGCGTGCTCGCCGCGCTGGACCGATCCAACGGCGGCCGGACAAGATCGACAACGGATATCTTTGTCGTGTCCGATCACGGTTTTTCAACCATCTCGCGCGCGATTGATGTTCGAAAGATTTTGCGGGATGGGGGGTTTGATGCGGTGACAGAGTTCACGAGCGAACCGAAGACCGGCCAAGTTATGATCGTCAGCAACGGAGGGACGGTTTTGTTTTATGTGATCGGTCATGACGCTGCGGTCGCGCGCCGGCTGGTGGAATTTTTGCAGCGAACAGATTTCGCTGGAGTCATTTTCACGCGCGAAGGGATGGAGGGAACATTCACGCTCGACAAGGCCAGGATCGACAACGAGCACGCGCCCGACGTCGAGATGGCGTTTCGCTGGGACGAAAACAAAAATCAATTCGGCGTCGCCGGAATGATGGATGGTGATTGGCAACGCGCCGCGGGGAAAGGAACGCATGCGACGCTAAGCAAATTCGAGATGCATAATATGCTGATCGCGGCCGGCCCGGATTTCAGGCGCGGCGAGGCGGATGAGTTGCCGAGCGGGAATATCGATCTTGCCCCGACGGTTCTCGACCTTCTCGGGATCAAGTCATCATCTCCGGTGGATGGCCGGGTCCTGTCCGAGGCCTTTGCCAAGATCGACAAGGAAGTGTTGAAACCTGTAATGGAAACGCTGGAGGCGACGAAAAGATTTCCGGGGGGAACCTGGCGACAAAATCTGAAAATCTCACGCGTTGGTTCGACAATTTATTTCGATGAAGGCAACGGCGAATTTACTCGTTAATCCGTTCGGCTAGTCCCTTGTTACCTGGGCAGATTGGCTAAGAAAGTCGCTTGACCCAGCGGCATTTTTGCAAAGGATGGGCGTAATGAAACAGCTAATTCGCCTAACCATTCTATTTTGTACCTGCGCCGCAATGATGACGGCGTTTGCCGGAACCGAAACTTACAGTGGTAAAGAAATGAAACAAGTCGCACCAGCCCCGCCGCCGGAGTGTAATTGGAGCGGTTTTTATGTCGGTTTGCACGTTGGCGGGCAGTTCGGGCACAGTGAGGATTTTGACTTTGGTTACAATGCTATCGATCACCCATTTGGTTACAGCGAGTCGGGGGTCATCGCCGGCGGACAGGCGGGTTATAACTTCCAATGGAATTGGCTTGTCCTGGGCGCGGAAGTCGATCTCGGTTACATGAATCTCGATGGCCGGACTGTTGATCCGGCGTCCGTCCGGTTCGACAACTCCGACACGCATGCGTCGACCGACAGTGATTTTTATACCACCTTTCGCGCTCGCATCGGTGTCGCGCTCAATCACTGGTTGATTTACGCGACCGGCGGCGGCATCGGCGTGAATTACGAAACAAGATTCGTTGACGATTGCAGCACAAGGCCATGCAGTCCCGGTACGATCGACGCTCACGAACAGGATTTCGATTGGGGCTATACCGTTGGTGGCGGCTTCGAGTACATGTTTGGCTGCCATTGGTCAATTAAAGCCGAATATCTCTATTTCAGCTTGGACGATCAGGACTTTAGCGCTCCGAATAATTTCGGAGCTATCCAGCGATTCAATGGAGAAACGACCGGCCACATCGTGCGTGGTGGTTTGAATTACAAATTCTAATCGCTAGGCTAAGCTGAGTTTTTCAACCACCGAGATCGGCTCGTCTGGTCTCGGTGGTTTGACGTACGGGCAATGATGTCGATACGCCCGGAGGGATGCCTTTGGCGAAGAAAAGTCAGCGGGCTGATACAAAACATTCCCGGCGACACAAAGATGTCGATCTTCCGGTTTGGATCGACAACACGGAACTGCAGATTGTTCCGAATTATCGCCTGCGCGGCGGCGTCTTATTTCATTTTTGATTATCGCCATCGCGGATTGAATCCGAGAAACTTCTTCGAGAATATGAACCGACTTATTTGCAAGGTTGCGCTGGCGTTCGCGTTTCCCGGCGTCTGCGCGTCGGCTTTCGGGCAAAATGGCGCCGACGTCAACGAGACCGCGCATCTGCTCGCGGGCATGCCCGTAACCGGAGCGCTTACGTCATTCACGCAGAATAGCGGCTGGCAAGCGCACGCCGCCGCCATGGACAAGGCGTGGAAAACAAAGGAGTACTCTCAACTCGGCCCGATCGCGTCATGGATGAGTTTGCACGCGGGCGAATATTACAGCAGCTCGGGCACGATGTATTACATGTTTAGTGGGCCCGATTTTCTTTACGCCTACACTTTCTTTCCCAACGCGAACACTTACATCCTCGCCGGCCTCGAGCCAGTCGGCCAGGTGCCGGACCTCTCTCGAATGAATCCGGAAATGCTGAATGCGAATCTTGGCGCGTTGCGTTCTTCGATGAGCACCTTGCTGATTACGCATTATTTCGTGACTGAAGAAATGCGATCCGAACTCGGGCGCGGCAATCTTGGCGGGACGCTTCCCATTCTTTACGTGTTTCTGGCGCGACTCGGCTGCACCGTGCTCGACACTGTTTACGTCCACAATCCCGCAGAAGGAGTCAAAATCACATTTAGTCATGGCGGCGGTTCGCAAACCCTATATTACTTCAAGACCGATCTCTCGGGAGGGGACAGCGCTTTCCTTCGGTGGTGCGCGGCGCGCGGACCCGGAGTCAGTTTGATCAAGGCCGCTTCGTATCTCATGCACGGCGACGGGTTCTCCGGAGTCCGCAGTTTTTTGCTCGAGCACAGCAGCTTCATCGTCCAGGACGACTCAGGCATTCCTCTGCGCGCCTTTAGCAAAGGTTGGGCCCTTGAGTTCTATGGGCGCTTCGTTCCGCACGGCGAAAAGTTCGGGAAATACGATCAGGAGGCGCTGGCCGAAATTTACCGGAGAAATCCGCCGCCTCCTGAACTCGGCTTCGCCTTCGGCTATTGGTGGCAAGCGGAACGCGGCATTCTTATGCTCGCGCGGCGCAAATAAACACGACATGAACACATCTATTTCGAAGGGCAAGAAAATAGACTGTGCTGTTTGATCGATTTGTCGATCTTGCCAAAACAGGTTCGCTGCAAAGATCATGCTCGAATGAAACTCTGGGCTTGGGACGAAAAGAACCTTCCTTCGATCGCGCACGCGATTCGCACAGCCGTCGCCGCGACCGTGTCAGTCATAATTGCGCGGCTCGTGCAAATGCCCGAGGCGTATTGGGCTGCGATCGCGACCCTAGTTGTAATGCAATCCACGCTCGGCGCGACGCTGACGCTCTCGATCGAGCGGATCGTCGCCACCGCCGTGGGTGCGTCGGTTGGAGCGCTTGAGGCAAATTACTTCGCAGGAAACCTTGTCGCGTTTGCGCTTGCGATCGTTCTCATCGGAATGCTGTCGATCGCGTTTCGTTTAGAGAAAACAGCATATCGCTACGCGAGCATCACCCTCGCCATCATCGTTCTCATTCCGCGTTCGGCGCCGGCGTGGACCATCGCGCTGCACAGGTTCCTTGAAGTCTCGGTCGGAATTATCGTTGCTCTCGCCGTGGTCGCGCTGTGGCCGGAACACCAACCGAGCGCGCCAAAGGGTGCAGACGAATAGCAAATCTATTGGGGCTTGATCATCTTATACGCGTATTTATTCACGAAATATTCATCACGCGCTTCCCACTAATCGTTTAATCTTTGCTGTCCCACGAAGAGCAAAAGAATTTAGAGCGCTATGAAAAAGGGAATAACAATGCCGAAGGCCATAGCCAGGTTCATTCGGGCGATCAATAAGCATGACGCCGACGCATTTCTCTCCAGCTTCAGCAACGGTGCTCTCGTGACCGACACCGGACGGGAGTTTCAACCCGCTGCCGGCGCGCTCTTTCCGTAACTGATCTCGCCAGCGCGTTACTGCGGCTGTGGGACGATGCGGATATAGGGCTTGGGCGCTTTCCAACCTTGCGGATAACGCTTCTTCGCTTCGTCGTCGGAAACCGAACCGGCGATGATCACGTCCTCGCCTGGTTTCCAGTTCACTGGTGTAGCGACCTGATGTTTCGCGGTTAGTTGCAACGAATCGATCACGCGCACCACTTCGTCAAAGTTGCGGCCTGTTGTCATCGGATAGACGAGGATGAGCTTGATCCTTTTGTCCGGGCCGATGACGTAAACATTGCGTACGGTTGCATTATCGGCCGGCGTGCGCTTTTTCGCGTCGCCTGCGACATCGGCCGGAAGCATCCCGTACAACTTCGACACCTTGAAATCAGCGTCGCCGATAATCGGATAATTCGGCGCGTGGCCTTGCGTCTCCTCAATGTCCTTCGCCCATCCCTGATGATCGCCAGTCGAATCGACTGACAATCCGATGATCTTCACGTTTCTGCGGTCGAACTCTGGCTTTATCTTGGCCATATAGCCGAGCTCAGTCGTGCAGACTGGGGTGAAGTCCTTCGGGTGCGAAAACAAAATGACCCAGGAGTCGCCGATCCAGTCGTGAAAGCGAATTCGGCCCTGGGACGTTTCCGCTTCGAAATCCGGTGCTGTGTCGCCAATTTTCATTGATTCTTTTCCTCCTCGATTAGGTTGAAGAAGATTCCTTTCAAACGCACGAGCGAAAGTCAACATCGCAAATGCCGGTGCGATCTCTTTAACGGATCCATCAAAATGAAGAGCGGATGTCAGAGCAATCGCGGAGCCTGGGGGGATCGTTGCATCACACGACCGCTGGAGCGTGGAATTGTTTGTCGATCTCCCGGTTTCTATCGAAAACAAAGATCGCACGCGAACGACTGATGTGGAGCGAAGTGTGTCGTAGCGCTGCGCACGTGTCGGACAGTGCGTTACCGGCCGGCGATGGAGATAAAATTTTGCCGGAAATAAATGCTTGACCGGACCGGCCATTGTGGCGCATAGAGCCAGCGGTGAAAACACTCGCAACATTGTTAGGCACAGTAGCGCTCACGTCGACGGCACTGGCTGGTCCGGAAGCGCTCCCGAGCGGAAAAGAAATGAAAGAGGTCGCACCTGCGCCTCCGCCAGAGTGCAATTGGAGCGGATTTTACATCGGCATCAACGCCGGTTATGCCTGGATGGACACCGAAGTCAGCGATCTCGATTTTTTAAACGTGGGTCCGCCGGTGCAGAGTTTCTCTTTTGATCCCAACGGCCCGGTCGCGGGCGGACAGGTAGGATACAACTTCCAACCGTTGCGTTGGCTCGTGCTCGGCGTCGAAGGTGACGCGGGGTATCTGGGCGTGGATGGACGCAAGACCCAGCCCGGTTCACCTGGCGGCCTCACATTCGCGGAGATTAATCCAGGCACATATGCTACCGCGCGCGGGCGCATCGGCGTAGCCCGGGATTGCCTGTTGCTTTATGCGACTGGCGGGTGGTTCGGGTCAGATTATGAGCGAAGGGTGGTCGACAATCAGATCTGTTCGTGCGGATTCCCGCTCGGCGGCGGCCGCGACGACGACTTCCGTTCCGGTTACACCGTCGGCGGCGGTTTGGAATGGATGTTCAAACCGCACTGGACCATGCGCGTCGAGTATCTCTACTTCAACGTCGGCGATGAAACTGTTAACGTGCACATCCGCCAAACGGGCAACTTTCGCTTCGGCTTTGATGATGACGGCAACATTGTGCGCGCCGGCTTAAACTACAAGTTCTAGCCATCGGCCTACGGCCGGAGCGTATTAATGCCGGATGATAACCGTGGCTGTGTTTGATGGCGCCGTTGCGAAATAACCCGGTCCATTGATTATCGTCATCGTCGCGGTCCTGTCCGTCGTGCGCGTTATGTTCCTTAACGCAGTGATAGTGACCGTGGCCGACGTTTGACCTGCCGGAATCGTGATCTTCCCGAAGATACCGCTCAAACTATAATCCTTACCGAAAATTGCGGTGCCGGACATGGCATAGGAAACCGTTACCGGCGTAGCAAGAGGGCCCTTTACGAGCGTGACCTTGAAGACGGTGCTCACTCCTGTTCCAAGAGAGCTTAAGATACTGCAAAGGCTGACCTGTACGGTTGGCGTGCCTATTTCTGTCGCGATACCAATGGAACAGCCGTTGGCGTCCGAAATATTCACGGTGTATCCGCCGCTGGCCAGACCAGTGAAGGTGGTGCTCCCGCCGGAGGTGGCAATGTTCTTAGTGACGGCGCCGATCTTGACTGTATACGGAGCAGTCCCGCCAGTGACTGTAATCTTTATAGCGCCGTCAGTCGCGCCCGGCGAACTCACCGCAGTGGTCATCACGGACGCGTTTACGGCTGTAGGAACAGTGACCGTCTTTGTCTGGTTAGGTCCCAAACAGCCCTGACTGTCTTTCACGCTGACGGTATGTGACCCGGCTGACAGACCGTTAAAGGTCGCCGGAGATCCGCAAGGCGTGAACGACCCGTTATCCAACTTACATTGATAGCCAGGCGTGCCGCCCGAGAAAGTCACAGTCATGCTGCCTAATTGACCGCTGCATAGCGGATTCTTTTCAGTCGACGATGTCGTTACCGCCGGTGGGACCGTCACGGTTGCGCCCGTAGTCGTGGTGCAACCGTTTGCGTCCTTGACCGTAATAGTGTACGACCCGGCAGCCAAGCCGCTGAACACGTTCGACGATTGGAAATTCGTTCCGTCCTTAGAGTAACTCAGGGTGCCCGTGCCGCCCGAGGCGGTTACCGTGATCGAACCCGTGCCGCTGCTGCACGAGGGGTTTGTTGCCAAAGCTGAAGCTGTAAGCGCTGAAGCCGGCTGAGTGATCGTAACCGGCTGAGTTGTGGTGCAGCCATTAGCATCCTTAACCGTGACTGTATACGGGCCTGCGGCCAGGTTGTTAAACGTTCCACTAATGCCAAAGGTCACGCCGTCGATCGCGTAACTGTAAGGCGAAGTTCCGCCTGAGCCTGCAACTGTTACACTCCCGGTTGAACCACCAAAACAGCTAGCGTTGGTCTGGGACGTAATCGATGCCGAGACGGCCGAGGCTGGCTGGGTAACGGTGATCATGGCGTCCTTGGTACAACCGCCCGTGGCAACCACGTGCACAGTTTTTGACCCGGCAGTCAGACCGGTAAAAGTAGTCGACCCTCCATCGGTCGAGACCGTCTGCGTTGTGGCGCCGAGGGTTACGGAGTACGGCGGTGTGCCACCATTAATTGTAGCCGTCACCGAGCCGTTTGAGCCGCCGAAGCAGCTGACGGCGCTTTGCGTCAACGACACGGTGAAACCTACGTTGAAGGTGACCGCGACCGGTGTAACGAAGTCGTCCAGGACCGAAGTGGCAGTTGTAGAAGTTTTTGTCCGCACGAAAACGTCGTGGACCTGAATCCCGGAACACGGATCAACCGCCGCTGTAATTAGTGCCGTGGCATCAAGGGACATCTCGACAAATTGGTTCTTCGAGTAGGTCGTGGCGCCGAACGCGCCATAAGGCACCGACACCCCATCAACTGTGTTGGTGGCTACGAATGCGGTGCCGACCGCGATAGATGACGTAATATCAGACCACTGATAAGTCCCTGAAACCAGCTTCCACTGATAGACTATGATCGAGGCGACTGCACCCCCGCTATTGTATTGCGCCGTTACCAACAGATCGTTAGGAGTTCGTCCGCCAGTAGCAAAAAGCGGATCGCCTAAGACCGCTCCGGCAGGATTTGTCTCGAAATGGCCGCAAGGAGCTGAGGAACAGCCGACATCGGTGATCTGCGTCAGGCCAGCCTGAGTCAGCTCGAAATCGACAAAGGCGGTTCCATTGTTGGAGAGTCTGTCGGCGGAGGCGGTTACCCAACGGTGACCACTGCTATCTTTCGAGATGTGAACATAGACGTTATTTAAATCCGACTTATTGCCAGCGCTGCCGGTCTTCCAAGTGTAGGTGTTCGGATTATCGTTAATCGTGTGGCTGCCGGCGAAAATATCATCGTTCGAAGTGTACGCGTCGAGGGAGCGGAAGGTGACGGTGGAATCGATCGGAACGCCGCCGGGATTCGTAAGCAGTCCCGTAGTGCCAACGCCATTCGCGATCCAATCCGTGTGGCCGCCTCCGGCAGTAGCCACAACGCCACCTTGAATCTCAAAGCCTCCCGGATCGCCATTCAGAGCAATGCCGGCGCCCACGACATCGGTAAATTGAGTTGTGGCCACGACACCGCCTTGGGTCGCCGTTAAAGTAAACACGACTCCAATGTCATGTGCCTGGATGACAAATTCGGAAATGGAGAAGTTGCCAGCTGCATCCGGCGTCGCGGAAGAGTCCCACGGCAGATCATTATCGGACTCTTCCAGGTGCAGAGCCACCGGCTGGCCCGGGATCCAACCCGAACCGCTCATCACGACGGTTTCACCCGGGGCATAATCACTCTTATCCGTAGTGATCGTGGGAGAGCTCGTCGATACCTGAGCCATGTGAACTTTGCTGGATGCCAGCAAGCCCACTAAAATTAAAATGGCGCCAAGCGCTGGCGCTATTCGACTCGTTAAGGGAACAGTTGCTTGAAGAATTTTTTTCATGCTTGCGATTTTGAAGGAACTATGAATCCGGGGTTTACGACCTCGGTCCCACGCTTTGGCGGTTTGCACTCATTCTGCCGTCTTCTTTGAGTCGCTTACGCACGTTTGGTGAAACCGATTGGTCCTAAACCCGACACCGATGAAACCAAATTCGGGGCAAAAGGTCAATAGAAACTAAGAAAATTTCTGATGATCGCGTAATAAAATTTCTGAGTAGGATACAAGAAAAGCGTGCAGGTGAAGGCCTGGCAGAGTTCGTCGTATTACTGTGAAGCTGTTGCGCTTACGAGTTCGCGGGATGGAAACTGCCTGCAAGTACCGATTCCAGCTTATCTTACCAATATCCTTGGCCTGTAGCCCTTAGCTGTTTCTACAACTTCAAACAAGAGTTTGATAGGAGCTACACCGTCGGCGCCGGCATCGAACACGTGTTTGGCGGCCATTGGTCGCTGCTGAGATGGAAGCTTTGTCCACCGAGGTTGGGTTTACCCTGAGCTTGGTGGTTTGACGTACGAACGGCCTGTCGCTAGCCTCGCGAGCGTGTTCCACTGCGTTGCTCGCGCTCTCACGATCCTCGCTCTTTGCTGCGCGATCGGGTTACATTGGATGACGCTGCAATCAGTCGCCTGGACAACGATGCTCATCGAGTACACGAAGAGCGCGCCGTTGTGTCGGGCAATCTTGCAAACGTTCGATGGCGCGCATCCGTGTTCGCTCTGCCACATCGTTAACAAAGGCAAAGCCTCGGAAAAGAAGCCGGATGTGCAGTCGCCCACGCTGAAGATCGACATCATCTGCTTCGCACGGCCGATTTGGTTGCTGCCACCTTTCGCGCCGTTCGAATACGCAGCGAGCGTTTTTCCGTCTTCTGACATTGGATATTCGCCGCCAGTCCCTCCGCCGCGCCCGCAGGTGAGTTAGCGATCGAGTCGCTTGCGCCGTGCGTGTCCACGTGTCGCAGCCTCGCGCATTATCAACTCGAGGATCGTCGCGCTATGTCGCGGTGCTTCTCCCTTCTTCAGGAGGATTGAATGAAATCTTTACGTTTGTTTTTACTTGTTAGTTTTGTCGCCGTCGTCGCGATGCCGAGCGATGCGTGCGATCTCTGCGGCTGCTACACGCCGCAACTCGAAGCGATGTCAGGAATGGAATCGCAGTCTTCGAAATCGTGGTGGAATGGATTCTACGGCGCGGTTGGCGAACAATTCACGCGCTTCGCTACCGTTCAAATAGATGGCCGCGAAGTCGCAAATCCGACCGGCCAGTACGAGAACAGTTCCATCACGCAGCTCGTCGCCGGCTACATCATTAACGATCGTTTCGCTCTTCAGCTCAACATTCCGCTGATCTATCGCGAATTCAAAAGGCCGGAAGGTTTTGCGATCGATCGTGGCACTGAGTCAGGTCTCGGCGACGCGTCGCTCCTGCTAAAGACGGTTGCATTTCACTATTCGTCGCCAGCCCGCAGAACGTTTGAAGTTGGTGGCAAAAATCCGATCGCGATTGAACATGAGTCGGACTTCACGTTTTCGGCCGTTTTACTCACTGGATTAAAATTTCCCACCGGCGACAGCAGCCGGCTCGAGGAAGAATTTCATGAAATTGATATTCCCGGCGCGCCACTGAGTGGAATTCATGGTCACGATCTGACTCTCGGCACCGGTTCGTTCGACGGCATTTTCGGCGAACAAACGTCGCTACGTTACAAGAATATTTTTTTGGAAACGAATGTGCAGTTCACTTTGCGCGGTGACGGCACGCATCAATACCATTTTGCGAATGATCTGGGCTGGAGCGGCGGGCCCGGATATTATTTCATCCGAAGGCACGACACCATCATCGGACTGCAATTTGATGTAACGGGCGAATACAAAGATGTCGATCGCTTTCGGGGCAAAGCGGCTGAAGACACAGGCATTACCTCAGTCTTTCTCGGTCCGCGGATCGTTGCATCACGCGGCCGCTGGAGCGCGGAAATTGGCGCTGAGTTTCCGGTTTCCATCGACAACACCGCATTGCAAGTCGTGCCGGATTTACCGAGTGCGCGGAGGAATTTCATTGCATTTTTAGTGGCGAATCAATCCGAAGCCTACACTGTCCGGTACCTTTTTGTCCTATTACGCTGATTTTCGGCGAAGTCTGACCTCGGATCGCTGACCTCCTACCTCTGTTTTCCTGGGCCAAGCCGCCCGTTCGATACCTTTTGACACTGAGGGCAAATATGGCGCTCTTTAGCACCGATTAATATGCATGTCACAATAATCAGGAACTGGCGTGAGCTGTCGGCGTCGAAAGCCGGAAAGCTTCTTTTGTGCACTGGGAAAGGGTGAAGTCGGAGCCGCCGTGGCCCATTGGGAATGACTACACGCCAATATCTGGTCGCAGGTTCAATTTGCTTCGTATCATTGCTGTTGTTCTACGGAATAACAGCACGAGGAAAGCTACAGACGTCGGATGAGGCGGCGGTATTTGCTAGCGGCGTTTCCCTGGCTACACACGGTCATTTGGCGATCGACGACCTTCAGTGGCTGCAAGATCATGTTAACATCGGCGATCGTGGCCCGGACGGCCATTTGTACACGAAATACTTTCCGGGAAACATTTTCGGTGTCGCGCTGATCTACAAGTTGACCGCGCAGCCGAACGATCAGCCGTATGTCTGGGTCCGTGAACTTGCGTCATCAGCAACGGGGGCGAGCTGGGCGCTTCGCGTCAATGCTCTTTGGGGAGCGATTGGAATGACGTCGCTTTTGTTTTTGCTGAAGCGTTACTTCGATTGGCGCACCGCGATCGCGACGGTTTTGTTGATTGGGATTTGCTCGGACTGGTGGTACCAATCGCGCGGATTATTTTCCGAGGTCGGGGCAGGGGCATTCCTCGTCACGGGCTTATGTCTGCTGGCCTACGACAAACCGTACGCCAGCAGCACGGCACTCGCGGTGTCGATCTTATTTCGGCCCACTAACATTTTAGCGTTGCCGGTCTGGGCAGTCAGCGCGTGGAGAAAACCGCGGGCTGCGATCGGCTCAGCGCTAATCGTCATCGCGGCGGGAGCATTCCTTTGTTGGTTCAACTACATCCGGTTCGGTTCAATTTTGAACTTCGGTTACGCGAGCGAGCGTTTTGGCGGCCCGTTCTTCAAGAATTTGGAAGGTGTTCTCTTCAGTCCCGGGCGCTCGCCGTTTGTTTATTCGCCAATTTTGGTCTTGGCCATTCCCGGGACGTGGCTTCTTTTGCGAAAACAACCGATTCTTGCGCTGATTTGTCTGGTCGTCATCGCGGCCTACGTGTTCACGGTTGCGCGCTTGTTCAACTGGGCAGGCGGCACTTCGTGGGGAGCGCGATTGATCACGCCGACCGCGCCGTTATGCGGCGTGCTGCTCGCGCCGACCGTTGATTATATTTGGAAAAACAAACTCCTGGCCACCGCTGCGCTCTTGCTCGGCTTTGCCGGCTTCAGTGTGCAAATGCTCGCGCTGCTGCGCGATCCGATGCGCGTGATAATGGAACATGTGGCGACCGGTGAGATCGATAATCAGGAAACGCTCTACACGTTGAGGAACTCGTGGTTGGCTTTGCAAATCCGCAGCATGCCAAGCTGGCAACGGTGTGATCTCGACGCGTCAACCTTGCGGGCGTGGTTTGCAGATTGCCGGCAGTAGCGCTCACGACTTGTCGCTCGGTCCCGTTGCGATCTGAAAAACATCCGCAACCGACGAAAGCGTGAAGCCGGAACCGCCGTGTCCGTAGACGTTGTTTACTTTGAGGCTCGAATGGTTGGGCGAACCGAATCCTGCCTGTCATCAGTGATGACAACGACGGTATCCGGTGCAGTTGTCTTGCGCGGATAAGGTGATCTGATCCTACTGGCGAGGCGATCGCCAATCCCCCATCTGGGATAGACTGCGATCTTGCTAATGCGAACCGGCGGCGAAGATGATTCTATGAAACTTTGGCCGAATCGAGGATTTTTGTCATACATCAGAGACAGCGCGTACACAAAAACGCGCCTTTGC
>Ga0209686_1000970_pt1 | contig 14365 bp, 14 predicted proteins | sample GraSoiAngelo_126_FD_185883 | JGI IMG/M metagenome (GOLD analysis project Ga0209686, IMG submission 185883) | Grasslands soil microbial communities from the Angelo Coastal Reserve, California, USA - 14_0927_09_20cm (SPAdes) (version 2) | ecosystem: Environmental > Terrestrial > Soil > Grasslands ...
AGGAGTCCCGCGGCGATCGCGCCTATGGCGTAGCCGGAGTCGCGCCACAGCCGGTACACGCCCACGGCGCTCGCCCGCCAGTCGGGGTGCGCGACGTCTGACACGGCGGCGAGCAGAGTAGGGTAGACCAGCGCAGTCCCGATCCCCAAGAGTATGGCGCCGGCCAACCACGGCCCCAAGGAGTGGCCGATGACGAAGGTTGCAATGCCCGCCGCCTGCACCCACATCCCGCTCGCGATCATCCACTTCCGTCCCCAGCGGTCGCTCAGCGCTCCGGTAGCGAGCTGGCCCATTCCCCACACCATGGGGTAGGTCGCGGTCACCACGCCGATGCGGTCGAGCGTGACACCGCGCGCGGCGAGAAACACGGGGATGAGTCCCCACACCATCCCGTCGTTCAGGTTGTTGACCATGCCCGCCTGGCTCGCCGCGAACAGTGCGCGGTCCCGCCAGGTCGTGAGCAGGAAGACGCCGCCGAAGCCGAGGCGGGGTGCATCGGGGCCAAGCTGACGTGACTCAGCCCGCGCGTGGCCGCGGGTCTCCCGGACGGCGAAGACCGAAACGACCAGGCCCAGGACGGCGAATGCGATGCCGGGATAGAAGGGCGCCGGCCGCAGGCCGTGTGCGGCGGCGAGGTAACCCGTGAGCAGCGCCGACAGCGACACGGCGACGTAGCCCGCGAACTCGTTGAGCCCCATCGCCAGGCCGCGCCGCGCCGGCCCCACGAGATCGATCTTCATGATCACGGTCGTGGACCAGCACAAGCCCTGGTTGACACCGAGCAGCACGTTGGCGAACACGATCCAGCCCCAGCTCGGCGCCCAGATGATGAGCAGCGGCACCGGGAGCCCCGCGAGCCAGCCTGCGACGAGGAGCGGCTTGCGGCCGATCCGGTCGGCGAGGTGCCCGGCAAACAGGTTGGCGAGCGCTTTGACGATGCCGAAGCTGACAAGGAAGGAAAGGACGACGGTCTTCGAGACGAGCCCGAAGTCCGCCTGGGCGATGAGCGGGACGACGGTGCGCTCGAGCCCCACCATCGCTCCGACGAAGGCATTGACGACGACGAGCAGCGTGAACTGACGCCAGTTGGCGCCGAAGCCGAGTCGGATGGGAGACGGCCCCTCAGGCGACGGCGCAGCGATTGGCCCCTGCCTCGAGCTCCGTGGGGTCATCAGGCAAGCTGCCGGCTTCGTTGAGGGCGACGATGCGGTGATGGTTCGGCGGTGTTGGCGGGAGCCGGGTGAGGATCTGGCTCACGAACGCTTCCTCGGTTTCGCGCAGCAGCGACGTCCGCTCCTGGACTTCCCCGAGCGTCGAGCTGATCGGGCGGCCGTCGAATACCACGGGCTCGCTCGTGTGAGCCGGCAGGACGAGCGTGTCAGGAGGCAATGCGACCAGGCGCTGCAAAGACCGATGGAGCGCGCGAGCCCGGTGACGCGCTTGCTCCGCTGACGCCTCGAGGTCCGGGCGGCCGACGGCCGCCAGGAACAGCGTGTCACCAGTGAACAGGGCATGCTCGTCCAACAGATAGCAGACACTCTCCGGGGTATGGCCAGGCGTGTGCAACGCCCGCAGGCCAGCGGATCCCACGCGCACGATGTCGCCGTCCTTCAGCGGGGCGTACTCGAAGGAGACACGATCCGTCGTCGGAAGGCAGAGCCTCGCCCCGGTGTCGCCTGCCAGAGCCCGGGCGCGGGACAAGTGGTCGGCGTGCACGTGCGTTTCGAGGACCGTGCGGATACGCCAGCCGTGCTCCTCGGCCACCCGATGGTAGATCCGGGGCTCGAGCGAGGCATCGACCACGGCGGCATCGCCGTTTGAGCCGATGAGATAGGAGAGGCAGCCCTTCCCGGTGCGGCGCAGCTGCACGATCCGCGCGGTGCTTCCGGGGCACGGAACCTCGGCGGTGTTCCAGGCCAGGCTCCAGGCGCGCATCCCGCCCTCGAGCGACACGGCGTCCAGGCCGCGCGCGCGCAAGCGCTCGGCAGCCAGCTTGCTTGTCTTCCCCGCGGCGCACACCGTCACGACGCGGTCGCCATTCGTGGGGTGGAAGTCCGCGAGGGCGGCCGAGTCGCCGCGCCGCAGCGCGTCGTACGCATCGGCGTGCACGCTGCCGGGAATCGACCACTCCGCGCGCTCGACGGCGGGGCGCACATCGAGGACCGTGACCGGCGTCCCGCGCTCCAGCAGCTCCCGCAGGCGCTCGGTGGAGATGGTCGGTGCAGTCATCGGGAAGGCATGCCTAGGTCGCGGCCTTCTGCGCCGTGAACAGCACTGCCTTTACGCCATAGGCCTCGGCCGCGTCTCGCGTCGATTCCTTCCCGAATGCAAAGCCCGGGACTACGCCCGAGCGCACGCGCTTGAACCCCGCTTCCTCGAGCAGTGCGAACACCTCTCCCTCCGGGAGAGCGCCGCCGATTCAGCTGGCCCAGAGCTTGGGATCGTTGACGATGGACTGCGAGAGCTGTTTCGCACTCACGATGTCGGTGATCGAGAGCCGGCCTCCGGGCTTGAGGACGCGGAACAGCTCTCGGATCACGGTGCGCTTGCGAAAGGAGAGGTTGATGACGCCGTTCGAGATCACCACGTCCACGCTCGCATTGGGCAGCGGAATGTCCTCCATCCGTCCCTCGTGGCACGCCATCCGCACGCCGGAAGCGGCGGCATGCGCCTCCGCCTTGCGACACATCGTCGGGTTCAGATCGACGCCGATCACCCGGCCCTTCGACCCCACCTGCCACCCGGCGATGATACTGTCGAGACCGGCTCCGCTGCCCAGGTCCAGCACCACCTCCCCGGCTTGGAGGCGGCTGCGCAGGTGTGGGTTCCCTACGCCTGCGAACGACGCCACGGCGCCGGGCGGCGCGCGATCGAGCCACTCGGGCTCATAGCCGAACATCTCGGCTGCTTGACGCCCGTGGTAGAAGTGGAACTCCCCTTCGGGGTGCTCGGCCACTTCCTGATACATCCGCAGGACCTCACCCTTGATCACTCCCTCGAGCGGGGCCTGCTCGTCCGCGTGAAGCAATGCGACGTCGGTCATGGACGCGCCTGGCGCGGGTCGTCCTTCGGATTCACGTAGGTGATGCTCCAGGGCCCGACGCTGTGGAGCTGGAAGACGACGCCGTCGCTTCCGGTCCAGGCGTAGTGCACCATCTTCTGCGGCATCACGGCGTAACTGCCGGCGGAAAGCGCCGTGCCGCCCGAATACGTGGGCTGCTCGCCCATGCCGACGTTCAGCGTCCCGGAGAGCACGGTCACGTGTTCGAGAACGGCGTGCCAGTGCGGCGGTATCCGGTAGTTTGGCGGTAACTTGAGGCGCAAGGTGAGCGGGACGGCCTCGGCCGGGTTGCCTTCGAGCAGCGCGAACTGGGCTCCGCGGGGCAGGGATGGCGGGCCGTCGGCCCAGCTGATGCCCGACGCATGGAAGACGATGGGACCGGCCGCCGGAGTCGCGGCCGCCTGCGCGCCTGCCCGCGAGGCGAACGCGACAGCGCATACGACCGCGACGGTGAGCATCACGTGGTGTCTCATGAGGAACTCCTTGGGCGCTGGGCGCCCGACACGAGGGGTTGCCCCAAGCTGGCACGGGTTGCACCATAGGTCAAATACGAGTTATTGATCTGTGCGATAGGGTTTATCCTATGATCAAGCCCGGCCTCACTGTGCACCGCCTCGAGCTGTTCCTCGCCGTCTTGGACCACGGCGGGGTGGGCCGCGCCGCCCAGGCCTGCCACATCAGCCAGCCCGCCGTCTCCGAGCATCTGCGTGAACTGGAAGCGCACTTTGGCGTCCGACTCGTCGAGCGTCACGGACGGCGCGCACGGCCGACTGCGGCGGCGCGCGTGGTCGAGCCATACGCGCGCCAGGCCCTCGCGTTGCTGCGCACCGCCGAGCAAGCGGCGGGCGAGGTGCGTGGGCTTCGAGCGGGCTCCCTCACGATCGGCGCCAGCACCACTCCCGGCACCTACCTCCTGCCGGCCGCGCTCGGGCGGTTCCATGCGGCCTATCCCGGGATCACCCTGAGACTCGAGATCAGCGATACCCGGGAGATCGAGCGCTCGGTGACGGTGGGTCAACTGGAGCTGGGAGTGATCGGCGAAGCACCACTCGTGCCCGGGCTCGCTGCGGAACCCTGGGTGAAGGACGAGCTGGTGCTCATCGTCCCGCGCGGCCACGCGTTCGCGCGACGCCGGGCCGTGACCGCGCGCGCGATCGCGGGCGAGTCCTACATCGCTCGCGAGGAAGGTTCGAGCACCCGCGGCGTGGCGGAACGCTATCTCGCGCGGCTGGGGGTGACGCTCACGCCGGCTATGGAGCTCGGGAGCACCGAGGCGATTCGCGAGGCAGTCGCCGCGGGACTCGGGGTGGCGCTGGTGTCGCATCACGCGGTCTTGGCACGGGATCGACGGATCGTGGCCGCGCGGCTGGCCGGCCCGCGCTGGACGCGCGATCTTCTGATTGTGCGGCGCGCGGGGACGCCGCTTGGGCCTGCAGCGGCAGCGTTCCGGGACTTGCTCCTCGAGTCTCGCGCTTAGGCCGTGTCGACGGTGGCTGAGTGGAGTACCGTATCGAGCAGCACATTGCTAAGTTACGGACCGCGCCACCGTAGCTCAGTGGTAGAGCTCTCGATTCGTAATCGAGCGGTCGTCGGTTCAAATCCGACCGGTGGCTCTCAACTGCAAAAAGACGTCAAGCAAAGGCGTCGGGCAAGAACGTCACGCAAAAACGTCACGCAAGAACGTCACGCAAGAACGTCTCGGAAAGGCGTCTCCGCGTGACGTCTTTGCGCGACGCCGTTGCTCGACGCCTCTGCGTGACGCCTTCTTAGGATTGACACGCGGCCGGAGGGGGGCTAGCCTAAGCCCATGACGCACGCGTCCTATTATCGATTTTTCTGGTTTGGTCCCGACGGGGCCGGCGGGCGCGTGTGCGCAGGTGACGGGATGACGCAGTAGCCTGCAGAGCGACACGAGCTTACGCGGCCCCGGGTTCCGGGGCCGTTTCTTTTTCCCGCGCAACGGAGCACTGTATGATCATCGTCCTGCGACCCAATGCGAGCGAGCACGACCTGGAGCAGATCGTGACTCAGGTGACGGCGCTCGGCCTGACACCCCACGTCTCGCGTGGCGTCAGCCGCACCATCATCGGCTGTATCGGTGACGAAGACCGGTTACGCGAAGTGCCTGTGCTGGCGTTCCCCGCCGTGGAGACGATCCTCCCGGTCGAGAAGCCCTACAAGCTCGCGGCGCGCGAGTTCGTGGCGCGCGACACGGAGGTAGCGTTGGGTGGCGCCGCGGTGGGCGACGGGGCGGTGCACGCCATCGCGGGCCCCTGCTCGGTCGAGGGCCGGGACATGCTGCTCGAGACCGCGGAGGCGGTGAAGGCGGCGGGCGCCGTGGCGTTGCGCGGCGGCGCCTTCAAGCCGCGCACGTCGCCCTACGCGTTTCGCGGCCTCGGGGCCGAGGCGCTCGAGCTGCTGGCGGCGGTGCGGGAGACGACCGGCCTGCCCGTCGTGACCGAGGTGCTCGACACCCGCCACGTGGCCCTGGTGGCGGACAAGGCCGACTGCCTGCAGGTGGGCGCGCGCAACATGCAGAACTTCGCGCTGCTCACGGAAGTGGGCGAGAGCGGCAAGCCGGTGCTCTTGAAGCGGGGCATGTCGGCCACGCTCGAGGACCTGCTGCTCGCCGCCGAATACGTGCTGGCCCGCGGCAATACCCAGGTGATGCTGTGCGAGCGCGGCATCCGCACCTTCGAGCGAGCCATGCGCAACACGCTCGACATCGGCGCGGTCCCGTACCTGAAGCGCGAGACGCACCTCCCGGTGCTGGTGGATCCGAGCCACGCCGCGGGGCGACGCGATCTCGTGCCGGCGCTCGCGCTCGCGGCCGTGGCCGCGGGGGCCGACGGGCTGTTGATCGAGGTCCACCCCGACCCCGACCACGCCCGCTCGGACGGAGATCAGTCGCTCACGCTCGACGCCTTCGCCGAGCTGATGGACCGGGTCCGGGACGTGGCAACTGCCGTGGGGAGACGAGTAGCGGAGACGGCTACGCCGTGAGCGTCAATTTGTGGCCCTTGGACTTGAACGACGCCGCGAGGCCGGCTTTCTCGACCGACTTCACGTAGGCCTCGTCGGGGCTGATCTCCTTCTTCTCGACCAGGTCGAGCAGCGCGTCGTTGAGCGTGAGCATGCCGAGCTGCTTCGACGTCTGAATGATCGAGGGGATCTGGAACGTCTTGCCCTCGCGGATCAGATTCGAGATAGCCGGCGTCGTGAGCAGGATCTCCCGGGCGGCCACGCGCCCACCGCCCAGCTTCTTGCAGAGCGTCTGTGAGATCACGCCCTTGAGCGACTCGGACAGCATCACGCGGATCTGGGACTGCCGGTCCGCCGGGAACTGGTCGATCATCCGGTCCACGGTGGAGGCGGCGGTCGTGGTGTGCAGCGTGCCGAACACGAGGTGCCCGGTCTCGGCCGTCTCGATGGCGATGGCGATCGTCTCGAGGTCGCGCATCTCGCCCACCAGCACGATATCCGGATCTTCGCGCAGCGCGGCGCGCAGCGCCGACCGGAAGCTGTCGGTGTGCACCCCCACCTGGCGCTGCGTGATGACGCATTTCTTGTTCTCGTGCACGAACTCGATGGGATCCTCGATCGTGATGATGTGGTCGGTGCGCGTCCGGTTGACCAGGTCGACGAGCGAGCACAGCGTGGTGGACTTGCCCGACCCAGTCGGCCCCGTGACCAGGACGAGTCCCTTGGTCAGATAGCAGAGCTGCTGCACCTCCTTGGTGATGTTCAGCTGCTCGACGGTGACGACCTGGGCCGGAATCACGCGGAAAACCGCCATCGGGCCCTTGCGGTCGCGGGCCGCGTTCACGCGGAACCGCGCCAGGCCGCGGATTTCGTAGGCGAAATCCGAGTCCCCGGTTTCCTTCCACTCACCGCGGTTGCGTTCGGGCATGACCGACAGCAGCATGAGCTCGAGCTGCTCCGGAGACAGCGCCGGCGTGCCCTGGCGCTTCATCTCGCCGTGCGTGCGGAACACCGGCGGCTCTCCCACGCGCAGGTGCAGGTCGGACGACGCGGAATGGACCAGCGCCTTGAGCAGCTCGCCCAGCGCCCGCTCGGCTCCCTGGTACTGCGCGGGGGCGAAGTCCATGGGGACGCCGGCGGGCGGTGCCGTGGCGGCTGACGGCGTTGGCGCCGGGCCTCCCGCGGCAGCCGCAGGGACGCCCGCTCCGGCAGCCCCGCGGGCACCCGCCGTCGCGGGCGCCCCTGCTGCTGCCGCTGCCGGAGCGCGCGCCGCCGCGGCTGCGGCAGCGGGGGCCGGCGACCCGGCCCCGGAATTGTCGACCGGCGCCACGACCGCCGTCAGGCGGCCCGATTCGGGCACGATCCGCACCCGCACCATGCCGCGGTCGGCGATGTACTCGAACTCCGTCTCCGCCATCTTGTCGATGTGGTCCGCCGCCTCGGAGGGGGCCACCTCGACCAGAAGCGCGTAAATGTGCTGGTCGGTGAGCGGCTGCCGGCTCATTTTCCGCGCCTTGCCGTCCTTGACCATCGTGACGGGCTCGTCCGGCAGCAGATACAGCTGATCCCCGTGCTCGCGGAGCAGGACGTCGACGAATGGATCGATGCGTGCGGGCATCTGGGGTCGACCTCAGCTCAGGGGGCGCGCGAACAAGACGTACGCGCGGTTCACGTAGTGCGTGGAGGCGTGGCTCCACACCGCGAAGAAGGTCTCATCCGACGCGTTGAGGTAATCGAGCAGGCGCGCGTGCTGCTCGGGCAGCTCGACGCTCGCCCAGCCGCCCAGCGTGGCGCCGCCCGCCAGCACCACCTCCAGGCCCAGCATCCGCGCCGCCGAGAGACGTGCCGGGTCGGCGATCGGGGCCTGACGGTCGACCGACAACGACACGGTCTGCACCTTCGACACGAGCAGGATGTCGTTGTTGTCGGCGGGTCGGAAGGCGAAAAAGCCCTCGGGCCGATTCAGCAGCTCGAGCACGGTTTCCGGCCCGTCGTGGTGCGGCACGCGCTCCATCACGTAGATCTGCCCCGGGCGCGACACGCCCTGCGTGAGGAGCAGACGGGCAGGGACGGGGGTCCGGGGCAGGGACAGATCGGACACGAACCAAAGCTAAAGACGTCACGCAAGTACGTCTAGCGAAGGCGTCGCGCAAGAACGTCACAAGGAGGCGTGCGTCTCTGCGCGACGTCGTTGACGCGACTCGCGTCATTGACACTGGATGGAGGCCGGCGTGGTGCGCCCGCAGCCGATCTGCTCGTCCATGCCGCTGGCGATGGGCCCGCACGCGGTGGTCTGGGCTCCCTCGCGTGCGGCCCGCTCGGTCGAGCCGGCTGCCGTCGCGCAGTTGGTCCGGCCGCGAAACTCCACGCACACGCGGCAGCGCACCTTGGCGCGGGCCGTGGTCATCACGAAGAACAGCGCCGCCACCGCGAGCACCGCGGCGATGCCGTAGAGCGTCGAGCGCTTCATGCCGCACAACGTAGGGAGCCGGGCGGCGTGTCGCCACCCGGCCCCCTGGTCGGCTCGCGCCGTCCCTTAGCGACCCGCGCTCGCCTTCTTGCGCTCGGGCTCGTGGAACTGCTGCTGCTCCGTGGAGCCCTCCATCGCCGTCACCGACGACGTGCCGCCGGTCGCGATCTGGGTGATCTCGTCGAAGTACCCCACGCCCACGAACTCCTGGTGGCGCACGGCCGCGTAACCGTCCTTCTCGGAGGCGAACTCGCGATCCTGGAGGTCGGCGTACGCCGCCATCCCCCGTGCTTTGTAATCCTGCGCCAGCGTGAACATGCTGTGGTTCAGGGCGTGGAACGCGGACAGGGTCACGAACTGGAACCTGTAGTGCAGGGCGCCGAGCTCCCGCTGGAACGCGACGATTTGCGCGTCGCTCAGGTGCTTGCGCCAGTTGAACGAGGGCGAGCAGTTGTACGCCAGCAGCTTGCGCGGGTACTTCGCGTGGATCGCCTGGGCGAACTTCGTCGCCTCCGCGAGATCCGGCTTCGACGTCTCGAACCAGAGCAAATCGGCATAGGGCGCGTAGGCGAGGGCGCGGGCGATGGCCGCGTCCACGCCGTCGCGTACCCGGAAGAACCCTTCGGCGGTCCGCTCCCCGGTCACGAAGCGCCGATCGTACTCGTCGGAGTCGCTCGTGAGCAGGGTGGCGCTGTTCGCGTCGGTGCGGGCGATCAGAATCGTGTCCACGCCGCACACGTCCGACGCGAGCCGGGCCGCGACCAGCTTGGTGATGAATTCGCTCGTGGGCACCAGCACCTTGCCGCCGAGATGACCGCACTTCTTCACGGACGCGAGCTGATCTTCGAAGTGGACCCCCGCCGCGCCCGCGTCGATCATGTTTTTCATGATCTCGAAGGCGTGCAGCGGCCCGCCGAACCCCGCTTCCGCGTCGGCTACCAGGGGGGCGAACCAGTAGGTCGAGTGATCGCCCTTCAGGTGGGCGATCTGGTCGGCTCGCTTGAGAGCGTTGTTGATGCGCCGGAGCAGTGCGGGAACGGAATCGGAGGGGTAGAGGCTCTGGTCGGGGTACATCTCGAGCGCGTGATTGGCGTCCGCGGCCACCTGCCAGCCGCTCACGTAGATCGCCTTCAGCCCGGCCTGGACCTGCTGGATCGCCTGGTTCCCGGTGATGGCCGAGAGCACGGCGACGTAATCGTCGTCCCGCAAGAGCTCCCACAGCCGCGCCGCGCCGTAGCGCGCGAGCGAATATTCGATGTCGATCGAGCCGCGCAGCCGGTAGACGTCGCCGGCTCCGTACGGTCGCTTGATGCCGTCCCAACGGGCGTCCGTTGCCCACGCCCGCTCGAGTGCCGAGGTCACTGCCTGCTTGTCCATAGCCGTCCCGTCCGGAGAGTCAGTCCAGGTAATCGTACGCCACCGTCGTCAGGAACTCCGCAAACTCCGCGCCAGTGGTCAGGTCGGCCAGGATCCGCGCCGCCAACGAAAACTGTTCGGCGCCAGCGGCCTCCGCACCTACCCTTTCGGGTAGGGAGGCCATCACTTCGGAGAGCGTCTGTTGTATCAGGGCGGCATTCACGTAACGCCCGTCCTGCAACCGCGCGCCGTGGCGCTGCCACTGCCAGACTTGCGCTCGGGAGATCTCCGCGGTGGCGGCATCCTCCATCAGATCGTTGATGGGCACGCACCCCAGGCCGCCCAGCCACGCCGCGAGATAGCGCACCGCCACGTCGAGGTTGGTGCGCAAACCCTCGATCGTGATCGCTCCCGACGGGGTGGCCAGCAGGTCCTGGGCGGTGACGCGCACGTCGTCGCGCTGTCGCTCGATCTGGTTCGCGCCCGGCATGTGGGCGTCGAACACCTCGCGCGCCACGGACACCAGGGCGGGATGCGCGACCCAGGTGCCGTCGTGTCCCTGCCGCACCTCGCGCAGCTTGTCCTGGCGCACCTTCTCGAGCGCCTGCGTGTTGAGCGCCGGGTCGCGTTTGATGGGAATCTGCGCCGCCATGCCTCCCAGAGCGTGAATCCCGCGGCGGTGGCACGTGCGGATCACCAGCTCGGCGTAGCTCTTGAGGAAGGTCTGCTCCATCGTGACGCGCGCGCGATCGGGGAGCACGCGCTCGGGCCGGCGGCGCAGCTTCTTGATGTAGCTGAAGATGTAGTCCCAGCGCCCGCAATTGAGGCCGCTCGAGTGATCGCGCAACTCCCACAGGATTTCGTCGGTCTCGAACGCGGCGAGGATCGTCTCTATCAGCACGGTCGCGCGGATCGTGCCGCGGGGAATGCCGAGCGCCTCCTGTGCGAAGATGAAGACGTCGTTCCAAGCCCTCGCCTCGAGATGACTCTCGAGCTTGGGCAGGTAGAAATACGGACCGCTGCCCTTGGCGATCAGCGCCGCCGCGTTGTGATAGAACGCCAGGCCGAAATCGAACAGCGAGGCCGAGATCGGCGCGCCGTCCACGTCCACGTGCTTCTCCACCAGGTGCCACCCGCGGGGCCGCACGACCAGCGTGGCCGTGGTCGGCGCAAGCGCGTAACGCTTCCCCTCGGGACTGAGGTAGGAGATCGTCCCGGCGACGGCATCCCGCAGATTGCGTTGACCGACGACGTTGTTCTCCCAGCTCGGTGCGTTGGCGTCCTCGAAATCGGCCATGAAGACGTTCGCACCCGAATTGAGCCCGTTGATGATCATCTTGCGGTCGACCGGGCCCGTGATCTCCACCCGGCGGTCGCGCAGATCGGGCGGGATCGGCGCGACGGTCCAGGCGCGGTCGCGTACGTCCTTCGTCTCGGGGAGGAAGTCGGGCAGGCTGCCCGCGTCGAGCTCCGCCTGCCGCAGGCGGCGGCGCTCCAGCAGCTCACGGCGCCGCGGCTCGAAGCGGCGCGCCAGGGCGGCGAGAAAGTCGAGCGCGCCCGCGTTCAACACGTCTTCGCACCCGGCGGGCGGGGGCTTGCGAAGCTGGATAGTGGACTGGATCGTCGTCATGTCAAACCCCTGCGGGCATACCTAAGACTAACGGTGCGGCGTAGTTTAGACGACCGATATGCCTACCCGTCTGATCATCGCCGGTGTCTGCCTGCTGGTCTTGGGGGTGGCGTTGTGTCGCGCGGGAGTCGCGGCGTTGCGCACCAGACGCTGGGCCGGCGGCGTGCTGCGCGGGCTCGCGGGCCTCCTGTTTCTGGCCTTGGCGGGCCTGGCGGCCGCGATCACCGTGGGCCTGCGCGCCTACCGGGCCCTGACGCTCGAGGTCCTGGCGGCGACGGTCACGACCCAGCCCGTGGGACCGCAGCGCTTCCGGGCGACGATCGTCCTCCCCGACAAGCGCCTGGCCATGTACGACCTGGCGGGAGATGCCGTCTACATGGACGCGCACATTCTCAAGTGGCACCCCTGGGTGAACCTGCTGGGGCTCCACACCTCCTACGAGCTGGACCGGGTTGCCGGTCGCTACAACGACGTGACCGACGAGCGCGTCAAGGCGCATACGGCGTATGCGTTGGCGCGGCCGGCGCCCATCGATCTCTTCTCGATCGCACGGCGCCGCCTGCTCGGACCCCTGGTGGACGCCGAGTACGGGTCCGCCGCCTTCGTCACGGGCACGAGACCCGCGCGATACGAAGTCCGGGTCTCGACGACCGGATTGCTGATGCGGCCCGTGCTGCATCCGTCGCCTGCAAACTAGGGGCCCCGGGGGCTCCCAACCGCGCACGGCCCGGCGGCATCTTAGCAGCGTGCCGGCCCCCTGGCCCTAGACGGCCCGATGCAAGCGGACCCGAGCGATCTCGTCCAGCGTGCGCAACAGGGCGACCAGGCCGCGTTCGAGGCGCTGTACCGCGCGCACGTGGGTCGGGTGTACGCGCTGTGCCTGCGCCTCACGGCCGATCCCGTGCGCGCCGAAGAGCTCACACAGGACGCGTTCGTGCGGGCATGGGAGCGGCTCGCGAGCTTCAGGGGCGAAAGCGCGTTTTCGTCCTGGCTGTATCGGCTCACGGTGAACGTGGTGTTCCTGGGCCAGCGGGCGAGTCGGCGGCGCGTGCTGCGGGTGTTCACCACCGACGACCCGGCGGCGCTGGAGCGACCGAGCGACGGGTCCGGCACTGCGGCCGAGCAACTGGACCTGGAGCGTGCCATCGCGGCGCTCCCGCCGGGCGCGCGGCAAGTGTTCGTGCTGCACGACGTGGAAGGCTACCGCCACCACGAGATCGCGGAGCTCACGGGGATCGCGGTGGGAACTTCGAAGGCACAGCTGTTCCGGGCGCGCCGGCTGTTGCGGGAGGCGTTGAGCAGATGATGTGCGGCGACAGGGAAGTGCAGCTGAACGAGTACGTGGACGGCACGCTCGCGGCCGGTGCGCGGGCGCTCGTCGAGACGCACCTGGCGCAGTGCGCCGGCTGCCGTGAGGCCGTGGCGGAGCTGCGGGCGCTCCTTGCCGGCGCGGCGGCTCTACCCAAGAGCATCGAGCCCGGTCGGGATTTGTGGGCGCCGATCACAGCACGGATCGTGCAACGTGCAACGTGGAACGTGCGACGCGCCTTCTGGCGCGGAGCACTTGCCGCCGCGGCCACGCTGGTCATCGGTTTCGCCCTCTACCGTCTTCTACCGTCTTCTCCCGCCCATGACCGCCGGGAGGAGAGGGGTTGGGTGGCAGTGCAGGCCGACTACGCGCGGGCGACGGACGATCTCGCCGCGGCCTTCGCTACCGAGCGTGACCGGCTCGAGCCCGCCACCCTCGCCCTGCTCGAGCGCAATCTCGGCGTCATCGACGCGGCGATCCGCGAGTCGCGCGAAGCGCTGGCCCGTGATCCTGGAAACATCGAGCTGCGTGGCCTGTTTGCCGCGGCCGCACGACAGAAGGTCGAGCTGCTCCGTTGGGCGACGCGGGCGGCGACATGACGCGACCCATCGCCTGGCTGGGACTCGTGCTCGCGCTCGCCGGTCCCCTCGGAGGCGCCCTCGGCCAGGCGCGGGCCGGGCGCAACCGGTTCGAGCAGCGCTGGGCTTTCGCCGCCGATGGGTCGGTGCGCATCGTCAATCCCTCCGGCCGTATCCGCGTGATCGGCTGGGACTCGGACAGCCTGGCCGCGTGGGCGCGAGGGCCGGGCCACTTCGCCGCGGACGGCAATGCCGGCGTGCGGAAGCTCGTCGTCACCGGTCGGGCCGAGCTCGAGGTGCACGTGCCGCGGGGGGCGCGCGTGTGGGTGAAATCCACCTCCGCGGACATCGACGTGGTAGGAGTCGACGGGACGCTCGATTTGAACAGCGTGGCGGGCGCGATCCACGTGGTGGGGACGCCGGCCGACGTGACGGCGGAAACGATGGACGGGCCGGTCGAGGTCGCCGGCGGCACCGGACGGACCCGCGTGAAGACGGTGAGCGGCCCGATTCTGTTGCGGGGGGCGAGCGTGGACCTGGGTGCGTCCACGCTGAGCGGCACGATCGTGGTGCGGGCAGCCGGATGGCAGCGCGGCGGCACCGGCGTGCAGCGCGGGCGTTTCGAGTCGGTGACGGGCGACGTGCGGTTCGACGGCGAGCTGGGGCGCGGCGGCATCGTCGAGCTCGAAAGCCAGAGCGGCGCGATCGCGCTGCGGCTGCCCCGGACGACGGTGGCCGACTTCGACCTGCTCACCATCGGCGGCTCCGTCACCAACCGCCTGACGGCAGACGTCGGGCAGCGGGGCGTGCTGCGCTTCTCGACCGGCGCGGGCGGGGCGCAGGTGATGGCCCGCAGCTTCAAGGGTAGTATCTCGCTTGAGGCCAAGTGACCGTCGCTCGCATGCTCGCCGCGCACGTCTGGGCTGTGGCGCTCGTCGCCTGCGTCGCGCAGTCGCCGACCGGCGGCGGACCGCCGCCG
>Ga0209686_1000972_pt1 | contig 14361 bp, 15 predicted proteins | sample GraSoiAngelo_126_FD_185883 | JGI IMG/M metagenome (GOLD analysis project Ga0209686, IMG submission 185883) | Grasslands soil microbial communities from the Angelo Coastal Reserve, California, USA - 14_0927_09_20cm (SPAdes) (version 2) | ecosystem: Environmental > Terrestrial > Soil > Grasslands ...
CTCCGCGCAGCGGCCGCGCGTGATCATGCTGCTCGGCCTTCAGGGCTCCGGCAAAACGACCACGTCCGCGAAGCTCGGTCGGTGGCTTGCGAAGCAGGGGCGTCACCCGTTGCTGGTCTCGACCGATGTGCGGCGTCCGGCGGCAATCGAGCAGCTGTCGATGGTGGGCAAGCAGGCTGGCGTCAAGGTCTACGACCCCGCGGGGCAGCTGGATCCGGTGGCGCGCGCCTCGGGCGCGTTGGTCGAGGCCAAGAACAGTGGCTTCGACGTGGTGATCGTTGATACCGCCGGTCGTCTTCACATCGATGACCAGTTGATGGGGGAGCTGCAGGCCATCAAAGGCGCCGTGCAGCCAGCCGACCAGCTGTTCGTCGCCGACGCGATGACGGGCCAGGACGCCATCAAGAGCGCGGGTGAATTCAATCGGCGCATCGGCGTCACCGGTGTAGTGCTGACGAAGATGGATGGCGACGCGCGCGGCGGCGCCGCCTTGTCGGTGGTCTCGGTCGTCGGCGTGCCGATCGCGTTCGTCGGGAGTGGCGAGCGGCTGCAGGATCTCGAGCCGTTCCACGCGGACCGCGTGGTATCGCGCGTGCTCGGGATGGGCGACGTGCTGTCGCTCATCGAGCGCGCCGAAGAAGCGGTCTCGCAGGCAGACGCGGAAAAGCTCGAGAAGAAGATCCGGCTCGACGACTTCACGCTCGAGGACTTCCGCGATCAGCTGCGCACCATCCGCAAGATGGGCCCGCTCGAGCAGATTATCGGCATGCTTCCCGGGATGGGCGCGATCAAGGAGTTGAAGCAGCAACGCGAGCAGGTCGACGACAAACAGTTGTTGCGCGTGGAGGCGATCATCAACTCGATGACGCCGAAAGAGCGCCGAAACCACCAGTTGATCAACGGGCAACGCCGCAAGCGCATCGCGAAGGGTTCCGGGACGACCGTCGAAGAAGTGAATCGCCTGCTGAAGCAGTTCATTCAGATGAAGAAGATGCTCAAGGCGATGGGTGGAATGGCAGGACTCGGGAAAGGCAAGCGTCCAAATCTCTCGGCGCTCAAAGGGCTCATGAGATAGCGGCCAGCTTCCAGCCGCCAGCCTCCAGCTGGTTCTTCGCTGGCAGCTGCTGGTGGCTGGTAGCTGGTGGCTGGTAGCTGTTAAGAGGACACATGTTAGTCATTCGTTTGAGGCGTGCAGGTTCCAAGAAGCGTCCGTTCTTCCGCGTAGTCGTCACCGACTCGCGCGCGGCGCGCGACAGCAGTTTCGTCGAGGTGCTCGGGCACTACAATCCGCGCACCAATCCCGAGACGCTGACGCTCAATCGCGAGCGGCTCGATCACTGGCTCAAGGCCGGTGCGCTGGCATCCGACACAGTTCGGACTCTCGTCGACCGCGCGCCGGTGGAAGCGCCGGCGGCGGAAGCGACCCCGGCGTTGTGAGCCGAGCGCGCGACGTCGTTGAGGTGATCGCCAGGGCCCTGGCCGACCAGCCCGACGCCGTGACGGTCACCGAGCGCGAGAATCGTGGCCAGACCGTCGTGGAGTTGACGATGGCGCCGGGTGATATGGGTCGCGTGATCGGACGCCAGGGGCGCACGGCCCAGGCGCTGCGCACGCTCGCCAGCGCGGCGGCGGAATTCGAAGGGCAGAAAGTCACGGTGGATTTCAGGGACTGATGTCGATTTCGTGAATTGGTGATTTGGTGAGGTGGTGGCTTCGATGAGCGAACCTAAATCACCACATCAAGCAATTATGAAGTCACCCAGTCCAGGGGAGCTCCTGCTGGTCGGGCGGGTGGCGCGCGCGCATGGGAACCGCGGGCACGTCATCGTCAACCTTGATACGGATTTTCCGGACGCACGCTTCACGGTTGGCCAGGTGCTGCACGTCGGTGTTGCGGGAAGCTTCGAGCCGCGGAGAATAGCTTCAGTGCGGTTCCATCAGCGACGGCCGGTAATTGCGCTCGAAGGTGTCGATTCGATGAATGCGGCGGAAGCGCTGGCGGGCGCGGAGTTGAAGATCGCGGCCGCGGACGTGGCGCCGCTGCCGGAGGGTACGTTTTATCACCACGATCTCGTAGGTTGCGAGGTGCGCGATCGCGCCGCCCGCGTGATTGGCCGCGTGACGGGCGTGGAAGGGACGATGGAGCGGAGCCGCCTCATCGTCGCGGGACCGGAGGGCAGAGACGTGCTGATCCCGATGGTCGCCGGGATCTGCGTGAAGATCGATCCGGCATCGCGCGTGATCGTCATCGATCCGCCGGAAGGACTGCTGGACTTGAATTGAAGCCGCAAGTGTTCAGCAAAGGGTCGCAACAGGCCACGCGTGAGCACGAGGAATTGAAGCCGCAAGTGTTCAGCAAAGGGTCGCAACAGGCCACGCGTGAGCACGAGGAATTGAAGCCGCAAGTGTTCAGCAAAGGGTCGCAACAGGCCACGCGTGAGCACGAGGAATTGAAGCCGCAAGTGTTCAGCAAAGGGTCGCAACAGGCCACGCGTGAGCACGAGTAATGACAATCGACATCGTCACCATCTTTCCGAAGATGGTGGAGGCGCCGCTCGCGGAAGGGATCGTCGCGCGGGCCATCGCCCGCGGCATCATCGATGCGCGCGTGCATGATTTGCGCGAGTTCACGACGGATCGTCATCGGGTGGTGGACGACGTGCCATTCGGCGGCGGCCCCGGGATGGTGTTGAAGCCGGAGCCGCTGTTCGCCGCGGTGGATCGTATCCGCGACCAACGCGGAACACCGGCCGCGGTGATCCTGACGTCACCCGACGGCGAGCGCCTGACGCACACGGTCGCCGAGCGACTGAGCGCGCTGGATCATCTGGTGATCCTCTGCGGACGCTACGAAGGGGTCGATGAGCGGGTCCGCCAGCATCTCGCGACCGATGTCATTTCGATCGGCGACTACGTGCTGTCGGGCGGAGAGCTGGCGGCGCTGGTGATCATCGATGCCGTGGCGCGGCTGATCCCGGGCGTCGTCGGGGATCAGGCTTCGGTGACGGGCGACTCGTTCGCGAGCGGGCTGCTGGACTTTCCGCAGTACACGCGCCCCGCGGAGTTCCGCGGACATGCCGTGCCGCCGGTGCTGTTGTCCGGGCACCACGCGGAGATTGAGAAGTGGCGGCGGGAGCAAGCACTGGAGCGCACGCGCGCGAACCGGCCCGATTTGCTGAAAGAGTGAGCCCGGCGGGGTATCGGGGTCCGCTCCAGCCATGAGCGATTCGGCGGAGCGCGAGCGGAGAGAAGTAAGCCAGGCGGGGTATCGGGGTCCGCTCCAGCCATGAGCGAGCGGCGGAGCGCGAGCGGAGAGAAGTGAGCCCGGCGGGGTATCGGGGTCCGCTCCAGACATGAGCGAACGGACATGAGCGAGCGGCGGAGCGGGAGCGGAGAGAAGTGAGCCAGGCGGGGTGCAGGGGTCCCCGCCGATAATAGAAGGAGACTTGTCATGACAGCCGTTGAGACCGTCGAGCGCGGACAGCTGGCCGAGCGCCCGGCGATCAAGCCGGGCGACACTGTGCGCGTGCACGTGAAGGTGCGCGAAGGGGACAAGGAGCGCATCCAGGTGTTCGAAGGCATGGTGATCGGGATGCACCGCGGCGGCGCGCGCGCGACGTTCACGGTCCGCAAAGTGTCGTTCGGTCAGGGCGTCGAGCGCATCTTCCCGCTGCACTCGCCCGTCATCGACAAGATCGATGTGCTGCGCACGGCCAAGGTCCGGCGCGCGAAGCTGTACTTCCTACGCGAGCTGAAGGGCAAGGCCGCGCGGATGAAGGAGACCGGGAAGAAGCAGCAGGCATCGTAATCGGCTTCAGATTCCAGGTTTCAGGCTCGGGTAAACGTCTTCTCGTCCTGAAGCCCGAGGCTCAAAGCCCGAAGCCTTCGATGGTCAAGATTCGCGCCTTCCGGACCCTCGAGAACGCGCTCCGGCGCATGGGGTTCGTGTACGTCGCGGGGGTCGATGAAGTGGGGCGCGGCTGCCTGGCCGGGCCCGTGCTCGCCGGCGCGGTCGTGCTCGATCCCGACCGCTACATCCCGCGCGTCTGTGACTCGAAAACCGTCACCGCGCTCGAACGCGACCGGCTCTACGAACGCATCACGCGCGAGGCGATCGCGTGGTCCGTCATCAGCGTCGAGGCCGACGAGATCGATCGGATCAACATCCACCAGGCGTCGCTGCGCGCCATGCAGCGCGCCGTGCTCTCGCTGGCGCCGCTCCCCGACATGGTGCTGGTCGATGCCTTCCGTATTCCCGAGATTCCCATGGCCCAGCGGCGGGTCGTCCACGGCGACGCCCGATGCACCGCGATCGCCGCGGCCTCGATTATTGCCAAAGTGACGCGGGATCGCCTGATGCTCCAATTACACGGTCAGGATCCGCGTTACGGTTTTGATCGCCACAAGGGCTACGCGACGCGCGAGCACCTCGACGCGGTGTCGCGGTTCGGGTACTCGGAGATTCATCGGCGGTCGTTCCGACCTCCCTCGCTCTTTGATAAAATTTAAATCCCCCTTGGCTTTCGACCGCGAAGACACGCTGAAAAAGGCGGAGAAGCTGCTCCGGCAGGGCCGGCTCGATGCCGCCATCGTGGAGTACGCACGCGTGGTCGAGGAACAGCCGCGCGACTGGAACACGCTCAACACGCTCGGCGACCTCTACGCCCGGGCTGGGCAGATGGACAAGGCCGCCGCGATGTACATGCGCATCGCGGACCACCTCTTTCGCGAGGGCTTCTATGCCCGCGCGGCCGCGCTCTACAAGAAGATTCTCAAGATCAAGCCGGACGAGGAAGCGTGCCAGCTCAATCTTGGCGAGATCTCCGCGAAGCAGGGATTGCTGGCGGACGCGAAGTCGTACTTCAGCGGCATCGCGGACCGTCGCCGCGCGCGGGGTGATCGGGCCGGGGCCGAGGAGATGGTCGTGCGCCTCGGCGCGCTCGATCCCGCGGACATCGACGCGCGGATTGCCGCGGCCAAGATCCTCGAGCAGCAGGGAGATGCGGTCCTCGCGTCGTTCCGCTACCGCGAGCTTCACGGGGATCTGCTCGAGAAGGGACGGAAGGAGGACGCGTTTGCGGCGCTGCGCGAAGCCGTGCGCCTCAATGCCGACGACAAGGAAGGACGCGTCGAGCTCGGGCGTGAGGCGGTTGCCGCCGGAGACTTCGAGACGGCACGCATGTATCTCGATCGCGAAACCGCAGGGCAGGATCCCGCGTTGCTGCTCGCGCTCGTGAACATCGAGCTCAGATCGGGGGCGTTCGAATCGGCGCGCGAGCTGGTGGGGCAGTTGCTCGCGCACGACCGCGAACTCCGGCATCAGATCGTCGAACTCGGGTGGACGCTCGCCGAGTCGTCGGGGGACGCCGCGTTCGTCTGTGTCGAGGCCGCGGTCGACGCCTCGATAGCGGCCAACGACTACGCGGACGCCGCGGGTGTCCTGCAGGAGCTGGTCGCGCGCGTGCCGACGCAGATCCCTGCGCTGCTCAAGCTGGTCGAGGTCTGCGTCGATGGCGGACTCGAAGCGACTATGTACGAAACGCAGGCGCAGTTGGCGGACGCGTACCTCGCGGCGGGAAAGGCGGGAGAGGCGCGAGTGATCGCGGAGGATCTCGTCGCGCGCGAGCCATGGGAGCGCGCCCACATCGATCGCTTCCGCAAGGCGCTCGTGATGCTGAACATTCCGGATCCCGACGCGCTAATCGCCGAGCGCTTGAGCGGCCAGGCGCCGTTCACAGCCAACGATCCCTTCGCGGATCTGTCGTCGGAGGTGGCGGCGGAACCCGCCGCGGAACCTGCGGAAGGATTGCCGACCGACGCGCGGCCGATACCATCCCCGGTGCCACTGTCGATGGAGCCCGCGCCTCACGCGCCGGCGCCCGACGCTGCACCACCAATAGACAAACCACAGAAACCCGCCGGGACGGTCGAGATCGATCTCACCCGCCTGCTCGGCGATTTGCAGGGGACGCCGACTATGCCTGGATCGCCCACACCGCCGCCAGACCGGGAGAATCTCGACGAAGTCTTTCAGGATTTCCGCGACGAAGTGTCGCGGCAGACCGGCGCCGCGGAAGCGGCGCAGCACCTGAAGCTCGCGCGCACCTATCTGGAAATGGGCATGCCCGACGAGGCGATCGGGTCGCTGCAGACAGCCGCCCGGTCGCCACGCCATCGCTTCGAGGCGGCGTCGACGCTCGGCCGCCTCTATCGCGATCAGCACGATCTGCCGCACGCGATCGAATGGCTCGAACGCGCCGCGGAAGCGCCCGCGCCCGGGGTCGAAGACGGGCGCGCGCTGTTGTACGATCTCGGCGTCGCGCTCGAATCAGCGAGCGAGACCGCCCGCGCCCTGGCCGTGTTAATGGAACTGCAGTCGGACGCCGGTGACTATCGTGACGTCGCCGCGCGCGTCGAGCGCCTCGCGAAAGTGCAGACGGGGAGCTGATCATCCGGGTCATCAGCCGGCTGCTGTTCGCCGCGTACTTTCTCGAGGCCGGGTTCATCCTGATCGTCGCGCCATGGTCCGCCTTCTGGGACCACAACCGGTTTACCAGGGCGCGCCCGACTGTCGAGATGGTGGTCGGCAGTCCATACGTCCGCGGCGGCGTGACGGGCATTGGCGTGATCACCGCGATTGCCGGCCTGGCGGAACTTACCTCGCTTGTGACACGCCGCCGACGTCACGCTGATTCCGGCGCGGCGGAGCCGTGATCTGCTTCGTAACGGATCGCCGGCGTGCGTCCGATCCGTCATGCGCGCATCTGCTCGATCGCATCAACGCCGCCGCCACTGCCGGCGTGGACGTCATTCAGATTCGCGAGCGCGATCTGCCGGATCGCGATCTGATGGCGCTCGTCGGCAGCGCTCTCGACCTCGTCCGCGGGACGGCGGCACGCGTGCTCGTCAACGATCGCGTCGATATCGCCCTCGCGGCGGGCGCGGCTGGCGTGCACCTTCGCCATGATTCGGCCGACCCGGCGCGCGTGCGCGCGATCGTGCCAGGACGTTTCCTGATAGGACGATCGATTCACGATCCCCGTGAAGCCGCGACGGCGCGCGATTGCGACTTCCTCCTGTTCGGGACGGTGTTCACGTCGGCGGGAAAGCCCGCGGGACATCGTGTCGCGGGCCTCGACGCGCTCCGCGCCGCGTGCGCGAAATCTCGCGTGCCGGTGCTGGCGATCGGCGGCATCGACGAGACCAACGTTCAGGCCGTTGCTGATGCTGGCGCCGCCGGCATCGCGGCGGCGGGGATCTTCATGGCTGACAGACAGGTCTCGGCGCTCGTGTCCACCGTCCGCGCAATCCGCGCGGCGTTTGACAGTTGAAGTTTTTCAGCAACCTGCTAAAGTGGCGCCGGAACCCATGATCGACTTCGGCGGGAAGCTGCGCCAGGCGCGCGAGCGGCGCGGAATCTCGCTGCGGCAGATTGCCGCGAGCACCAAAATTTCCGTGGCCGCGCTCGAGGCGCTCGAGCGCAACGACGTCTCCAAGCTGCCCGGCGGCATTTTCAGCCGCGCCTTCGTCCGTTCGTACGCCGTTGAGGTCGGGCTCGATCCCGACGAGACCGTCAGGGAATTCCTGGAGCGGTTCCACGCGGAACCGGCGCCCGCGCAGGCTCCCGCTCAGCACGTTCCCGAACAGGAAAGCCAGTTCGAAAGCCAGCAACGCATGGCGTCGGTGCTGTTGAAGCTCGTTGCGATCAGCGTGCCGCTGATCGTCACGATTCTGTATTTCACGCTGCGATCGCGGCCATCCGCGACACCGGCAGCGTTGCCGTCGTCGGACGCCGCATCCGCGCGCGTGCCGACCGTCGCCTCGGCCACGGCCGCGCCCGTGTCGCCGGCAGTGTTGCCGCAGCCTGGCGCGCCGGCGGGTCGATCCACGCCTGTGCCGGCCGTTTCCTCGGGGCCGATGCGGCTCGAACTGCATCCGACCGGGCCATGCTGGGTCTCGCTGACGGTGGACGGCAAGCGCGTGTTCGCGCGCGTGATGCAGGCCGGCGAGCGCGACTCGCGCGTCGTCGTCAAGGAAGCGGTCGTCGAGGTCGGCGACGCGGGCGCATTCGCGTTCTCGATCGACGGGCGCGAAGGGCGCGCGCTCGGCAGCGCCGGCCAGGTCAGAACACTCAAAGTCACGCGGGACACCGTCGCCGCGCATGTGAGGTAGTCGTGGACCCCGGGTTTCGTTCGCCGCTCATTGATTTCTTCCGCCGCGGGGAAGTCGCGCGCGACGTGCGGCTGATGGCCGCGCAAGGCGCACTCGCGCCACGCGCGCACGAACAACTCGCCCTGCTCGTGCTGCTCGCCGACGATCCAGACCCCGAGATCGCGCGCGCGACGGCCGCGACGCTCGCCGCGCTCCCCGAGGATCCCCTCCGTGCGTTCCTCGCGCGCTCGGACGTGCCTGACGAGATGCGTAAGTTCTTCGCTGCGCGCGGCGTCGAGACAGCGGGCGTCGCGCCATCCGATACCGAGGCGCCGCTCATCGATACACTGGCCGAGCTCGCAGAAGTACCCGGTACCACCGACGATGCGGAAGCCGATCGCAAGCTCCTGTCGTCGCTGCCGGTGCTGGAGCGAATGAAGCTGGCGATGAAGGGCACGCGCGAGCAGCGCGCGCAGCTCGTGCGGGACTCGAACAAGCTCGTGTCCGCCGCGGTCCTCAGCAGTCCGAAGCTCACTAGTGCCGAAGTCGAGGCCTTCACGAAAATGGGAAACGTCTCGGAAGACGTCCTGCGCATCATTGCGACGAATCGTTCCTGGACGAAGAACTACGGCGTGATCGCGGGCCTATGCCGCCATCCCAAGACGCCGCCAGCGATGTCGATGCACATGCTGCATCGACTTAATGAGCGCGATCTCAAGATGCTCTCGATCGACCGCAATGTGCCAGAGGCGCTGCGGCAGCTCAGTAAGAAGGTCCTCACGAAGGCGAAGCAGGGCTGACAAGTGATGTCGTCATTCAAGGATTCAGCGGCGTTTCCTTGCGCCTCTCCACTCCTTTCTCATCTCCGCCAGCCCCTCCATGTAGACTGCGGCCTTGCTACGCTCGTCCTCGTCGTTCATGGACTTGAGCAAATCGATCGCGCGCGCGATATCACGTTCGATGGTGGCGCCGCTCGCCTCGAAGTAGAGGCGCCTGATCTCCTCGATCGCGTTCACGCGGCTCTCCGATGGCGCCGCAAGCCGGCGTGAAAGCTCTCGACATCGCGCGTGTTGAGCACGTCCGCCGGTGTGAGCCATGCGCGCCGCGCCACGACCACGCCCCAGCGAAGGACAGCTACCGCACCCGCGCTGTGCGCGTCCGAGCTGATGACGATCTTCGCGCCAGCATCGCGCGCCTGGCGCGCGCGCAGATCATCCAGATCGAGCCGATCCACCTGGCTATTGATCTCCAGGCAGACCCCTGCGGCGGCAGCTGTCGCGAACACCCGCGGCCAGTCAGCCTGCAGCGGCTCGCGCCGCAGGATGATGCGTCCCGTCGGATGCCCGAGCACGTCGACCCACGGGCATTCGAGCGCGCGCAACAGCCGATCGGTCAATTGCGCGGGTTCCTGATTGAAGCCCGAATGGAGCGAGGCGACGACGAGATCGAGCTGGGCGAGGCAGTCGTCGGCGAGATCCATGGCGCCATCCGGGCGAATGTCGCACTCGATGCCGGCGAGCAGGTTGAAGTCTTCCATGCGCGCGCCGACCTCGCGCACCGCGCGCGCGTGCTCCAGGGCGCGCGCTTCGTCGAGCCCATTGGCCATCGCGAGCGACTTGCTGTGGTCGGTGATCGCGAGGTAGCGCAGCCCTGCCGCCTGCGCCGCCCGCGCCATCGACTCGATGTCCGCGCGGCCATCCGTCGCGGTCGTATGGGCGTGGAGATCCCCCTGGAGATCCGCGAGCTGCACCAGCCGGGGCAGCGCGCGCGCGTCGGCCGCCGCGATCTCGCCGCGATGCTCGCGTAATTCGGGCGGCACATAGGCCAGGTCCAGGGCATCGTAAATGCCTTCCTCGTTCTCACCGGCCACCTTCTCGTCGGTGTCCGCGCGGTACAACCCGTACTCGTTCAGCTTCAGCCCGCGTTGCATCGCGCGATCCCGCAGCGCGATGTTATGCGTCTTCGATCCGGTGAAGTACTGAAGCGCCGCGCCAAGGCTCTCGCGTGGAACGAGGCGGAGGTCCGCCTGGAAGCCGCCCCACAGCCGCACGCTCGACTTCGTGTCGCCGTGCGCGAGGACGCGGTCGACGAGCTTGTATCGCGTGAACGCGTCCATGACGGACGCGGGGGCGCCCGCGGCGAGAATGTCGAGGTCGCCGCAGGTATCGCAGCCGCGGCGCAGGCTGCCCACCATCGAGATGTCCGCGCCGGGCGCATGCTCGCGCAATTCGGCCACGACCGCCGCCGCCGTCTCGTACGCCTCCGGCATCAGCCGCCGGCCCGTGAATCGCCGCTGCTCCTCGAGCGCCTTCAGGATCAGCACTTCCTTCTTGGCGCCCATGCCTTTGATTGCGCGCAGTCGGCCGGCCTTCGCGGCGTCTTCGAGATCCTGCAGCGTGCGGATGTCCATCTCGCGATACAGCAGGGCGACCGTCTTGGGCCCGACGCCCTGGAGGTGCAGGAGATCGAGCACCGTCGGCGGGAATTGCTGCAGCAGATCCTTGTGATACGCCATCTCGCCGGTGTCGACGAGCTCGCCGATTTTTCCGGCGATGTCCTTGCCGATGCCGGGCAGTTCAAGCCGCTCGGCGGGCGTGAGCTCGGCGATCCGGCGCGTCTCGTGCGCGATGGTCTCCGACGCGTTGCGATACGCGCGAATCTTGAAGGGGTTCTCGGCCTTGATCTCGAGGAGGTCGCCAATCTCGGCGAGGACGCGCGCTATCGCTAAATTCTCCACAGCTTCAACACAGCCGATCGATGCGTCCGGGTTCAGCCGGATTCGTGAACCTGTTTCGAAAGGGAGCACCGACGTACGCAATTATGAAGTACGGCCACCAAAGAGCGCTCTGCGTCCTCGGCGGCCCTTTATGAAGCGGCGGCGTACCACGGACGCCCTCACGCGGAGAAGCCCGCAGAGAACATCAATTGATATACGTGTCGCCACTCAGACGCCAGAGGTCACTTACGTACGATCTCGAGGCCGCGCTCCTCGATTCGGAAATCCAGCACGCGGGCACCGGCGCGCGCGAGCGCGCCGCGCACGGCCGGGATCTTGTCAGGGTCACCAAAGCAGAAGAGACAGCCGCCACCACCGGCGCCGCAGACCTTCCCCGCGCTCGCGCCGGCGGCGCATGCCGCGGCCATCATCGCGTCAATCTCCGGGGTCGTGACGCCCGGCGCGAGCCGCTTGCGGTTGTCCCACTCGGCGGCGATCTGCCGTCCGACCTCCGCCCAGTCGCGGCGCTCGAGTGCGTTCCGCATCGCGGCGGCGATGTCGCGGATCCGCGCGAAGCTTTTCTGGACCGAGGCGTCGCCGTCGATGTGACGCTTCGTGACTTCCCAGTTGTTGATGCCCGAGTTGCGCGACGCGTTCGTATAGGCCAGCGCCACGCGCTCCCCGAGTTCCTGCGGGGTGACGTTGAGGGCGACGCGCCGCACGCCGCTGACGCCGAGCTCCACCGCGGAGATGCCGCCATAGTATGCCGGACGGTAGTCCTGGACACCGGTCGGTACGTCGATCGCCTGCGCTTCGACGTTCATCGCGATCTGGAAGATCTCGTCAGCGGTGCGGCGGCCGCCGGTCCAGTCGTTGAGCGCCCCGCAGACGGCGATGTTCAACGCCGAGGAGCCCGCGATGCCGGCGCCGAATGGTGATTCGGAGCTCGTGTGCAGCTCGAGTCCTTCGGCCTGGAAGTGGAGGAGCAGGCGGCCGAGCAGCTTCAGGTCGTGGCCGTCGCGCAAGTGCGACCAGTGATCCACCTCGACGCGCTGCCCCGCATCTTCCGACACGATCACGAGCCGTCGATCGTTGCGCGGCGTGATCGTGCAGTGCGCGCGCAGGCTGATCGCGGCATTCAGCGTTTGCGCGCCGTGGTGAAACAGGTAGAGCGGCCAGATATCGAGCGTGCCGCCCGCAAGATCGATCCGCGTCGGCGCGGAAGCTTCGATGCGCACGCGCTCGATTATAGGCAATGCAGTATCATTTCCTGAATGTCTCTGCGCGATATTCGCCGGCATATCGGCCAGCTCGCGATCGTCGGTTTCAATGGCCATGCGCTCCCTGACGAGGTCGGACGGATCGCACGCGAATTCGATCTCGGCGGAGTGGTCTTTTTTGCGCGCAACGTGCAGGAACCGCAGCAGGTCGCCGATCTCTCGCGCGCGTCACAGGCGCTCGCCGGCGAGATCCCGCTGTGGATCAGCGTCGACCAGGAAGGCGGGCGCGTCGCGCGGCTGAAGCGGCCGTTCACCGAATGGCCGCCCATGCAGACGCTCGGGCGCGCGGGGGACGAGGCACTCGCGGAACGATTCGCTCGCGCACTTGCCGCGGAGCTGAAGGCCGTCGGCATCTCGCTCGACTACACGCCGGTGCTCGACGTCCTCACGAATCCGAAGAATCCCGTGATCGGGGACCGCGCGCTCGCGGAACGCGCGGAGGATGTCGCGCGACTGGGGGTCGTGATCATCCGCACGCTCCAGACGGAAGGGATCGCGGCGTGCGGCAAGCACTTTCCCGGCCACGGCGACACGTCGGTCGACTCGCACTTCGACCTCCCCTTGATCGAACATCCGCCGGATCGCCTCGACGCGGTGGAATTCGTGCCGTTCAAGGCCGCAATTGCCGCAGACGTTTCGTCGATCATGACAGCGCACATCCTCGTCCCTGCGCTTGACGAAGAACGCCCGGCGACGCTCTCGCCGGCGATCGTCGATGGCCTGTTGAGGAAGAAGCTCGGTCACGCCGGATTGATCCTGAGCGATGACCTTTCGATGAAGGCCATCAGCGGGCGATATGGGCACAGCGAGGCAACCGTGCAGGCAATCGCGGCGGGCTGCGACGCGGTGCTGATGTGCGCGCCGGAACCTGATTCCCAGATGGCCGCGCTCGAAGCGATCATCTACGCCGTCGAGCAGGGGCGTTTGCCTCGCACGCGTGTCGAGGATGCGCTCGCCCGGCAGCGCAAGGTCAAGGAGCGGTTCCTCGCGTCGCCGCGCTCGCGCCCGGCGAGCGGCGCCGCGCTCCGGGCGATGCTCGGACGGGCCGAGCACCAGGCGATTGCGGCGGAGATGGCCCGCTTCGCGTGACGAGTCGCTGCTGAGTGCAAAAGTGCGAAGTGCCACGTGCCGGGTGCGCCGCCGAATACCGCTGACGAGCGAGTCCGGGCACGTGGGCACCGCTGCACCAGACAAGCACCCAGCACAAAGCACCAGAAGCACCGAGCACGAAGCACCTAGCACCTTTGCACCGAGCACCGGTATGGAGCTTCTTCAATCACCAGTTTACACAGCAGAGCGACAGGCTTGATGCGCAAGCCTCGCGCGTTGCGGCCCGGCGACAAGATCGCCGTGATCGCTCCGGCCAGCAGCTTTGCGCGCGACGAGTTCGATGCCGGCGTCGCGGAGCTGCGGCGTCTCGGATACGAGCCCGTCTACGACGAGACGGTGTTCGCGCGGGACGCATATGTGGCCGGAGAGCCGTCGCTGCGTGCGGCGGCATTCCGGCGCGCCTGGGCCGACGAGGAGGTCGCCGCGCTCATCGCGGTGCGCGGCGGCTACGGGAGCGTGCACATCCTTCCGCTGCTCGACGCCGCAGAAGTCCGCCGCGCGCCCAAACCTTTCATCGGCTACAGCGACAACACGTCGATCCTGTCCTGGCTCACGACCCGGTGCGGCGTCGTGTCCTTCCACGGGCCCATGCTCGAAGGGAGGCTGGCGCACGGGGAATCCGCCTACGACCGCGACACGTTCACGCGCGTTCTCTCGATCGACGAGCCTGCAGGGGAAATCACACACCCCGAGCTCGAGGCGCTGATGCCGGGCGAAGCGTCCGGCACACTCGTGGGCGGGACGTTGACGCAACTGCTGGCCTCCTTCCGCACGCCATTCGAGTTCGATCCACCCGGCGGTCACGTGCTGTTCATCGACGAAGTGGCGGAGCGTCCGTACCGGCTCGATCGAATGCTGACGCAGTTGCGCCTGTCCGGCTGGCTGGCGAAGGCGTCAGCGCTCGTCTTCGGCGAATTGCCGCGTTGTGATGAGCCGACGGAAAGTGGCGTCACGGCGCGCGCGGTGGTCACGCGCGTGCTGGCGGGTTTTCCCGGACCGGTGCTCTTCGGGCTTCCCTCGGGTCACACGACCGCACCCTGCCTGACACTGCCGTTCGGCGTCCGCGCACGCGTGGTCGCCGGGGCGCGCCCGGCAGTGATCATC
>Ga0209686_1000982_pt1 | contig 14310 bp, 15 predicted proteins | sample GraSoiAngelo_126_FD_185883 | JGI IMG/M metagenome (GOLD analysis project Ga0209686, IMG submission 185883) | Grasslands soil microbial communities from the Angelo Coastal Reserve, California, USA - 14_0927_09_20cm (SPAdes) (version 2) | ecosystem: Environmental > Terrestrial > Soil > Grasslands ...
TCGAGGCGGCCGGCCTGCTCACCTCGGCCGGTCTCGCGGCGGCACCAACGAACAACACTTACGCGCCACGACCGATAATCCCCGACCTACCGGTCTACATCGCCAAAGCGCTGAAGGCAAATTCCAAAGCGTGGGAATTCTTTCGCGAGCTGGCGCCCACCTACCGACGTGACTTCGTCGTTTGGATTCACACAGCGAAACGACCGGAAACGCGCGAAAGGCGCATTCGCGAATCGATCGCACTGCTGGCGGCCGGAAAAAAGCTTGGCTTGAAGTAGTAGACGAAGCCGGGAGGGGTTCTCGGCGGGTATTCGAAATGAACCGGCTCAGGCTGCTTGCCGCAACGCCGTCAATACGCCTCAGCGATTCGCCGATCTGGTTCTAACTGGACGAGAAGATCGCAGCACCGTGCGCCGAAGTTCGGCATCTCGAGGATGGCACACACCCTGCACAGTCGAGAGCTGAGCTGATGGCCGATCGCTCGCCGCGCAGCGATAGAGCACTCCCGTACACTCGATCATCCTGTGAGGACGAACGCGATGACCTCGTACAACACAAAGCGAGAACGCCGTGATGATGTTTCGACGTTGCGCCTGTACGTCATGCGAGTGCTCTACTTGCTCCTGGTGCTGATGCTGGGACTGGACGTATGGCCTGTGCTCATTCACCCGCACAAGCCGCTCGGTCCGTTGGACGGCGTCGCGTATAGCTTCTGGGCCGCTTTGTCGACGCTGGGCATTCTCGGAATTCGGTATCCGCTGAAGATGGTGCCCGTGCTGATTCTGCAGTTCCTGTACAAAGCCGTGTGGCTGCTCTTCGTTGGCCTGCCGCTGCGGTCTGGTGGGCACTTTCCTCCTGAGGCGTCCGGGGTCGCCTTCGCGATGATCACCGGGCTTGTTCTTGATCTGCTCGTGATCCCGTGGCCGTACGTTGTAGAGAATTACGTGCGGAAGCCGGGCGATCGATGGAGGTCTGCTGCGCCGGCCTCACCGCCGGGTGCCGCCGCGCCAACGTCAGAACGCGCGGTGCGGTCAGCAGGACACTGATCGGTGGGCCCATCTCGGCGGCGGTGACCACGATGGCCCCCTTCTCGCGCGCGGAACGTGCCCAGACGTCGACGTCAACGCCAATCGCTCTGACCCACAGCGCGATCCCTCCCGCTGGAACCTCGAACGTGATCCGCTCAGCAAGGTGCTCGCGCAGCGCTTTGACCAGCACGTCGCGCCGCGTCGCGTATTCACGACGAACGCGCCGGATATGTCGCTGGATTTCTCCTTCCTCGAGCAGTTCCGCCACGGCGTACTCGAGGACCTGGTCGCCTTGCAAACGTTGATGCGCAGTCCCCCAGCGTCGACCGGAATGCCAACGACTCTGGCGCCAGCCAGCCGGAACGACTCCCACGCGGGGCGATATCCAAGTTGTTCCACTGCCACGATGTCGCCGGGGCGCAGCAGCGAGCGCGCCACCAGTGAAATCGCCATCTGGCTGCCGCGGGTAATGCACACGTTCGATGCGGCGGCGGCCAGACCTCGTGTGGCCCGCAACATCGCTGCGACCGCTTCGCGCAGACGTACGTGACCTTCCGGCGCGGCATACGACAGCAGCGCACCGCCCGATCGGCTCAACGCGCGTCGATACGCACGGCCGAGCGCCGCGCCGGGCGCGAGGCGAACGTCGGGTCGCCCTGGTGCGAACAAGAGGCTTCCGCGCGGCACGTCGTGTGGGAGCTCGGCCTGCGGCGCTCCCAGAAGGTCGAATCCGACTCGAGCCGCCATTACGGTCGGCTCGGCCCTCTGCGCTGTGAAACGCCGTGGCTTGGGATCAACCAGTCCTACTTCGTCGAGGATTGCGTGGTGATTACCCGCAATGGATCGGACTTGCTCAATCCGCCGCTCCCTATGAGCCGGAGGATATAGAGAAGGCCATGCGGGCCGCGCGGTCGCGGGCACGACGCTGAGCTGTGGAACGGGAGCGAAAAGGATGGAAGTTGCGACGCGCCTTTGCCGCCAGCGAATCGTTCGAGCGCTGTGGTTCTCGTCACGGCTCTAATATGGATCTTTGTGATGGCCCCGGACCGTAAGGCAATGCACATTGTGGATTTCCGGAAATTCGAGCCGTTGGTGTGGACGCGGGTTGCCGATGATCCCAGGTGACCGACGGCCATTCATGGATTAGCGACGCCGCGTCTGAGGCGAGCGTGTCCACGGCATCGCGCGCGCAACGATGAACTCCTCGGCGGCGGCCGGGTGCGCGCGTCCGGGGCAGACCCGTTGGTCCGACAGACCCGGGCGAGGATCCTCGCCGGTTTCAGCCTCGGGCGACGACCTCGAACCGCTTCTCGGGCAGTCGGTCTCACGGCACGCCGCGACGGCGCGACCTCGGCGCTTGACTCCCGGCGATGCACGATGATACAAACAGCCGCTTTAAACAGTCGAAGCGGGGAACCGGCTTGGCCCAGACGGAAGCAGAGCTGCTCGACAACCCTGTCGCGGGCCGTCCCACGCTCATTCTGCGCTCGCCGGATTTCCACTCAATCACCGAGGTCGTCGCGGAGCCGGTCGAGCGGCGGACACCGATCGGCTGGTGGCTCTTCTTCATCCCTGCCTTCGCGCTCCTCGGCCTCCTCGGCGTGGCGGTCTCGTGGCTTTTCTGGGAGGGAATCGGCATCTGGGGCCTCAACGTCCCCGTCGGCTGGGCGTGGGACATCACGAACTTCGTGTTCTGGGTCGGGATAGGGCACGCCGGGACGCTCATCTCGGCGATCCTCTTCCTCTTCCGCCAGAAATGGCGCACCTCGATCAACCGCTCGGCGGAGGCGATGACCATCTTCGCGGTCATGTGCGCCCTGACGTTCCCGGGGATCCACGTGGGACGCGTCTGGGTCGCCTACTGGATGTTCCCGATCCCGAACCAGATGGGCGTGTGGCCCAACTTCAGGAGCCCTCTTCTCTGGGACGTCTTCGCGGTCAGCATCTACGGAACCGTCTCGGTCCTGTTCTGGTACGTCGGCCTGATCCCGGACGTGGCGACGATTCGCGATCGGGCGAAAACCCCGACCCGGAGGTTCGTCTACGGTCTCCTGGCCCTCGGATGGCGGGGTTCCGTGCGGCAGTGGCATCACTACGAGTCCGCCTACCTCATTCTCGCAGCCCTCGCGACGCCGCTGGTCCTCTCGGTTCATTCGATCGTCTCGATGGATTTCGCGGTCTCCCTTCTCCCTGGATGGCATACGACGATCTTCCCGCCCTACTTCGTCGCGGGCGCGATCTTCTCCGGGTTCGCCATGGTGGTGACGCTCATGGTGATCTGCCGCAAGGCGTTCCGCCTCGAGAACATCATCACTCTCCGGCACTTCGACTACATGGCGAAGATCATGCTCGTGACCGGGTCGATGGTCGGCTACGCCTATGCCACGGAGTTCTTTACCGCTTGGTACAGCGGGAATCCCTACGAGTTCTTCGCGTTCCGGAACCGCGCGCTCGGACCGTACGCGTGGGCCTACTGGATCATGGTCACCTGCAACGTAATCAGTCCCCAGATCTTCTGGTTCAAGAAGGCGCGCACGAGCATCCCGATCCTGTTCGTTCTGTCGATCGTCATCAACGTCGGGATGTGGTTCGAGCGGTTCGTGATCATCGTGACGTCGCTGCACCGTGACTTCCTTCCCTCAGCCTGGGGCTACTTCATTCCCACGATCTGGGACGTGTCGTGCCTGCTCGGGAGCTTCGGGCTCTTCTTCACGATGTTCTGCCTGTTCGTGCGCTTTTTTCCGTTGGTCGCAACCGCCGAGGTCAAGACCGTCCTGCCGCAGGCCGATCCGCATTGGAAGCCCGGCCCACAACGCGAGATCAAGGACCACCGAGTCGCGCGACCCCGTGGGGCGCGGGAGGCCGCTCCCGAAGGAGCCTCCTGATGCCCTTCGACTCGCTTCGCTCGCTCAGGACAAGGCCGCTGCTCGTGAATCGGCTCCCGAAGGGGCCCTACTACGGAATCCTCGCCGAATTCGCGACGCCGGCGGACCTCTATCACGCGTGCGAGCGGGTGCGTGACGCGGGCTTCACCCAGTGGGACGCCCACAGCCCGTTCCCTGTCCACGGCCTCGCGGTAGCGATGGGGCTCCGACGCTCCCCGCTTCCCTGGATCGTCCTCGGCATGGGACTGATGGGGGCCGCGCTCGGGTTCGGCCTGCAGTGGTGGGTCCACGCTTCCGCTTACCCCCTCGTGATCAGCGGCAAACCGTACTTCTCCTGGCCCGCCTATATTCCGATCACCTTCGAGCTCGGAGTCCTCTTCGGCGCGCTCGGCGCCGTCTTCGGCATGCTCGGCCTGAACCGGCTCCCAATGCACTACCATCCGCTCTTCCGATCCAAAGTCTTCGAGCGGGTGACCGACGACGCCTTCTTCATCTCTATCGAATCGTGGGATCCCCTGTTCGATCCGTCGGCCACCGGGAAGCTGCTGGAGTCCCTGGGCGCACGAAGCGTCGAGCTCGTGGAGTCCTGAATGATCCCCGAAGGCGATCGCGTCGCGCTGCGGCCCGAGCAGCCCACCTTCGCTGAAGCTATGGTGGGCAAGGCCACTATCCCGCCGGGGCACTCGTGGAACCGCATTCCGGTCATTGGTACCGTCTCCGCCCTGCTGGGCGCGGTGGCCTGCGCGATTCTGGGGGCGGCGAATCCGAAGCAGTTCTTCTTCTCGTGGCTCGTGTCGTTCCTGTTCTTTCTGAGCCTGGCCCTCGGTGCGCTCTTCTTCGTGCTGATCCAGTACGCGACCCAGGGAGGATGGGGGATCGTGCTGCGACGGATCGGGGAGACGATCTTCGTAACGCTTCCCGTGATGGCAGCTCTTTTCCTCCCGTTGCTCCTCGGTCTACACGATCTCTACTCGTGGACCGTCCCCGGCGCGGCCGAGCACGATGCGCTGCTTCGCTGGAAGGCGCCATACCTCAACGTACCGTTCTTCCTGATCCGGGCGGCGCTCTACTTCCTCATCTGGTCCTTCATCGCCCTCCTCTACTACCGCGGCTCGCGCGGTCAGGACGTCACGGGCGATCCCGAGGTGTCGGCCCGCCTGCGCCGCCTCGCCGGGCCCGCCATCATCGTCCTCGCGCTGACCCAGACCTTCGCCTCGATCGACTGGATCATGTCGCTCACCCCGCACTGGTACTCGACCATGTTCGGCGTCTATTTCTTTGCGGGTTCCTTCGTGGGGTTCATCGCGCTTCTCTCGGTCATCGTGGCGGCGATGCGCGGGGCGGGGCTGCTCGATACGGTCATCAGCGCCGAGCACCTGCACGATATTGGAAAGCTTCTCTTCGCGTTCACGGCGTTCTGGGCCTATATCGCCTTCTCCCAGTTCTTCCTCATGTGGTACGCGAACCTCCCGGAGGAGACGATTTGGTACAAGGCGCGGATCGAGGGGTCCTGGATGCCGGTCTCGCTTTTCCTCATGGCTGGACATTTCGTGGCTCCGTTCTTCTACCTGATGGGGCGGACCGTCAAGCGGAAGGCAGCGACACTGGCCGTCGGAGGAGCGTGGCTCCTCGCCATGCACTTCGTGGATCTCTACTGGCAGGTCATGCCGACGTTCCATCCCGAGGGGCTCCGTCCGTCAGCTCTGGACGTGGCCGCGCTCGTTGCCATCGGCGGGTGCTTCGTGGCGGCGGCGAGCTGGCTGATGCGACGGCAGGCGCTCGTTCCACTGCGCGACCCGAGGCTTGCCGAGTCGCTGGCATTTGAGAACGTCTGAGGGCTGGGGCGGGCCTGCCCGCCGTAGCGCGTCAGAGAGGCTAGCGCGCGAAGGCGGGTCCGGTGTAGAGTTCGCACGAGAATCGCATTCCTTCACGAAGGAGACCACGATGCGCAGGACGGCGACCCGGTTGTCCCTGGCGGCGAGTTTGATAGTAGCGGCGACGTGGCCCGGCGTGGCTTTCGCCGCCTCGTCCATCACCGGAACCGTCACCTTCGACGGGAAAGTCCCCGCTCTCAGGCCGCTCGCCATGGACGCCGACCCCGTGTGCGCCAAGAAGCACTCGGCACCGGTGCCGAACGAGGCGCTGGTCCTCGGCAACGGCAACACCATGGCGAACATCCTGGTCTGGGTCTCGAAGGGGCTCCCGCCCGGGAAGAAATGGCCCGTTCCCAGCACTCCGGTGGTCCTTGATCAGAATGGCTGTCAGTACAAGCCGCACGTGATGGGGATCATGGTCGGTCAGACCTACAAGATCCTCAACTCCGACGGCGTCCTCCACAATATCCACACGCTTCCCAAGATCAACCCGGCCTTCAATCGGGCAATGCCGGCGACGGTCAAGGAGGCGACCACGAAGTTCGACAAAGAGGAGGGGGTCTTCCACATCAAGTGCGACGTCCACCCATGGATGAGCGCCTACATGGCCGTCTTCACCCATCCCTTCTTCTCGGCGACGAGCACGGACGGGAAGTTCACGATTTCGGGCCTCGATCCGGGGACCTACGAGATCACGGCCTGGCACGAGAAGCTGGGGACGCAGACCGCCTCGGTCACGGTTGGCGCCAGCGATACGAAGACCCAGAACTTCAAGTTCGCCGTCCCCGCCGCGAAGTAGCGATCCGGAGAACAGCCGCATGACTGAGCCAGCAGCTGTTGCCGCACCCAAGCCGCACATCGCGCACGAAGTCCCTCACGAGGCGCTCGGCTTCTGGCGCAAGTACGTCTTCTCCACCGACCACAAAGTCATCGGCATCCAGTACGCCATCACCGGCCTCCTGTTCCTCCTCTTTGGCTTTTCGCTGATGATGCTCATGCGCTGGCAGCTCGCCTACCCGGGCGCCGCGCTGCCGCTGCTCGGCAGGCTCCTCGGCGAAGCGCGCATGCCTGGCGGGACGATGCTCCCTGAGTTCTACAACGAGCTCGGGGCGATGCACGGCACCATCATGGTCTTCCTCGGGGTGGTCCCCCTCGCCGTCGGAGGGTTCGGGAATTTCGTGGTCCCGCTCCAGATTGGAGCCCAGGACATGGCGTTCCCGAGACTGAACATGGCGAGCTACTGGTCCTTCTTCCTCGGCGGCGTGACGATGCTGGCCAGTTTTCTCGTCCCGGGGGGAGCCGCGCAGGGGGGGTGGACCTCCTACACGCCCCTCTCCGTCCTGGCGGGCACGGGCCAGACGATGTGGCTCATCGGGATGATCTTCTTGATCACCTCGTCGCTGCTCGGAGCGATTAACTTCATCACGACCATTATCCAGCTGCGCGCCAAGGGGCTCACCTTCCTGCGATTCCCCTTCTTTGTGTGGACTCAGTTCGTCACGGCGTTCCTGCTGCTCCTGGCCTTCCCGCCGCTCGAGGCCGCGGCGGTCATGCAGTTGATGGATCGTGTGGCCGGCACGAGCTTCTTCCTCCCGAGCGGCCTCGTCGTCAGCGGCCAGGTCGTCGCCGTGGCTGGCGGAGGCAACCCGCTGCTCTGGCAGCACCTGTTCTGGTTCCTGGCGCACCCGGAAGTCTACGTCCTGATCCTTCCCGGGATGGGAATCGTGGCCGAGATCATCGCGAACAACACGCGGAAGCCGCTGTGGGGCTACCGCTCGATGGTCTACTCGCTCGTCTTCCTCGGCTTCATGTCATTCATCGTCTGGGCCCACCACATGTTCATGACCGGCATGGGGACGGCGATGGCGGCGTTCTTCCAGACGACCACGATGATCATCTCGATCCCATCCGTCGTGATCCTCACGGCCCTGATCATCTCGCTGTGGGGCGGATCGATACGCTTTAACACGCCCATGCTCTTCGCGGTCGCCTTTCTCCCGATGTTCGGCATCGGCGGGCTGACGGGGCTTCCGCTTGGCTTGAACGTCGCGGACATCCCGCTGCACGACACGTACTATGTCATCGCCCACTTCCACTACGTCGTGGCTCCCGGGACGATCTTCGCCCTCTTCGCGGGGATCTACTACTGGTTTCCGAAGGCAACCGGGCGGAAAATGAACGAGACGCTCGGCAAGATCCATTTCTTCGGCTCGCTCGTCTGCATGAACGTCGTTTTCATGCCGATGTTCCTCATGGGGCTGGCCGGCGTCTCGCGGCGACTGTTCGACGGTGGGGCGAGCTACGCCTTTGCGCAGCCGGTCCTCCACTTGAACGTCGTTTCCTCCTGGGGCGCGTGGACGCTCGCGATCTTCCAGATTCCCTTCATCTTCAATTTCTTCTGGAGCATCTGGAAGGGGGAGCAGACTGACGGGAACCCGTGGCAGGCTACGACGATCGAGTGGGCGGCTCCCTCGCCTCCGCCGCACGGCAATTTCCCTGTTGCCCCGGAAGCGTACCGGGGACCCTACGAGTACAGCGTCCCCGGTGCGGCCAAGGACTTCCTGCCGCAATACGAGGCCTGATCGAGATGGACATTCCGTACACCGTGGAGGTGCGCCGGGACACCGGTCTCACCAACGGCAAGATCGGTATCTGGCTCTTCCTGGCCTCGGAGGTCATGCTGTTCGGCGCCCTGTTTGCGAGCTACATCCTGATCCGGACAGGGGCGCCGAGCTGGCCACGGGGAGACACGATTCTGAACGTCCCGCTCGCCACGTTCAATACCCTCGTCCTGATTTCGTCCTCCGTCACGATGGTCATGGCCTGGGCGTCGCTGATGCGCCACCGCTTCGGGACCTTTCGGATCTACATGGGGGCGACGATCCTGCTCGGGTTCGTCTTCCTCGTGGTCAAGTACTTCGAATACAGCCACAAGTTCGAGAACGGGCTCTATCCCAGCACGAACAACTTCCTCGCCATCTACTTCACCCTGACCGGCCTGCACATGCTCCACGTGTTCGGCGGGATGATGGTGAACGCCTATTTCTTGGGCCCCGGCTCGAAGCTGTGGAAGACGAACCCGGAGTGGTTCACCAACCGGGTCGAGCACTCGGGCCTTTTCTGGCATTTCGTGGATCTGGTCTGGATCTTCCTCTTCCCGACCCTGTACCTTCTGTAGGCAGCATCCATGACGAGCGACCACGCAGCTGATATCGACAGACACGTCAGGGTCTACATCACCGTCTTCGGCGCGCTCATGGCGCTGACAATCATCACCGTGGTAGTTTCTCGCTTTCACCTTCCCGTGCCGATTGCCGTTTCCGTGGCGCTGCTCGTCGCGACCATCAAGGGATCGCTGGTGGCGTGCTACTTCATGCACCTGATCTCCGAGAAGAAGCTGATCTACGCGGTCCTCATGCTGACCGCTGTCTTCTTCGTCGCGCTGCTGGCCCTTCCTGCCGTCACCGTCCACAACGGCTACTGGATTCATTAATGAACCTCAGGTCGGTCCACGCGATGGTGATCCTTCTATCCGCGGCCCTCGCGGTGCTGTTCGGTGTCTGGTGCCTGGGCCTGTACGGGCGGGAGGGCGGGGTCGTAAGGCTGCTCGCAGCCATCGCGGCTTTCGCCCTGTCGGCCGGCCTGATCGTCTACGACTCGTGGTTCCTGCGCAAGACGAGGACGCTGCGATGAAAGCGCGAACGAGCGCGGCGAGTGAGCCACGCGATGCACCTTCGCTGCTCGCAGCTACGGTGCACAAGGCGGAGCGGGGAAACGGTCCCCGCGAGCACGCGAGCGGAATGGAGCGGCCCGTGCACGGCCGCGTAATGGAGCGAGCCAGCCGGGGTGCAGGGGTCCCCGGCGATCCAGAGAAGTATAGGGGGGACCGGCGGGGCGAAGCCCCCCGGACAAGAACGACACGCTACTGGGGGTTGCAACGGGCCTTCACGGCGGCGGCAGTGGTGATCGGCGGGGGCTCGAGCGTCCTCGCCTGCCCGATGTGCTTCGGGGCCGAGGAGACCTCGATGGTCGACGGGACGAAGCTCGGCGTCCTGGTGATGCTCGGCGTCCTGCTTGCGGTGCAGGGCGGGTTCGTTGCCTTCTTTCTCTATCTCCGCAAGCGCGCGAAGCGCATCGCGGACGTCGAGCTCGACACCGAATGGTCGGAGCTCCAAGGGGCGTCGAAAACATCATGACTGAGTGGCTCGGACTCCCGGCGCTCGCGTCGGCTCATGGCGGGCAGATCGACAGCCTGATCGGCTGGACGCACGTGTTCATGCTCATCCTGTTCGTCGGGTGGGGAGGGTTCTTTGCCTACGCCCTGATCCGTTTCCGGGGATCGCGGCATCCGGTGGCGAACTACACGGGGGTCAAGTCGAACACGTCGAAGTATTCCGAGATCGGCGTGGCTGTGGTCGAAGCGATTCTGCTGTTCGCATTCTCGATCCCGATCTGGGCCGCGAGGGTCGACCACGTTCCACCGGAGAGCGAAGCGCTGGTCGTTCAGGTAACCGGCGAGCAGTTCGCCTGGAACGTCCACTATGCCGGTCCCGACAGGAAATTCGGCCGCACGGACATCAAGCTGATCGACCTCCAGTCGAACCCCCTGGGACTCGATCGCTCCGATCCTGCCGCGAAGGACGACGTCACGACTCTCAATCAGCTTTATCTGCCCGTGAACAAGCCGATTATCGTGAGGCTCAGAAGCAAGGACATGATCCACAGCTTCGGCGTGCCCGAGTTTCGCGTGAAGCAGGACGCCGTGCCGGGCCTCACGATTCCCATCTGGTTCGTGCCCAACGTGACGACCGCGGAGATGCGGATCCGGACAGGGAATCCCGAGTTCCAGTACGAGATTGCCTGCGCGCAGCTCTGCGGTCTGGGCCATTATCGGATGCGGGGATTTGTCACCGTCCAGACCGCCGAGGAGTTCCAGAAGTGGATGGATGCCGAAGAGGAAAAGCTGAAGGGCGAATCGGACGTCTTTAAGTAGGCCGGGGGAATATCGCCTCGAAGACTCGGCGCTTCCCCCGGACCCCCTCGGCTCGCTCCACTCGCGGGGCCTTCCGCCCCGCTCCGTTCCGCTCGCCGCAGCTAGCCGAAAAGTTTCGGCGTCGGCATCCGCGCGCGGATCTTCTCCAACTCCTCCGCAGTGACGCGGCCGATGCCGTTCCTGCGGCAGGAGTCCTCGACCGCCCTGACAACCATGCCCCGGACGAACGCGGGGATTTTCCTCATGCGCGCAGCGGCCGCATCGTCCCATGCGATGCTCGTTGGCGAGTCGGGGCCATACTCGATCGTTAGCCCGGGTGGCTTCGCCCCGCCGGACCCCCCACCTCCACTCCAACGCGCAGGCGCGTTGGGGACCCCGGCATCGCCGTCGCTCGCGGGGACCCCATAGCCCCGCTCCGCTCCGGCGCCAATGAGCGTGAGAAGGGGAGACCCGACGAATTTGCCGGGCGTGTGGGTGCAGAGCGGATCTTCAGCCATCAGATCGCCGGTCATCCCGTAGGCTCGGGCGCGGCAGCCCCCACAGTGGCCGTTCATCTCGCACTCGCCGCATCGCCCGCCGAGCGAGGTGCGGCGGCGAATGCCGACGAACAGCCCTGAGGACGTCCAGAGGTCCGCGAGACTCGAGTTGCGCAGAGTGCCCGCGAAGACCGGGAGATAGGGGCAAGGGGTGACATCTCCGTTCGGCCGTATCCCCATGTAATGGGTCCCCGCCGGGCACCCGCCGGCCCCTCCGGAGTAGGTCCTGATCTGGGACATACCGGGCATCGCCGATTCGGCTTGCCCGCCGTAGCCTTGGCGAAGGCGGGCATCCGTCGGGATCGGATCGGTCTCGGCGCCAGCATTCTCCAGTGCTCGCGGGGCCCCACCCCCGCTCGCGCTCTCCAGAACGGTCTTGATGAAGTGCGGAGCACACTTCGCGTTCACGAGCATCCGGCGATCGTACTTCCTCTGGATCCGGTAGAGCGAGGCGAGGACCTCGTCGTACTGCGCGGGGGTGATGTCCGACACGAACTGCCCGCGCCCCGTCGGCACCAGGAAGTAGAGGTTCCAAACCTTGGCGGCGAGCCGATCGTGCGCGAAGTCGGCGATCGCTTCGAGCTCGCCGAGATTGTGCGAGCCCGCGGTCGTCTGCACGATGAAAGGGAGCCCGGTCCTGTTGAGAATCTCCGCTCCTTCCACCGTGTTCCGCCACGCGCCACGCACTCTCCTGAAGCGGTCGTGACGATCGGGATCGAGAGCATCGAGCGAGAGCGAGAGCCCGCGCGCTCCGGCCTCCGCGAGGCGGCTCGCCAGGTTCTCCGTGATGCTCACGCCGTTGGTGCCGACGACGACCCAAAGTCGGCGCTCCGACGCGCGCCGGACGATCTCGAGGATGTCGCGCCGCAGAAGCGGCTCGCCGCCCGTCAGGATTGTCAGGCATTCAGGCGCGAAGGCGGCGAGTTCGTCGATGACCCTGAAGCACTCGTCGGTGTCGAGCTCGCTCCGGTCCGCGAAGTTCTCCGTGTCGACCCGAGGCGCGCCCCCGGCGTCGAGATAGCAGTGCTCGCAGGCGAGGTTGCAGCGGTAAGTGAGGTTCCAGGAGACGACGTAGGGCCGGGCGAAGGGGGTCCCGTTCATATTCGGCATGTTCATTTGAATCAAGCGACGAATTACATGCCGAAAAACTCGCGCGCCGCGTCCAGGATCTTCTCGTCCACTTCGAGGGCCCCCCGCTCTCGGGCGAAACTCTCGATGCCGGTCCGCGCCATGGGGCGGACGAACGCGGGAATGTTCGCGAGCCGCATTTCCGCAGCGGCAGTCCAGCTTAGACCGGGGGGCTTCGCCCCGCCGGTCCCCCCTACACGCTCACTCGCGGGGCCCCCTGGCCCCGCTCCGTTCGCGTGGCTCACTCGCTCGCGCTCGCTCGCTGGTGCGAGATCCTTGCTCCCTTCGTCCGGAGTCGATGGAATCATCGCGGTGAACGGGCAGCCGGCGCCGGACCCATTCCACGGCTCCGCGCCGACCGCAGGGCCGATCCGCACGCCGAGTGACTGGACGATCTGTGTTTCGTACGCATTGGTGAGCATGGCGATCTCGTAGCCGCACTCAGGACAAGAGTAGACGACCGAGAGCGAGCCGCCCTCTGGCGGACCGATGGTTTGCAGCTTCATCGGGCTATCGCAGGGGATGCAGAGGAACTTCATCGGGAATGCTCCCTGTCGTTTCGAGACTGTCCAGAAGTTGCAGCGCAACGTACTCCAGGGCCAGGCCAACGGGTGTTTCGGGCAGTTCCGCGAGAGGGATCCCCCGATCGCAGTGCCGTGCAAGCTCGGGATCGAATGGGACGGTCCCGAGGCAGGGAATCTCCAGGCCCGATGGTTCGGGTGCGCCAACGGCGCACCCCGCGCGAACGGAGCGGGGATCATGGGGTCCCCGCGAGTGAGCGCGTAGGGGGGTCCGGCGGGGCGAAGCCCCCCGGTCTGAAAAGAGTGGCTTGATGGCGTTGCAGTCGCGGCAGTAGTAGCCGCTCATGTTCTCGACGTAACCGAGGAGGCGATTGGGTCCCTTCGACAGAGCTGCCACCGAGCGCGCGACCACGCCCCGTGCCACCTCGGAAGGGATCGTCACGAGCAGGAACGAGGTCCGCGGCCCGAGAAAATCGGCGTACTGGACGGTCCGCTCGGCTCCCGGCGGCAGATCGAACATCAGCAGATCGAGCGCTCCCCAGTCGAACGACCCGAGGATCTCGCCGAGGAGAGCGAACTCCCTCGTGGCGCGCCACGTATGGGAGTCTCCGTGCGCCGCGCTCTCGAACTCGAGCGCCTCCGACTCCGGGATCAGCGAGCCCATCGAGAAGACCGCGATCCCGTTCCCGGTCCGCGGAAGCGCGACCTTGTGACTGCCGGGAACGAACAGTGCCCCCTGGACACCTGCCATGCGCGCCTGTGAGGGGCCGTTGAAGTCCGCGTCCAGGATCGCAATCCGAAGCCCCCGGGCGCGCAGAGCGCCCGCGAGATGCAGCGTCAAGGTGCTCTTGCCGACTCCCCCCTTGCCGGAACCCACGGCGACGAGATGACGCACCCCGGCGAGCCCGTCGGTGATGCGGGTGCGCTGCTCGGCAACCTGCTCGAGGATTCTGGACCCTCCGTCGCCGACGATGTCGTGGTAGCGCTTCATTATTAAACCGGGGGGCTTCGCCCCGCCGGACCCCCCTACACGCTTGCTCGCGGGGGCCCCATGGGCCCCGCTCCGCTCGCGTGGCTCACTCGCTGCGCTCGTTCGCTCTGACCAGGATTCACTGCGCTGCGCTCGCTCTTCGCAGCTCGCTCCGCTCCGTTCGCGGGCACGCGCACAAGTAATTCCCGCTCCGCCTTGGCCGCCGTAGCCGCCTTGCGGCGGAGGCGGCTCGCGTGGCTCACTCGCTGCGCTCGTTCGCTCTGACCAGGATTCACTGCGCTGCGCTCGCTCTTCGCAGCTCGCTCCGCTCCGTTCGCGGGCACGCGCACAAGTAATTCCCGCTCCGCCTTGGCC
>Ga0209686_1000984_pt1 | contig 14304 bp, 10 predicted proteins | sample GraSoiAngelo_126_FD_185883 | JGI IMG/M metagenome (GOLD analysis project Ga0209686, IMG submission 185883) | Grasslands soil microbial communities from the Angelo Coastal Reserve, California, USA - 14_0927_09_20cm (SPAdes) (version 2) | ecosystem: Environmental > Terrestrial > Soil > Grasslands ...
AATCCCTGACTCGGATGGATATCCCGGCGGCCGCGTACGAGCTCCTGATCGTCGACAACGGGTCGGGGGATGGAACCGCCGCCGTTGCGGAAGGTTTCCGCAGCCAATTCCCGAACTTCCGCGTCATGCGCAACGAGCGCAACATGGGCTTCCCGGCCGCCGTGAACCAGGCGGCCGGCCTTGCCTCCTCCCCGGTGCTCGTCTTGCTCAATCAAGACACGACGGTCGAACGCCGCTGGCTCTCGGAACTTCTCGCCTCCCTAGAGCGCGACCCGTCTCTCGCGGCCGTGGGCAGCCGCGTCGTCAACGGCGGCGGACCGGCCCTCTATGCGGCAGCCCTCGAGGTCCTGTATGGAGGGATCTGCGTCGTCCACGAAGGGGATCGACGGATCGACGCCGTGTCGGGGTGTGCGATGGCCGTCCGGCTCGATCCGCTCAAGCGCGTTGGCGGGTTCGATCCGGCCCTTTTCATGTACGGAGAGGACCTGGACCTCGGGTATCGATTGCGCGCCGCGGGATTTCGGATTGGCTATTCGAGGGAGAGCGTCGCCCATCACGAAGCCGTGCGCCGGCAGAGGGCCTCGACGCGAGTGTACATGTTCTACATGGCTCGAAACCGAACCCTCGTGTGCGTCCGAAACTATCGGTGGAAACGCCTGTACCTGATCGCGGACGTCCTCGCTCTGTTCCCCCTCACAGCAACCGCCGAATGGCTCCGGTCGCAGCGCCGGCGGCTCGCCGTGCGTTGGCTCGTGGAGGCGCGCATGGACTCCCTCCGACGCAGTCTCCAGATGCTGCGAGAGCCCACAACGGTTTAATCCGCGGCTCGGTTCCGCAGGCCATTGAGCGGTCGCGCTTGGATCGTGGTCCTCAACTGGAACGGAAAGGAGTACATCCGAGACTGCCTCGCCTCCGCGTTCGCCCAGACGTACCCGGATTTTGTGGTGGCCTGCGTCGACAACGGGAGCACGGACGGTTCGACGGCGATCGTGCGCGACGAATTTCCGGACGCTCGGTTAATCGCACTGCCGGAGAACCTACACTACGCGCGAGGCACCAATGTCGGCATGCAAGAGGCCCTGGCAGACCCTCGATGTGAGTTCATCGTGCCGTTGAACAACGACACGCGCGTCGACCGGGAATGGCTTGCGAACCTCGTCCGCGCAGCGGATTCTCCGGGGGTCGGAGCCGTGGCCGCGAAGCTTCTGCTGATGGACCATCCGGACGTGCTGAACGGAGCGGGCATCTGGATCACGCGAGACGGCGCGGGGGTCGATCGCGGATGGCTCCAGAAGGACGAGGGACAGTTCGATCACGACCCGGAGGTCTTCGGAGGATCCGGAGGCGCCGCGTTGTACCGCCGATCAACCCTGGAAACGGTCGGCCTGCTCGACGCCGACTTCGTGGCCTACCTGGAGGACGTCGACTTGGCGTGGCGGATTCGGATCGGGGGATATCGGGCGGCGTTCGCGCCGAATGCGATCGTGTACCACAAGCACTCCGCTTCGACGGCCCCGAACTCTCCCTGGAAAACCTACATCAGCGAACGAAACCGGATTTGGAACCTCGTGCAAAATTACCCCTGGCGGTACGTGGCCCTCGCGCCTCCCTGGAATGTCGCGAGGAACATCGTGGCCCTTCGCCGGAGGATCCGGCCGAACCGATACCCGATCGCGTTCGGCCAGTCGCTCACGTTCCGCGACGTCGTTCGTGCGCACCTCCGGGGCCGTTATGACGCCTATCGGGGAATGCGACGTGCCGTGAGGAAGCGACGACTTCGCGATGCGTATCGGAAAGCGACTGCGTCCGACGTGGAAGGTTGGTTCCGCCGGTTCGGCATCCGAATCCGGGACGTACCGATCCATTGAGCTCCCCGTCGGGCCAAACGACGGCCAGGCCCTTGCGGCGATAGCGTTAAAGCGCGGACGCGAACTTCGCATGCGATGAGCAGGTCCGCGCTCGTCACAGGCGCGACGGGGCAAGACGGTTCCTACCTGATGGAACTCCTGCTCAAGAAAGGCTACGAGGTCTACGGGCTCGTCCGCCGCCTGAGCGTCCCGAACATCGGAAACATCCAGCACATCTTGGACGACGTGACCCTGCTCGATGGGGATCTCATCGACCAATCCTCATTGAACGCCGCGGTCCGGGAGTCGCACCCGGATGAGATCTACAGTCTCGCGGCCCAGTCTTTCGTCGCCACGTCCTTCGTGCAGCCGGTCTTGACCGGAGAGATCACGGGCCTCGGTGTCGTGCGGCTGCTGGAAGCGCTCCGGGCCTACGCCCCCGAAGCTCGCTTCTACCAGGCGTCCTCCAGCGAGATGTTCGGGCGGGTCGACCGGGAGCCGCAGGACGAGATGACTTCGTTCCACCCGCGCAGTCCCTACGGAGTGGCGAAGGTCTACGCCTACTGGGCCTGCGTGAACTACCGGGAGGCGCACGGCCTGTCGATCTCCAACGGCATCCTCTTCAACCACGAGAGCGCCCGGCGGGGGCTGGAGTTCCTCACGCGAAAGGTCAGTCAGGGGGTGGCGCGAATCCACGCGGGGCTGGCCAAGACGATTTCCCTCGGGAATTTGGACGCCAAGAGGGACTGGGGCTACGCGCCGGAATTCGTGGATCTGATGTGGCGGATCCTCCAGCACAAAGAACCGGACGACTTTGTCGGCGCGACGGGGGAGGCGCACTCGGTCCGAGAGTTCGTCGCGGAAGCCTTTCGACTCGTCGGAATCTCAGATTGGGAGAAGCACGTGACGATCGACGAGAAGAACCTCCGCCCGTCCGAGGTTTACAACCTGCGGGGGGATGCGAGCAAGGCGAAGCGCGTCCTCGGGTGGGAGCCGAAAACTCGCTTCAAGGATCTGGTGCGGATCATGGTCGAGGCAGAAATCGGGACTCTCGAAGAGGCGCGGCCGGCGAAGGGCGTTCCGGGCCGCTAGGGCCTCGGGGGCGAGGGGAAGCACGCGGTGCAGTGGGGATCGATGTCCCCCATGCCCTTGTGATACTCGCAAAAGCGGGCGGTCAGCATGAGATTGGAGCAAAACTGGTTGACGCTCGCGATCTGCTGGGAGAGGGTCATGCCTCCCGCGATGCTCTCCGCGAGGCCGTGGACGAACGGCTTGATCTCCGGGAAGAGATGGACCATTTCCTGGTCGACGCCCCGACTCTGGGTGTTGTAATGGCTCACCGCGGCCTGCGTGATCCCCATCGAGTGGGCCACGTCAATCTGCTTCATCTTGTGCGTCCGGAGGAGCTCCCGCGCGAGCCGAGCGCGGATCGTCGGCAGCAGCTTGGCGACCACCAGTTCTTGGGGCTGAAGCATCCTCGCGGCCTGGCCCGAATCGGACCGAAATGAATACTGTATAACATTGTATTTAACCGTGACCCTTTTTCGTTGCGAGCGCGGTTCTAGCCCTTTGCGCGGTGGCGGTTCGTCGGGAGGGGAAGCGTCGCATCGTGGGCAGGTCAGAGGACGCAGCACCGAGGACTTTCCCAGAAGTCGAGACCGAGCTGGACCAGGGTCGGATCCGTGGACGTGATCGCGTAGGCGTCCCCCTCTCGGGTCCGCGACATCGTCAAGACCTGCTGACCGTCGGCGACGAGGAGCATGCAATCGCAGATGATCGAACGGACTTCGGCGGCCTTCTCGAGTTCCTTCGCGACCGCCATTTCCGGGACCGCCAACCGGATCCGGACCCGCCGGCGCGAGGTTCGCACCAGGTCCTGCTCCAGTTTCCGGAAAACCGCTTCATCGGAAGCAAGGAAAACGACGTCCTTTCGGGCCGACCCGATAAGCGCCCGCGCCCGAGCGACGATGTTCGGCAAGCCTTTCACGATATAGGCGACATCCATCGCGGGCGCCTTGGTCGCGGCACGCAGCGGTTCCAGCAGGGAGGTGACGCGAACGGTGGCGGCCCGGCGACGATCGTACTCCGCTTGCACCATCTCGGACAGGCGGATCTCGACCTCCTTCGGCGGGACGACGCGGAACGTTTTCGGCTTGCCCGCCTGCACTTCCACCAATCCTTTTTCGGCGAGTTCATCCAGGGCATAGTAGATCTTCGAATCCGGAATTCCCGTCTTCCGAACGAGTTCCGCAGCGGTCGCCTCCGCCGTCCGGACCAGCGCGCAGAACGCATCCGCGGCCGGGCCACTCACGCCGAGTTCCCGCAAGGTTCCCGCAATCCGATCCAGAGACGATTCCAACGCTTCCTGCAACAGCGCGTTCGCGCGGGCCTTCCCTTCCGCCATCTAGGAGCCCGAGGGAGGGAAGATATATGAACTTGTCTACTACTTATCAGAAGTAGATAACATGGACCCGTCCCGTGGATCGGATGTTTCGAAGGAACGCGCGTCTCCCGAGCCCAAGGCCCGAGGGTGCTGCGGCGCCGGCTGTTGCGGCGCAGGCGGCTGCTGCGCGTGCTGCGGCTAGGACCGCACCTTTCAAGAGGCGGCCTCGAAAGGGCCGCCTTGACCTTTTTGCAGTTGGATCGGGTCGAAGATGCCCGAGTCGTCACGGAGCCGCGTGCACTCGACGGATACAAAGGCTGGGGATCTGCATCGGCGAGTCGACAGCGAAGCTCAAGTCCCCGCGGCGTGGTGCGTGGATCGTGGACCGAACGAACGAGGACCGGATTCGTTGCTATTTCGATGGTGCCTGCCCTCGGAACCAGTTCCGGAGCAAAGGGAGAATGCAAGCAGCGTTCGTCGTTGGCGACACGAAAGCGATCCGCGAGGTCCTCGACCTACTAGCGCCATCCGGGCCCCTGCGAAGTAACAACATTGCCGAGTACATGGCACTCATCCTTCTCCTCGAGCACATCCACCAGATCGCAAGGAGAACGCTCCCTGAAGGCTACATGATTTGCGGAGATTCCCAACTCGTCATCCGCCAAATGCGCGGCGAATATCGGGTCAAGACACCGCACTTGGTGCCTCTGCACGCGAAGGCGAAACAGCTCAGTTCCGATCTCGACGTCCAATTTCGGTGGGTTCCGCGGGATCAGAACCTCGCGGGAGTTCTCCTCGAGACCTCCGCGATGAAGGATCCGAAAGGCTCATCGCGAGGCATCTGAGCGGCTCAAGACCGAACCCGCCTTGAGGTCGGGTGGTCAAGTGCGATTGCCTCGCTGGACAATCGTTCCCATGGGGCCCGAGTCCAATCCTCGCGACGGAACCGGTCATCGGAAATCGGCGTTGAAGCACGGATATGCGCGGAGGTCACAAACGTTGGTGAGTGCACCCGGAGTCAAACGTGTTCATTGTTCGACAACAAGAAACGGCCGGATGATACCCCGGACGGCATAGACCCCGTCATGCGAGGCGACCCCAACACGCCCGAGCCGCGCCAGCGCGCACGACCTTCCATGCCGCGCCTGGCTTTCCGTGTCCTTGTCCTCGTCATGAGCCTCGCCGTGGCGGCCTTCGCGGTAACGCCACTTGCTGCCGCACTCTGGAACTCGTTCGGGTCACCTCCGGCCGGCCACATGGTCGAGGATTCGGGTCTCACGTCCTGGAATCCGAACGTCGCCTGCGCCGCGGACCTCGTGACGATCCGAGATGTCCTGGGACCCGCCTATCCGTCCCAAACCGTCAACGGCAGTCGTTACCAAACGAACTCGACCGCGGGAGGCATCCCGCAGGAACGCGCCCTCTCCCCGCCGTGCACGATCACGAACATGACCGGCCAGGCGACCTCTTCCTTCGTCCAAATCAATGGAGTCTCTCTGTACGGCTACGGTGTGAAGACGACCGATTGTTCGCAATGGTATTCCAAGCAGAACGGCGGCGGCCGGTACCCGGGCAACCACACCGTCTGCACGAACGGGGGGCAGGTGATCACGATCGGAACGACCAGCGGTTACCTGAGAATCGAGATCGATCGGGACTGGTTGGGCAAGGGGTACTGCGGCGTCGGGGTTCCCTTTTGCGACAACGCGACGCTGGCCCAACAGCAGTCCAACGGAAGCATCTCGCTCGATGTCCAAGGCTTCGTCTTCTGGGAGGGCCCATGGCACTGGGAAATACACCCCTTCACCGCCTGGAGGTTGTCGTCATCTGTGACCCCCCCGTCGGCCCCTCAGAACCTTGAGGCTGTCGCCGGGGACGCGAACGTGGGCCTCTCGTGGCAGGCGCCGGCCTCCGATGGTGGCTCTCCGATCACCAACTACCAGATTTACCGAGGGACGACGGCCGGGGGAGCGACCTTCCTCGCGACCGTCGGCGACGTCCTTACCTACTCCGACACGAACGTGACGAATGGTCAATCGTACTTCTACCAAGTCACCGCAAGGAACGCCGCAGGAGAAAGTCCTCGATCGAACGAAGTCTCGGCAACCCCGAATCCGCCCCCGCCTCCTCCGGACTTCGACATCAGCGCATCGCCGAACACCCTGACGATCCACATAGGATCTTCTGGGACATCCACCATCACGCTGACGAGCGTCGGAGGCTTCTCCGGGGACGTGAGCTTGAGCGCGTCCGTCGCCTGCGCGTCTCTTGTTTGCCTTGTTTATCCCACGGCGGGAGTCAATCCTGACGTCGTCACCGTCGTCTCAGGTGGGACGGCGACGTCGACGTTGACGGTTTCCGCAGGCGTCTTGACGACGCTCGGAACCTACGAGGTCACGGTCACCGCGACCTCCGGTTCCCTGGCACATACCGTCACGATCACCGTGTATGTAACGTTGTGATCGGATCGCCGTCGCATTCGTCGAATGAGAAGCCGCCAGGGGGCCAGTGAAAAAGAGTTGAATTCCCCGAGCAGTCAATTGTTTTCAAGTGGTGCCTAAACCACCACCTTTGCTTCGTGGAACCTGTCATCCCGGAGATGCATCTCGCTCGTTCCCAGCGGTCTCCGTTGTCTTGCCTGGTCGAAGTTCTACAGCCAGGCATCTCAAGTTTGGCTAGCCGAGGCGGGGATGGGTCTTGAGGGGCCGGAACGGCGATCGGTTCGGTAGCGTCCCAATATCGCGGCCGCAGCCATTTGGAAGGCCGTCTCTACGTTCTCGCCCGTCTTTGCACTCGTCAGCCAGCAGGGGGTGGAAGATCGCTCGGCTAGGGCGACGAAACTCTCCGTTGATTCAATGCTCGGATGCAAATCGTTCTTGTTTCCCAGGAGGACCACGGGAACAGGCCCGGCGACGGATTGCGCTGCACTAATCCAACCCGGCAGCTCCTCGATCGTATCGGGACGCGAGAGATCCGCGACTCCGAGGATGCCCTGGCTGCCGCCAAAGTATGCATCCTTCAGCAAGTCCGCCAACGTCTTTTCCCCCATCACGTCCCAGATGAGAAGGACCACGTTCACGTCGCCCTCTGGCGTCCCAACCCGGATCTCCTTCTTTAGCATCCGGGCCCCAATCGACGGGGAGTATCGCTCCGTGAACTGATTGAGGACATAGCGCGCCACCAAGCTGCTCTTGCCGACGCCGGCCTCGCCTAGGAGACATACCTTGAACCGAAAATCTACGGCTGTTTCCGGAGGCTGAACCGCCGAGTGTCGTCTGGGGGACTTTCGCGCGCCTGGTCCCATTTCGGGCTGTATGAAAGGCATCATATCTTGGAGATTGCGGCGAGATTATCGACGGCGAGACCCGGGCCAGCTGCGAGAAGGAGGGGGTTTTCCAAGGCGAGCCGAATTCCGCAGCCGACTCACCCAGTCGGCTTCCTAGGCTGCTTCGCCTACACCTTCTGCGGAGCGATCCTTCGGACTCGTGAGTTCGCGCCTCCTGCCTTCACGAGATGTCGTTCGAGCGAACTGCGGACGCCGACGATGTCGTCCATGTTGCCGCCCCACGCCGCCAAGGTTTGATCGAACTCTTCTTCAATTTCGTCCAGACTGCGACGAGCCCATCGGCGAAGGTGCGCGTTGTCGGCTCCAACGAATACGACGGCCAGGAATACACGCTCGCCGCGCTCGATCAGGAGGCGATAATCCCCGAACTCGAGTTCCTTCAACACGTGATTTTCCCGGTAGGCAAATGCGTCTTGGACGAATTGCTGAACCACCGTCAGCATCGCGCCGACCAGGTCTCGATCCTTTTCTCCATCGGTTCCTCCATGGATCTCTTCTCGCCGGGACACGTGGTGCAGCAGAATTCCGGTCCGGTTGATGAGGAACACCTCTTCGATACGATAGCGGCGCGAACTCCAGACCCGGAAACCGAAAGCGCCGGAGATCGCCACGCCAATCATAGCCGCCAGAACCAATGGTTGTTCCAGTAGTCCTTTCGGCGGTTCGATTGCTCGGACAACGAAATCGCTCGTGCGTTTCGATCCAACCAGGACGCCCTTGCTATTGCTATACAAGGCTTCGAGGCTCATCGAAGCCACATCCCCGGGCCGAGCGGTAATATGGAGAATGAAGGTAAACACGAACCGGTCCGAGGCGACCATTGCAAGTCGGAGCCATGAGACAGAACTGGTTATCAGTTGGCGCGGCAAGCCGGACGTATCCCCGAGGAAAACAAGGCCGGAGCCGTAGCTGAGATTGAGCCAAACGAGGACGGCAGTCCGGCTCCCGGTGTTGTTCAGGAACACCGTGACGACGACATCCTCCCCCGGGATTCCCTCTTGGATGGGGACGATGGCCTCGACGGTGATCGCGGCCGTCCGGACAAGGAAACCGATGCTTCCGGCGGATCCGTTCACCCGATTCCCACTCGCGTCAGTTCCGTTCAGCCAAGCCAACAGATGGATGTTCCGTCCGTCGCTCGCCCACGAGGCGATCCGGAGATCGACGTGGAACAGTCGGACTCCCGTAGAGACGGAGGTGACATGCCAGCTCCAGGTTGATCCTAAGACGGCGGGCGCCGGCCCTGCATCGTCCGCAAGGTACACCACTTCATTGGGAAGGGTGAGGTTGATCCAGACGTGGGCAGCCGTTCCGATGCCCAGATTTGCGTAGGAGACCGTGACGCGCTCCGAGTCTCCCGGTTCGACCGTTACGAAACCCGAAAAGAGGTCGAGGGAAAGGAACGGGGCGCCGATGCGGACTGAATAGGTGCCTGACGTGCTCGTTAGGCGGTTACCCCAACCGTCGCGGAACGAAACATCGGCAACGAAACGGAGTTCCGAATTGTCGGACAGGCCCACTTGCAGGCTCACGGAAACCGAAATCGAGTAGCTCCCGACGTCGACCGATGGAAGGGACCATGCCACCGAACCTCCTTGGACCGAAGTTGGCAGAAGACTAGCGGACCGGAACGTCGCTTCCGAGCCGAAACTCAGGTTGATGAGGACGCCAACGGCAGCCTCGGTTCCGAGGTTCGAGTAGTCCAGCGTAAGATTGATGATTTCCCCCGGATTGGCAACGGAGACACCGCTTAGGGTGGGACCGAACGACGGTCCGCTTCCGCTCACCGTCGCGGATGCGACGCTGTGGGCGGTCAGGGGACCGGCCAGCGCGTAGTCGACGACAGCGGAAATCGCGACCGACAATCCGGGCATCAGGCTCCCGGATCCGTTCACCCAAATCGTGAAGGAGTGAGACCCCGGCGAAATCGAGGACAGAACGAACCGCACAGGATCGCTGGTTGTATTCTTGAATCCGATGGCGTCGTCGGCCGAGTACCCGAGGTTGGGGCCGAGCGTGACATTAATCCACGCCGTTGCCGAGTCGCCATCCCCGACGTTGTCGAAATGAACGGTGATTGCGAGGGGTTCCGTGGGATGCAGGACCGCCTTGTCAAGGAAAACGGCCGGTAGTATGCGGGCCCCGCCGACGACGATTCTTGATTGCGCGGTAGGGGCGGACCAGACAAAGCCTTTCGCGTCCGCGTATCGCAGGTCGAAGAGGGCAGTTAGCACGTTGAGGGCAGGGACCGCCCCGACTTCCGTCGTCAGCGTAAGATTATGCGAGCCATGAGGAATATTCGAGAAGGTCCAGTTGTAGTCCCCGGTCCGTGTTCCGCCGATCGCCGCCGCCGAATCGGACACGTACACGAGACCGGAAGGCAGTGTGACGTTCAGCCAAGCCGTTCCATTCGCCTGACCCGTATTGTTCAGGTAAATCGCGAACACGACAGGGTCGAGGGCGCGTCGGAACGCCGTTGGGGGGAACACGGTCAGATTCAGGGCCGGTGCGCGAACCTGGAATGATCCAGTCTCTTTTGCCCAGTCGCTGTTGCTGTCGAAAGCGCTCAACCAAAAGGTGTACGTCCCTTGCTTCGACGGCGATTGGTAGGTGTACGTGAAGAGCTTCCACACGGAAGGATACTCGGGGTCCGTCATGGTCAGGCTCAAAGAGTCGGATGCGACGGCGACCGCTCCTTCCGGGTCGACGAGATGAACGCGGATTTCCGTAATCTCCACACTTCCGAACGGGTGCGAGACGTTCGCCTCAATTCGGACCGCGTCCGCGGTCGAGAAATACGTTGCCGAGCCACGAGCGTCCGTCAAGCGGATGGAGTCGAACTCGACGTACGACGGGGTGTTGACAGTGATCCGGGACGGGAGTGATGATTCGTTGTACGCAACGAACAGCGCGTGACTTCCTTGATTGAACAGGACGAGCTCGGTTTTGTTGCCCGGGTCGAACGAATGATAGACGCTGCGAAGGTCAATGGTGAACGGTTCCCAATCACGAACTCCGTTGAACGTGAGATTGATGGTCGTTGCCGTCACGAGAGTGGAGGGCGAGCCTTGGTCGAATAGCGCGACTCCGAGGTCACCCGTATCGTTTGGCAACGCGCTATCCATGTAAAGCGTCAAGGACGTCGGCCCCGTCATCCGGAACCGACGGGCGAGAGGGGATTGCAGCATCCACCTCGGGCCGTTCCAAAGGGAAGTCTCCGCAGCCACGGTCAGACCGGGCTGTCCGTCACCATCGAAATCGGCGAGGACGCCCATCGGTCGCGTCGTGCTCAAGCGATCGACAAGGTCCGGTATGCCGTCGTACGTGAGGAAGAGATCCCTCGGCTTGACACCTACGATGAGCCTCGTCGAGGAAGGGGGCACCGCCTTGATCGCCCCGGTTGAGTTCGAATAGTCGAGACTTGCCTGGGCCGCCAGGGTTGATCCCGCCGAGACAAGCTCGTCTACGCGGACCCCGATGCTGAAAGAGTGCGGCCCGTTCGTCAGGTTCGCGAACGTCCAGTTGAAATCACCGGTCTTCGTTCCGCCAAGGCCGCTGGCTGTGTCGGAGACGTACTGAATGCCGGACGGCAGAGTCATGTTCAGCCATGCGATTGGCGCGATTTGCGATCCTGTGTTATTGAGAAGCACCGAGTACGAAAAGTTCGCCCCGGGGTCGGCGGTCGACGGCTCTTGCAAGGCGAGACCGAGCGTTGGTTCCCGCAGGATTCCATAGGTCGTGTACGTCATGTCCGTCGGCGTCGGGACAATCCAGCCAAGTCCTTGGTCGACTTTCGCCTCGCCAGGCACCGCGTCCGCCGCCGAATGGTACCAAAGGTACCCGTCTCCCGCAGTCTGCAGGCTGCTCGCGACCATCCAATAGGTTGTCTGACCCTGGAGAATCACGGACGGGGCGAACGGAAAGTCCAGCCAACCCAATCCGGAACGCGCCTGCTGAGAATTCGCAAGGGCCACGCCGCTCGGGTCCCCCGCCGCGTCGGTCTCGATCGTAACGTTGAGGGTATCGGACTGGCTGAGCCCGGTGTTGTTCACGAACAGGGTAACGTTATGGAGGTCGAACGGGTCGGCGACGAGGAACGACTGGGCAGCTCGCATCCCAGACGCGATCGGATACCCAAGTCCCGATGTTTGGAGGTTCGCGTTGAACACTCGTTCGCCATATCCGGCGGCCGCACTAGACAGCGAAACCAAGACTGCCAGTGAGAGGAGGAGGAGGGCTGCGCCTCTTGCGCCTCGAACCACGACAGACTATCGACTAATTGTCCGTTTTTAGCTAGTCCCCCGCGTATCTTCCGTGATAACAAGTCTGACCGAAAGCCCGGGCGGGGGGAGAGGTCAAACGGGGGATCCGTTCGCGGCTTCCCAGAGCCATTGGAGTCGACGCGCCTGGGTATCGGTCGCCTTCGCGGCGCGCAGTCCACGATCGATGTCGTTGAGATTCTCGATGAAATGGCGAACGGCTTGCCAGTCCGGGGCGTTGATGTCCAAACCCGCCCGTGCGGCTTCGCGTTGCACGTGGACCATCGCACGTTCCGGGCCTCCAAATTCGTCGCAGAAGTCTGTAATTACGCGGTCCACCACACTGACCATCGGATCGACCTCCATCGTAGTACGTCCATCGTTCGCCACCAGCGAGGGCGGAACGGCTCCTCCTAGGATCTCTCCGGCCAGCAAGACAAAAGCGTCTTCCACGCGCTCTCCTGTCTTCGCGCTCGTGAGGAAGCCGCCCCCAGACAATCCCGCCTGACGCGCGAAGCTCTTCAATTCTTCGAGGGCGGCCCACCGATCTGACGAAAGGTCCAATTTGTTTCCGACGATGACGACGGGAACGTGCAGGTCCGCCTCCTTCATCCGCGGGATCCAATAGGTGCGAAGGCTCTCACGTGTTGCGTCGCGCGTGACGTCGTAGCCGAGGACAACCCCCTGTATTCCTTTGAGAACTCGATCTTGGACCCCATGGTAGCCGCGTTGGCCGACGACATCCCATATGAGCAGCTGGACGTTTTCGGGACCGGCTTGGGCTTGCACTTCCAAGTTCTTTTTCATCGGTTTTGCCCCGACCGTCGCAAGGTACCCGTCGGAGAACTGGTCCAACATAAAGCGACGAACGAGGGAGGTCTTGCCGACCGCAGCATCGCCAAGCAGAGCGGCGGCTAACTTGTGCACAGTCTTGAAGGGGTCCGAACGATATTTAAATCTGGCGCGGAGATGTCCGATGCTCCTTTCCATCGAAGTCAACGCGGCGAAGCCGGCCTGGAATCGATGTCGTGTGTACCGTTGGATGATCGAGCCGCGGCGCTAGTCGTGATCGAATCGTTCTGGAGTTGCCATGAAGCCCGGCATTGCACTGTGAATTTTGGGAAAGCGGGAGCTCCTTGTTCGACCCACCACAGTAGTCCGGCAAGACTCGAATTCCCATCCAGGGAATTTACGTTAGACCCCGAACCGGCATTCCGGAAGCCCACTCGATGAGTTGTTCGCCTGGCCTCTCAATGAACATTCAATCAGGAGCGCGTCCAGAACCGTCGAATTCCGGCTTTTCCAGCTCGAGCATACGTGTGAGACACCGCCGCTCCGCCCACGCCGCCGTGAACGTCGCCTCGTCCAGTGCGGCCCGGATGGCGGCCAATCCCTTCTCGTATTCCGGCCCTTCATTGGGATCCATCGCCAGGCCCGCGGCCTCGAACTGCGCCTTGGCCGCCACAAAGAGCGTCGCCGCCCGCGTCGGGTTTCCTTGCCCGAGGCCGACTCGCCCCAACCAGATGAGGCCGCATTCCGGATACCTGACTACGTCTCTTGGTCTATCACGACGGCAAGTCGCGCTCTCAGAGGAACTCGGTGCCCAATAGAACCTTCACCAAAGTATTAAGTATATCGCGATATATCGCGATTTCGTGGAAGCCGTCGTTCAACAACCAATCACCCGGGATGCCCCCGTGCGCCTCGAGGGCCTAGGCAAAGAGTACGGCCACTTCACCGCCCTCAAAGCCCTCGACCTGACGGTCGCGGAGGGCACCTCGTTGGGGTTCCTCGGTCCGAATGGAGCGGGCAAGTCGACGACCATCAAGATCATGACGAACCTGATTCGGCCCTCCCGCGGTCGGGCCGCCCTCTTCGGCATCGATGTCCGGCGGGAACCGACGCGTGCGCTCGCCCGAATCGGTGCGGTCATCGAGACGCCGGAGTTCTACGGCTACCTGTCGCCCTTGGAGACCCTCGCCTACGCGGGCCGGCTCCGCGGCATGTCGTCGAAGGACCTCCGCAGCCGCAGCGAAGCCGTCCTCAAAGAGGTCAAGCTCACGGAATGGGCGGACCATCGGATTCAGGAGTTCTCGAAAGGGATGAAGCAGCGCCTGGCGATCGCGCAGTCGCTCCTCCATGAACCGGACTTGCTTATCCTCGACGAGCCCACGTCTGGGTTGGATCCGCGCGGCATGGCGGAGGTCCGCGGCGTGATCAAGTCGCTGAAAGACCAAGGCCGCACGATCTTCATGAGCTCGCACCTCCTCGGCGAGGTCCAGGAGGTGTGCGACGACGTGGCGCTCCTGAACCATGGGGAACTCTTGATCCGCGGGTCTGTCCGGGAGCTCTCCCGGGGCGCGGACACATCGACGATCCAGGCGACGTTCCTCCACCCCGCGACGCCGCCGGACCTCGAGGCCCTCGCGGGTCTGCCCGGGGTCGAGGAGGTCAAGCCGAGCAGCGACT
>Ga0209686_1000989_pt1 | contig 14255 bp, 12 predicted proteins | sample GraSoiAngelo_126_FD_185883 | JGI IMG/M metagenome (GOLD analysis project Ga0209686, IMG submission 185883) | Grasslands soil microbial communities from the Angelo Coastal Reserve, California, USA - 14_0927_09_20cm (SPAdes) (version 2) | ecosystem: Environmental > Terrestrial > Soil > Grasslands ...
GTTCCTCATCAGATGTAAGAAGTCGCGGTTTGTTTTGTACGGACTACCGCAAACATTTGCTTCGCTGTATTGCGGCGCTGCCGATTGGTCGGCGGTGTGTCGCAGGCCTGTAATCCTCCATCATCCCGCGTGTAAATTCCTTGCGCTCTCGAAAGAGCCGGGCGTGTCCGAGCAGAGACCCCTTAGCTTGCCGCACCATCGCCACAATCACGGAATCAGGAACTCCCGAGGCTTTCGGTTTTCCGCCTTCAGCGTTATTTACGCCAATTCCCGCGATCCCCGCAGAAGCTACATACGTTCTTCGCGCCAGTTCCCAGCGTTATACTTTTGAGCCGCAAAAAAAGCGGCCAGACCGTCCGTTAGGTGACACCTGAGAGGTGACACATGGACCAGGATAGACAGATCCGCTTCGCCATACCCCCGTTCTTTATAATCGCCTCCCTTTTGTGGGGAGCGCATCTCGGCAGCCGCGATCTCTCCTAGATTTTCAAACCCGAAACGGCGAAGGAAATGCTTGGACTTCTCGCTGCCACTGCGGTCGTAATCGTGCCCGTGGGATTCCTGATAAGCACCCTCTCCGTGATGCTCCTCAGGGCGCTGGCCCTGATTGCCCGAACACAGAGCTACGAGGCTGTCTTGAGCGACTCCACGCTTGAGCGTATCTGGGGCCAGCTTCAGAGCACACAAGCGAAAGACAAGAAGCCGGCGCCTTGAAGGACCTAAACCAAGCCTTCTTCAGTGATGCCAGCGACAGTCAATAGTGAGTCGACCCGGGTGCGGAGCTCGACTGCAGGGGTAACTTACTCACGGTGGTTTGGCGATACCGATCGTTATCGGCGGCCTTGGTCCAGGAGTTCCGAGGGCTTGGCCGATACGACCATTTACTGCTGGTCGAATTCTCTATCTCGCCCTGCAGGCCTCTACTCAGGCGTGCCCCTCCTTGAGCAATTGTCAACCGCTGGAACGTACGTAAGACTTAGCTTATCGAGGAGGCCTGTTGGCTAGTGTTTTTAACGACGACCTTGTCCAGATTATCGATCTGACAATCTCTTATTCGCTGCCAGGCTCGGCACCGGTCCGGGCCGTGGATCATGCAAGCCTTGAGATACATCGGGGCGAGGTGATAGGTGTTCTGGGAGAATCTGGCTCTGGCAAGAGCACGCTTGCCGCGGCAATCCTCCGCCTGCTTCCGCCAAATGCCCATTACAACGACGGTAGCATTATGTTTAGGGGTGGCAACCTACTTGCGCTGGCAGAGCCGGAGCTGCGCAGAGTTCGCGGTAAGGAAATTTCCCTGATTTCACAGGACCCTGCACTCTCGCTGAATCCAGTGATAAGAGTTGGCGATCAGATCTCAGAGGTCGTTCAGTCGCATCTCGCGATGAGCGGCAGCGCACGCAGGCAGCACGTCGAAGAGTTGTTGCGGGCCGTCGGTTTCGAGCTGGCGCGGCAAATTTATTCCGCTTACCCTCACCAGCTCAGTGGAGGTCAGCGGCAGCGGGTCGGGATCGCACAAGCCATAGCTTGCAATCCGGTTCTCGTGATTGCCGATGAGCCTACGAGCAAGCTTGATGCTGCTCTCCAGGCGGAAGTTCTTATTCTGTTGTCGGAAATTCGTAAGCGGCATGGCACCGCATTCCTGGTGATCAGCCACGATCCAACAATCTTTTCGGGATTTGCCGATCGCATCGTCGTCATGTATGCCGGCCGGGTTGTTGAAGAGGGTAAGACGGCAGATATTTTTCGGAGACCTCTTCATCCCTACACACAAGCTCTGGTACGTCTTTCGGAGCGGCACCTGGGGAACGCACGAGCCAGCCGCGTGCGATTTCCGGTCATTGATGGCGAGGCCCCCGATTTGACGCACATTGGCATCGGATGCCGGTTCGCACCGCGTTGTCCGGAAAGGATGCAGGTGTGCATGAGCTGCGATCCGCGAGAGCTGACGCCCGAGCCATTTCGGCGAGTGAGCTGCTTCAAGTATGGGAGCTGACGCGCACATTGCGGGAAACAGCCTGCCATTCCTGCGCGTATGCAGGCTAACGAAACACTACGTGCGCCGCAGCGGCATCGCGCGAAAGCGCATTCCAATCGCCGCCGTGCGCGGCATTGATTTTGAAATTGCTGCTGGTAAAACTCTGGCTCTGGTCGGAAGCTCGGGATCGGGGAAATCTACGGTTGCCCGCTGTGTGAGCCGGCTGGAAAGACCTGATGCCGGCCAAATCTGGGTGGGCGACACAGACATTTCACGGCTGGGAAATCACGACCTGCGCTCATGCCGCAGTGAAATCCAAATGATTTTTCAGGATGCAGTCACCTCTATGAACCCACGGTTCTCGGCGGCGCAGATCATCGAGGAGCCATTATTGATTCAGGGGCGCGGCAGCAAGGAGGATCGCCGGACGCGTGCCCAAGAAATAATGAGCGAAGTTGGCCTTGCGCCGAACTCGGCAGACCGCTCGGTGATGGAATTCAGCGGGGGGCAGCGACAAAGATTGGCCATCGCGCGGGCGCTCGCGCTGCAGCCAAAACTGCTGGTGCTGGACGAAGCGCTTTCGGGCCTCGACCTCTCTACAGAGGCGCAAATTACCAACCTGCTGCTTGACCTTCAAGCAGCGCATTCGCTCACCTATCTCTTCATCTCCCATGACATGGCGCTTGTGGCGCACTTGGCGGATGCAATTGCGGTCATATCGGCAGGGAGAATTGTGGAGCAGGGTCCGACAGCGCAGGTGATTTCGAGTCCCAATCACCCGGAGACCAAAGCGCTGATGGCAGCGGCGAACGCTTTCCAAAAAAATTACGCGGATGTGCTTGGAGGCTCCCGATGAAATACCTGGGCCGGAGGCTGTTGCGTGCAGGTTTGCTCCTGGTGGGGGTGTCGGCACTCTGCTTTTTGTTTACAGAAATGGCGCCTGGAAGCTTCTTTGACGAGATGCGGCTCAATCCGCAGATTTCGCCCGAGACCATCTCTGCCTTACGCGCGCGATACGGACTGGATCAACCACTGGCGGTGAGATATGCGCGATGGATGGCAGCGCTAGTCCGCGGAGACTTCGGGTATTCAATCGCGTACAACACACCAGTCGCGCCGCTCCTCTGGGCGCGCGCAAAAAATACGCTCTTGCTCACTGCAACGGCAATGTTTCTGACCTGGCTCATTTCGGTCCCATTGGGCGTCCTGACGGCAGCTTCTCGCGGACGGTGGCTGGACAAAGTCGTAGGAGTCGGAAGCTCGTTGTTAATTTCCATTCCGGAAATCGTTGTTGCTATCGCTCTGCTCGCGCTAGCGGTTCGCACACGAATCGTGCCTGTGGGCGGAATGAGATCTCTGGGTTTCCAAGAACTCTCGATGTGGGGGCAATTCCACGACATCGCGCAACGCATGTTGCTGCCCACGTTGGTCCTGGTATTAGCCAGCATCGCTGTGATTGAAAGACACGTCCGGTCTAGCGTCCTTGAGGTGTTGGAAGCGCCGTACATACAAGCAGCGCGTGGACTGGGAATCGGCCGCACTCGATTGTTGTTCCGTCATGTTCTGCCGGTGGCGGCGAATCCGGCGATTTCGTTGTTTGGTTTTTCCCTCGCTGGCTTGCTCAGCGGGTCGCTTTTGGTGGAAGTTGTCACTGGCTGGCCTGGCCTGGGACCGCTAATCCTTGATGCGACGCTCTCACGTGATCTGTATCTGGTCATCGGAGGGGTGATGTTTTCAGCGGTGTTCATGGTGGCCGGCAATTTTATCGCCGACCTGTTGTTGCTGGCTTCCGATCCGCGGATTCGCGCCGGAGAATCCGATGCGAACTAAAATGCTGATCTTGTTATTGGCCTTAGTGCTCTTGCATGTGATTGTAATATTCGCCGGCTTCATCGCGCCCTACGATCCTGGTGTGCAGAACCGAGAATTACCCTATGCTCCACCTACTCGGCTGCACTTTGTGGACGCTTCGGGTTTTCACCTGCGGCCATTTGTTTACGCCTCGATGCTTGTGGTCGATTCTTATCAAGAAGACCGCACTCACGAATATCCCGTTCACCTGTTCGTTAGAGGAGACGATTATCAGATCCTCGGGATGTTCAGATCCAACGCACACCTGTTCCGAGTGGACGAACCCGCGCACATCTTCCTTTTCGGTGCTGATGGCTTCGGCCGCGATGAGTTTTCGCGGTTGTTGTATGGTGGCCAGATATCCCTAGCCGCAGGCGTATTGGCGACACTTCTCTCGCTGACGACAGGAACTATCATCGGTACAATCTCGGGTTATTACGGCAAGTGGTTTGACGAGTCGCTGATGGGCTCCGCCGAGCTGTTCTTGTCACTGCCTTGGCTCTATTTCCTGATTGCGGTGCGAGCATTCCTGCCACTCCACGTCAGCCCCGCTGGAACATTCCTCCTTCTTATATGCGTCATCGGCCTCATTGGATGGGCGCGTCCCGCGCGGCTTGTCCGAGGAGTGGTTCTCAGCGCACGAGCGCGTAACTACGTCTCTGCAGCGCGAGGTTTTGGCGCCTCAGATTTCTATCTTCTGCACCGTCATGTTTTCCCTGAAACATTTGGAGTTCTTTTAACTCAAGCTGCCCTGCTGGTTCCACAGTATGTTGCGGCAGAGGCCACGCTGTCGTTCTTCGGACTCGGCGTCAGTGAACCGGTGCCGAGCTGGGGCAACATGTTGAGCACGCTGCAGCAATATAACGTGCTGGTCTCATACGGCTGGCTGCTGGCTCCTGCGGGCGCGCTTGTCGTTACCTCCGTAATCTACTGGTGGTTGGCTGATGCGCTCCATTCGCGGTTAAAATCTCATTCAATCTGAACAGAGTTCTGTGAGGAAGGGGTGTTATGAAACTCGTAGCTCGCCTTGCCCTTTACGTGTGTCTGCTCGCTGCCCCGTGCGTCGTCGCAGCACCTAACCCTGCGGCGCTGAATCCGGCCGAGGAATTGCAGCGCGTGGAAGGCGAGGTAGGCCGCTACGGCGGACACTTAGTAATCGGACAACGTTCCGAACCCAAAACTCTGAATCCAGTCACTGCAACCGATGCAGTCTCACGCGAGGTCATTGGCCGCCTCATGGCGGACTTGATCACCATCAATCGGGCATCGCAGCAAAGCGAGCCCGGATTGGCAAAGTCTTGGACAACATCGGCAGATGGGCGCACGTTCACTCTCAAGCTTCGCAAAGGCATCCGGTTTTCGGATGGGCATCCATTCGACGCAGACGATGTGATTTTTTCTTTTACGGTTTACCTGGATGAAGCGGTGAATTCACCACAGCACGACCTGCTGATCATTGATGGCAAGCCGCTCACCGTAACCAAGGTGGATCAGTACACCGTGCTATTTACGCTGTCTCGGCCCTATGCCGCCGCAGAAAGAATCTTTGATGGCCTGGCCATGCTGCCGAAGCACATCCTCGAAAAGCCCTATCGCGAGGGGCGGTTCGTCCAGAGTTGGTCATTAAACACCCCGCCCGCCGAAGTCGTGGGTTTAGGTCCGTTCCGGGTCAAGGAATATCTCGCCGGACAGCGAATCGTGTTAGAACGCAATCCCTATTACTGGAAAGCCGATCATGACAACCATCGCCTGCCATATCTGGACGAGTTAGTATTTCTCTTCGTCGGCAGCGAAGACGCGCAGGTAATGCGCTTTGAAGCCGGTGAAACCGATATGGTAAGCCGGTTGAGCTCAGAGAATTTTGCGTTGCTGACAAAGGAGCGCACTCGTACTGGCTCGCAACTGGTCGACCTCGGTCCCAGCCTGGAATACAACTTCCTGGTCTTCAATCTCAACGATCTTGCAACTAAAAAATTGAACATCATTTCCGGCAAACAAACCTGGTTTCGCGATCTCAAGTTTCGCCAGGCGGTATCGGCCGCGATTGACCGCGACTCGATAGTGCGCTTAGTGTACGGCGCAAGAGGCACGGCGCTTTGGGGCAATGTCGGTCCTGGCAACAAGCTTTGGGTCAACCAGGCAATCCCTCATCCGCAACGTTCATTGGACGCCTCGCGACAACTGCTAAAGTCTGCCGGATTCTCCTGGAATAACGCCAGCCAACTGCTCGATCCATCGGGCAAAGCGGTCGAGTTCTCCATCATTACCAGTTCGTCCAACACGCAACGCATGAAGATGGCGACGCTGGTGCAGGATGATCTAGCGCATTTGGGCATGCAGGTTCATGTTGTGCCTCTCGATTTTCGCGCGATGCTCGATCGCGTATTCCAGAGTTTTGCTTACGAAGCAGCCATCATGGGCCTGGGCGGCGGTGATCCTGATCCCAATCCTGAGATGAATGTATGGCTTTCGAGCGGGAGCACTCATCTGTGGCATCTCGGAGAAACGCAGCCCGCCAGCGATTGGGAGCGAGAAATTGATCAGTTGATGCAGCAGCAGATGATCACGCTGAACTACGAGAAGCGGAAGCGGCTTTATAATCGAGTTCAGCAACTCATCGCCGAAAACCTGCCCTTCGTTTTTCTTGCCACGCCGAATGTTCTGGCCGGCGCGAAGGCTCAGGTCGGCAATTTTCATCCCGCAGTGCTGGATCATTACACACTGTGGAATGCCGACCAGCTTTACCTACGCACCGAAACCAGAGGCATGGAAAGAGCCGGAATCCGGTGACGGTTGCGGCAAAAATGCAGCGCGAAAGTCGGGCCTCCTGGCCTGACGATCGCCTGGTAGCTGAATGCCTGCAGGGTGACGAGAAGGCTTGGTCAGCCCTCGTAGATAAATACAAGAATCTGATCTTTTCGATTCCCATCAAGCTGGGCCTGTACGACGATGCAGCCGACATTTTCCAGGCGGTATGCCTCGACCTGCTTACCGACCTGCCACGACTGCGCGAACCGAGTGCCTTGCCGAAATGGCTCATGCAGACTTGTTATCACAAGTGCCTTCAATGCCGGCGCAGAGCGGAAAGGCACGTAGCACTCGCTGAGGAGGATGCCGAGCTACCGCCAGTGAACGGTAGTCCGTCGGCGCTCCCTGGCGACCTGCTTGTCCAACTTGAAGAAGAACAGATGGTCCGCGACGCGATTGCACAGTTGTCTCCACGATGTGAGCGGATGATTCGTATGCTGTTTTTCGAGACTCCGCCTCGTCCCTACCAGGAGATTGCAAAGGAACTCGGCATTGCCACAGGCTCGATCGGCTTCATCCGCGGACGCTGTTTGGGAAAACTTAAACAACAGTTGGAAAACATGGGGTTCTAAGTGAGCGTGAAGGCCGTTCAGCGGACCGAATGTGACGCCATGATCGAGCGTTTGCTGGCGCTTGACGACGACGCTGGCCGCAGGGAATTAATCGCGCAGAATCCGTCGCTCGACTGGGATCAGCTTGTCTCCACGCTCACCGATCGCGTGCGGCAAGCGGTCCGTGTAAGTGCCGCCAATGCCGAGCGCCTAGCAGATCTCGCAATTGCGGTTGCGGAAACCGCAGGCAGTACGATGGCTTTAGCAAAGAGCCTGCGCGCCAAAGCCAACGCGCTCTACTCTCTGGACCAACATTCCAGCGCCATCGAAATGCACGAGCGTGCCGCGGCCCTATTTGAAGTCGCAGGCGAACAGCTCGAATTGGCGCGCAGTCTAAGCGGATCAATTCAGCCGCTGCTTCTGCTGGGGCGCTACGACCAGGCGCTGGCGGCGGGCGAACGCGCCCGGAACATCTTCGCGGATCAAGGAAATGCTTGGCGCTTAGCGCGGCTGGAAATCAACATCGGGAACATCTACCATCGCCAGGATCGGTTCACCGAAGCACTGGCGTGTTACGAACGCGCTTATCAAGAACTACTTTTGCACGATGATCCCGAAGGCCTCGCTGCGGTGCTGAGCAATCTTTCGCTTTGCTACATCAGCGTAAACGAGTTTACGAAATCACTGGAACTCCATCAACAAGCCCGCCAGCACTGCGAACAGAAAGGCATGCCGGTTCTCGTTGCTTATGCAGATTACAACATCGCGTATCTCCATTTTCTTCGCGGCGAGTATGGACGCGCGATCCAGATGCTTCGCGATGCCGCCGCCAACGCACAAAAAGCAGGCGATGCGTACCAAATGGCGCTGTGCAATCTCGATCTTGCTGAGATCTATCTCGAACTCAACCTGAGCGCAGAAGCGGCCGAACTTGCGCCTGCCGCTCACGAAGCCTTTCAGCAGCTCGGGTTTGGCTACGAAGCTGCCAAGGCGCTGGCCTTCGCCGCCATTGCCGCCAGCCAACAGGGGCAGGTTTTTGAGGGGCTGAAGCTGTTTACCAAGGCAAGAGAACAGTTTGTCGGCGACAAAAATCAGGTTTGGCCCTCGCTCATCGACTTGTATCAGGCGCTGGTGCTCTTTAATGGAGGCCGACTCTTCGAGGCGCGCCGGCTCTCGACTATGGCACGCGATTTCTTTACTGCTTCCACAATGCGCAGCAAAGCGGTTTTGGCGGAATTGCTTCTCGCGCGCATCGCGCTGCGCCTGAATGACAGCTCTACAGCACGTCAGCACTGCGATTCCGCCCTTCAGCAGTTGAAGGAATTAGAGAGGCCAGTGCTCGCCTGCCAGGCAGAGTTTCTATCGGGCAAGGTCGCACAAGCACTCGGCAACGACGATCATGCTTACGAGTCATACTGCCGTGCGCGGAGCTTGCTGGAGACGCTCCGAGGAAACCTGCGAGGCGAAGAGCTAAAGATCGCCTTCTTCCACGACAAACTTGAGGTGTATGAGAACCTCATCGACCTCTGCCTCCACCGGCCAGGCGGGTTTGAAGAAGCGTTCAGCTATATTGAGCAGGCGAAATCCCGCAGCTTGATGGATCTTCTGCTCCAGCCCGTACACGTGCCCTCAGAAGCCGATGCCGGGCAAAGTGGACTGGTGCGTTCGATTCGCGCCCTGCGCGAGGAACTGAACTGGTATTACAACCTGATTGAACGAGAGCAACTTCGCCCTGAAGAACGGTCGCCGGAGCGAATTCAAAAATTAGAGCAGCAGGCGCGGGAGCGGGAACACGATCTCATGCGCGCAGCCCAAGAGGCGACTGCGGTTGAGATGAGCGATGCAGGATTGCAGGCGCCGAGCAACATTTCGCTCGACGAGATTCGCGCCACCGTTTTTCCGACCACCGCCTTGGTGGAGTATTTCTCCGTGCAAGATCGCATCCTCGCATGCGTTCTCAGCAACAATGATTTGCAGATCTGCCCTGTAACCTTGCAATCGCGCGTGCAAAAGCTGCTGCAGTTGTTGCAATTCCAGCTCTCAAAGTTTCGGCTCGATCCACAATACGTCAGCACATTCCAAGAATCGATGCTGCAATCCACGCAGGCACACCTGAAGAATCTCTATCAGGAGCTGATTGCGCCGGTGCGTAATTTGTTCAATGCCAAGCACCTGGTTTTTGTTCCGCATGGCCTGCTTCACTACGTTCCGTTCCATGCCCTGCATGACGGCGAGTCGTATCTAGTCGATCAATTTTCTGTTTCCTACGCTCCGAGTGCGAGCATTTACGCGCTCTGCCAGCAAAAACAGGCAAACACTTGGGGAGAGTCGCTGATCCTGGGTATCCCGGATGCCCAAGCGCCCTCGATCGCTGATGAGGTGCAAGCCCTGCAATCAATTCTGCCGGACTCAAAACTCTTCATGGGCTCTGCAGCAACCGAAGAAATTCTGCGGACTCAGGGACCAGACAGCCGGATCGTCCACATCGCCACCCATGGATATTTTCGTCAGGACAACCCTATGTTTTCGTCCATCCGTCTGGGAGGATCGTATTTGAGTTTGTACGACCTGTATCACCTAAAGCTCCCGGTCGAACTGATCGTTTTGAGTGGCTGCGCAACCGGTCTGAATGTGGTAAGGCCAGGGGACGAGGTGGTCGGATTGGTTCGCGGCCTGCTCCAGGCCGGAGCGCAATCGCTCGTCCTCAGTTTGTGGGACGTTCACGACCGCAGCACCAAAGAGTTCATGATTGCCTTCTACACTCGCCTGCAGCAGGGTCTCTCGAAGCCGCTGGCCTTGCAAGGCGCGATGATCGAATTGAGGGAACGTTGCCCACATCCTTATTATTGGGCCCCTTTCACATTGATAGGAAAGGTTTAAGTCCGCCTCAATATTTTTTTCTGCCCCTATATTTTTTCTCGGGTTGCTCTCCCTTATGTATCAGATGGGCAGAAGCCTTCGTCGCTGAAAATGGCGAGCACTGGCCACCAAATCCGAACGTATGAGGTTGAAGAATGGAGCATTTCTCGGAGCAAGCCTGGGCTGATTTCGTTCGTGGAATCGGTGAGTCCGAAATGAAAGCCAATGTCAAATCGCATCTTGCGCGTGGCTGTTCGGATTGCAGAGCGGCATTCGATGTCTGGAACCGAGTGCAGGCAACTTTGGGCAATGAAAGAACCTACACGCCCCCGGACAGCGCAGTTCGAATGGTGAAACAGGAATTCGCTGCCACGCACTCGCCGGAGCAGCGTTCGTCGGTCTTAGCAAGCCTCTTATTTGACACATTCGCGCAGCCCTTGCCGGCGGGAATACGTTCCACCGTAGCGGTCGCGAGGCAACTGATATACGAGGCCGAAGGACTCACGGTAGACCTACGTCTGGATCGTCAGCCGCAGTCCAACAAGATCTGTGTGGTTGGCCAGGTGCTCGATAAGGGCATCCCGCGCGTCTCGCCCAGCGGCGCTTCCATCATGATCTGGACGGAAAAAGGACTGCCTATCGTCCAGGCCAGGGCAAACGTGTCTGGGGAGTTTCAACTCGAATTCGAGCCACAAGATGGCCTACGGCTTTCGGTTAATGTGGATGGCCGGAGAACAATTCGGATTCCATTAGCAAATTTGAAAGCTGTCAGCGCCGCTGAGTGAGATTACGTTGGGAACCGAAGCAGGTTACCAGGAAAGATTACAGGTGTAATTAGCGCGATACAGAGGAGTCACTTTAGAATCTCGGAACCACGCACATAGCAACTCCCCCACTGGAGAATTGACGATGAAGACGATGACTGACAGTGGGAGATTTAATTTCGCACGGCGAGGCGTGGCGATCTGCCTGCTGTTGTTGATTCCACTGCTTGCACAACCGGCACACGCCCAAGCTCGTCTTGTGGTACGCGACTCCTTGGGACTTTCAGGCATCAATCTGACATGTGCGCTGCTGGGTTGCAATGTCGTCCGTGGGCTGGGCGATCCACAAGGACAATTGTTTCTGGTCACCTTCCCGTCCATTCTGAATCCGGTGACGGCGCTATTGAAAATCAACCTGCAACTCGGCATTGTTGATGTCGAGATAGACCAGGTCGTTAATACTCAGGCGGCCTATGCAGGGCCGGCACCCTCGTACCTGACAGACGAGAAGCCGACCTCGTACTATGGCGAGACGGTTTGGCACGGCTATGTGGCACAGCCAGCCAACCAGGTGATACGCACCAGTTCAACCCAATCCACATTTCACGTCACCGGGTCTGGAGTAACGGTTGCGGTGATCGATACCGGCGTGGACCCCACGAATCCTGTATTGCAGAATCTGCTTGTGTCCGGGTATGACTTCACTCGAAATGTTAACGGTGGCTCGGAGAAATCGGACGTTAGCACTTCGCCGGATCTGAGCCAGGCCCAGACCGCCCAAGTCAACCAGAGAACGGTTGCGGTGCTCGATCAACGAACGGTTGCTGTGCTTGACGGATCGCAGTATTCGGCTTTTGGCCATGGAACCATGACCGCCGGCATCGTGCATTTGGTTGCGCCACAAGCGAAGATCATGCCGCTGAAGTCGTTCAACGCCAACGGGGCAGGCTACGACTCCGATATTCTACGGGCGATTTACTACGCAGTGAAGAATGGCGCAAAGGTCCTGAACATGAGCTTCGACTATCCGACCTACTCGGCGGAGCTCGCCAATGCCGTGAAATATGCGAACAGCAACGGAGTGATCTCAGTCGCATCGGCCGGAAATGACGGTCAACAAGTAGCGGTGTATCCCGGCGCGTTGCCGTCGGTGATCGACGTCGCCTCTACTTCGAACTCGGATATTCAATCGGTATTCACCAATTACGGCGCGCCGCCGGTCTGGATGGCTGCTCCCGGCGAAGGTGTAATGACGACTTATCCCTGGGGCACTTATGCCGCTGGATGGGGAACCTCGTTCAGTGCGCCCTTCGTCAGTGGAACCGCTGCCCTGATGCTGGGCACCAACGGGAACTGCACAAGTTCTAAAGTTGCCTCTGGGCTGGCACATGCCCACTCCATCTCTGATCCGCAACTGGGGTACGGTCGACTGGACACCTACCAGGCCGTGCAGTCATGCCACTGATGGCGAGTCGAGGCGCAAGCGCGACGATGACGATTGCCGGAGTTGGCGATCCACTCTCTCCACAAACCGGTCCTCTAGTGCTACGCATTAAAGAGCTGGAAGAACAGCACCTTGCATTTCGCAATTCGCTTATCTGTGCGTTTAACCAGCTACTCGATCTCAAGGACATCAGTACCGGGGTACATAGCACGCGATTGGCGGAGTGGGCGATCCGAGTCGCTCGAAAACTGAATATTCCCGAAGAACATATGTATCAGGTCGAAGTCGCGGCCCTGCTTCATGACATCGGCAAAATAGGTGTTCCGGACGCTATCCTGAAAAAGCAAGGTCCGCTCACCTCTGAAGAACGCGCTTTGATTAACCGCCATCCTGAATATAGCTGGTCCATCCTGCGCTTATTCCCTGGGCTCGAAGACGCAAGTTTGTACGTTTTACATCATCACGAGAATTTCGACGGGACTGGCTATCCTGCACGACTGAAACGGGAGGACATCCCGATCGTCTCGCGTATCGTCTCCGTTATCGACGCCTACGACGCAATGGTCTCAAACCGCTGCTACCGAAAAGGACTCCCTCACACCGAAGCGGTCCGTCGGCTTCTGGAAAGTGCAGGAACTCAGTTCGACACGGAGGTTGTACACACCTTCATCCCCATTGCGGAGCAAGAAGCTACCGAAGTATTCGCGGCAGCCGGAACCAGTACAAGCGCCGCGCTTTAGATAGAGGCGAAGCGGGTCTCGCGCTCGGTCGCTACAGGCTTTAGAGAACACCATCAGGAGCGTGTTCGCACCTGTCCGGGCTGTCGCAGGATCATGGCGTTCTCTGATAACACGCGGGTTGCTAAAAAGTCCGATTTGGCTGGCCTTTGGGAACCAGGCGGGAGGAGGAGTTATTTCAGGGCCAATACTACAAGGAGCGCCCCTAAGCGCTTTAGTACATCCGCTCCGTATCAGTCTTTGCGCTTTCAGTTGTCTGTCTGGTTCTGCATGACCTCCTTAGTCCTGTGCGGGACGTGGGAGCCCGACACCTAACGAGAGATGCAACTATCTTGCTTGGATATCTGTTCGTTGTCGTTGTTGTGAATCAACTGGGAGCTCAGCGACGACGACTGGCAGAATTGGCCGAAAGACAGCGCGACGAGCTTGCCAATGAAATTCAATTAGCTGCAGAAGTCCAGCAAAGCATCTTGCCTCGTTCGATTCCTACAGTCCCCGGGTTTGAATTCGCCGCCCGAATGTACCCAGCCAAGACAGTGTCGGGAGACTACTTGGATTCATCCAGCTTCCCGCGGGGGAGATCGCCCTGGTGATTGCTGATGTCTCCGGAAAAGGAGTCGCTGCCGCCCTGTTGATGCCTTCCATTGAGGTTGCCCTGCGCATGGACGCGCCGCGATTCCCGAGTACAAATGATCTGTTACGAGCTTTCAACAATGTCGTTTGTCAGATCACTGGCGGACACCGGTTCATTTCCATGTTCTATGGTAAGCTCTGCCCCCAATCATGCTCCTTGGAATATACAAACGCAGGCCACAATCCGCCGCTACTGATTCGCGCCGGCCTGGATCCAAGCCCCTTAGATAAAGGGGGACCCGTGCTGGGTTTGCTTCCTGATTCGGAGTACGAGAGTGCAAGGATCGACCTCCGCCAGGGAGATGTCCTCATTTTGTACACCGACGGGGCGGTCGAAGCCGAGAATCCCGCAGGAGAACAGTACTCTGCAGAACGATTGTCAAAGACTGTCAGTTTGCATTTGCACCAGAGTGCGAGCCAGCTAGTCGAGACGATTTATACGTCCGTATCCAATTTCGTGAAACAACCTCTCTAGCTGACGACCTCACGTTAGTGTTGTTGAAGAAGTTGTAGCAGCCAGCCGCAGTGGGCCATACTGTGCGGGACAAGCCGCGAGATGGCACAATTGTTCCCAACTGCATAGAGCCTTGGGGACGAGGCACCCGATCTTGTCAAGCTTTTCGAAGTAGCCAT
>Ga0209686_1000990_pt1 | contig 14246 bp, 10 predicted proteins | sample GraSoiAngelo_126_FD_185883 | JGI IMG/M metagenome (GOLD analysis project Ga0209686, IMG submission 185883) | Grasslands soil microbial communities from the Angelo Coastal Reserve, California, USA - 14_0927_09_20cm (SPAdes) (version 2) | ecosystem: Environmental > Terrestrial > Soil > Grasslands ...
TCGAACATCTCCGCCGCACGCAGCACGACATCCTCGATTTCTGCACGAATCCTGATTACGAAGAACGCGCGTGGCCGGACGACTACTGGCCGCCGTCGACTGTGCCAGGATCACAGAAGGCCTGGGACGACAGCATCCGCCAGTTCAAGAAGGATCGGCAGGCGCTGCAGAAGCTGGCGGCGGACCCGAAGATCGATCTGTTCGCCCGTATTCCTCACGGCAGCGGGCAGACCTACCTTCGCGAACTGCTGCTCGTGGCAGACCATACCGCCTATCATGTCGGCGAATTGATCGTGCTCCGCCGGCTGCTCGGCAATTGGAAATAGGGGTCGGGCAGGACCGCAGGTTGAAGCCGCGAACGGAGGACAGTCGTGACCGCGAATGATTTTCGGCAGATCGCCCTGAGTCTGCCGGACACGTCGGAGTCGGCTCACATGGATCACCCGGACTTTCGCGTCGGCGGAAAAATCTTTGCGACGCTCGGCTATCCGGATGCCGGCTGGGGGATGGTGAAGCTATTGTCGGTGGATCAGCAGCTCGTCGTGACGGCGGCGCCGGATGTGTTCGTTCCGGCCAAGGGCGCGTGGGGGCGTCTCGGCGCAACGTGCGTGCACCTGCAAAAGGCGACGAAAAGATCCGTCCGCGACGCGATGACCGCTGCGTGGCGAAACACCGCCCCGAAACGTATCGCGAACCGGGTCTGAAGACCCGGCCTGCAATCGGTGATCACCACACCCTCGTCCGCGCCCAGTCCCAGCCTTCCATTCCCTTCGCGTTGACAGCCTTCACGCGCACCTCCGTGCCGGGACCCGCGCCGTCGAGCGAGGCCGCCGGTTGCATGACGCGCAACGTGCGCAGCGACGGATTCTCGCGCGGTCCCCACGCGACGATGTAGCCGGTGATGCCGCTTTCCGGACTCGGCGTCCACGAGACGGTCGCGCTGCCCCCGTTGGCGGAGGCCTGCAATCCCGCAATGCGCGACGGGCTCGACGCCAGCAGCATCAGCGTCGCCGTCGTTGTCTTCGAGACCTCGGCAATCAGCTGGTGATTGATCCCCTCGAGCAGATCGTGCGGCTGGTGATAATGCGGGTTCCCCAGCACCGGATACGAGCCGATGCCTCCGACGATGTCGCCGTACGCTTCATAGTAGGCGGCCGCATCGGTGCTCTTGTAGTAGAGCGCGTCGTAGGTGATCAGGTTGCTGAACTCAATCGCGGCGCCGTGCTGGATGTCGCGGATGCCCGGGTTGGAGTAGCGGATCGTGTTGTCGAGGCGATGATCGTTGGCCCACCCAATCATGTCGTTGTTCAGCGCGCCGGCGATCCTCATGTTTCCTTCGACCGCGCGGCGGACGAACTCGCGGCTGCCGAGCAGGCCCGCCTCTTCGCCTGTGAACGATGCGAAGATGATCGTCGCGGGCATCGGATGGCCCGCGAGCACGCGCGCCGTTTCCAGCAACGCCGCCGTCCCCGACGTGTCGTCGTCTGCGCCCGGTCCGGCCGCGACCGAGTCGTAATGACTGCTGACGACATAAACGAGCTCGGGATTCACCGTCCCCTTGAGCGTCGCGATCACATTGGCCGTCTGCCCGCCGAGCGCGCCGCGTCCCGCGAACCACTGGTACTCCGGCTCGTAGCCGAACGACTTGTACTTGTTGAACAGGTATTCGGAGGCGAGCCTGTTGCCGGGCCGCGTGATGTGCTTCGAGTCGAAGTCGAAAAGCGATTTCTCGTACGTATAGATGCGCGACGTGGATGCTTGCGACGTCACCTGCCTGACGTCTTCCGCGATCGGCGCGAACGTCTGCCGCCCGAACTCCTTCAGCATCCGCTCCGCTTTGAGGTTTGCCGCCACGCGGTCGCGGAGGTCGGCGACCGTCACCTTCGCGGAAAGATCCATCAAATACACGCCGCGTTCCGGCGAGACGGTATCGCCGTCGCGCTCGGCGACGATCAGCACCTTGGACCCGTCGCTGCTCGGGACCCAGGCGTACTCTGGCGCAATCGTGCGCACGGTGTTGTTGTGAAAGAGCCTCGTTCGGCTGAAGCCCGGCGCGCCGCCGGACGGCTCGTATAAATACGATCGCCGATGGCGCGGCTCGCCAATCGCAGCGAGGAGCCGATCGTTCGTGAGGAACTCGGGCAGGACGTCGTGCTGGATCTCGCGCGTGACGCGCGTTTCGTGCTCGCCGCCGCGATCGACGATGAAGATCTCCCAGTCGTCCTCGCTCATCATTTGAAAGGCGACGCGCCCGCCGTCGGCGGCGATCGCCGGCGCATCGAGACGCTCGTTGCCCTTGTGCAGGATGGTGCGCGCCTCCAGGGCGTCGATAGAAGCCGCCACAAGTCGCTGCTCGCCGCCGGCATTCGCGGCGCCGGCGCGCTCAATCCAGGCGAGGTAGCGGCCATCACGTGAGAGCGCGGGCGCGATTCCGTTGACGATCGTGCTTGTTCGCGCCGCCGTCACGATGCCGAAGCTCATGGCGGCAGAGTTGAATCCGCCAGCGCCGCCACCCCCGGTCACGGTCTCCGATGGCATCCGGAATGGGCCCTGACGCGGCACCAGGAACAGCAGCGTGCGCCCGCTCGCGTCGATCTCCAAGGGCACCTTGAATCCGTCGCCCTGGGTCAGCGCTTGCGCGGGCGTGCCCGACCTGGCGGAATAGATTTCCGTCGAGGCGAGATTGTCCGCTGTGGCGCCGGCAAAGAGCACCGCGTCTTCGGCGCCGCAGGTGACAGCCGTCTTCAGCAGGTCGCCCGTGTTCATCTCCAGGTCGGCGCCGGTATCGAGATCGCGAACGATGACCTGGCCCGCCCGCGCGATCAGACGGTTCAGCGCGAGCAGCCGAGGCGTTCGCTGCGCGGTTGTCGTGGCTTCGTCAACGAGGGCTTGTGCTCTCTCGATCTCTGGAGATGAAGGTACGCGGAGATATGCGACGTGACGGCCGTCGGGACAGAAGCTCGCGTCACCGCCGGCGAGCGTTGTTCGATCGGTGGCGGGCGCGGCGGTCGCGCGGATATGGGTGATCCGCTCGCTGCCCGACCCAACGCCAGCGACGATCCCGGGACCGGTTTCGAATGAGAAGCGACGGCCGTCCGCGGAAAACGTGGGATTCGCGCCGTCCGTCGTGAGCTCCGTCGTGCGATAGAGTTCGCCGGTCTGCAGGGCGATCGTCTCGAGCGCCTGTGCGGCGTCCGGCCCGGCCAGCAGATCCTGATAGATCGTGAGGGCCGCTACGTAGTCGCCACGGTCCCACTCGAAGAACGCCCGTTCGAGCGCCGTGTCGGTGATGCGATCACGTCCCGCCGCGCCTATCCAGAACGCCGCCAGGCACGCGGCGATCGCTGTCGCTCGTCTCCGCATCAGGGGTCCTCGGCGGAGGATAGCACACGGGTTTTCCTGAACTCGGCAACCGATTGTCCAAGTTGGGCGAATGATAGGACGTGAAGCGCCCGTCTTCGGACGATCGCGCGGGAATATCCGTTGCAGCACGGCCGCGTGGTGACTCGGGGACCCATCGGAATCGCGCTAGCCTTCGCAGCCGCACTCCTTCCCGGTCCGCTGCAGGGAATTCCCGCCGGATTGAAAGCCGAAAAGGGCGCGACGAAGGAGCGGCCGATCCGCCTGCGCACGCGCACCTTCGTGCCCGCGCCAAACATCAAGCCTCGCGTCGCGCGATCGTTTCGCATGACGGTCGCGGAGGCGCGACCGCTTCATTACCTCATCCAGTTCGACGCGCCCATTACGGAAGCGACGCTGGAGGCGCTCCGAGCGGCCGGCGCGGTGCCGCTCCGCGTCGTGCCGGACAACGCGCTCGCGATCGCTGTACCCGCATCGTTCGAGGCGTCCACGATCGCCGGTGCGCGGTGGATCGGTTCATTGCTGCCGGACGACAAGATCAGCGCCGACACACGCGAGGATCTTTCGTTCGTGACGCCATCACACCCGTTCACGATCGTGGAGTTCTTTCCCGATACCTCCGCGACGGAAAGCTCGGATGCGGTGGTCGCGGCCGGAGCAGTCCCGATTGAGATTCCCGGACTGCCGGGGCACGTGCGCATCGTCCGGACCGACGCTGCCGTCATCTCGGCGCTCTCGGACAATGACAGCGTTGCGTGGATCTTTCCTGGCGGGCGCGAGATTACGAGCGGACAGCCAGTGATGCTCTGCGAGGGCCTTGTCGACCGAGCGGGGATCGTCGCGCCATTTGCGACAGAGGGTGACGGCTGGGACGGGCCGGGCCTCAACTCGACACGTCTTGGCTTTTTCTTTCAGACCGCATCGAACGATCTGCCGGCGTCCGTGCAGGCCGCCGAAATCGGGCGTGCGATGCGGGAGTGGAGCCGTTACGTCGCCGTCGACTGGACGCAATCGCCCGATCAATGGACGCCTCGTTCGGTGACGCTCCTCTGGGGTCCGACGAATCACGGCGATGGCTATCCTTTCGCGCCGAACGTGCTGGCGCACACCTTCTTTCCCGCTCCACCAGGGTGGGAGCCGCTCGCAGGAGACGTGCACTTCAATGATGAATTCACTTGGGGCGCGTCGCAGCCGGGCGCGTACGACGTCTTTTCGGTCGCGCTTCACGAGCTGGGCCACGCGCTCGGATTGAATCATTCGAGCAGCCCGGACGCGGTGATGTATCCGAGCTACCAGGGAATCGTCACGGGCCTCGGTGCCCTCGACGTCGCGACAGTGAGGACGCTTTATCGTTCGCGCAGCGCGGCGGTGTTACCGGATGGATGGCAGGCCGGCGACATCGGCGCGGTCTCGATCGAAGGATCGGTCACGACCTCCGCGGCGGCGATAGTGTTGAGCGCGAGTGGAGCAGATGTCTGGAGCACGAGCGACGCCTTCACCTTCGCATCGCATCCGCTCACGGGTGACGGCGACGTCGTGGCGCGCGTCGACTGGCTGCAGCAGGTCCACCGCTGGAGCAAGGCGGGCGTGATGGTCCGCGACAGTCGCGATCCGGCGTCGGCGCACGCGTTCATGTTCGTCTCGGGCGAAAAGGGGCTGGCGTTCCAGCGACGGCGTGTCGAGCGCGGCGTCTCGTACAGCACGGAAGCCGTCGCGGGACGCGCGCCCGCCTGGGTGCGCCTCTCGCGTCGCGGCAATCGCTTTACGGCCTACACGTCCGAAGATGGCTCGGTATGGAGTGTCATCGGCGGCGACACAATCTCGATGGGCGCCACGGTGGAAGCGGGCATTGCGTTAACCAGCCATGATGCCGGCGCCGCTGCCACCGCGCAGTTCTCCAGCATCGCAGTGACGCCACTCACTGAGTGGAGCGACGCGGAGATCGGCGCGGTGGGATTGAGCGGCTCCGCCGTCATCCGGAACGATCGTATCGACGTCATCGGCGCCGGCGCCGACATCTGGGGTTCGGCTGACGCGTTCCACTTCGCCTGGCGTCCCCTCTGGGGAGATGGCGAGATCGTGGCGCGCCTGACGCGCCTCGATAGGACGCAGGCGTGGACCAAGGCGGGCGTAATGATCCGCGCCTCGCGTGACGCCGGCGCGCCGCATGCGTTCATGCTCGTATCGGCAGGCAAGGGCTACGCCTTCCAGCGGCGTTCGACAGCGGATTCAGGGAGCGTGCACACTCCGGGCGGCAACGGTGCCGCGCCCGCGTGGGTACGGCTGGTGCGCAAGGGCGATATGTTCTCGGCCTACGTGTCGAGTGACGGCATGACGTGGCGTCTCGTCGGAGTCGAACGAATCAAGATGGGAACCGGCGTGATGGCAGGCTTGGCGGTCTCGAGCCATCTCGCGACTGCCAGATCCAAAGCAGTATTCGAACGGGTGCGGGCGACTTCGTCCTGACGCTTCGTCGCAGCAACATCAGAAGATCAGAAGCGGCACTTCTGACCTTCTGATCTCCTGTGGACTTACTTCGCCTGCGCGATCAGCTGACGCAGCTGCTCGAGATGCATCCTGATCTGATCGGTCTGCGCCTTATCCAGCTTGCCGTCCTTCGACTTGCTCAGAATGTCCTGAATCGCGTCGAGGTGCTTGTCGGCGTCTGAATGGCCCTCGCGCTCCGCCGCGGGCTTGGCCGATGCCTTCGACTGGTCGTCGGTTGGTGACGGTGCCGCCGTGCCTGACGTTCCGGCTGCGCCTGCAACACCCGACGTGCCGGACGTGCCCGTCGGCATCGGTGCGCTCCTCGGCTCGGGCGCTGCGGTCGTCGGCGCCGCGCCGGCCGGTGACGGGCTGGTTGCCGATGTGCCCGCCGGGTTCGACGGGTTCGCGGTTGATGAAGGATTTGCTGCGGGCGCCATCGCGCCCGTGCTCGCCGACGGGCTCGCGCCAGCCGCGGGGCTCGTGCCGCCAGCTGCCTGTTCGAACTCCTTCAGGTGTGTACGGAAATCCTGCAACTTCGCCTTGATCGCCGGATCGACCTGCGTCGCAGGCCCCGTCGCGCCGGTGGACCCCGTTGTGCCAGCCGTCGCAGGCGGCGCGGCGGCCGTTCCGGTCATCCCCGTCGCCCTGGAGCTTGCTGAATCCGGTCCGAGCAGCGCATCGAGATTCGCCGACACCTTTGCGTATGCCGCCTTCCAATCCGATTGCGTCGTGATCAGCTCGTTGAAATTCGAGATCAGCTGCGAGACCTGCGTGCGAGCCTCTCCCTGCAGCTTCGCCGCTTCGGGAAGCGATGTCAGCTGCGCGAGCGAGTCACGCGCTTCGCTGAGATGCTGCTTTGCAGCCTGCGCGTCCACCTGACCCTGCTGGGCGGATGGCGAGGCGGCGGACGGCTGCGAAGGGCTCGACTGCGGAGCGGCAGAAGGCGACTGCGCAGAGGCCGATGGGTTCGTCGCGCTCGACGGATATGACGGGTTCGCAGCCGCGCCGGCTGCCGATGGATCCGTGACGGTCGGCGTGGGGTTCGCAGCTGCCGAGGTCGGCGTCGACTGCTGTGACGCCGATGGGTTCGCACCCATCGTGTCAGGCGATGCCGTGCTGCCGGCCGCCGACGCCTGGTCCGACCTGGACCCGCTCATCGAGCTCGCGAGCTCGGTGATGTGGCGCCGCACGTCCATCAGCTTCTGCTTCGCAGTGTCGTCCGTGCTCGCAGCCGTCAGCTCCGACACGAGCTTGTCGATCGCGGCGGCTTCCGTGCCCCAGTTCGCGGCGCCGCCCTTCGCGTTCGCGCCGCTCTTCGCGTACCCGCCGCTCTTCGAACTTTGCGTACCCGACGTTGCGGCTTGATCGCCCTTGGCGACGAGGCGATCGAGGTTGTTCAGATGCGTGCGCAGCTCTCCGAGCTTCGCGCGCGAGGCCGCCGGCACCGATGTCGGCGGAACGCTGGCGAGTGCCTGCTTCGCTTCACGAACGTGATCAGCGGCGCTCGTCGCGCTGGCGGATGTCTGGCCCTGAGTAGAGGTTGGCGAGGGGGTGGTCTGCGCGGGTGACGTCTGTGACGGCGGCGTCTGCGGCGTAGTCGCCTGGGCGAAACCGGCCGCGGGCAGGCCGATCAGGGCGGCTGCTGCGATCGCCGTCGTCCAACGTGCAGTGGAACGCTTCATCAGTGGTGCCTCCTGAGCATTTCGTGTAGTTCTCATTCAGGAGCAAATCGAGCAAGCGAGGTGCCACGGCGAACTGGGCTGGAAAATACTGAGGTTTTGCGCTCGAGGTCCGCGAGGGAGTGGAATTTGTTACGCAGTTCGCACCGTGGAGCTGTAGTTACGCTCGTGAAAGACGGTTGACGGTTAGCGGTTGACCGTTGAGGGTTGACGGTTGGGCGGATGACCGTCCTCGGTGCTACTACTCCATCAGCACTTCGATATCGGACGCGCGGGGCCGCCATCCTTGCGCTCGCAGTTGCGCCTGCTCGCGTAAGTACCCATCGATCAGTTCGGTCGGTGAGTTGAACCGCTGCGTGCGGGGCGGCGCATCGCCGGTCGCGACTTCGAACTCGTACGCGGGACTGGCGTCTCCGGCGCGGCGGATCTCGCAGATCACCAAGTCCCTGTTGCGCTCGAGGAACCAGATCATGGCGGTATACTCCGACAGTCAGCAATAGGGCGGCCACCAGAAATAGTCTTGAACATAAGGAATTATGCTGTGCGGCCGTGTGCGCCGTGTGCGGGTGTGCAGGGCGCGCACGCGGAAAATGACGCAGGGCTCATTGGCGCAGCGCGGCTCAGGCCGGCTGCCCTAAGCCCGCTTGAGACCTGAGCCGCCTGAGCCTTGAGTTCCAGGCCAAAACCTATCCGGGGATCAAATAGAACGCGGCCGCCAGAATGAGGTACACGCCCAGGAGCTGCAATCCCTCGAGCCAGTTGCTTTCGCCGTCGATCGAACAGAGCGCCACAGTGCCGACGGACAAGCCAATCGCGGCGATCTCGAACGCGTTGAAGACGAGCGACATCGGCGGGCCGAACAACGGGGAAATAATCACGAGCAGCGGCGCGACCATCAGCGCGATCTGCGCGCTGCTGCCCACGGAGATCTCGAGCGCGAGCGTCATCTCGTCATTTGCCGCGGCGGACACGGCGCTGTAGTGTTCGGCGGCGTTCCCGACGAGCGCGACGACGATTACGCCAGCGAAGAGTTCGGTCATGCCGAACCAGCGCAGAGCAGGCTCGAGCGCGCCGACGAGGATCTCCGCCTCGATCACCGTCAGGGCCGTCGCGAGAGCGAGCAGCGTGGTGGCGGCCGCACGTGTCATCGTTGCCGAGGAGTGGCCGGCCGTCCGCCGCAGCGGATCGCGCTGCGTCTTGAAGGAGAAAATCAGTCCGGCGCCGTACACCGCGAGCAGGACCAGCGCGGTCCAGAAGCTCAGACGATCGATGACGTCCGGGTGCGCCTTGAGCGATCCGAACGCGAATAGATCGACCACCGCGGGCATCACCAACGCGACAACGGCGAGCACGAGCATAATCGACGCGCTCGTTGCCGCCATTCGATTGAATTTCTGACTGCCGTGTTTGAGGCCTCCCGCCAAGCACGCCAGTCCGAAGACGAGCAGCAAGTTGCCCAGGATGCTGCCCGTGATTGACGCTTTCACGACTTCGATGTGATGCGCGCGGAGCGCCGCGATGGCGATAATCAGTTCGGCCGCGTTGCCGAACGTCGCGTTGAGGAATCCGCCAAGCGTGGGACCCGATCGGCACGCAAGTTCCTCGGTTGCGTGGCCAATGAGGCCCGCTGCGGGAATCAGCGAGATGCTGGCGAACAGAAACACCCATAACGGGCGGTCCATCGAGTCTGCAACCCAGCTCAGCGGAGCGGCGACGAGCAGCACGTTCAACCAGCTGGACGTAAGCGCCCGGCCCAATTGCGAAACGAGACGCACGCCTCGCATTATCGATTACATTCTGTATGTGGCCGACGCCAGCCAGGCGCTGATGCGAAGGCTGCAACCACGACCTGTTTCTCGCGCGTCAGAATGAAGTAGATGACATGGCTGAAGAAACGCTGTCGGAGGAACACGCCCGGCTGCTTCGAGAGACGGAGGCGCTTCGACGGGATCACACGGCGCTCGAGGGTGACCGTTCGGATATGACCGGCCATCGCGAGCACCGTATACGTCTTCAGAAACAGATCGACGCGCTGCACAACCACATCGATCGCATCAAACGCGAAGCGCCGGACTCCTCCTCCAGACCTAAGTAGGGATCGACAGCCTTCGCTGCCGATGACAGCGCGGAGCGTTCGGGGTCTTGGGCGGCCTGGCCCGCGCAGCGACCCTTCGAGAGCCTCAGGGTCGCCCTGAGCAAAGTCGAAGGGCGAGCGTGGGGAACGTGAGAGGGCCCCCACGCGAGCGGAGTGAAAGCGCCTGCGGCCGCAAGGGCCAGCCGGAGGGGAGCCGCAACGGGACCTCGCGCGCGCAGCGTTCGGGGGCTTGAGCGGCCTGGCCCGCGCAGCGAGCGTGGGAACGTGAGAGGGGCCCCACGCGAGCGGAGTGAAAGCGCCTGCGGCCGCAAGGGCCAGCCGGAGGGGAGCCGCAACGGGACCTCGCGCGCGCAGCGTTCGGGGGCTTGAGCGGCCTGGCCCGCGCAGCGAGCGTGGGGAACGTGAGAGGGGCCCCACGCGAGCGGAGTGAAATATGGTGCCGGAGGTGGGAATCGAACCCACACGGGCGGTAAAGCCCACCGGATTTTGAGTCCGGCGCGTCTGCCAGTTTCACCACTCCGGCGCAGGAGGCGCTCTCAGATTATCGCAGACTCAGAACGGTCGCATCACTGTCAGGGCGTCGCCGCCCCGCGTCGTGGCACGCGACTGAACGTGAGGGCGACACCGCCGCGAACCGGTACGGGCAGGAACGCATAGTTCTCGCGGCCGTGGCGGCCGACGACCGTCCACCCTGTCGCGATGCCGAGCGCTGATCCGAACACGACGTCGCTCAGGAAGTGACGGTTGTCCGTGATCCGCGAGAGCGCGACGTAGGAGGCGCCGACCACCGTCGGCCACGCCCCGCGATAGCCGAGATGCCGTTCGAGGATCGACGCGGTTGCGAACGCCGTTGCCGCGTGTCCCGACGGAAACGCGCAGCACTCGCCCGTCGGCCGATCGCGGCGCACGACGTACTTGAGTCCCTGCGTGAACGCTTGCGAGAGAATGATGCCGCGCACCATATCGAACCCGAGGTGCGACAGCCTGTTCGTCCTCGGCGCATCCTTGGCGGCGGGCGCGGCGTAGCGCCCGATCACATATAAGCCCACAGCCACGCCTGTCTCGACGTACGCCGACCCGAGATACTTACCAAGCTTGAAGAAGTTGTCGGCGGCTTTCGAACCGGGCGCGTGGTCCTGGACGTAATCATCCGCAGGATGCACGAGCGCGGCGGCCGCGGCGCCCACGCCAAGAATCACCCACGTCGACTTGCGCCGTGGAAACGCGGTGAAATCGGATGCCGTCTCGCGAATCAGCGCGACGAACCCGGTGTGCTCCGGCTTCGGATGCGGTTCGGCCTGAGCGGCCGCCGCGTCGAAGAGCGTCGCGCGCGCGGGTGCTGCATAGGGAAAGAGGAGTGGCGGCGGCGGAAACAGATCGCGAAAGAGATGCTGTTGCGCGTCCGCATTCTGGTCGGCGACCGCGGGCCGCGCGGAAAGGCCGACCGACGCAAGCATCGCACAGAAAATGACGGCTCGAGAGGTGGCACGCATCTTCCGAGCATACTGCACGCGCTTTACATTTGGTAGATTGGGGGCTTGTTCGTCGCGCTCCGCCACCGCAACTTCCGCCTCCTCTGGTTCGGCCTCCTCGTCTCCTTTTCCGGCAGCCTGATGCAATCGGCGGCGATCCTCTGGCACGTCTCGCTGCTGGTACCCGACGATCGCCGCGCGCTGGCGCTTGGCATGGTTGGACTCGTCAGGGTGCTGCCCATCGTGTTGTTCTCGCTGCTCAGCGGCGTCGCGGCCGACGTATTCGATCGACGGCGCGTCATGCTCGTGACGCAAATAGCGATGGCGGTGCTCGCCGCCGCTCTCGCGCTGCTCACGTGGCATGGGCTCGCCGCGGTCTGGCCGGTGTACGCGATCTCCGCTGCGAGCGCCGCCGCGGGGGCATTCGATCTGCCTGCGCGCCAGGCGCTCGTGCCCAATCTGGTCCCGCGCGAACACCTCGCGAACGCGCTCAGCCTCAACACGATCATGTTCCAGGTTGCCGCCGTCACCGGTCCTGCGCTCGGCGGCATCGTCATCGGCCAATGGGGGATCGCCTGGGCGTACGGCTTGAACGCGATTTCGTTTCTGGTCGTCATCGCGGCGATCGTGATGATGCGCGACATTCGCCCGGCCCGAAGCCGGAAGCCTGACGCCGAAGCGCGCGCGCAGTTCACCGTGCACGCGGCGCTCGAGGGACTGCGTTTCGTGTTCCGGTCGCCGCTGATTCGATCGACGATGCTGCTGGATTTTTTCGCGACCTTTTTTTCGTCGGCGACCGCGCTGCTGCCGATCTATGCGCAGGACATTCTCAACGTCGGCGCGAACGGCTATGGTTGGCTGTACGCCGCGCCCGCCGCCGGCGCCATGGTGACGAGTGCGATCATGGTCCGTGCCGTGGATGCGATCGAGCGGCGCGGCGCGGTATTAGCCGCGTCCGTCGTGGGCTACGGCGCCGCCACGGTGGCCTTCGGCGTCTCGCGGGAGTTCTGGCTCTCGTTCGCCTGTCTCGCGGCCACGGGCGCGACCGACACCGTCAGCACCGTCCTTCGCAACCTGGTGCGTCAGCTCGAGACGCCCGATCGGCTGCGCGGCCGCATGACGGGCGTGAACATGATCTTCTTCATGGGAGGCCCGCAGCTCGGCGAGCTCGAGGCGGGCCTCGTCGCGAACTGGCGCGGGCCGGTGGTTTCCGTCGTCTCGGGCGGCCTCGGCTGTCTCGCTGCCACGGCGTGGATCGTGGGTACCACACCCGTGCTCCGCTCCTATCGAAGCGTTGGCCACACGGCGATGGTGCCGGAAGACAATCGCCCTGCTGCACACGCCGGCCAGCCGGAATAGTGCGAGCACGTCGTAGACGGACAACGAGTCGGCATGATGGCGCGGACCTTCCGGATCGTGAGATAACGGAGGAACACACGAAGGAAACGGACTCCAAAAACGAAGCAACGAAGCGAACGGAGAAAAACGAAGAAGGATCCCGCGCCGAGGCGCCGAGGCGCGGCGCACGACATGTCATTTCTCAGCCTCGGCGATTCTACATGACATGTATTTCCTTCGTTCGTCTTCGTTTCCTTCGTTGCTTCGTTTTCAGGAATCCGTTACCTCCGGTCTACCTCCGTTACCTCCCGGACGGCAGCAGATCGCTGTTCCATACGGTGTACTCGTACCTCCAGGTGCCACCCACACTGCGGAGCACGAACAGATACTTTCCGCGGTCCCGATCGCGTGGTGCGACACCAGTCGTCGGCTTGTACTCGATCTCATACGAACCCGCCTGGTACGCGATGGGTCCGTGGCCGACCGCTTCGGAGACATCGAGCCGGAGATTCGTGGCACCCGACTGGTTGAGCAACTCGTCGTAGAAATTTTTTATCGCGTCGCGGCCGCGCAGCACCGGACGATTCGGCGGCATGAACGTGGCGTTCTCGGCGTACATGTCCATGATCTGAGGAATCTGTTTTGTGTTGAAGGCCGTGACGAACGCCTCGCTTTTCTGACGGATCGTGCCCGCATCACTGGTCGTGAATTCGTCCTGTTTCGGGCCGCCGCATGCCGACGCGATGAGCGCGAGGGCGGAAACGATGTACGCGGCTGACTTTGTCTTCATGATGCCTCCGGGCTTCTCGTGATTCAAAATCATAGCAGCGGTAGCTTATAATTCCCGCGCGTGGGAACCCTCAAGATCCTCGTCATCTACGATCGCTGGGAAGAGCCGGAGAATGAGGGCGCGCCGGCGGACAAGGCGCCGCTGACGCGCACGCTCGACAAGAAAGAAGTCGAGGAGGAAGTCGCCGAAGCGCTCGGCAAGCTCGGTCACCAGGCCACGCTGCACTGCCTCGATGGATCGACGAAGAGCCTCCACGCGCTCGCGCGGTCGGAACCGGATCTGGTCTTCAACCTGGCCGAGTCGTTTGGCGGCAACGATACCGCCGACTACTGCATCGCGGCCTACATGGAGCTGACGGGGAAGCGCTTCACCGGGTCCGGCTCCCGCGGCTTGCTGTACGGACAGGACAAGGCGAACGCGAAAAAAATCCTGGAGTTCCACGGCATCCACACGCCGGTGTTCGCGCGATCGTACCGCGGCCGCCTCGATTTTTCGCACGACCTCGAGTTTCCCGTCATTGTGAAGCCGGCGCGCGAAGACGGATCGATCGGAATCGAGTTCAACGCCGTCGTCAACTCGATCCGCGAACTGATGGAGCGCATCGACTGGCTGCACGCGAACTTCGACTCGCCGGTGCTCATCGAAGAGTACGTCGAAGGGCGAGAAATGTACGTCGGCGTCATCGGCAACGACAATCCCACCGCGCTTCCGGTCGTCGAGCTGGATCTCTCGAAACTGCCGGAGGGCACACCGCGCATCGCGGGCGCGGAAGTGAAGTGGGGCCGCGGCACGCGCGCGTACCGCGACACGAAGTCCGCCGTCGTTGAGGATCTGTCCGAGGACACCGCGGCGATCCTGCAGCAGACTGCGGTGGCGGTCTTTCAGGCGCTCGAACTGCGCGACTACGCGCGCATCGACATGCGCCTGCGGCCGGACGGCCGCGTCGCTGTCATCGAGGCGAATCCGAACCCATGGCTCGCGTCGAAAGCGGAGTTTGCGATGGCGGCGCGCAAGGCCGGGCGCAA
>Ga0209686_1000991_pt1 | contig 14239 bp, 6 predicted proteins | sample GraSoiAngelo_126_FD_185883 | JGI IMG/M metagenome (GOLD analysis project Ga0209686, IMG submission 185883) | Grasslands soil microbial communities from the Angelo Coastal Reserve, California, USA - 14_0927_09_20cm (SPAdes) (version 2) | ecosystem: Environmental > Terrestrial > Soil > Grasslands ...
GACTGCTCTTCAGGACCTCCGCTTTTCGCTCCGCACTCTTCGCAAGTCTCCTGGCTTCTCTTTCGTCGCAATCCTGGTCATGGCACTCGGCATTGGAGCCACGACGGCGCTTTTCACCGTGGTGCGCTCGGTTTTGCTCAAGCCGTTGCCGTTTAAGGACCCTGAGCGACTTATTCGGTTGTATGAATACAGCGCTGATGACAAGTTTGCCTACAACGTGGTGTCCGGCGGGGGTTTTGCCGAGTGGCGGAAGGAGAGTCACAGCTTTTCGGATCTGGCGATCCTTGGTGAGGCGCAGTACGGCCTATCCGGAGTCGCCGGTCAGCTTCCCGAAAGGGTGATGGCTTCCAACTGTTCTTGGAATCTATTTCCCATGCTTGGTGTAGAACCCGCACTGGGGCGAGGTTTCGCCTCCGCAGATGATCAACCCTCGGCAAGTGCCACGGTCATCCTCAGCTGGGGACTGTGGAAGAGACGCTTCGGCGGAGATCCCGCAATCCTGAATCAGACCATTCATCTTGACGCCAAGCCTTACACGGTCATCGGCGTGATGCCGTCTTGGTTTGCCTATCCAGAACAGAGTGTGCAACTGTGGACGCCGACATACCATGAAGAGTCGCCTGAACTCATGCAGGCAATAGACGATCACGAATTCTCGGTCGTCGGGCGCCTCAAACCTCGTGTAACTGAGGCTCAGGCGAGGACGGAGCTTTCGGTCATTATGCGCCGGCTGCATGATCAGCATCTCGACATTCCCTTTGTAAGCAAAGCCGCAAACAGCCGGCCGCTCCTCGAGGCCATGGTCGGAGATGCCAGGACGGCCTTATACGTTTTGCTAGCTGCTACCTTTTGCGTGCTTTTGATCGCCTGTTCGAATGTCGCCAGTCTGCTCGTCGCGCGCGGCGCGACCCGCCGACGGGAACTGGCGATCCGCACGGCGCTCGGTGGCAGTCGTCGGCGCCTGCTTCGGGAGCACCTCACGGAGATCTTCGTCCTGTCGCTGGTGGGCGGCGCTGCCGGTTTGCTCATTGCCTATGGCGTGATCCAGTGGTTCGTCACCACCCGCCAGGATATGAGCCGCGTCGAAGCCATCCGCATAGACGGAGTCGCCGCGGCTTTTGGGGCGGGGATGATTCTCTTCTGTACGTTTTTTGCGGGCGCGACATCTTCGTTCTCCATCAAGAGCCATCAGATTCTTTCATCCCTCCAGGAATCCTCGCGCACGCACAGCCCGGGGCAATCCCCGGTCCGGTTGCGCAAAGCGCTGCTGTCGCTCGAAGTGGGGCTTACGGTGCTTTTGCTGATCAGTTCCGGTTTATTGCTGAAAAGCTACGAACAGCTGCGCGCGACCCATCTCGGGTGCATTACAGAAAACGTGCTGACGATGCATGTCGATCTTCCCGATGCCAAGTACAGCCAGCCCACCCAGCGCCTAGCTTTTTTTGAAACTCTGCTCGATCGCCTTCGCACTCTGCCCGGTATTCGAGCCGCGGGAATTGCGACTTCGGTTCCCGGGGAAGGCTACGGGGGAGACAACGGCTTCACCATTGCCGAGCACCCTCCTCTTCCCTTGGATAAGACTCCCTACGCCATCCACCGCTGGGCGGATCCCGGATACTTCGCCGCCCTCGGCATCCCCTTCCTGCGCGGGCAGATATTTGATAAAAACCAACGCCTGGAAAAAGCAAGCGAAGTTATCATCAGCGAATCCTTTGCGCGACAGTATTTCGGTGCGGAAGAGCCTCTCGGAAAACACCTGCTTACCCTTGGGCGGAAGCCTCAGAAGATTGTCGGTGTGGTAGGCGATACGCGCCATCGGGTCTGGGAACGTCCCCAGCCCATTATGTATTTCCCGCTCTATTCTGGCATCCGGGAGCGGACGACCCTCGCCATCCGCTCAACCAGCGACGTGACCTCTTTCGCATTGCCAGTCCAACGCATCGTCGAACAGCTTGATCCCGAGCTGCCCGTCTCGGATGTGCTTACCATGGGTCAGGTCATTGGACAGTCCACCTTGGATGCCAATTTCGAGGCTACGCTCCTTCTCGCCTTCGCCGGGTTATCGCTGCTGCTGGCTTCCGTCGGCCTGTTCGGCGTCCTCTCCTACATCGTTGCTCAGCGAACTCCGGAAATCGGAATCCGTCTGGCGCTTGGCGCGCAGCGAGGCGCACTGCTGCGGCTCACCTTGCTAGACGGTCTGAAGCCTGCGGGTGTCGGATTAGCCCTGGGACTAGCGGGAGCGGCGGCGGCAACAAGAATGATCAGCAGCTTGCTTTATGGCGTCGCGCCTCTGGATGCCACCGTTTTTGTCGCCGTAACGACCCTTCTACTGGCCGTGGCGGGGATCGCGTGTCTGCTGCCTGCCTGGCGCGCGTCGCGCGTCGACCCGGTCATCGCATTGCGCTACGAATAGCTCTAGGTGTTCTTAAGGCCCGCGGAACGGGCTAATCGGTAGAGGCCAGCCTCGTCTAACTCTCCTGTGGCATCCCCACATAAACTGTGTTACCTTGCTGTGGCCATAACACAGGAGGGTGCATGTCCGAATCCAAGCTCGATCTGCTGCAGGGAACTTTGGACCTGATGGTCCTGCAAACCCTTGCCGCCATGGGGCGACTCCACGGCTACGGTATCGCGCGCCGTATTGAGCAGGTCAGCGGCGACGCGGTGCTGCTGAATCAAGGCACCATTTATGCCTCTCTCGTGAGGTTGCAGCAGCGCGGATGGATTTCCGCCGAGTGGGGCACTTCCACCAACAATCGCAAGGCCAAGTTTTATTCCATCACGAAGCGAGGCCGCAAGCAGCTCTCCGAAGACGCCGCCTACTGGCAACGGCTCTCCGAGGTTATGGGCCGCGTGCTGGCTCTGCCGGAGGGGAGCGACAACAAATGATCGACGAGGTTCGTCAAGGGTTCCATCGCCTGCGCTCTTTGTTCCGCCGCGCCCGGCAAGATCGTGAACTCGACGCGGAAATGTCCGCTCATCTGGAACTCGCTATCGAAGAGAATCTTGAGCGCGGTCTTTCTCCCGCGGAGGCTCGCCGCCAAGCCCTCGTGCGTTTCGGGGGACCGCAGCAAGTCAAAGAAAGCCACCGCGAAGCGCGCGGACTCCCGCTCCTTGAAACCCTGCTTCAAGATTTTCGCTTCGCCTTGCGGATGCTGCGCCGCAGTCCCGGCTTTGCCCTTGTGGCGATTTTTTGCCTGACTTTGGGTATCGGCGCCAACGCCGCCGTTTTCAGTTGGATGGAGGGACTTCTGTTCCGCCCCTACCCGGCGGTTGCGCACCAAGAGAGGTTGCTGGCTCTGACGGGAACGGCTCAGGCTGACCGTACCGCGCTTTCCTGGCCCGATTTCCTCGATCTGCAAAGGAACTGCAAACTGTTTGACGCGTTCTTTGTAAGCAAGATTATGGGCACCACGCTCAGCATTGGCGACCGGGCCCAGGTCGCCACGGGAAGTATCGTCTCATCGAATTATTTCCCGGCGCTGGGGGTTCATCCGATTCTCGGGCGCGCGTTTGAGCCCAATGAGGATGTGGGCCGCGGCGCCCATCCTGTGACGGTCATTAGTTACCAGCTATGGAAGGAGCGCTTCGCAGGCGACCCGCAAATCATCGGCAAGACGCAGCGCATGAACGGCGTGCTTCACACCATTATTGGCGTGGCTCCCGAAGGCTTTTACGGAACATTTGTCGGCTGGGCCATGAAGTTTTGGGTGCCGGCCTCCATGGAAGACACCTTCGAGGCCGGCGGTTACAAGCTCGAAGATCGCGGTGAGCGTTGGATCGAGGCTTACGGCCGCCTGAAACCCGGCGTCAGCCTCGAGCAAGCGCAGCAGGAAGTTTCTGCGGTGGCGAAGCGCTTGGAAACGGATTATCCGGCAACCAACCGCGGTCACGGCGTCAAGCTCTGGCCCTTGTGGCAAACACCATTCAATAACGCGGGAACCCTGCTCCCCACGCTCGGAATCATGCTCGTCGTCGTCGTGTTTGTACTTTTGATTGCCTGCGCCAATGTCGGCAACCTCCTGCTCGTCCGGTCTTTCGCGCGAAGACACGAAATCACCGTCCGCGTCGCGGTGGGCGCCGGGCGGAAACGCCTGCTGCAGCAACTTTTCATAGAAGGTCTGGTCCTTTCCGCTCTGGCCGCAACCGGCGGACTCCTCATCGCGCACTGGTCGAGTCACTTGCTTGTGTTGCTCTTGCCGGTGCGAAACGGAAATGCCATGCACCTGCCCGGCGAAATGGACTGGCGGGTGATGGCTCTTAGCGCTGCTGTCTGCCTTGTCTCGACGCTGCTGTTCGCTCTTCTTCCGGCGATGCAAACCAGCAAAGTCGATCTGGCTGCCACTTTGCGGTCGGAAATGGCCGGCGTGGTCCACGGCCGCAGCAAATCTTGGGTTCGTTCCGGCTTGGTGGTGGTTCAAGTATCCCTGTGTTTCATTCTGCTTGTAGGAGCAGGCCTGCTGCTGCAAAGCCTCGAGAGAATCCGATCGGACAGCCCAGGATTCTCGACCCAAGGCACCTTGGTGACCGCGGTGAATTTGTCCGCGTCCGGATACGAGGTACAGCGCGCGAAGAGTTTTCAAGACGAACTCATCGACCGCGTCGAAAGACTTCCCGGCGTGGAGTCCGCTGCCTTGGCGCGTCTTACGCCGCTCGGCTACGGCTCTTTTTCTTCGGCTCCGATCGTGGTCGATGGATATCAACCTCCGCCCGATGAGCGCCCGTCGCTGGACTACAACCAGGTTGGCCCCGGCTACTTTGCCACCATGGGAATCCCACTCGGGTCAGGCCGCGAATTCACTCGCGCCGATAACGAAACCGCCGCCCCCGTCGCCATCGTCAACGAAACCATGGCCGCGCGCTACTGGCCCGACAAGAATCCCATCGGTGAGCGCCTTCAAGTCAAAGACAAATGGTTGCGGATCGTTGGCGTCGCAAAAACCTCGAAATATTACAGCATGCGTGAAATGCCTAAGCCATTTTTCTACGTTCCTTTGCGTCAAAATTTCTCCGTAGGCGCAGCCTTGAATATCCGGACCAAGCTGCGACCTCAGATCATGGCCGGCGCGCTCTCGCGTGAACTGAAAGCGATGGACGCGAACCTGGCCCTTTATGAAGTGATTTCGCTTCAAGAGCAGCTGGATCGTTCCACATCCGCGCAGAAAGTTGCCGTTACTTTGACCGGCGTCTTGGCCGGTTTGGCCTTGGTGCTCGCGGCCATCGGACTCTATGGCGTGATGTCCTACACCGTCTCGCAAAGCACGCGGGAACTCGGACTGCGCATGGCCCTCGGTGCGCGGACGCCGGAGCTATTCCGGCTGGTGATTTCCCGGGGCCTCGCTCTGACCGCGGGCGGAATCCTTCTGGGGGCGGCGGGAGCGCTTGGGTTGACGCGCCTGCTCGGATATCTGCTTTACAAAGTGAGTCCGCGAGACCCGCTGGCCTTCGGTTCCGCATTCCTGACCTTGATGGTCGTCTCCATGATCGCCTGCTTCTTGCCGGCTTGGCGCGCCACGCGCGTCGACCCGATTGTGGCTTTGCGTTACGAGTAACTCATGGCTCTCGGAGAGCCACAACGAAGGATGAAAATGGACCCAGGCACCTATGCTTTGTTTTCAACGTGATAGGCAGCTATTTTCATAGGAGTGACCATGGAGGCGGCTAGCATCATGGCTTCAGAGACGGAAGGGAGCATTGCCAGATGACAGATCACATGTGGGAATTGCTCCACCGCCTCCGCTCCTTCTTCCGCCGCGAGGAACTCGACCGCGACTTCGATGCCGAAATGGCCAGCCACCTCGAACTCGCCACCGCCGAGAATCTCGAGCGCGGCCTCGGTCCGGCGGAAGCCCGCCGCCAGGCATTTCTCCGGTTCGGCGGCTCACAACAAGCAAGGGAAGAGCACCGCGAAGCTCGCAGCCTCCCTTTCCTCGAAACGTTGCTTCAAGACATCCGCCATTCGCTTCGCATGCTTGGCAAGTCTCCCGGCTTCACCGCGATCGTGGTTCTCACTCTCGCGCTCGGCATCGGCGCCAATACGGCGATCTTCAGCATGGCGAATGCCCTGCTGCTGCACCCCTACCGCTACCACAATCTGGAATCCCTCGCCCTCCTCTGGGAAAGCCGCGGCATCGACGAGGGGCCCGACGCTCGGTCCATTTCCCCCGGCGACCTGGCGGACCTTCGCGCCATTTCAATCTTTCTTCCGAAGGCCGCGTGGACGTGGCGCCCGGTTGCCGCGTGTCAGCAAACTTTTTCTCCCTCCTTGGCGTTGGCCCGGCCGAGGGCCGCCTGTTCTCCGTGAATGAAGAACAGCCTGGCTCCGATCAGTCAGTCATCTTAAGTCACGGCTTCTGGCAATCCAGACTCGCCAGTGACCTGCACGCCGTCGGCAAAACCATCCGCCTAAATGGACGAAATTACACCGTCGCGGGAATCATGCCTCCGGACTTTGCCTATCCTGTACCCATGGAATTGTGGGTGCCCTTGGCGCTTACGCCAGCGGAGAAGTCCGATCGCTCCCAACTATCTTTTGCGGCGATCGGACGGCTAAAGCCTGGCGTCACGGTCGCGCAAACAGCCGCTGCGCTTAACAATCTCTCACGCAGGCTTTCGGAACTCTATCTTTACACTCTGCCGCTGTTCGCGTTGCTGCAGGCGGCCGCCGTGTTTGTGCTCCTTCTGGCCTGCGCCAACCTCGCAAATCTCCTCTTTGCGCGGATGATTGCGCGCCAGAGGGAACTTGCCGTGCGCTCGGCGCTGGGTGCAAACCGCACCAGGCTGGGCCGCCTGCTGCTCTCCGAGCTGTCGCTGCTCGCCCTTCTCGGCGGAGTCGTTGCAATTACCGCATCGTTTTCGAGTGTGCGCGTGCTTCGCAACAGCATTTCGCCGGATTGGACCAAGTGGGTTCCCGGCTGGGATGGCATTCGTGTCGATTCCGCGGTTCTCTTTTTCACGATTCTTCTCTCTTTGTTCCTCGGACTTGTCTTTGGCCTTTTGACCGCGCTTCACTTGCGGCACATCAGTCTGAATACCGTGCTCAAAGAAACCGGACGCGGCTCTGCCAGTCCCGCGCGAGCTCGCCTGCGCAACGGACTCGTCTCCGCTCAAGTGGCGTTCGCTCTGATTCTTCTCGTGTGCGCAAGTTTGACCATGCAAGGATTCAACCGTCTGGCCAACGCCTATCAAGGGTTTCAGCCTGACCAAGTCTTGAAATTCGAAGTCGCCCTACCAGAAACCGCCTATCCCGACAGTGTAAAACGCGCGAACTTTTTCGAGGCCGCCCTCGGCGGCGTCGCTTCCCTTCCCGGAGTTTCTGGCACGGCCCTAACCTCGAATCTTCCCGCTAGCAACGTGGACAACGAAAAGACCTTGTTTACGATCGAGGGCCGCCCGGCTCTTCAACCGAGCGAAGCGCCTGCGGCAGATTTGCAAACCATTAGCCGGGACTATTTCTCCGTTCTCAAGATTCCTTTGATGGCCGGCCGATTCTTCACCGAGGCCGACACCGCCACCGCCGCGCGTGTCGCCATCGTCAGCCGCACGATGGCGAGCCGTTTCTGGCCCGGCAGTGATCCGGTGGGCCAAAGATTGAAGCTCGGCGCGGCAGACTCTACCGAGCCTTGGCTGAGGGTCGTCGGAGTTGTCGGAGACGCACGGCAAAATTGGTGGAACCCCGCAACTTTTCCTGTCGTCTATCGGCCCTATCTTCAGTCGTCACGGAGCTCGTTTCGTTTTGTCCTGCGAGTCGCCTCAAATCCGGCAGGCTACGCTTCCGCGGCACGCGCAGCGATTGCCCAAGTCGATCCGGAAATTCCAGTAACCGAGCTGAAAACCCTTGAGACGGAAGTGCAAGACTCCATTGCCATCGTGCACATCATGGGAATCTTGATGGCGGTCTTCGGGATCGTAGCCCTGTTGCTTTCCTCCCTCGGCGTTTATGGAATTCTGTCCGAAAACGTCGCCGAGCGAACCCACGAATTCGGCATCCGTTTCGCCCTTGGCGCGAACCCACGCGATGTGCTCCGGCTTGTTTTGCGCCACGCCTTTCTTGTTTCTGGCGTTGGCCTGGCGATTGGGCTGCCGATTTCCTTCGCGGTCAGCCGGGCGATCGCCGCATTTGTTTTTGGAATCGTTTCGGTGAGCTTACCGGTTTTGCTTTCGCTCGCAGGACTGCTCGTACTCGTTGCGTTTATCGCGGCTTATTTTCCCGCGCGCCGCGCGCTGCGCGTGGATCCCATGGTCGCTCTTCGTTATGAGTGAGGGTGCTGGTAAGCGCGAAAGGAGGTCCTGAAGCATGACCAATTGGCTTCATCAATCTTTCCACCGCATGCGCTCTTTGTTCCGCCGCGCGCAGCTCGATCGCGACCTCGACGAGGAAATGTCCGCTCATCTCGAGCTCGCCGTCGAGGAAAATCTCGAGCGCGGCCTCTCTCCCGCCGAAGCTCGCCGCCAGGCTCTCGTTCGCTTCGGCGGCCCCCAGCAAGCCAAAGAACAGCATCGCGAAGCCCGTAGCCTGCCGCTTCTCGAAACTTTGCTCCAAGACCTGCGCTTCGCCTTTCGCATGTTGCGCAAATCTCCCGGCTTTACCGCCATCGCCGTTCTCACCCTCGCACTCGGCATCGGCGCCTCAACGTCCATCTTTTCGGTAGTGGACGCTGTGCTCCTACGTCCTCTGCCCTATCCACGTCCCGAGCAAATCGTCCGCATCTGGGAACAAACTCCGAGCGGTCACCAAAGCAATCTCGCCGGCCCGAACTTCGAAGACTTCCGTGCGCAAAACAACACGTTTGCGAGTCTCGCGGAGTACACCTATGGTCTATCGTCCATTGCCGGCGGCAGTGAGCCTGCGCGTGTCAACGTCTCCGCAGTCTCCCGCGACTTCTTTAAGTCTCTCGGCGTCGAGCCTTTTCTCGGCCGCACCTTTGTTGCAGAGGAGCAGCGCGAGCACGGAGCGCCGGCCGTCATCGTCAGCTACGGTTATTGGCAGCGCTATCTTGCGAGCGCCACGGACCTCGCCCAATTTCATTTGGCGATGGACGGAGGAGTCTATTCCGTTGTCGGAGTGATGCCCGCAGGCTTTGATTTTCCGCCCGGCGCCGCTGCCTGGATTGCGAGCGAGCTTTTTGGGGAAGAAACTAGCCGCACCGCGCATAATTTTCGCGGCATCGGGCGCATTCGGGATGGAATTACCATTGCCCAGGCGCGCGCGGACCTGAGCACTATCGCTCACCGCATCAAGGATCAGTACGGAAAAGAGGTTGATCTTGCTGGCGCTGCCGTGGTGCCTCTTGCCGACGCCATGGTTGGAGATGTTCGCACGGCTCTCCTGAATCTCTCGGGAGCCGTCAGCCTCTTGCTTTTCGTTGCCTGCGCCAATGTGGCCGGACTGCTGTTGGCACGCACGTCCGCCCGCCAGAAAGAATTGGCCGTGCGCGCGGCGCTGGGAGCGGGCCGCGCCCGGCTGATTCAACAGTTCCTTGCAGAATCGTTCGCGCTTTCCTTCGCTGGTGGTGTACTGGGCATTTTGCTTGCGATTTGGGCGGTCCGCATACTCCCCGCGATTTTTCCCGCAAGCCTGCCGCGGCAACAGGGCATCTCTGTCAACGCATCCGTCCTTCTGTTCGCTTTGGCTGCCGTCGTGGCTGTCGCCGTTTTGCTTGGGCTCTTTGCTGCCTGGCGCTCCGCCTCAGGAGACCTCCAAGAAGGGTTAAGCGCCAGCTCTCGCAGTTACAGTGGGTCGGGCGCAAGCTACCGCCTGCGCAGCTTTTTGGTGGTTGGCGAAATTGCAACCACTCTTGTGATTCTGGTCGGCGCGGGCCTTCTCGGCCGCAGCTTTCTGCGGCTCATTTCCACGAGTCCGGGCTTTCGCCAGGAAAACCTGATCACCATGGAGTTCTCGCCGCCGGTTCCGCAGGATTTTTCCATGGCTTCGTCAGCCATCGCGCGGCAAATCCACCTGATGGACGACATCGTAGCTCGCCTTAGCGCGATCCCAGGCGCGGAGGCAGTAGGTCTGGCCGGCGCCGTTCCCGTCGCGCAGGGCGACAATCTTCCTGAAGGCAATTTTCTGATACTCAATGGCCGGAGGCAGCCGTTGAATTTCGAGGCGTGGGACCGCATGGCTCAAAATCCTTCGCATGTCGGGCACGCGCTGTATTGCGTCGCAAGCGAAGGCTATTTCCGCACCGTGGGCATTCCGCTGATCCGCGGACGGATATTCAATGCGCGGGACGACTTCGCTTCCCCGAATGTTGCCCTCATCAGCCAATCCTTGGCTCGGGAGCGCTGGTCGAATGAGGATCCCATCGGTCAAATCATAAATTTCGGCAACATGGACGGCAGTTTGAAGTCATCCACAATTATTGGCATCGTTGGCGATGTTCGCGCGCAAGGCTTGGACCGCGCGCCGAGTCCCATCATTTATGTCGACTACCGCCAGCGTGGAATGAACGCCAATTCCTCCCCCACCATCCTTATGCGTAGCGCCGCACGGCCCGCTGGGATTGTATCTGCTGCGCGCGCCATCCTTCACGATCTCGCTCCCGATGCCCCGGTCAAGTTCTCCACGTTCGCGCAGGAAATGGGTGGCTGGCTCGCAGACCGGCGCTTCCTGCTTCTTCTTGTCGCGCTGTTCGCTGTCGCCGCCCTGGTCCTTGCTGCAGTCGGCATCTATGGAGTTGTGGCTTTCTCGGTAACGCGGCGTACCCAGGAAATCGGCATTCGCATGTCCTTGGGCGCCCAGCGGGGCAACATTTTGCGTTTGGTGGTGGGCGAAGGCGCTCGCATGGCGGTTTTCGGCGTGGTCCTCGGCATTGCCGCATCGTTCCTGATTACGCGCCTGATGTCGAGCCTTCTATTCGGCATTAGCGCTACTGACCCCTTGACCTTCGCCGGCGTCGCCGCACTGCTCTCTGCCGTCGCGCTGCTCGCCTCGTACATTCCCGCGCGCCGCGCTATGCGCGTCGATCCCATGGTCGCCCTGCGCTACGAGTAACTCATGGCTCTCGGAGAGCCACAACGAAGGATGAAAATGGACCCAGGCACCTATGCTTTGTTTTCAACGCGATAGGCAGCTATTTTCATAGGAGTAAGCACCGTTTATACAAACCACAACCTTGCCGGTCATAAAGTCCTTCATTGCGCCTCTTGCGCGACCGCTCTCCTGTAGCCCTTCAGCAAGAGACGCGCCTCTCCACAGCACCTCCCTGTTGATCGTCAACAGGAGTTCGTGGTATTCCTGGTGACCATTCTTCCTGTTGATCGTCTAAAGGAGCGGATATGCCCCCGAAATCGGAGGTTTTGCAAGGCACCTTGGACCTGCTGGTCCTCAAAACTCTCGACACCCTGGGCCCGATGCACGGTTTCGGCATCGCCCAGCGTATTCAGCAGGTCTCTCAGGACGTGCTCCGCCTGAACCAGGGCACTCTTTATCCCGCCCTGCTGCGCCTGGAGCAGCGCGGCTGGATCTCCTCCAGGTGGGGCGTCTCCGAAAACAATCGCAACGCCAAGTTCTACTCACTCACGCGAAGGGGTCGCAGGCAGCTTCGGGACGAAGCCGAAGGTTGGAATCAAATGGCCGCAGTAATCAATCGTGTGCTCAAGGCAACTTCATGATCGAGTCCATTCTAGCCTTGGCAGCCCGCCTCCTCTCGCTGTTTCGCCGCCGCGGCCTCGACCGCGACCTCGATGCCGAACTGCGTTCGCACCTTGACATGGCCGTCGAACACCATCTCGCTCAAGGCATGAACAGCGAGCAAGCACGCCGCCAGGCGCTGCTCGACTTCGGCGGTGTCGAGCAAGCCAGGCAAATCTATCGCGAACGCCGTGGTCTGCCCTTCTTTGACACCCTGTTCCAGGACCTGCGCTTCGCCTTTCGCATGCTGCGAAAATCTCCCGGCTTCACCGCTGCCGCCGTTCTCACTCTGGCCCTCGGCATCGGCGCCAACACCGCCATCTTCAGCGCCATCAATGCCGTGCTCCTGCGTCCTCTGCCGTTTGCGAATGCCAATCGGCTAGTGTTTGTCTGGGCCACGGACAGGCAGCGCGGTGTGAACGAGGACGTCAGTTCCTATCCGAACTTCGAGGACTGGAAAGCCCAAAGCAACACTCTCGAGGCCTTGGCCGCATTCACCACGCGCAGCGCGACGCTTTCGATCGGCGAACAGGCGGAACTAGTTCCTGCCGTTCAATGCACCCCCGGAATTTTCGAACTGTTTGGCGTGTTGCCTCAGCTTGGCCGGACTTTCCGCCAGGAGGAGAGTAAACCCGGCTTGTCTCATGTGCTCATTCTCAGTGATGCGTTCTGGAAGGAGCGCTTCGCCGGACGCCCCGACGTGATTGGGCGAACGCTCCGCGTCAATGAGGACCCTTACACCGTCGTCGGGGTCATGCCCCCCGGTTTTCGTATCAGTCGAGAAAGGCCGGAGCAGGTTTACGCCCCGCTTGTCCGCGATCCGAATCGGGGACACGGTTTTCTCATGGTGCTGGGCAGATTGCGCAAAGGCGTATCCATCAAGCAGGCGCAAACAGAAATGAGCGCCATCGCGGGCCGGCTTGAGGGTGCCTATCCGAGCCAGAACCGCGGCGTCGGCGTGAACATTGTTCCGCTGGTAGACGCAATGGCCGGCGACGTAAAGACAGGCATGCTGATTTTTCTTGGTGTCGTCAGCCTGGTGTTGCTGATCGCTTGCACCAATGTAACCAACCTGATGCTCGCTCGCGGCGCCTCGCGGATGAAGGAAATCGCGGTACGCGCAGCTCTCGGAGCGGAACGGTGGAGAATCCTGCGGCAGCTGCTAACGGAAAGCACCGTTCTTGCCCTGGCAGGTGGAGCGGCAGGGTTGCTGATTTCCTACTGGATGTCGCGCGCGCTTGTGGCGTCGCTAAAGCAATTCAACGTGCCGCGGCTTGCCGATACCCATACCGATACCTGGGTGCTGCTCTTCACGCTCGCGATCTCCCTGTTCACGGGAATCTTTTTCGGTGCTGTCTTTGCCTTTTCCGCCGGCTCCCCAAAGCTGCGCGAGGCATTGCACCAGTCCAGCCGTCAGGCCACCGAAGGGGCTCGCGGCAGTCGCTTGCGCAGCGCGCTCGTCGTGGCTGAAACGGCGATGGCTCTTGTTCTCCTCGCCTCGGCAGGTGTTTTGCTGAAGAGCGTGCTCGTGATGCGCAGCACCGCTCCCGGTTTTCAGACGAAAAACCGCTTGACCGTTGAATTCTGGCTGCCTCCCAAAAAGTTCCCCAACGACTCACGCCGCATTCAATTCTTCAAAAGCGCACTCGCGCGCGCAGAAACCGTGGACGGCGTTCACTCGGCCGCCTTGGTGGCTGACCTTCCTCTCGGAGGCGGCTTTGATTCGCTCTCCTTCCATATTGTAGGCAAGCCGGATCCGGCCCCGGGAAAGCCTTTCCAGTCTCTTTTCAATGTAGCGAGCCCCGGATACTTTGCGACAATGGGAATCCCTCTTCGCGCGGGGCACGAATTCAGTGACCGTGATTCGACTGACACAACACAAGTAATTGTCATCAATGAGGCTGCTGCGCGGCGCTTCTGGCCCGACGAAATCCCTCTCGGAAAGCAGATTCGCCTGGACACGAACTTGCTCACCGTGGTCGGCGTCGTGGGCGATACGCGCCAACTCGGTCTTGGAACTGCGCCTCGGCCGGAGATCTTTCTCAATTACATGCAGTCCAGCCCGGATTGGTCGTGGCTGGTGATGGTCGCAAGAACCGAGGGAGATTCCACGCCGGTCTCGGCGGCACTCAAAAGCGCCGCGCAACAGGTTGACCCCGATGTGCCCGTCACCAGGATCCTTCCCATGGACGATGTCCTGGCTCTCTCCTTGGCTCAGCCGGAGCTATGGACCGGGTTGCTCGCGGTGTTTGCAATCCTCGCAGTGGTCCTCGCCGCCGTCGGGTTGTATGGCGTGGTGTCTCATCTCGTCGCGCAACGTACCCACGAGATGGGTATTCGCATGGCGCTGGGGGCCAACCGAGGTGATGTCTTTTCGCTGGTGGTGAAGCAAGGCTTGCGACTGACCTTTGTCGGAACTCTCATCGGGATTCCATGCGCCCTAGGTGCCGCCCAGTTGCTGGTCCATTTAGTGCCCAGCGTTCGCCCCGGCGATCCTTCGACGCTCACGGCCGTCTCTACCCTGCTGCTAAGCATCGCGTTCGCGGCAAGCTATATTCCGGCACGCCGCGCCACGCGGGTTGATCCTATTGTCGCTCTTCGTTA
>Ga0209686_1001009_pt1 | contig 14127 bp, 12 predicted proteins | sample GraSoiAngelo_126_FD_185883 | JGI IMG/M metagenome (GOLD analysis project Ga0209686, IMG submission 185883) | Grasslands soil microbial communities from the Angelo Coastal Reserve, California, USA - 14_0927_09_20cm (SPAdes) (version 2) | ecosystem: Environmental > Terrestrial > Soil > Grasslands ...
AGCACCGTGGTGGGGAACAACCAGCTCACCGGCCACGCCAACATCCTGTACTCTAAGTGCGCTGTTATCAAAGCTTTAGACCAGACTGGGGTGGTGGCGTTGATGCGGTCGCGGGGGTGGGTGCAGCTCTACTAAACCGGCCTAACTCTAGGCCAGTAAAGTACTTGTTGTGCAGGCCTCAAGTAGGTTCGAGGCTTGACAGGATAAGGGGCGGGGCTTACTGTAGTTTGCCCTCGCCCCATCTTGTTCCTTAACCCCTAGGCTCTATGGCTCTATTTGGGTTCCTGGGTGGCAAAAAAACCTCCGTCGGCCTGGATATCGGCTCCGGCATCATCAAGCTGGTGGTCATCGACCACTCGGGCAGCGAGCCGGAGCTGGCGAAGGTAGCCACCACCGAAGTAGCGGCCGACGCCATCGTCGAGGGCGAGGTCATGGACCCCGGTATCGTCGCCGAGGCGATCCGGGGGCTGTTTTCCGCCGCCGGCGTGAAGCAGAGATCGGTCGTCACGGCCGTCGGGGGGCGGGACGTCATCGTCAAGAAGATCCAGATGGATCGGATGAAAGAGGCGGACGCCCGGGAGGTGATCCGCTGGGAGGCCGAGCAGCACGTGCCGTTCGACATGGCCAACGTGGAGCTCGACTTCCAGATCCTGGACCCCGACGCCGAAGGGCTGCAGATGAACGTGCTGCTCGTCGCGGCCAAGCGGGAGCTGGTGGAGGGCCGGGTGGGGCTCCTGAACGAGGCCGGGCTCGAGCCCGGGATCATCGATGTCGACGCCTTCGCGATCCACAACGCCTTCGAGCTGAACCACCCCGATGCGATGCAGGGCGTGGCGGGCCTCGTGAACATCGGTCACGAGGTGACGAACGTGAACATCCTCGAGGACGGCGTACCGGTGCTGACGCGCGACCTCTCGGTGGGTACGCGCCGCTTCCGCGAGGACCTGCAACGGGAAAAGGGGCTCTCGGCGGAAGACGCCGAGCGGGTGATTCAGGGCCTGACGCATAGCGCCGACCTGGCGCCGTACGTGGAGGCGCGGGGCGAGGAGATCGCGGTCGGGGTGGAGCGGGCCGCCGCGTTTCTCGCGACCGCCTCCCGCTCGGCGGGAGGCCTGGGCCGGGTGTACACGATCGGCGGCGGGGCGCGGATCCCCGGGCTGAACGAAGCGCTCGGCAGCCGGCTCAAGGTGCCGGTCGAGGTGGCGAGCCCGGTGCAGCGGCTCAAGGTGCGTGATGCGGTGTTCGAGTCGGTGTCCGTGGACGAAGTCGCCCCTCTGCTGATGCTGTCGGTCGGGCTGGCGCTGAGGCGCGCCGCATGATCGAAATAAATCTTCTCCCAGGGAAGAAGAAGCGGGCGGCACCGGGGGGCGGGTTCAAGCTCGCCCTTCCCGATTTCCGTGGCCTCATCGCCACGATCAAGAACCCGTGGCTGATCGCGGCGAGCGCGACGTCGGCCGTGGTGATCGTGGGCGTGGTGCTGCTGTTCTTCACGCAGACGGCCCGGCTGCGCGTGGCCGAGGCGCGGCTCGATGGCGTGCGGACCGAGAAGCGGCGCTTCGACGCCGTGATCGCCCAGAAGCGCCAGTCGGAGAAGATCCGGGACTCGCTGGTCGCGGAGATCAACGTCATCCGCGGCATCGACGCCGACCGCTATATCTGGCCGCACATCCTCGACCAGGTCACCAAGGCGCTCCCCCCCTACACGTGGCTCGACGGCATCTCGGCCCAGGGGGTGGGGGTCGGGGGGCAGCCGGCTCAGGCGAATCTCCCTCCCGGCACTGCGGACACGACCGGCGCGCCCACCGTGCGTGTGTGGATCACCGGGAGGACGGTCGACATTCAGGCGTACACGACGTTTCTGCGGCAGCTCGCCGCTTCGCCCTGGCTCACCGACGTGTCTCCCGCCACATCGTCGACGGTGATCGACCAGGATCGGCCGGTGACGGCGTTCAACGTGTCGCTGCGCTACAAGGTCGCGGACTCGGTGTACATCCGGACCGTCCCCCTCACCCAGTCGGTGAGGTAAGCCTGTGGCCCTCCTCCCCCAGGACCGGCAGAGCCAGTACATGCTCCTGATCACGCTGGTGATGCTGATCGTGGGCTACGTGTTCTGGACCTACTGGGAGCAGCCGACCGCCGCGCAGATCGCGACCGCGAACGCCGAAATCGATAGCCTACAGGTGATCATCGACAAGGCGAAGCAGGACCTGGCGAGCGGCACGGTCGAAGATCTGCGCCGCAAAGTCGAGCAATACCAGGCGCTGCTCGGCGTGATGCGCCGCCTCGTGCCCGAGAAGAACGAGGTGCCGGCGCTGATCGACGACATCTCCACCAAGTCGAAGGTGCGCGGCGTGACGATCGGCCGGTTCGAGCCACTCGCGGTCGACGCGACGGCGCCGTTCGATACCTACCGCTACCGCCTGGAGATCCTGGGCCATTACGACCAGCTCGGCGAGTTCCTGTCGGACATCGCCAGCCTGCCGCGCATTGTCGTGCCGCAGGACGTGATCCTCCATCCGGCGCAGCAGCAGGCGCAGAAGGTGCTCAACGACACGCTGGGGGCGCTGCTCGAGGCCCAGTTCGTCATCCGCACGTTCGTCAAGTCCGCAGCCCCGCCGCCCGCGCCCAAGAAGGGCGCGCCCGCGAAGCCCGTCGCCCGGGCCGGCGATGAGCGTTAGGCTCGCGCTCGTCCTCGCAGCGCTGTGCGCGGCGGCGCCGCTCGCCGCCCAGGCGAAGCCGCAGCCGCGGGCCAAATCCGCTGGCGCCGCCAGGGACACGACGGCCCGGACCGACAGCGCAGGCGGGACCACCCTGGTACGCGAGGTCTACTCCTATGAGGGCGGGGGCCGCGATCCCTTCGTGTCGCTCCTCAGGTCGGGTGACATCCGACCGCTCCTCTCCGACTTGAGGCTGGTCGGCATCTACTACGACTCGCGGTACCCGGCGCGCAGCGTCGCCGTGCTCCGCGACGTCACGAACGCCAAGATCTACCGGGTCAAGCCGGCGTCGATTCTCGGGCGGCTCAAGGTCACGACGATCCGCCCGCGGGAAATCGTGTTTACGGTGCAGGAGTTCGGGTTCGAGCGGCAGGAAACGCTGTCGCTCGCCAAGCAGGAGGTATCACCATGAAGCCCATCGCAGCCCTCGCCGCGTGGCTGGTCGTGGCGGCGGCGCCCCCGATCAGGGGAGCGCCGGGTCGGGACGGCGAAGTCAAGGCCGTCAGCGTGCTCCCCGCCCCCGGCCGCGTGGAGGTCGTGATCGATCTCCGGGGCGCGGTCGAAGTTCAGGACTTCACGCTCGCGAGCCCCGCCCGGCTGGTGCTCGATCTGCAGGGGGCGCGGCTCGTCGCGCCCGCTGCGCTGTACGACGGGCAGAACCGCGGCGGCATCAAGAACGTGCGCTACGCCCAGTTCCGGCCGGGCGTGGTCCGCGTGGTGATCGACCTCGACGTGCTGAAGGACTACCAGATCGAGCGCCGCGACGGCCAGGTGCGCGTCAAGATCGGCACCGACCGCACAGCGTTCGGCGCGTGGTCGAGCCTCATGGTCGCGACGTTGCCACCGCCGCCGCCTCCGGCGCCCGCGCCGGTCGCCGCGACCGCACCGCTGCCGAGCCGCGGCGGCCAGGCCGCGCGCGTCGCCCCGCCCAGCGCCAGCGAGAATCCGGTGTCGATCGACGCGTACCTCGCGGCGCACGCCTCGGAAGCCGCGCAATCGCAGGCGCCGCGCATCACCGTGACGTGGGACCGGGCCGACATCCAGGAGGTGGTCGCCGGCTTCGCGGCATTCAGCGGGCGGACCATCGTGGTGAACAAAGGCATTGCGGGCCAGCTCTCGGCCGAGATCAAGAACCAGCCGTGGGACCTCGCGTTCAACGCCGTGCTCGAGTCCCAGGGGCTCGCCGTCAACACCTTGGAGGGCGGAATCTTCCAGGTGATCGACAAGAAGGATTTGGCGAGGGCCGATTCGACGGTGCCCGTGGAAACACGACTCGTGCGCGTGAACTACGCTCGGGCCTCGTCGCTGGTGCCCGCGATACAGTCCATCGTCTCCAAGCGCGGGGCCGTGGTGGCGGATTCGTCGACGAACGGGCTCGTCATTACCGAGATCCAGAGCCGCATCCGGCTGGTGGAGGATTTCGTGAAGGGGCTCGACATCCGCACGCCGCAGGTGTCGATCCAGGCGAAGATCATCTTCATCGATCGCACCGACGTCGAGGAGCTGGGGGTGAAGTACGACCTCGGCTCGACCACGCAGTTCTTCAACAGGCTCATCCAACGGCCCGATCCCCGGACCGCGAAGCCGGTCGACACCAACCTGGACGGCGTGCCCGACGCGCTCGTGCCACAGTCCAATTTCACTCCCGATCAGGTCATCGTGGACCTGGGCGGCAACTCGTTGTCGGCGCTGGGGAACGCCAGTCAGGAGGTCGCCAACCCGGCGCTCAACCTCATCTTCTCGACCGCGATCGGGAACTTTGACCTGACCACGTTCCTGCAAGCGCTGCAGCGCGTCGAGCTGGCGGACCTCCAGGCCGAGCCAACGATCACCACGCTGGACAACCGGCCCGCCGAGATCCTGGTGGGCGACCGGGTGCCGATCCGCATCATCGACGTCGGCACGGGGACGGTCGCCAACCAGCCGCCACGCGCCACGGTGCGGTTCGAGCAGACCGGCATCAACCTGAAGGTCACGCCGCACGTGACGGCCAACCGCCAGGTACTCATGGAGGTGCACGCCGAGAACTCCGCCGTGAAGCCGTCGTCGGTGGACATCGGCTTCACGTTCCAGACGCAGCAGGCGGACAACCAGATCCTGGTCAACGACGGGGAGACAGCGGTGATCGGCGGCCTGACTGTGACGTCCGTCAATGTCGTGAAGACGGGAATACCGTTTCTTGTAGACCTGCCGATCATCGGCAAGCTGTTCGGATTCAGCTCGCAGACGGAGACGCGGCGCGACCTGTTGATTCTGGTCACGCCGCACATCATCGACGACCTGGTGGCGCCCAACACCGGGAAGTAAACCGGGAGCCTGATATGCGGCAGGGACGCGGGAGAGGTCTGCTGTGGGGGGTGTGCGCCCTGCTGGGCACCCTCGGGGCGTGCGAGACGTCGCGCAACCCGGGGGGCGTGCAGCGCGACCTCATATCGCCGACCATCCAGTTGGCCGGCGCCGACACGCAGGACATCAAGAACGGGCTCAACTTCAGCGTCACCGCCACCGACAACCTCGGGCTCAAGGACATCCAGCTCACCTACAGCGGCGGCTATATCAATCAGACCGACTCGGTATTCACGAGCACGGTCACGAGCATCACGCTCCAGGAGAAGATCAACCCCGGCTCGGGGGCGGGCGGCCGCATCCGCATCATCGGCCGCGCGACCGACGGCGCGGGGAATTTCTCGGTGGACACGCTGTTCATCTTCCTGCAGAACATCGACGCCCTGCGGGTCTACCTGCTGCAGCCGACGCCGGGCGCAGTCGGGTCGCCGGGGAAGTACATCCCCATCCACGTGGCCGGGGCGCAAAAGGCCGGCGTCAAGCGGATCGGCTGGTCCGTCGGCGGAGCCGCCGGCCAGACGACGCAGACCGGCGACTCGCTGGTGAGCGGTTCGCCGCCGTTCCCTGATACGCTCGACTTCGTCGACTCGGTGCTGGTGAGCCCCGCGGCCACGGGTGGGTTCTTCACGGTCGTCGGGTTCGCGGTCGATTCGGGGAACCGGGTGGGGCAGACCTCCCCGATCACCGTGACCCTGCAAACGGTGCAGAACGACCAGACGCCGCCCCAGATCGAGCAGACTGTCCTGTTCCGCGCGGAGGCGAACGACACCATCACGGTCCACGCGACCGACCCCAGCGGCATCACCGACATCGGCTTCCGTGTCTACGATCTGGCGGGGACACTGATGCGCCAGGCTTCGGTCGTGCTCAGCGGCACCTCGACCGACGCCGTCAAGCGGTTCGCGCTCGGACTCACCACGCTGACGCCGATCCCGCAGCAGGTCGTGATCCAGGCGTTCGCCTGCGACGGGGCAACCGCTCACAACTGCGGCGTCGCCGGGCAGACCTTCACGGTGCCGAGTCCCACCGGCCCGTCGCGCGCGGACACCATCACGATCGTGGCGGGCACGACGGTCGCGCTGCCGTTCGGCGGCAAGATCGTGGACGCGATTTACAACGCCAACCGGCGCGAGTTGTACCTCACGAACCCGACCCTGGGGCGCGTGGAGATCTTCCAGGCGGCGAACTCGACGTTCGTGGCGGCGGGCATCCCGACTGCGGGGGCCCAGCCGTGGGGCGTCGCACTGTGGCCGCGCGATACGCTGGGCGCGTACGGGGACACGATCGTCGTCGCCAACTCGGGCGGCACCCAGCTGGCGATCATCGACGTGTCGCCCGGTGCGCGGGTGCTGCGCTGGCGCCAGGACCTGCCGGACTATCTGATCCAGACGTACAAGGTCCAGTGCGCCCCGGGCTGCAAGACGATCATCACCGAGTACAACATCTCCGACCGGCCGCAGTACGTGGCCACCGTGTGCCGCCCCGCGGGGGGCACGCTGTGCGCGCAGGACTCGATCTACGCGATCTATTCGACCACGCCCGAGCCCTCGAACCCGGCGCCATTCACGGGGCGCGCCACGCTGCGGATGGAGAAGCTGATCAACCCGGGGAACCCGCCCAACCCGGCGGTGCTGTTCGGGCACCTCTTCTGGGAGATCGCCGGTTCAGCGCCGAGCTCGACGTCCGACACGTTGCGGGTGGTCGAGCGGCGTGGCCGGCCCTACAACACACTGAAGGTGACCCTGACCGCCTGCGCCGGCGTGAACGTCGAGCTGCAGTCGTTCGCGCTCGGGGAACTTCACGCATGGCTTCATGGGCGAGGGTGGCCAGGTAGCCGCCAAGTTCGCGCGCGTGATGTCCTATACGACCAAGGCTCGGCTGCAGACGGGCTTCAGCCTGGCCTGCACTACCGGAGGCACCATCCGGGACTCCGGCCTGGTGGACGTGGACTTCGGCATGTCCCCGGCCGTCGAGGTGCTCGACTTCATCAGTAACACCGCGACCAGGGTCAAGGCGATCGCCACGAACTTCAACGGCGCCACCAACGCGGCGCGCGCCGACTCGGTCTACTATCTGGACGAGGGGCTGCGCCTCAAGGGCACCTCGCCCGATACGGGATTCGCGACGGGCATGGACATGAACTACAACCACACCTTCGCCCCCTCGGGATCGTGCCCCCCGACCAGCCCGGTGTGCGGCGGCTCGGGCAGCCCGAACGACCGGGTGATCTTCGTGGCGCGGTCCGACGCGAACATCGACGTGTTCGACACGTTCCACGCCATCCAGATCGGCACGATCTCGACCCGCGACCCGATCATCGGGCCGCTGCGCGTGGCCAAGGACGCGTCCGGCAACCAGCTGCTGTTCGGCATCACCAGCCGTGGCGTGGTGATGGTGAGCCTGCCCGCGTTCACGAATCCGCTGCCGGCGCCGCCGCGGCGGTGATTCCTGCGCGGTCAGGAACGAGACACCGTGAGCCCGACCTGGAGTCGGGCTCGCGTGTTATTATGGGAGGTTGGAGGGCACGGTGACATTTCGGTTCACGACGGCAGGGGAATCGCACGGCCGCGGGCTGGTGGGGATCCTCGAGGGGATGCCCGCCGGCTTGCCGGTGTCCGCCGAGCGCGTGAACGCCGAGCTGAAGCGGCGCATGGGCGGGTACGGCCGCGGCGCCCGCATGAAGATCGAATCGGACCAGATCGAATGGCTCGCCGGCGTGCGCGCGGGAGAGACGCTCGGCTCACCGATCGCCATGCTGGTGTGGAACCGCGACTGGGAGCACTGGCAGGACGTGATGGCGCCTGAAGCGGACGTCGCCGACCGGGGCGCCGAGCGGCGGCGCCAGGTCACCCGCCCCCGGCCGGGCCACGCCGATCTCGCCGGCAGCCTCAAGTACGACCGTCAGGACGCCCGCGACATCCTGGAGCGGGCGAGCGCGCGGGAGACGGTGGCGCGGGTCGCCTGCGGCGCCGTCTGCAAGCTGCTGCTAGAGCAGTTCGGGATCGAAATCGGGAGCCACGTCGCCGAATTGGGAGGGGTCGCCGCCAAGTACCTCTCCCCGCTCCCTTCTCCCTTGAACGAGGCCGCTGACGCGAGCCCGGTGCGCTGTCTCGACCCCGACGCCGAGCGGGAGATGATCGCGCGGATCGACGCCGCCAAAGCGGCGGGCGACACGCTGGGCGGTGTGGTGGAGGTGGTCGCGCTGGGCGCGCCCGTCGGCCTGGGCTCGCACGTGTCGTGGGACCGGAAGCTCGACGGGCGGCTGGCGCAGGCCCTAATGTCGATCCCCGCCGTGAAGGGGGTCGAGCTGGGGCTGGGCTTCGAGGCGGCGCGCCGCAAGGGCTCGGAGGTGCACGACGAGATTCTTCCCGGGCTGGCGCGCGCCACCAACCGGGCGGGGGGTACGGAGGGCGGCATGACGACCGGCGAGCCGCTGGTGCTGCGCGTGGCGATGAAGCCGATCTCGACGCTGATGTCGCCGCTCAAGACGGTGGATCTGAAGACCGGGGCGCCGGCCCAGGCGCAGTCCGAGCGCTCGGATGTCACCGCGGTGCCGGCGATGGGGGTCATCGCCGAGGCGATGGTCGCGCTCGTGCTGGCGCAGGCGCTGCTCGAGAAGTTTGGGGGCGATGCGCTGAGCGAGGTGAAGCGAAACGTCGCGGGGTATATGGCCCAGGTGCGCGCCCGCACCCCCAAAGGGGCGGCATCGTGAAGAAGCACATCGTGCTGGTGGGCCTGGCGGGATCGGGCAAGACCACCATCGGGCGGCTCGTGGCGGAGCAGCTGCGCGCCGGGTTCGTCGACATCGATCTCATCCTGGCGCGACGCGAGGGCAAACCGATCACGCTGATCTTCGCCGAGAAGGGCGAGGCCGCGTTTCGGGAGATGGAGCGCAAGGAGATGGACGCCGCGCTCGCCACCGAGCCGGCGGTGATCGCGCCGGGCGGCGGCTGGGCGGCGCAGCCGGGCGCGATCGAAACCGCACAGCCGCGCGCCCTCGTCGTGTACCTGCGCGCGCGCCCCGAGACGGCGGCGCAACGCGCCGCATCCGAGGAGGGAACCCGCCCGTTGTTAATAGGAGAGGATCCCGTGGCGCGGATGCGGCAGATGCTCAAGGACCGCGAGCCGTTTTATCTCAAGGCGCACACGCAGCTCGACACCGAGCGCAAGACGGCGGACGCTGTCGCGCGCGAAGTCGTCAGGCTTGCGCAAACTACGGCGGGATGGTAAAGATGCGCTCTCGTGCGGTTTTGACGAAGGGTTGACGCGTGGCTGCTAAGAAGAGTGACGTGAAAGTGGTGAAGCAGGCGAAACCGAAGAGTCGCCGCCGCAAGGCTGCTGCGGTCGACCCCGTGGCGGAGCCGCAGGCTGCGGAGCCGCAGGACGGGAAGACGGCGGGCGGCAAGCGGGCGCTCGTCATCGTCGAATCGCCCACCAAGGCCAAGACGATCGGCAAGTACCTGGGCGCGGGCTACACGGTCAAGGCGACCGTGGGGCACGTCCGCGACCTGCCGCAGCGCAAGCTCGGCGTGGACGTCGACAACGGCTTCACCCCCGAATACGTCCCCATCAAAGAAAAGGCGAAGACCCTCGCCGAAATCAAGAAAGCCGCCAAGGCGTCGAGCCGGGTGCTGATCGCCACCGACCCCGACCGGGAAGGCGAGGCGATCGCCTGGCACGTGGCGGAGAGCCTCGGCAACGGCGGCAAGGTGCGCCGCGTGCTGTTCCACGAGATCACCAAAGACGCGGTCAAACAGGCGCTCGCCAACCCGCTCGACATCGACCAGAAGAAGGTGGACGCGCAGCAGGCGCGGCGGGTGCTCGACCGGCTGGTCGGATACAAGACCTCGCCGCTCCTCTGGAAGAGCATCAAGACGGGTCTCTCGGCGGGTCGCGTCCAGACGGTGGCGTTACGGCTGATCTGCGAGCGGGAGGAGGAGATCCGCAAGTTCGTGCCGCAGGAGTACTGGACCATCGAGGCCGACCTCGAGAAGGACGGCCAGGGGTTCCAGGCCCGGCTGCACAAGCTGGACGGCCACAAGCCCGAGATCAAGGACGAAGCGCGCGCGCGGGCGATCGTCGCGGACGCGCTCAAGCTCCCCTTCAAGGTCACCGCGGTCGAGAAAGGCGAGCGCCGCCGTCCCGCGCCCGCGCCGTTCCGCACCAGCACGCTGCAGCAGGAGGCGGCGAAGCAGCTCGGCTACTCGGCCGCGGTCACGATGCGCCTGGCGCAACAGCTGTACGAGGGGATCGAGATCGGGGCGGAAGGCCCCGTGGGTCTGATCACCTACATGCGCACCGACTCGATCCGCGTCGCCGACTCGGCGGTGGCGCAGGCGCGGGACTTCATCGCGCGTGAGTTCGACAAGCGCTACCTCCCCGCCACGCCCAACGTCCACAAGAGCGGGAAAGGGCAGTCGCGGGTGCAGGACGCCCACGAGGCGATCCGCCCGACCGACGTGCTGCGGCGCCCCGACGACCTGAAGCAGCACCTCGACGCCAAGCAGTTCAAGCTGTATCAGCTGATCTGGCGGCGGTTCGTGGCGTCGCAGATGAACCCCGCCGTGTTCGAGACGACCAAGGTCGATTTCGACCTCGGCCGCTTCGTGTTCCGGGCGACCGGCTCGCGGGTGCTGTTCGACGGCTACCACAAGCTCTACCACGAGGCGCACGAGCCCGAGGAGGGCAAGACCCTCGAGGATCTGCCGCCGATCCCGCCGCTGGTCGAGGGCGACGTGGTCACGGTGAAGCAGATCACGCCGAACCAGCACTTCACCGAGCCGCCGCCGCGCTTCAGCGAGGCGAGCCTCGTGAAGGAGCTCGAGCGCCTGGGGATCGGGCGGCCGTCCACCTACGCGGCGATCATCTCGACCCTGAAGAACCGCTGGTACGCGACGGCCAAAGACCGGCGGTTCCAGCCCACGCCCCAGGGCGAGATCGTGTGGCAGGTGCTGAAGCGGTGCTTCCCCGATGTATTCGAAGTCGGGTTCACCGCCCAGATGGAGACGGAGCTGGACAAGGTGGAGGAGGGGGATCTGGCCTGGCGGCGGGTGCTCGAGGACTTCTGGGGTCCGTTCTCGCAGGCGCTGGCGGCGGTCGACATCGACCGGCTGATCCACGATGTGCACGACCTGTCGGGGCTGCCCAAAGAGAAATGCCCGAATTGCGGCGGCCCGCTCGTCGTGAAGAGCGGCCGCTTCGGTCCGTACATCGCGTGCGCCAAGTATCCCGAGTGCCGCTTCAGCCGGCCGCTCGCCAAGAACAAGGTGCCCGACCGGCCGTCGGACGAGAAGTGCCAGGAATGCGGGGCGCCGATGGTCATCAAGACGGGGCGCTACGGCGAGTTCCTCGCCTGCACCCGGTACCCCAAGTGCAAGCACACCCGCCCCGTGCCGCTCGGGGTCAAGTGCCCGAAGTGTGGGGTGGGCGACCTGGCCGAGCGCCGCACCCGCAAGGGACGCAACTTCTTCGGATGCCTGCGCTATCCGGACTGCGACTACTCGACGTGGAACCGCCCGGTCCCGGTCGCCTGCCCGAGCTGCGGCTTCGTCGGGATGGAAGAGAAGCAGACCAAGGCCGCGGGAGCGACGCGCAAGTGCCTCAAGTGCGGACACGAGATCACGCTGGAGGAGGTCACGCCGGCGGAGCCGGTCGCGACCTGACCGCGACGGTGGTGGGCGGCGGGCTCGCCGGGAGCGAGGCCGCCTGGGCGCTCGCGGCGCGCGGAGTGTCGGTCACGCTGTACGAGATGCGGCCCGTCCGCATGACCCCGGCGCATCAGACCGACCGGCTCGCCGAGCTGGTCTGCAGCAACTCCTTCAAATCGGTGGAGCTCGGCAACGCCCACGGCCTGCTCAAGGCCGAACTGCGGCGCCTCGGCAGCGTCGTGCTGGAGGCCGCCGACGCGGCGCGCGTCCCGGGCGGCGCGGCCCTCGCGGTCGACCGCACGGCGTTCGCGCAAGGCGTGCACGACCGCGTCACCGGGCACTCCAACATCACGGTCGTGCGACGCGAGGCGACCGAGCTCCCGTCTCCCGGGATCGTGGCGACCGGGCCGCTTACCTCGGACGCGCTCGCGGCCACGATCGCGCGGCGGCTCGACGCGGCGTCGCTCGCCTTCTTCGACGCCATCGCGCCGATCGTCGCCGCCGACTCACTCGATCACCGCCAGCTGTTTCGCGCCTCGCGCTACGGTAAGGGCGGCGGTGACGACTACCTGAACGCGCCCTTCACCGAGCAGCAATACGACGCGTTCGTCACGGCGCTGCGCACCGGCGAGCAGTACCAACCGCATCACGAGTTCGACCGGACGCCCTACTTCGAGGGCTGCCTCCCGGTCGAGGAGATGGCCGCGCGCGGCCGCGACGTGCTGCGCTTCGGGCCGATGAAGCCAGTGGGGCTCAAGGATCCCCGGGCTGGCGCCCGGAGTCATAGCGCGGAGCCCCACGCCGTCGTGCAGCTGCGCCAGGAGGATCGCGCGGGCCAGATGTGGAACCTGGTGGGCTTCCAGACGCGCCTCAAGATTCCCGACCAGCAACGCGTGTTTCGGATGATTCCGGGCCTCGAGCAGGCTGAGTTCCTGCGCTTCGGGAGCATCCACCGCAACGCGTACGTCAATTCGCCCCGCGCCCTCACGGCCCATCTCTCCACCAAGGACGACCCGCTGCTCCTGTTCGCCGGGCAGCTCACGGGGGTGGAGGGGTACACGGAGTCTGCGGCGACCGGGATACTCGCCGGGATCAACCTCGCGCGGCTGCTCGCGGGCGAGGAGCTGCTGCTCCCGCCACCTACGACGATGCTCGGCGCGCTGTATCACTACGTACACTCGGCCGACCCGGAGCACTTTCAGCCGATGAACGCCAACTTCGGCCTGCTCGAACCGCTGGACCGGCCGGTGAAAGACAAGCAGAAGAAGAAGGAGCTACTCGCCGCGCGGGCGCTCGCGGACATGGAAGCCTTCGCGGCGCGCCTTGCCGTCCCGGTGCGAGCTTGAGCGCCGTCCCCGAAGTGGCGGCCTTCGTCGAGTTCCTCGCGAAAGAGCGCAACGATTCCCCGCACACCGTGAAGGCGTACGGTCGCGACCTCGCCGACTTCGTCGCGTTCTGCGGCCGCTATTACGGGGGCCGCTGGAGCTGGGCGGGCGTGGACCGCCAAGCGGTCCGGGCGTGGCTGGGCGCGCAACAGCAGCGCGGCCTCGCCCGGCGGTCGGCGGCCCGGGCGCTGTCGGCGCTGCGCACCTTCTACCGGTTTCTCAACGCGACGCTCGGAGTGGAAGCGAACCCCGCGAAGGCGGCGCGTACGCCCAAGCTCGGACGCAAGCTCCCGGTCTACTTGGACCGGGTCGAGATCGATCTCCTGTTCCACGAGGCGGAGCGGCGGGCGGCGGCCGGCGGCTTCCGGGAGGCGCGGGACCTCGCGATGCTCGAGCTGTTCTACTCGACGGGGATCCGGCTGAGCGAGCTGGCGGGCCTGAACGAGCAGGACATAGATCTCGTCTCCGATCAGCTCAAGGTCCGGGGCAAGGGGAAGAAGGAGCGGATCGTGCCGGTCGGAAAGCATGCGGGTCGCGCGTTACGGCGCTACTACCGGCTGCGTGACGTCGTGCTCGCGGCAACCGGCCAGGAGCGGCGGGCGGTGTTCGTGAGCGGGCGAGGGAAGCGGCTCACGCCCCGTGCCGTGCAGCTCGTGGTCAAGCGCTTGTTCGGCGCCCTGGCGGAGCGGAACCTGCACGTGCACTCGCTGCGCCACACGTTCGCGACGCATCTGCTCGACGCCGGCGCCGATCTGCGGGCGGTCCAGGAGCTGCTGGGGCACGCCTCGCTCAGCACCACGCAGGTGTATACTCATACGTCGGTGGAACGGCTGAAGAAGGTGTACCATCAGGCCCATCCGCGGGCGTGAGGCTACAACCAACGCGATGAGCGGCATTCGCAGCACCACGATTCTGTGTGTCCGTCGCGACGGGCACGTCGCCCTGGGCGGTGACGGCCAGGTCACGCTCGGCGACACGGTGATGAAGGCGAACGCCAACAAAGTGCGGGCGCTCAAGGGCGGGAAGATCCTG
>Ga0209686_1001012_pt1 | contig 14106 bp, 8 predicted proteins | sample GraSoiAngelo_126_FD_185883 | JGI IMG/M metagenome (GOLD analysis project Ga0209686, IMG submission 185883) | Grasslands soil microbial communities from the Angelo Coastal Reserve, California, USA - 14_0927_09_20cm (SPAdes) (version 2) | ecosystem: Environmental > Terrestrial > Soil > Grasslands ...
CTGCCCGAGATGGACACCGGCAGCCGCCGCGTGCAGGACTATCTGGTCGACGCCGCCCGACACTGGGTTACCGAGTACGGGGCGGACGGCGTGCGGTGCGACCACGCGGCCGGCGTGGACCCCTCGTTCTGGGTCGAGCTGCGGCGAGGGCTGCGCGAGGTCAAGCCCGACGCCCTCGTGCTCGCCGAGGCAACCGGCCAATTCGCCTGGCTCGCCCGCTACGCGGGACGCATCGACGCGATCTTCGATTTCGATTTCGCTCACGTCGTCAGGGACACGTTCGCGCGCGGCAGCATGAAGCTCGCGGATTTTGCTGCCTGGCTGGACGCCCACGACGACGCGTTTCCAGGTCTCGCCCTCGCCACGCTGCTCGACAACCACGACATGAACCGCTTTCTGTGGATGGCGGGCGGCGACGCCCGGCGCCTGAAGCTGGCGGCGACCCTGCTGATGACGCTGCCCGGCATGCCGGTCATCTATTACGGGACCGAGGTCGGCCTGACCCAGCGGCACGACGGCGTGACGGAGAACGCGGAGGCCCGCCTGCCGATGCTGTGGGGCGACGACCAGGACAAGGACTTGCTCTCCTTCTTCCAGCGGCTGGGCCGTCTGCGACGCGAGTCGGCCGCGCTCCGCCGCGGCTCGAGACGCACGCTGGGCGCCGACGGCGATGTGCTCGTTTATGAGCGCGTGTTGGGCGAGGAGCGGATGGTCGTGACGCTCGACGTCAAAACGCTAAGCGGGACGGTCGTCGACGGCTCCGGTCGCGATCGCCTTCGCCAGGATGATGTACTCGGCGTGGGCCCGGACTAGGGGCCGAGCCGACCCGGTGGGTTCGGATCAGCCCTTCACGCCGCCGACGGTCAATCCGGCCCGAAAGTATCGCTGCAGCCCGAGGAACAGCGCCATGACCGGGATCGAAACGATCAGCGACGCCGCGGCGAAATAACCCCAGGGCACCCGGTAGTCGTTCTGGAGGCCCCACAGTCCGACCGGCACGGTGTACGTGTTCTCGTCGAGCAGAAGGACGGATGCCATCACCCACTCGTTCCATGCGGTGAGGAACATCAGCAGCGCCGTGACCGCGAGCGCCGGGATCGAAAGGGGAAGGATGATGCGCCAGAACGCCTGCGTCACGGAGCACCCGTCGATGAGGGCCGCCTCGTCCAGCTCGCGCGGGATCGTGTCGAAGTAGCCCTTCAAGTTCCACGTGCAGAAAACGAGCGCGACCGACATGTAGGCGAGGACCAGGCCGAAAGGCGATCCGACCAGGCCGATCGTCTTGAGGATCAGGTAGATCGGGATCAACGCGAGGACGGAGGGAAAGGCCTGAATCGCGAGCAGCAATATCAACGTCATCTGCTTGCCGGCGAAACGAAAACGAGACAGCGCGTACGCGCCCGTCGCCGAGCCGATGAGGCCCGCCACCATCGTGCCCACCGACACGCCCAGGCTGTTGCGGAGCCATGAGGGGAATGGAATCTGCGTGAAGATGTAGGCGAAGTTGTCGAGCGTGGGATGGTCCGGCCACAGGCTCAACGTCAGCGTGTAGAGGGACTGGCCCGGCCTGAAGGCTGCTTGGACGACAAAGAAAGCCGGGAACAACGCGAAGATCACCATCGCGCTCAGGAAGACGTAGAGGAGGGCCGGCACCCCAAATCGCGCGAGGATTCTCACCGACCCTCCTCGCGGACCAGGCCGCTGAACCGGAGGCTTCCCAGCGTGACGCCGAACAGCATCACGAAGATCACGACCGCGAATGCAGCGATGTAACCGAAGTTGAACAGCTGAAACGCCTCGCGGAATGCGTACACCATCACGAACTCGGTCGCGCCCGGCTTGGCCGCGCTCTCAAACGGGCCGCCGGTCGTGATCAGGTAAGCCGTGTTCAGCGTGTTGAAGGTGAGGATGGCGCTGAGCACCGTCGCCGGGAGGATGGCGGGGCGCAGCAGCGGGAGGGTGATGCGCCAGAACTTGCGCCACGCGCCGGCGCCGTCCACCGCGGCCGCCTCATAGAGCTCGCTGGGGATGCTCTGCAGCGCCCCGAGGATGACGACCATGAAGAACGGGTACGACATCCATAGGTTCGCCAGGACGATGGAGGCAAACGCCCAGTTGGGATCCGTCAGCCACGGCAGGCCGGCTTGCGGGCCCGCGACCACCCGGTACAGCTGGTTGAGCGTGCCGAACTCGCCGTTGAAGAAGAACTTCCACACCAGCGCCGTGATGTAGCTGGGGACGGCCCACGGCACGATGAGCGCCACGCGCCAGAAGGCCTTGAAGCGGACGGCGGGATGGTTGAGCGCAAGCGCCGCCAGCATCCCGACGCCGAGAAACAATGGAATGCAGATGGCGACGAAAAGAAAAGTCTTTCCGAGGACGATGAAAAAGTCGGCGTCGAAGGTCTTGAGCAGGCTCTGGTAGTTGGTCAAGCCGATGAACGAGTAACGGCGGAAGTGGTAGAGGTTCTGGTTCGTCGCTGAGATGAAGACGTTGTACAGGATCGGATAGAAGCTGATCAGGCCGACCCCGATGATCATCGGGGACAGGTACACGAGCGTCGTTGCCGCTCGAACCCGATACATGTGTCAGCCGGTGGAGGGCGGCATTGCCTGCCGCCCTCCAACACGGGGCACGCAGCCCCCGGTCATTCGCTTACTTCAGCTGGGCGACGTTTTTCTCGGCCGCGGACTGCGCAGCTGTCAGCGCGGCGTCAACGGATTGCTTGCCTGTCCACACCGCCTCGAGCGCCTTGGCGACGGGGTCCCAAAGGGCGGACATGAAAGGGGTGTTCGGCAGCGGCACGCCGTTCTTCACCTGAGCCCCAAAACCGGCAATGTCGGGGATGGCCTGGACCTTGGGGTCGGCCAGGGCCAGCTTGTTCGCCGGGATCTCCTTGGTCGCGAGGACCATGGTGGCCTGGTTGGCCTGGTTGGAGAAGAACTTCATGACGTCGACGGCCAGGGCCGGGTTCGAGGAGGTCGCGCCAAGCATCAGCGTCTTGACCCCGACGAAAGGCGACGCCGCCTTCCCGGCTGAGGTGAACTTCGGCAGGGTGGCAAAGCCGTAATCGACGCCGGCCTTGCCGTAGTCGGCGACCGACCATGGGCCGTTGATGATCATCGCCGCCTTTCCTTCCTTGAAGAGCGTGTCCGCGATCCCGTAGTCAACGCCCGCGGGCATCGCGCCTTTGAAGCTGGCGACGTAGTTGAAGCCAGCCTTGGTGCCGGTGGTGTTCAGCCCGACCGTGCCGTCGGCCTTGACGTAGAAGCCGCCCGCGCCGTAGATCCACGGGGCCTGGAAGTACGCGTCCTTCGGGTTCCAGACCACACCGTAGCTCCCCGGGTGGCTCTGGCTGTAGCTCTTCGAGAACGTGACGAGGTCGTCGGTCGTCTTCGGGATCTGGTCGGTGGTGATCAGCTTCTTGTTGTAGAGGAGGGTGATCGCCTCCACCGTCTCAGGGATGCCGTATGTCTTGCCTTCGAACGTGGCGGCGTCGACGGCCGCCTGGCTGAACTGCGCGTTCATGTAGTCCTTGTTCGCGTAGGCGTCGATGGGTTTGATGGCTTCGAGCTTTACCCACTTCCCGATCTGGTCATCCACCCACGCGACGATGTCCGGTCCCTGGCCCGCTCCCGCCGCCGCGGTCACCGCGTCGGTGAGGTTGACCTTGTGGACGAGGTTGATCGTGACGTTCGGATAGAGCTTGGTGTACTGGTCGTAGATGGCCTTCTTGGCGTCGAGGTAGCTGCCCTCGTAGCCGTGCCAGACCGTGATCGTGCCGCTGCGATTCACCGTGGTCGTCGTATTGGTGTTTTCGGAGCCGCCGCAGGCCGCCACCACCATGGCCGCCATGGCGACGAGCGCAACGCCCACCGACCTACCCCATCGATTCAACGCCATCGAGTCGTTCCTCCTTAGCTGCCGCGATCCTCCCCGCCACCCCGCTCGGGCGCGGTTAATAAACGGGCGTAAATCGGTTTAGCGGAATCTAGTCGGGAGCCCGAATCCTGTCAAGGACGAATTCGGCGTCGGTTCGGGACGATCAAGGAAGTCGGTATCTTTGCCTCAGTGATCCAGCGGGCCCGACTCGGCGGAAGCGACCTCGAGTTTTATCCGCTCAACGACCTGGCCAAGGCCGGCATCGAAGACCCGTCTGGCCTGCCGATGACCGTCAAGATCCTGCTCGAAGGACTCGTCCGGCTCGCCGAGGCAGGGGTCACCGACGAATCGAACATCGGCGTGCTGGCCCACTGGCCCGCGCTGCCTCCCGCCGACGCGGAGCTGCCGTTCCTGCCCGCGCGCGTCCTCATGCAGGACTTCACCGGTGTCCCGGCGGTGGTGGACCTGGCGGCGATGCGGTCCGCCATGCAGCGCGCCGGCAAGGACGCCGGACGCGTCGACCCGCTCGTGCCGGTCGACCTGGTGATCGACCACTCGGTCCAGGTGGACTCGTTTGGATTCCGCGATTCGTATACGCGCAACATCGAGAAGGAGATCGAGCGCAACCGCGAGCGTTACTCGCTTCTGCGCTGGGCGCAGCAGGCGTTCCACAACTTCTCGCTCGTGCCTCCGGGCATGGGCATCTGCCACCAGGTCAACCTCGAGCACCTCGCGAAGGTCGTCCAGGTAAGGGACGTCGGGGGCAAGAAAGTCGCGATCCCCGACACCCTGATGGGCACCGACTCTCACACCACGATGGTCAACGGTCTCGGCGTGCTCGGCTGGGGTACCGGAGGAATCGAAGCCGAGGCCGCGATCCTCGGCCAGCCGGCGTACCTCGCGCCTCCCATCGTCGTCGGCGTGCGCTTCCTAGGTGCGCTGCCCGCGGGCTCGACCGCCACCGACCTCGTCCTGACGCTGACCGAGATGCTGCGCAAGCATGGCGTCGTAGACAAGTTCGTCGAGTTCTGCGGCGACGGCCTGTCCAGCCTGTCGGTTCCCGACCGGGCGACGCTGAGCAACATGTGCCCCGAGTACGGCGCGACTTCGGCGCTGTTCCCCGTTGACCAGCAGACGCTGCGCTACCTGCAGGTCACCGGCCGCGACCGCGAACAGATCGACCTGGTCGAGCGCTACGCGAAAGAGCAAGGTCTGTTCAGGGTCGACGGTGCAGCAACGCCGAAGTTCAGCGAGCTGCTGGAGCTGGATCTGAGCAAGGTCGAATCGAGCCTCGCCGGCCCCAAGCGGCCGCAGGACCGCGTCCCGCTGCGCGATGCATGGAGCAGCTTCACGACCGTGTTCACGCCTGGCCCCAGGCCTGAGCCCGAGGCCATCTCGCGGCTGACCCAGGAAGGCGGACCCATCAACGGCCGCGCGACGGTTGCGGTCGCCGCCAAGCCGGAGGCGACCGTCGAGAACGGCTCGGTGGTGATCGCCGCGATCACGAGCTGCACCAACACGTCAAACCCGTCGGTCATGATCGCCGCCGGCCTGCTCGCCAAGAAGGCAGTGGAGCTCGGCCTGACGGTCAAGCCTTACGTCAAGACCAGTCTTGCGCCAGGGTCACGAGTCGTCACCGATTATTTGAAGACCGCGGACCTGCTCGAGCCGCTAGAGAAGCTCGGGTTCTTTCTGGTCGGCTACGGATGCACGACCTGCATCGGCAACTCGGGACCGCTGGCGAGCCCAGAGATCGAAGCCGCGGTCAGCAAGGAAGACCTGAGCGTGGTCGCGGTGCTGTCCGGCAACCGCAACTTCGAGGCGCGCATCCATCCGCTCGTCAAGGCGAGCTACCTCGGGTCGCCTCCCTTGGTCGTGGCGTTCGCGCTTGCCGGGACCGTGCACAAGGACCTGACCAAGGATCCGCTCGGGCAAACCGCCGACGGCAAACCGGTGATGCTCTCGGATCTCTGGCCGTCGCAGGACGAGGTGAACGAGGTCGTCCAGCGCTGCGTCAAGGAGGAGATGTTCAGGCGCGAGTACTCGCGCATCTTCGAAGGCGACGAGCACTGGAAGTCGATGGAAGCGCCAACGGGACCGATCTTCGCGTGGGATCCGGAATCGACCTACGTGAAGGAGCCTCCATACTTCGACGGCTTCTCTGCCCAACCGAAAGCGCTCACAGATATCGATGGCGCCCGCGTGCTCGTGATGGTGGGCGACTCCGTAACCACAGACCACATCTCTCCCGCCGGATCGATCCCGATCGACAGCCCGGCCGGCCGCTACCTGATCGAGAAGGGTGTCGATCGCTTCGCCTTCAACAGCTTCGGCGCGCGGCGGGGCAATCATGAGGTGATGGAGCGAGGAACGTTCGGCAACATCCGCCTGCGCAACGCGCTCGCATCACGCGAGGGTTACTGGACGCGCCACTTCCCGGACGGCGGCGAGGTCACGATTTTCGACGCCGCGCAGCGCTACAAGGCGGAGGGCGTGCCGCTCATCGTGCTGGCGGGGAAGGAGTATGGGACGGGATCGTCGCGCGACTGGGCGGCGAAGGGTCCGCTGCTGCAGGGCGTGCGCGCGGTGATCGCCGAGAGCTTCGAGCGCATCCACCGGTCGAACCTGGTCGGCATGGGCATCCTGCCGCTGCAATACGTGCCCCGCGAGAACGCGCACCTGCTCGGCCTGACGGGTCGCGAGCGCTACACCATCCACGGCCTTGACACGATCAAGCCGGGGCAGCTGGTCGAGGTCGAGGCGGTCGCCGACGACGGCAAGGCCACTCGCTTTTCGACCCGGTGCCGCGTGGACAACGAAACCGAGGTCGGCTATCTCCATCACGGCGGCATCCTGCCGCTGGTCCTCAGGGAGCTGATCGCGAAGAAGTAGACCCTGAGTCCGGCGCGGCCGGACGGAGGGGCTTACGCCGCGGTTTCGGCCGTTTCGCCCTTGCCGATCGGAAGCCTGCGCTCGTGCCCGCACTCCGGACACTCGAACAGTCCGACCAGGACGTCGGGCCGGGTGGAGTCGGAGTGCATGGTGCGCAGCCGCATCGTCACGCCTGCTTCGTGCCGATCGCAGGCCGGGGCCTCTTCGTAGGTCATGGCCAGACGGTAGACCGACTCGCCTGACCGCTCCTAGTGACCACCGCACAACCCCAAGCCGGGATTGCTTGTCGCCCATTCACACCTTAAGCTTCGATTAATGGCGGCCAAGAAGCTCGAGACGGAGATCGACCAGCCCCGTCCGACGGTGCGGGAGGCCATGCGCTCGGTGCTGGCTTCGGCCAAGCTCGTCGCCGGCGCCGACGGGCTGGACCGCCAGGTCGAGTGGGTCCGCCTCATGGAGACGCCCGAGGTCCAGCCACGCGCCGGCGACCTGATGTTCACGAGCGGCTTCCCGATCAAGGACGACCCCGACGCCCAGATCCGCCTCGTCGGGCGGATCGCGGAGGTGCCGCTGTTCACCATCTCCTCCGACGTCCAGTTCGTCGACCTGATGGCGCCGCTGCTCGAGCGGATCATCAACGCGGAGCACTGGCGGCTCAAACGCTCGATCGAGATCCACCGCCGCTTCACCGAGCTCGTGCTGGACGGCAAGGGCGTCAACGAGATCTGCCGCACGCTCGCCGACCTCCTCGAGAGCGCCGTCGTGGTCGAGGACGCGAGCTTCCACCTGCTCGCGCACGCCGGCGGGAGCGCCGACCCGCACCGCAAGGAGACGATCCTTCGCCAGGGCACGCCGCACCGCGTCCTGTTCGACCCGCAGATCCAGCGCACGCTGCGCGAGGTCGAGGCCAAGCGCGGACCCGTCAAGGTTCCGGCCTTCCCCCACCTCGGTATGTCTCGCGAGCGGCTGATCGCGCCCATCTTCGCCGCCAACCAGGTGCTGGGCTACATCTCGATCCTCGACCATCCGCCCCACAACGAAGAGCTGGCCTTCATGGCCATCGAGCAGGCGGCGCTGGTCCTGGCGCTCTCGATCGCGAAGGAGCGCGAGCTGTCCGAGGTCGAGGGACGGGTGCGGGGTGAGTTCCTCGAGGACCTGCTGCATGGGACGTATGGCGACGAGGCCGCAGCTCAACGCCGAGCCCGCCACGTCGGGTATCCGCTCCACGGCAGCCACATCGTGGTGCTGGTCGACATCGACGACTTCCGCGGCTTCAACCGCGCGCGCCAGATCTCCGAGGATGCGATCCAGGCTCTGAAGCGCGACTTCCTGCGCCGGGTCACCGCGGTCGTGCGCGCCAGCTACCAGCGCGCGCTCGTCCAGGGCCGGTCCGACCAGGTCGTCGGGCTGCTGCCGCTCGGCACGGAGGTGGGCGACCACCAGGCGAAAAGCCACGCCCTTGGGCTTCAGATCCAGCAGGCGATCAGCGAGTGGAAGCCGGGCTTCACAGTCTCCGTCGGGTTCAGCGCCCCGATCGAGGCGCCGAGCGCCGTCGAGGGCGCACTGCGCGAGGTCACCTCTGTGATGGAGTCGCTGGCCCGCTTCAAGCGGTGGGGGCAGGTCGTGGCGGTGCCCGAGCTCGGGTTGACCGGGCTGCTCGCCGCCGTCAGCGACGAGCGCCTCGTCGACTACAGCCGGCGCCACCTCGGTCCTCTCGTCGAGCACGACGCCGCCCGCAAGAGCGCCCTGGTCGCCACGCTCCGGGCCTACCTGGAAACCGGCGAGCAGCAGCACGCGGCGCAGAGGCTCCGCGTGCACCCGAACACGCTGCGCTACCGCCTCGACCGGATCCGCGAGATCACCGGCTTGAACCTGGAAGACCCGGAAACCCGGCTCAACCTCTCGGTCGCGTTGCGAGTTCAGTCCCTTCTGGGAATGTAGCAAGCGCATAACGTTTTGCGATTTCTTTTGGTAGCGACGCACTAGCCCGGCCAGGCGACGGCCGGTAGCCTTCAGCCCAGTGCCCCCAGCTCTGTCTCGTTCGCGCCTCGCATGGCCTGGGGACCTCCCCACGAGCCGTGCCGCCTGCGGCATGGGTTTTGTTGCCACGCCCGGGCTGGGTCATGAGGCGGTGGCCCTCGGGGTGAGGGCGCTTGCCCGGCTCGCCCATCGCGGCGGGCTCGACGCGGACGGCAAGAGCGGCGACGGGGCGGGCCTGCTGATCCAGGTCCCGGCGCGATTGCTCGGCGGCGCGTACGCGGTCGTTGCGCTCTTCGACTGGGACGATCGGTCTCGATCCATCGTCGAGGAGGCCATCGGGTCTTTCGGGATGCGCATCGTGAGCTGGCGAGCGGTTCCTCTGGACGTCGACTCGCTCGGTGAGCGCGCCCGCGAGACGATGCCCGCGATCTGGCACGGCCTCATCGAGGACCCGGGCCTCGACCCTGAGGAGTGGGAGCGCAGCCTTTACCTCGCGCGCCGGCGGGCGGAAAAGAGCGCCGAGTCAAACGGCGTCCGCATGTACATCCCCTCCTTCTCGAGTCGCACGCTCGTCTACAAGGGTTTGATGGCAGGCACGCGCCTCGCCGACTTCTACCTCGACCTGCAGGACGAAGCATGCGAGAGCCGCCTCGCCGTCTTTCATCAGAGGTACTCGACGAACACGATGCCGGACTGGCGGCTGGCCCAGCCGTTCCGCATGCTCGCGCACAACGGCGAGATCAACACCGTGACGGGGAACCGGGCCTGGATGCGTGCGCGCGAGGCAGAGCTGGAGCCCGAGCTGCGTGGAGCAATCTGGCCCGAGGGATCGGACTCCGCGTCGCTCGACAACGCGCTCGAGCTCCTCGTGCAGCGCGGGTGGGAGGTGAGCGAGGCGCTCATGAGCCTTGTGCCCGATGCGTGGGAGGGGCGCGGCGACCTGGCCGGTCCGGTGCGCGACTTCTACCGCTATCAGTCGATTCGTTTCGAGCCCTGGGACGGTCCCGCCGCACTGGCATTCAGCGACGGCGTGGTGGTGGGTGCGGCGCTCGACCGCAACGGGCTGCGGCCGCTGCGCTGGCAGCGAACCCGGGACGGGCTCGTCGCCGCCGCGTCGGAGGCCGGCGTCGTGACCATGGCGCCGGAAGATGTCGTGGAGCGCGGACGGCTTGGCCCGGGGCAGATGCTGCTCGTCGATACTCGCGACGGGTCGCTGCTGCGCGACGCGCAGGCCAAAGAACGCGCCGCCTCGCGGCACGACTACGCGCTCCTCGCCGACCGTGCGCTCGTCCCGGTGGAGAGGCATCACGTCGACCTCGAGCCGCTCGAGGATCTCGCCGGTCAGCACGCGCTGCACGGATGGGGCTTCGAGGACGTGAAGTTCGTCGTCGACGTGATGGGCGAATCGGGCGCCGAGCCCGTCTACTCCATGGGCGACGACATCCCCATCGCCGCCCTCGGCCGCACGCCGCGGCGCGTCTACGGGTATCTGCGCCAGCGCTTCGCGCAGGTCACGAATCCAGCCATCGACCCCCTCCGCGAGAAGGCCGTCATGTCGCTGCGCGTGCTGCTCGGCGCGCGTCACCGATCGCTGGAGCCGGAGGGCGGCGCCGATCGCGAGCTGCTCCGCCGGCATCACCCCGCGGTGCCAACGGACGCCCACTTGCTCGAGCTGGAGTCGCCGATCCTGGCAGCGGCCGAGCTTGCCCGCGTGCTCGAAGACGCAACGGTGCTCGACGCGACGTACTCGCCGGATGAGTCTCTTCGCGAGGCACTGCTTCGTTTGTGCCGGGAGGCGGACGCGGCGCCCGGTGTGGTCGCGCTGAGCGACCGCCGCTCCGTGTGGCATCGCCTTCCCGTGCCCATGGCGCTCGCGGTGGGAGCGGTGCACTCGCACCTCCTGGCGACTGGCCGGCGCATGGCGACCGACATCGTCGCCATCGCGGGCGACGCGGTCGACGTGCACGACGTCGCGTGCCTGATCACGATCGGCGCCACCGCCGTACATCCATACCTCGCGTTCGCCACGGTGGGAGACGAGGCGGCGCCTCGTTATCGCAAGGCCCTCGAGACGGGCTTGCTCAAGGTCATGGCGAAGATGGGCATCTCCTGCGTGACGAGCTATCGCGGAGCCGAGGTGCTCGAGGCGCTGGGGCTCGGCGCCGAGGTGATGGAGCTTTGCTTCCCGGCCGTGCCCTCGCGCATCGGTGGAGCGGACCTGGCCGACCTCGAACGCCTGGCGCGCACACGACCCGAGGCCATGCCCGACCACGGACGCATGCGATTCCGCAAGGCGGGCGAACACCACGCCTACAACCCCCTCGCGGTGCGCGCGGCGCAGAAGGCCGCGCAAACCGGCGACGCGGAGGCCTACCGCGAGTGGCGGCGGCTGTCCAGCATGGGCGAGCCGCAGTCGCTGCGCGAGCTCATGACCATCAAGGAATGTACCCAGCCGGTTCCGCTCGACGAGGTGGAATCGGCGACACACATCGTCAGGCGCTTTGTCAGCACCGCGATGTCGTTGGGCGCGCTGTCCCCTGAGGCGCACGAAGCGCTCGCCATCGCGATGAACCAGGTCGGCGCGCGCTCCAACTCAGGCGAGGGTGGCGAAGACCCCGACATGTACGACGACGCAGGCGGAGTGCGCCGCGACAATCGCGTGAAGCAGGTCGCCTCGGCGCGATTCGGTGTCACTCCCCGCTACCTGAAGCGGGCGGACGAGCTCGAGATCAAGATCGCCCAGGGCTCCAAGCCAGGCGAGGGCGGGCAGCTCCCGGGCCTGAAGGTCACGAGCCTGATCGCCCGGTTGCGCCACGCCCAGCCGGGCATGCAGCTCATCTCGCCGCCGCCGCACCACGACATCTATTCGATCGAGGACCTGGCCCAGCTCATCCATGACCTCAAGACCGTCAACCCGGGCGCGCGTATCGGCGTCAAGCTCGTTTCGGAGGCCGGCGTCGGCACCATCGCCGCGGGTGTCGCGAAGGCGCAAGCCGACTACATCCTGATCTCCGGCCATGACGGCGGGACGGGCGCGTCGCCACTTTCATCGATCAAGAACGCCGGCGCGCCGTGGGAGCTTGGCCTGGCGGAGGCGCAGCAGGTCCTGGTCTCAAACCGGCTGCGCGACCGCGTCAGCCTTCGCACCGACGGCGGTTTGCGAAACGGGCGCGACATCGTGGTCGCCGCTCTCCTGGGTGCGGAAGAGTTCGGGTTCGGCACGGGTGTGCTCGTGGCGCTCGGCTGCGATATGGCACGGCAGTGTCACCTCAACACTTGCCCAACCGGAATCGCCACGCAGCGCGAGGACCTGCGGGCGAAGTTCGAGGGCCGGCCGGAGCACGTCGTCAACTACCTGTTCCTGATCGCCGAGGAGGTGCGTGAGCACCTCGCGAAGCTGGGGGCACGCTCGCTGGATGAGATCGTCGGGCGCGTCGAGCTGCTGGAGCAGGACACCCAGGCGCACCTCGACCTCTCCTACGTGCTGGCGCCCACCGACGTCGCCGCTCCGAGGAGCCGGCGGTGGAAGCGAAACGGGGAAGCGCCGACGACCGCGCCGCCCACGGGCGAGATCGACAACTCGCACCGCACCACGGGCGCCAACCTCTCGCACGGCGAGCGGCGACAATATCGGGGCAGCGCCGGGCAGAGCTTTGGAGCGTTTCTCGATCGCGATGTCGAGCTCACGCTCGAAGGCCAGGCCCAGGACTACGTCGGCAAGGGCATGGGCGGCGGGGTGATCGCGATCAAGCCCTTCGCGAACGACGCGGCGGCCGAGCCTGTGCTTGCCGGCAACACGATCGCCTACGGCGCCACCGGCGGCAGGCTCTTCATCGCGGGCCGTGTGGGCGAGCGCTTCTGCGTGCGCAACTCGGGCGCGGTCGCGGTGGTCGAGGGCGCGGGCGATCACTTCTGTGAGTACATGACCGGCGGTGTCGCGGTGGCGCTGGGCCCGGTCGGCTGGAACGCCGGCGCCGGGATGACCGGCGGCACCGCTTACGCCGTCGAATGGAGGCAGTTGAACGTGGACAGCGTTGTGGCGCGCGAGGTCCCGGGCGAGGATGCGCATGAGCTGCGCGCGCTGATCGAGGAGCATCACCGCAGGACCGGAAGCAAGGTCGCGGCCGAGATGCTGGCCGGCTGGGAAGAGGCGCTCCACCGATTCCGCCAGATCGTGCCTGTGGCGGCGACGACACCCGCTGCGGCTGAGCCGCAAGAGGCCCCGGAACAGGTTCCGAAAACAGCGGCATAACCTAAGCTGGGGCTATGAGGCGGTTCGCCGCGCTCGTCTTTCTGGTCTTCGCCGCCTGCGGCTCAATCGGGGCCCAGGCCCACACCATCTCGCTCGCATACAAGGCCGGCGACACCTACAAGTACACGCTGCATACGGTGCTTGACTACAAGATCGGGGCGGAAGGATTTGCGATCCCCTTCAACCTCGAAATGACCGGCAAGCAGACGATCACCGTCAAGTCGGTGGACTCGAGCGGCACCGCCGATGTCACCGTCGAGCTCGGCGACCTCTCGGTCAAGACGACAACCAACGGGGTGACCAACACCACGACCACGGGCGCGCCGACCAACTTCGAGATGAAGGTCGCTTCGGACGGGCGGATCGTGGCCGTCAACGGAAGTTCCTTCACCAACGGCTCCCTGCCTGGCGTCTCCGGAACCGGAGGCGGCCTGGTGACGGCGATCCTTCCCGACCACGCGGTCAAGCCCGGCGATACCTGGACGAAGGACTACGACCAGGCCAACCCGATGGGCACCGGAGCGGTGCACATGACGAGCAAGAACAAATACCTGCGCGATGAGCAGGTCAAGAACGTCAGCACCGCCGTGGTGCAGTCGAACATCGTGAGCAACCTGGACCTGACGATCGACATGTCCGCCGTGGCAGGGCAGGCGGGAAGTCTGCTTCCCACGGGCGCGGGCGCCGGACTGCAAAGCCTGTCGATGAAGGGCACGACGACCTCCGACGTGACGTCGTGGATCGACACCGGCGCGCGCCGCGTCGTGAAGACGCACTCATCAGGCTCTATCGACGCAACGATGACGCTCAATATGTCGGCCGGCGCCACGACGCCCGGCCTGACGGGTCCGATCACGTTCAAGGGCACGCAGACCACGGGCATGAACCCTGCCTGAGCCCGACGCGCCGCAAACCTAGCCGGGGACGATCAAGACCTAGAGGCTTCCCGAATGCGGTCGAGAGTCCGCATGTTGGCGATCGATTCGGCCGGTGGGATCGCGACCGGCCTGTCGTTCAACACGCTGTCCCCGAACGACTCGACCATCAGCTGGTATGGGTCTTGCGGGTCGCGGTGGGCGGTGAAGGGGCGCTCCCGGCGG
>Ga0209686_1001014_pt1 | contig 14101 bp, 8 predicted proteins | sample GraSoiAngelo_126_FD_185883 | JGI IMG/M metagenome (GOLD analysis project Ga0209686, IMG submission 185883) | Grasslands soil microbial communities from the Angelo Coastal Reserve, California, USA - 14_0927_09_20cm (SPAdes) (version 2) | ecosystem: Environmental > Terrestrial > Soil > Grasslands ...
GACAACCACCAGGACGTCACCTACGGCGAGCTCAAATTGCGGGTCGGGGCTCCTGGTGGTGTCCGACCCGCGGTTGACCGACAGAACCAGAGCGCCCGTGCGCGTCCGGAGCCCGCTCTCCGCCAGGCTCTTGCCGACCAGGTCCGACGCTGGCCCGAGGCGAATGCGGCCCACCGCCATCTGGGGGATGCCGGCCACGGCACCGACGCGCAGTGAATCGCTGCCCGGGGTGCCGCCTCGGAGCGCCTGGTAGTGGGAGGCCCGGATCTGCTCCACGAGGCGATCGATTTCGCGGGGCTCCACACCGTACTGCGCCAGCACGCGGGCGAAGATCTCAATCGACGTCTCGAACTCCTCCGGGATGACGTCGTTGGCACCCAGCCGCAGCAACTCGGGGATCTCGACGACGTACCGCGTGCGCGCGATGATGTGCACGCCGGGATTGATCCCGCGCGCGATGCGCACCATGCGCCGCGTCGCGGCGGGGTCGGAGATCGCGGCGACGAGCATGCGGGCCCGCTCGATCCCCAGCGCGCGCAGGATCTCCTCCCGCGTCGCGTCGCCGTAGAAGGCCGGCTCTCCGTTGGACCGCGCCTGGCGCACCGTCTGCGCGTTCAGCTCGACGATGAGGTAGGGTGCCGCGATGGACCGGAGCGCGGCCGAAAGGTTGCGGCCGTTCAGTCCGTACCCGGCGATGACGACGTGATCCGCCAGCGGTTGCTCGCCCGCCGTGATCCCCGAGGGACGAAACCCCGGTAGCAGCCGATCGAGCGGCACCAGCTGCTCGAGCCGGTCGATCACGGCGGGACCACCTTGCAACAGGAACGGCGTCAGGAGCATGGTGAACACCGCGACCGCGAGGAAGGTCTGGTAGGTGGTCTCCGAGACGAGCCCCATGCCGCGGCCTTCCCGCGCGAGGACAAAGGAGAACTCCCCGACCTGCGAGACGGCCAATCCGGCGAGCAGCGCGACGCGGCCCGCGTAACCGAGCACCGCCGGACCGGCCGACGCGACCAACGTCTTGCCGCCCAGTACCACGAGCACGCCCCCCAGCGTCACCGCCGGGTGCGCGCGGATGAAGTCGAATTCCACGAGCATTCCGACCGCGACGAAGAACAGCGAAATGAACACGTCCCGGAACGGCAGCAGCTCCGCCAGCGCCTGGTGACCGTAGTCGGATTCCGAGATCACCAGGCCCGCGAGAAACGCGCCGAGCGCGAGCGACGCTCCGGCCTCCGCTGTGCCGAGGGCGGTGAGGGTGCCGAGCAGGATGATCGCGATCAGGAACAGCTCCCGGCTCTTCGTCTTGAGAATCTCGGTGAGCAGGGGAGGCACGACCGTGCGGGCCAGGATGGTGACGCCGATCACAATCAGGGCCGCCTTCCCCAGAGCCAACGCGAGCTGGGCGCCGCCGGCTCCCGCGCGGCCCGCGAGAAACGGCAGCGCCAGCATGATGGGGACCACGCACAGATCCTGGAAGATCAGCACGCCGGTGGCGAGCCGGCCATGCGGGGCATCGATCTCGCCCTTGTCGGTGAGCCCCTTGAGCACGAGCGCGGTACTTGAGAGGGCGATCAGGCATCCTAGAAAGAGCGCCACCCGCCAGGGGTGGCCGAGTGCGGCCGCCAACGCGGCGGCGGCGACGATAGTCAGCCCTACTTGCAGTCCCCCGCCAACCAAGACCTGCCGGCCCATTTCCCGGAGCCGGCCGAGCGAGAACTCGATCCCGATGGTGAAGAGCAGCAGGACGACGCCGACTTCGGCGAGACCCTCTACGCGATGGACGTCGGAGACGAGGCCGAGGGCGTTGGGGCCCAGCAGTACGCCGGCCACGATGAAGCCCGGCAGGGGAGGGAGCTTGACCCTGTGGAACGCCAGGATGACGAGCAGTGAGACCGCGAAGATCACCGCGAGATCTTTGAGGACGAGGAGTTGCTCCACGCTGCCCGCCTGGTTTCTGTACGTTTTGGGAGAGTTGCCGACACCGCACGCAAGTCGCTGTGCGATAGTCGATTACGGTGCTCGCCGTGATGCGGCGCACTCCCCTCCCGTGCTCCCTACGGTGGAAAAAACTACCGAGGAATGCAAGGTTGTGACCCCGCAATGAACGCTCCTCGGTTCCGACTGCTGCGCCCTGACGGCGAGGCGCGCGACGCCCGGCTGTCGCGCACCGAGGCCACGCTGCAGGCGACCGCGCGACAGCAGGAGGCCGTGGCGCACCTGGGGCAGCAGGCCCTCGCCGGTGCGCCGGTTCGGGACCTGATGGACGCCGCCGTCGGGCTCGCCGCCCGGGTGCTCGAGGTCGAGTTCGGCAGTGTGCTGGAGTTTCGTCCGGAGAGCCGGACCCTGGTGCTGCGGGCGGGCGTGGGTTGGGGAGATGGCAGCCCGGTCATCATCCCCGCCGATGCCGACTCCCACGCCGGCTACACGCTGCGCGCCGCCGGACCGGTGGTCGTGGAAGAGTTGGCGACGGATGCCCGCTTCGCCACCGCGCCGTTGCTCGCGTCGCACGGGGTGGTGAGCAGCCTGAGCGTGCTGATTCACGGGAAGGACCGGCCGTTCGGCATCCTGGGAACCCACAGCGCTCGCCGCCGGGAGTTCGCGATCCACGACACGCACTTCTTGCAGGCCGTGGCGAACGTCCTCGCCACCGCGATCGACCGTGCCGCCACCGAACAGGCGCTGCGCCACAGCGAGGAGCACTTCCGCTCGCTGATCGAGAACGCGTCGGACATCGTCACGATCGTCGGTGACAACGGTGTGTTCCGCTACGCCAGCCCGTCGGTGGAGCGAGTCCTGGGGTACGGGCCGGCCGAACTGCTCGAGCGGAGCGCCTTCGACCTGGTCCACCCGGAGGACATCGCGCTCGTGGCCGAGGCGCTGGCCCGCGCGCTGCAACAGCCCCACTCCCCGCAACTGGCGGAGTTCCGGTTCCGGCACCAGGACGGGTCCTGGCGCGTGCTCGAGGCGGTCGGCCAGGCACGGGTCGATCGTGGGGGTGCGGCGCAGCTGGTCGTCAACGCGCGGGACGTCACCCAACGGCGGCGTCAGGAGCGGGCGCTGCGGGAGAGCAAGGAGCGGCTGCGCACGGTGATCGCCGGCGCGCCGCTCGTGCTGTTCGCGTTCGACCAGCACGGCATCTTCACGATGGTCGAGGGGCGGGGGCTCGACGCGCTCGGCTTCCGGCCCGGCCAGCTGGTCGGCCGGTCCGTGTACGAGCTGTACGCGGACCTGCCCCAGGCGCTGGCGGACGTGCGGCGCGCGCTGGCTGGGGAGACGTTCTCCTCGACCGTGGAGGTGTTCGGGACGGTGTTCGAGGCGTGGTACTCGCCGATACGGGATAGCGTCGCCGGCCCGGTCAGTGGGGTGATCGGCGTCGGGACGGACGTCACCGACCGGCACCGCGCCGTGGCCGCGTTGCGGCGGTCCGAGGAGAGCAGCCGTGCGCTAGTCGAGAACGCGAGCTACGGGATCTACCGGTCGACCCCCGAGGGGCGGTTCCTCGCGGCCAACTCTGCCTTCGTGAAGCTGCTGGGGTACGGGTCCGAAGCCGAGTTGCGCAAGGTAGACGTGGCGCGCGACGTCTACGCCGATCCCACGGAGCGTGAGCGGCTGATCGCGGGCTTCGATGGTGGTGAGGCGGTCCGGGGAGCGGAGGTCGCCTGGAAGCGCAAGGACGGCAAGCCGATCCTGGTCCGGCTCTCCGCGCGGGCGGTGCGGCGCGCCGACGGCCGGATCGAGTGCTTCGAGACGATCGCCGAGGACATCACGGAGCGGCGGGCGCTGGAGGAGCAGCTGCGCCAGTCGCAAAAAATGGAGGCGATCGGCCAGCTCACGGGCGGGATCGCGCACGACTTCAACAACCTGCTCACGATCATCCTGGCGAACGCCCAGCTCATCGCGAAGGCGCTCCCCACCGAGCGCGGCGACGCGCACGCCGACCTGCGCGACGTCATGTCGGCGGCGTTGCGCGGCCGCGTGATGGTGCAGGAGCTGCTCGGCTTCGCCCGCCGCTCGAGCCTCGACCTTCAGTCGACGGACTTGAGCGGGCTCGTGGCGGATCTGTCCGGGCTGCTGCGGCGCATCCTCCCCGCCGACGTCGAGGTCGTGATCGCCGGCGGCGTCGGCCTGCCGGAGGTGCGCGCGGACGTGCATGCCGTCGAGCAGATCCTCTTCAACCTCGCCACCAACGCGCGCGACGCCATGCCGAACGGCGGAGTGCTGCGGATTGAGACGACGCGCGTCGAGCTGACCGAGGAGCGACGACTGGCGTGCGGCGCGCCCGCCCTTGGCGAATACGGCTGCCTGTACGTCGGCGACACCGGCGTCGGCATGGACGAGGAGACGCGGCGGCGGATGTTCGAGCCGTTCTTCACCACCAAGCCGGCGGGGCGGGGGACCGGCCTGGGCCTCGCGACGGTCTATGGATTGGTGAAGCAGCACGGCGCCGGCATCGAAGTGGACACGGCGTCGGGGAAGGGCACCCGCTTCCGCATCTACTTCCCGGTCGCGGCGCACTCCGCCGCGGCGGCCAGCCGGGGCGAGAAGGGCGAGCCCGAGATCCGGGGCGGCACGGAGACGATCCTCGTGGTGGAAGACGACGATCAGCTGCGCCGCTCGGCCAAGCGCATCCTGGAGGACGCCGGCTATCAGGTGGTGACCGCGGCCGACGGACAGGAGGCGCTCGACGTGCTGCGCCACCAGGGCCCGTCGATCGATCTGGTTCTCTCCGACCTGGTGATGCCCCGGCTGGGGGGCCGGGCCCTGTACGACGCCCTGCGCCGCGAAGGAAGGACCGCGCGGTTCTTATTCGCCAGCGGGTATTCGGATCCGGACCGCCGCGGCGGTGCCCGACTCGACCCGGCGCTCCCCTTCTTGCACAAGCCCTGGACGGCGAACGACCTGCTGCTGCGGATCAGGGCGGTGCTGGATGAGGACTCCCTGCTCCCTTCTCCCCGTCCAACACCTCTCTGACCTTTCGGGCCAGCGACTCCGGCACGAACGGCTTCTGTAAAAAAGCCACGCCCGAGCGCAGCACCCCCTGGTGCACCATCGCGTCGTCGGTATAGCCCGAGGTATAGAGCACCCGCATCCCGGGCCGCAGCGGCGCCAGGCGCTCGGCGAGCTCCCGGCCGCTCATCCCGGGCATCACGACGTCCGTCACGAGGATGTCGATGCCGCCGGCATGCCCGGCCGACAGCTCGAGCGCCGCGCGGCCGTCAGCGGCGTCGAGCACGCGGTATCCGCAACTCTCCAGGCTCTTCCGCGCCAGCGTCCGCACCGGCGCGGCATCCTCCACCAGGAGCACCGTCTCCGTGCCGCGGCGCAGCTCGGGAGCGGCCTCGGCCGCGGGGAGCGGCTCCGCCGCGCCGGCGACGCGGGGCAGATACACTTTCACCGTGGTCCCGTGGCCTTGCTCGCTGTACACCCAGATGTAGCCACCCGACTGCTTCACGATCCCGTACACCGTCGCAAGTCCCAGCCCCGTCCCTTTGCCGACCTCCTTGGTCGTGAAGAAGGGCTCGAACAAATGCTTCTGGGTCGCCTCGTCCATGCCGACGCCGGTGTCCGAGACGGCGAGTAGCACGTAGTGGCCCGGCGGGAGGCGGTGGTGGCGCTCGGCGTACTCTTCGGTGAGCATCACGTTCGCGGTCGCGATCGTCAGGCGGCCGCCCTGGGGCATGGCGTCCCGCGCGTTGACGGCCAGGTTCAGCAGCACCTGCTCGAGCTGGCCGGGATCGGCGCTGACGGGACCCAGTTCTGCGGCGAGCTCGGTCGCGAGGGCGACGTCCTCGCCGATCAGGCGTCGCAGCATTTTGTCCATGTTGGCGACCACGGCATTCATGTCCAGCAGCTTGGGCGCGAGCACCTGTCGCCGGCTGAAGGCGAGCAGCTGGCGCGTGAGCTCCGCTGCCCGGAGGCCGGCGTTCTTGATCTCCTCGACGTCTTCGCGGCGGGCATCGTCGAGTGGAGTGGCGTGCAACAGGAGCTGTGTACAGCCGAGGATCGCGGTGAGGAGATTGTTGAAGTCGTGGGCGATGCCCCCTGCGAGCTGGCCTACCGCCTCCATTTTCTGGGCCTGCCGGAGCTGGTCCTCGAGCTGGCGGCGGGCGGTGACGTCCCGCGCGAGCACCAGGCGGGCCGGGCGGCCTGCGAAGGTGATCGGTTGCGACTCGATGTCCACGTCGATCAGCGTGCCGTCCTTGCGGCGGTGGCGGAAGCCGGTGAACGTCCCGCCGGTGTCGTTGTGCAGCGTCTCCTCGAAACGGACACTCTCCGACGCCGGCCGGATGTCGCGCACCGTCATCGCCAGGAACTCGTGCTCGGAGTAGCCGTAGCGCTGCACCGCGGCGGCGTTCACGGCCAGGAAGCGCAGCGTCTCGTCGTCGTAGACCCACATCGCCTCAGGGTTTGCCTGGAACAGCAGGCGATAGCGGCGCTCGTTTTCGAGCAGCCCCTCTTCGGCCCGCTTCCGCTCGATCGCCATCGCGACCTGCGTGGACACGAACTGGAGAATGTGCTTCTCGCGCTCGCCGTAGCGGACGCCCGGCATATACGTCTGGGCGACGAGCACGCCAATGGTGCGGTCCCCGGCTTTGAGCGGCACGCCGAGCCAGTCGATCGATGGCGGGCCGATCAGCTCGACCTCGCCGCGCTGCTCGAGCTCCTGATGGAGCTCGGGCGTGGCGAGCAGCGCCTGGCCGGTGCGCAGCACGTATTCGGTCAACCCTTTGCCCATGCGCTTCGACGGGAAGTCGGTGTCGTATTCGTCCACGAAATAGGGGAAGCTGAGCAGCTCGGCGACGGGGTCGTACAGCGCGATGTAGAAGTTCTTGGCCGGCATGAGCCCGCCCACGATCTCGTGGATCGCGGCGAACAGGTCGTGCAGGTTGCCGGCGGCGTGGGCCGCCTCCGAGATCTTGTAGGTGGCGAGCTGGATCTGCTCGGCGCGCCGGCGGTCGGTGACGTCCCGGAACACCCAGACGCGACCGGCGGTCTTGCCGGCGATCCGCTGGGGCTGCGAGTAGCGCTCGTAGATCCGGCCGTCCTTGAACAGGAGGACGTCGAAGCTCGACGCCTCGGGGCGATGGTACAGCTCGTCGATCTTGGCGAGGAAGGTGTCGGGGTCCTTGACCTGCTCGAGCACGAAGGCCCGCGTCTCCGCGGCGTCTTTCGCTTCCAGGACGGAGTCCGGGATGCGCCACAGCTCGGCGAACTTGCGGTTGAAGCTGACGATGCGCCCGTCGGGGTCGACGACGAGGATGCCGTCCGCCGTGGACTCGAACGTGGCGTTCAAGAGGGACAGCGTCTCGCGCAGGCCCTGCTCGGCGCGCTTCCAATCGCTGATGTCCCGGGCGACCATCACCACCTGCCGGTCGTCCATCGGAGAGATGGCGGCCGCGAACCACACCTCGCGGCCCTCGATCTGCAGGCTGTACTCGGCCTGCACGGTCTCGCGCGCCGCCAGGGCGCGGCGGATGTACCCGAGGAACTTGTCGGCATTGTCCTGGTCAAAGACCTCGTGCAGTCTGCGGCCGATCAGCTCGGGGGCGGGCCGGTAGAGCAGCGAGGGACTGGTCGGCGCGATCTTGACGTAGCGCCCGTCCACGTCGAGCACGAGAATCACGTCGCTGATGGCCGAGAACAGCGCCTGCAGCTCGGCCTCGGGCTCGCGCAGCGGCGGAATGGGGGTGGGCGCGTGAGTGGTCATGCCGGGGTCACAATACTCACCCGGCCCCCCTCCGCGGGCAACCGCGCGCTCGGAGGACCGGGCGTGATGCGGATCACGTCCCTTTGGCCGGGGGAGCCTCGTTCAGGATCAGCCAATAGAGCCCGAGCTGGCGGATCGCCTCGGTGAATTCGCCGAAGTCGACCGGCTTGCGGACATAGCTGTTGGCGCCGAGGCTGTAGCTGTTGACGAGATCGCGCTCTTCTTTGGAGGACGTGAGAACCACCACGGGGAGCAGGTGGGTGCGGGGATCGGCGCGCAGGCGCCGCAGCACTTCGAGCCCATCGACCCGGGGGAGCTTCAGGTCGAGCAGCACGAGCTGCGGCATGGAGTGCGGCTGGCGGCCCGCAGACCCAGCGGCGCCGAGCAGATAGTCCAGCGCTTCGACCCCGTCATGCGCCACGACCACGTCGTTCTTGATGTTGTTCTTCTTCAGGGCCCGGAGCGTCAGGGCTTCATCGTCGGCATTGTCTTCCACCAGCAGGATGACCTTGTCGTCCATCGGGGGCGAGCTCCTTAGAGAGTGAAGTAAACGCCGCGCCGCCGAACCCAATCTGGATCCGCCGCTCGAGGCTCATGCCCCTCCCGGACGTCGATCGAGCTGCGGCTCGACGTATTTCGTGTAGCAATCCGGGCAGATGCTGTGGCTGAACTGGGTCGCGAAGTGCTCTTCGATGTAGTCCTCGAGCGACTTCCACACGTCGCGGTCGTTCCGGATGCGCTTGCAGTAGGAGCAGATGGGGAGCAGCCCCTCGAGCTGCTGCAGCTCTGTGCGCAGGCCCAGGATGCGCTCGGCGACCGTGAGCCGGGCGCGCAGCTCGTCCGGGTCGACCGGCTTGGCAATGAAGTCGTCCGCCCCCGCTTCCATCCCGGCGAGATATTGCTGTTTGCCGCCGCGGGATGTGACCAGGATGAAATAGATGTACGGTTGTTTGCGGCGCGCGCGGACGTGGCCGCACAGCTCCAGGCCGTCCATCTCGGGCATGTACCAATCCGAGATCACGACCTGGAAGCGTGACAGCTGCAGCATCTCCCACGCTTCCCGCCCGTTGGCGGCGGCGGTCGGCGCGTAGCCGGCTGCCTTCGCCAGCGCGCACAGCTGCGCGCTGGAGACGGCATCGTCGTCCACCACGAGCACGGGAATCGTCTTAGCCATGGCGTCCCCCTCCGTCCACCGCCCGTCGCACGTGATCCAACACGGTCTGCGCCTCGCTGCTCACGTCCGGAAGCCCGCCCCGGGCGCGGGCGACGTCGCCGCTCCGAGCGGAGGTCTCCATCTCCTCGAGCAGCTGCGCGAGGCGACGGGCGCCGATGGTCGCCGCCGCGGACTTGAACGCATGCGCGGCGCGTTGGATCGCCTCGGCCTCACTGCCGCGGGTCGCTTCCGCCAGCGCCTCGAGGCGCTGCGGCAACGTGGCGGCAAACGTCGCCAGGATGCCGTCCACGGCCTCTTCCGCCCCGGCCTCGCGCATCGTGCTGCGGAACGCGGCGAGGTCGACCGGCGGTGGCGGTGTGGTGACCGTGTCCGTGGTCGCGGCCGTCCGGCCCTCGATGACGGCGAACAGGTCGTGCGCCTTGAACGGCTTGGCGAGGTATCCGGTCATGCCGCGCTCGAGGCACCGTTCCCGTTCGCCGCTCAGGGCATGGGCGGTGAGCGCGATAATCGGGATGGTCCGGCCGCGCGGCAGCGCGCGGATCGCCGCCGTCGCGGCGAACCCGTCCATCTCGGGCATCTGGATGTCCATGAGCACGAGATCGTAGTCGCGGGCGCCGACCGCGTCGACCGCTTCACGGCCATTCCCCACCACGTCCACCTGGTGTCCCCGCTTCACGAGCATCGCGGTCGCGACCTGCTGATTGACGACGTTGTCTTCCGCCAGCAGGACCCGCAGCGTGTGGCGGGACTCCGCGATCGAGTGGCGGGTGATGCGCCGGTGCGGCTCCGGCGGGCGGCGCTTCGGCCAGCACGGTGCGTACCGCCTCGATGAGATCGGCGCGCGCGATCGGCTTGGTGAGGTAGGCCTGGATGCCCATCTCCCGGCAGCGCTCGCCATCGCCCCGCTGGCCCGCCGAGGTGAGGATCAGCAGCTTGGACGTCGCCAGCTTGCGATCGGCCCGCACGAGGGCGGCGAGCTCGAAGCCGTCTTGATCGGGCATCTGAGCATCGAGGATGGCGAGGTCGAAGGGCGTGCCCGCTGCGGCGGCGCGGCGCAGTGCCGCCATCCCTGCGTCCGCGCGGGCCGCCTCGTGGACTGCCACACCCTCGGCGCCCAGCATGTCGCGCAAGATGCGCCGGTTCGTCTCGTTGTCGTCCACTACGAGGACCCGGCGGCCGCCGAGCGATACGGCGCGGCTGGGAGTCGGGGCGGCGGTGGGCGTCTCGACGGGGACGCGTAGGGTGAAGCTGAATTCGCTCCCGCGGCCGACCTCGCTCGTGACCGAGAGCCGGCCCCCCATGAGCGCCACCAGCTTCCGGGAGATCGCCAGGCCGAGACCCGTCCCCCCATATCGGCGAGTCATAGAGACGTCCGCCTGCGTGAACTCGTCGAAGATGGTGGCCAGCTGCTCCTGCGAGATGCCGATCCCCGTGTCGCGCACCCGGAACCGCACCGACGTCCGGCCGTCATGGTACGCGACCACGGCTGCGGACACGTCGACCTCGCCCTGCTCGGTGAACTTGATGGCGTTTCCGATGAGGTTCATCAGGACCTGGCGCACGCGGGTGGGATCGCCCCGTACCATGTGCGGGACATCGGGCGGCACGTCCACGGTGAGCTCGAGGTGCTTCTCGCGGGCTCGGACCGCGAGGAGCGTGGCGGTGGCATGGACGACTTTGGGCAGATCGAACGGGATCGATTCGAGCTCCAGATGCTCGGCTTCGATCTTCGAATAGTCGAGGATGTCGTTCAGGATGGTGAGCAACGCCTCCGAGGATGAGCGCACCAGCTCGAGCGCGCGGCGCTGCTCGACCTGCAGGTCGGTGTCCAGCACCAGCTCGACGAACCCGAGCACCGCATTCATCGGCGTGCGGATCTCGTGACTCATGTTGGCGAGGAACGCGCTGCGGGCCCGCGCCACGCGCTCCGCTAGGTCCCGCGCCGCGCGCATCGCCTGCTCGGCCGCCTTGCGATCGCTGATGTCCTCGTACAGCGCGACGAGCCCGCCTTCGGCGGCGGCCTTCACGGCGGCGGCTGACAGGCGGACCTGGATGTGCCGGCCGTCCTTCCGTCTGCGTTCCACTTCCACGCGCACGATCTCCCCGGCCCGCGCCCGCGCTTCGAGGTCGCCCGACTCAGAGCGGAGCGATTCGGGCACGATCAACCCATCGATACTGGCGCCCGTCACTTCGGTGGCGGAGTACCCGAACAGCGTCACGAACGCCGGGTTAACGCTGCGGACGGTCCGCTGGTTGTCCAGCACCGCGATGGCCACGGGCGTACTCGCGATGAGGGCGTCGAGGTAGGCGTGCTGGCGCGCCAGCTCCTGGGTGGACGATTCCAGCAACACCGCGGCGCGCACCCGGTCCGCGAAGGTGCGATACCCCCGCTGCTGCACTCGGTCCATTCCCCAGGCAAACAGCGCGATCAACAGCGTCGCGAGGAGGTGAGGGCGGGAGTGCCCCAGCAACAGGATGCCGACCGGGAGGGGGGCGAGGACGGTGACCAGGAGGTAGCGGAAACTGCGCCGGTCGCCGACCAGGGCCCCGGTCGCGCCCGCGACGATCCCGGCGAGCACGACCAGGATCAGGGCGGCTTCGTCCAGACCGAGCGCCGGGATCGCCGCGGCGGCGCCGAACCCCCAGGTCAGCCCCACCCCGGCCACCGTGAGCCGCACTCCCCGCAGCGCTTCCTCAGGCGTTGCCGTCCGCCGGCTGAGGCCCAGCCGCCACCAGGTGCGCAATGCTGCGGCGGCCGTGACGGCCCCCACCCAGCCGATCGTGAGCGCGCGGGGTAGGGAGTCCCACACCAGCGCGGCCACGATCAGCACGAGCACCACGTGCAGCGACTCCGCGAGCGGGCCGCCCTTGAGGAGCTGGCCGAGTGCCGCGCGTCGCACCTCGGCTTCCACCTGCGGGTTGCGCACGGTGTTGCGCGCCACCGCCTCCACGGTCATGGCTCTATATTCTCACGGCCTCATATTCTCACGGCGTCCGGGACACGGGCGGTGCCCGGTTCATGAGCAACCAGTAGAGCCCAAGCTGCTTCGCGGCCTCGGTGAATTCCATGAAGTCCACCGGCTTGCGTACGTAGCTGTTGGCGCCCAGGCGGTAGCCCTTGACGATGTCGCGTTCCTCGTCGGAAGACGTCAGGATCACGACCGGCAGCAGTCGGGTCCGCTCGTCTGCCCGGATGCGCTCGAGCACCTCCAGGCCGTCGAGCCTCGGCAGCTTCAGATCCAGGAGGACCACCGCCGGCAGTTCTTCCGCCCCGGGGCGGCCCTTCGCGCCGAGCAGATACTCGACGGCCTGGACGCCGTCGTCCACCACGATCACGTCGTTCGTGATGTTGTGGCTCTTGAGCGCCCGCATCGTCAGGGCGACGTCGTCGGGGTTGTCTTCCACGAGCAGGATCTTTCCGGGGTTCACAGTGCCTCCAGGCCCGCGCCGCGGACCTCACAGCGTGAAGTAGAACGTCGCTCCCTGATCGACGGCGCCCTCGGCCCAGATCCGGCCGCCGTGCCGGGTGATGATGCGCCGCACCGTCGCGAGGCCGACGCCGGTGCCCTCGAATTCCGATACCGAATGCAATCGCTGAAACACGCCGAACAGCTTGTCGGCGTACCGCATGTCGAAGCCGGCCCCGTTGTCGCGGACCAGGAACGCCCGGCCTCCGTTCTCTTCGATCGATCCAAATTCGATCTTTGGCTTCGTCCGTTTGGCGGTGTACTTCCAGCTGTTGCCGAGCAGATTCTCGAGCGCCACGCGCAGCAGGCGGGCGTCGCCGCGCGCCTCGAGCCCCTGAGCGATGGCGAATTCCACCTGGCGGTCGGGAGTCGCGCGTTGCAGTTCGGCCGCGATCTCCCGCGCCATGACGCTCAAGTCCACGAACTCGGTGCGCATTTCCACGCGGGTGACCCGAGCGAGTTTCAGCAGGTCGTCGATCAGCGTACCCATCCGCTGTGTGGCGGCGCGGACCCGCCGTAGGGAATCCCGTCCCGCTTCGTCCAGCTGCGCGGCATAGTCTTCCAGCAGCACCTGGCTGAATCCGTCGATGCTGCGGAGCGGTGCGCGCAAGTCGTGCGACACCGAGTAGGCGAACGCGTCCAGCTCGGTGTTGGCGGCCAGCAGCTGCGCCGCGTTGTGCCGCAGCGCCTCGTTGCGCTCCTCGAGCTCGTGAGTCCGCTCCGCCACGCGCTGCTCCAGACCCTCCTTGCTCTCCCGGAGCGCGCGGTCTTGGGCCTCGATGCGGCTCAGCATATGATTGAAGGCGTCGGTCAACACGCCCAATTCGTCCTCCCCCAGCTTCGCCGCTCGCACGGAGTAGTCGCGCCGGTCGGAAACGGCCCGGGCGGTCTCCGCCAGCATCAGCACGGGTTGCGAGATCGCGCCCTGCAGCACTCGGGACAGGAGGTACGCCGCCAGCAACGCGACGGTCAGCACCGCCACGGCAATGACGCCGGAGAGTCGAAGCGTGGCATCCACGGCCGCGAGATCGGACGCGAGGTACAACGTGCCGAGCCGCTGACCGCCCGCCTCCGCGACCGGCTGGAAGCCGATCAGGTTCCCGCGCTGGAAGCGGTACCCGTCGGGCCCCGGCGCCGCCGGGAGGGCGCCGCCCGGCAGGTCGCCGGGATAGGTGGCGAACAGCCGGCCGTTCCTGTCGTACAAGGCGGCGGCCACGATATGGGGGTCGGCCCGCAGGGCGGAGAGGAGCTCGCGGGCGTCCGCGTCGTTGGCAAAGGCGAGGGACGCCGTGCTGTTGGTGGCGAGGATGCTGCCGCGCACGGACAACGTGCTCCGCATGGTCTGCCGGAACGACCAGTATTGGTACCCCACGAGCGCGGCCGACGTCAGCAACAGCACCAGCCCGCTGCTGAGCACCAGCATCGCGGTCAGCTTCTGCCTGATCGGCCAATCGCGCAGTGACATCTTACCGCCCCGGCGGCGTGACGATATCGGCGACCCGGAGCAGCTTGGAGCTGACCGTCAGACTGGCCGCTTGTGCCGCGTCGAGGTTGATCTGCAACCGGATGCGGTTCTGGTCGGTCACGAAGCGAATCATGCCGCCGCGCTCAGCGAACCCGGCGTCGTCGCTCACGGTGAGAATCGGCCGGTTCCTGAGATTCGCGAGTACCTCATCCAGGCGAGCGCCGGTGGCCCTGCTGATGAACAGGATGTGACAGGTCTTGATCTCGCCCACGCTGCGATAGCGC
>Ga0209686_1001019_pt1 | contig 14080 bp, 8 predicted proteins | sample GraSoiAngelo_126_FD_185883 | JGI IMG/M metagenome (GOLD analysis project Ga0209686, IMG submission 185883) | Grasslands soil microbial communities from the Angelo Coastal Reserve, California, USA - 14_0927_09_20cm (SPAdes) (version 2) | ecosystem: Environmental > Terrestrial > Soil > Grasslands ...
TGGGCGCGGTGGTGCAGTTCGGCTCCGAGTACGCGATGCGCATCTGGCTGGATGCCGACAAGCTGCGCGCCTACAGCCTGTCGGCAGCCAGCGTGCTCGCCGCCGTACAGCGGCAGAACGCGCAGTTCGCCTCCGGCGCCATCGGCGCACAGCCGGCCGTGGCGAACCAGGCTATCACCGCGACCGTCACGGCGGAGGGGCGCTTTCGCTCCGCGGCGCAGTTCGAGAACGTCCTGCTGCGCACCGATCCCACCGGCGCCTCGGTGCGCCTCAAGGATGTGGCGCGCGTCACGCTGGGCGCGGCGCAATACGGTTTCGAGACCAACGTCGGCACCACACCGGTCGCGGCCTTCGGCATCCAGCTCGCCCCCAACGCCAACGCGCTGGAGGTTTCCAGGGCGGTGGTGGCGAAGATGAACGACATGCAGCCCAGTTTTCCCGCCGGCGTCAGCTGGTTCTGGGCGTTCGACTCGACCACCTTCATCAGGGTGGCCATCCGTGAGGTGATGATCACCCTCGCTGAAGCGGTGGCACTGGTGTTCCTGGTGATGCTGGTGTTCCTGCAGAGCTTTCGTGCCACGCTCATCCCGACCCTGGTCGTGCCCTCGGCGCTGCTCGGCACGCTGGTGGGGATGTACGCGGTCGGCTTCTCCATCAACCAGCTGACATTGTTCGCGATGGTGCTGGCGATCGGCATCGTGGTGGATGACGCCATCGTGGTGGTGGAAGCGGTCGAGCGCATCATGCGCGAGGACCATCTGGGGCCCAGGGAAGCCACGCGCAAGGCCATGCACCAGATCACCGGCGCGATCGTCGCCATCACCTCGGTGCTGGCCGCGGTGTTCATACCGAGCGCCCTGCAGAGCGGCAGCACCGGGGTCATCTACCGGCAGTTCGCGCTCACCATCGCACTCTCCATGGGGTTCTCGGCGCTGCTGGCGTTGTCCTTCACGCCGGCACTGTGCGCCTCGCTCCTGCGTCCCGAGCATCTGCGCGGCAACGTCATTTTCAACTGGTTCAACCGCGCCTACGAGGGCACACGGCGCTCCTACGTGCACCGCGTGTTCGTGTCGGTCGGCCACGCGCCGCGCTGGATGGCAGGATTCGCGCTCATGCTGGCGGTGGGGGTGCTGCTGTTCGCCAGGCTCCCGGGCAGCTTCGTGCCGGACGAAGACCAGGGCTACGCGCTGGTGGATGTGCAGCTGCCGGAGGGCGCATCGCTCCCGCGCACCCGTGAGGTGCTGCAACACATCAACACCATCCTCATGGGCAGCCCGGATGTGGCGAATGCGTTCCTCATCGTCGGCTCGAGTTTCACCGGCACGGGCGAGAATGCCGGCCGGGCGTTCGTGCACCTCAAGCCCTGGGATGAGCGCCCCGACACCGCCGCGGATTTCATCCGCTGGGCGAATGAGACCTTCGCCCACGAAATCCACGACGCCAAGGCCTACGTCATCAACCTGCCGACGGTGCGCGGCCTGGGCGTGTTCGGCGGTTTCGACTTCTACCTCGAGGATCGCGGCGGGCTTGGACGCGAGGCGCTCGCGGCCGCGCAGACCACGGTCCTCGACACGGCCGGCCGCGATGCGACGCTCACCGGGGTGCGCGCCAATCTCCTGCCGCCCTCGCCACAGCTGCGACTCACCGTCGATCGCGTGCAGGCGCAGTCGATGGGCCTGTCCGCCAGCGATGTCTACACCGCCCTGCAGCTGATGCTGGCGCCGGTGTACGCCAATGACTTCATCTACCAGGGGCGGGTACTGCGGGTGCTGCTGCAGGCGGATGCCCCGTGGCGCATGACGCCCGAGGCGCTCGAACACTTCTACGCCTCGGGCGCCAACGGCAGCATGATCCCGCTGGCGAGCGTCGTGCGCGCCGACTGGGTCGTGGGCGCCCCCTCCCTCACGCGCTACAACGGCTATCCGGCGGTGGAAATCACCGGCGCCAATGCCCCGGGACGCAGCTCAGGGGAAGCCATGCAGGCGATGCAGGCGATCGTCACCCGGCACCTGCCGCGCGGTTTCGGCAACGACTGGGCGGGACAGTCGCTGCAGGAGCTGCTCTCGGGTGCACAGGCGCCGCTGCTGTTCGCACTGTCCATCCTGGTCGTATACCTGTGCCTGGCCGCGCTGTACGAGAGCTGGAGCGTCCCGGTAGCGGTGCTGATGGCCGTGCCGGTGGGACTCATCGGCAGCACCGTCGCCGCGCTGCTGCGCGGGCTGCCGAACGACGTGTTCTTCAAGGTGGGACTCATCACCATCATCGGCCTGTCGGCCAAGAACGCCATCCTGATCGTCGAGTTTGCGGTCACCGCGCAGAAGCACGGCAGGAGCCTGCACGAGGCGGTGCTGGAAGCCGCGCGCCTGCGCTTGCGACCGATTCTGATGACCTCGTTCGCCTTCATCCTCGGCGTATTCCCCATGATGATTTCCAGCGGTGCCGGCGCCAACGCGCGCCACGCCATCGGCACCGGCGTGGTCGGCGGAATGTTGAGCGCGGCGCTGCTCGGCGTGCTGCTGATTCCGGTGTGTTACGTGGCCGTGCGCCGGCTCATGGGGGACCCGCTCGATGCGCCCGGGCATGCGAGCCAGGGCCCTGCGCCCGGCGGTGCCGCGCTCGGACCGGCGCAGCAGCGGGAGGACTAGCATGCGATCGGCACTGACCGCCAGGCGTATTTCCTCGCGCAACACGTTTTTTCTGAAGCGTGTCTTCCCGGTGTTGTGGTTCGGAACTGTGGTGCTGTCGCTGGCGGCGGGGCTGGCGGCCGCACGTGCGGGCAAGGCGGTGCCGGTGCCGGTGTTCATCGTGCCGCTGCTGCTGTTCGTGATCGGCTACGCCGTCATGCGCAAGCTGGTGCTCGATCTGGCCGATGAAGTGTTCGACGAAGGCGCTGCGCTGCGCGTGCGCTTCGGGTCCGAGGAGGAGCGGATCGCGCTCACCGATATCATCAACGTCGGCTATACGCAGTTCGTCAATCCGCCGCGGATCACGCTCACCCTGCGCCAGCCGGGGCGCTTCGGCAGGGAGGTCAGTTTCTCGCCGCCGCAGTCGTTCTTCGCTCCCTTCGTCAGGAACAGGCTCGCCAGCGAGCTCATCGAGCGGGTGGAGGCGGCGCGGCGGCGGCGCTGAACAGGTCCGGCCCGAACGGCGCAAGGTCCGGCTCCGCCGCGTACCCGAGCGGCGGCAGGGGAAAGCGCCCCCATCTCACACTTCGGGTGTTGCGGCGGACGCCGGCGCGCGCTGCGGCGCAAAGCGCATCGCCCGCGCAAACAGGAGCGCGCTGCCCACCGTGAGCAGTGCCGCGGTGAGAAACGCCGCGCCCGGGAAATACACCCCGGCCGAGCGGGCCGAGAAATGGCCGAACACCTGGGTCATGAGCGGCGGCCCGATGATCGAGCTCAGACTGTAGAGGCCGGCGACCGCGCCCTGCAGCTCGCCCTGGGCGTTGGCGGGGATCTGCTGCGAGGCGAGCGCGTTGATCGATGGATAGGTGAGCGCGAACAGAAAGGTGGTGAGCGACACGAGGTACATCATCCAGCCTTCGGTCGCGAAGGCGTATCCGATGTAGGCGATGAGCGCGGCGGCCATGCCGGCGGCGGCGGCCCGCCGCTCGCCGCCGATCCACGGGATGAGCACCCGCGTGAGCACGCCCTGGGCAACGGCCATGACGAGGCCGACGAAGGCGAGCGAATAACCGACCTCGGCGCTGGACCAGTGAAACTTGGATATGGTGTAGAACGCCCAGGTGCTGGGCAGGACCTGGTGAGCGAGTTGCCACAGGAACAGCGCACCGAGCAGCCAGCTCACCGGCGGGAACTTGAGGATCTGCAGCAGCGTGCCGAGCGGATTGGCGCGCGCCCAGTGAAACGGGCGGCGCGACTCCCGCGGCAGCGACTCCGGCAGCGCGAAGTAGCCGAACGCGGTGTTGGCGAGCGCGATGGCGCCGGCGGTGAAGAACGGCGCCCGCGGCCCCAGGCCCCCGAGCAGGCCGCCGATGGCCGGACCGACGATGAAGCCGACACCGAACGCCGCCCCCATGAGACCGAAATTCTGCGCGCGCCGCGCCGGCGCGGTGATGTCCGCGACGTAGGCGTACGCCGGCGTGAAGGATGCGCCCGCCACGCCCGCCACCATGCGCCCGACGAACAGCCACGCGATCACGGGCGCAAATCCCATGACCAGGTAGTCGCAACCGAGCGCGAGCAGCGCGAACAGCAGCACCGGCCGGCGCCCGAAGCGATCGCTCAGGTTGCCGAGCACCGGGGCGCAGAAGAACTGCAGCAGCGCGTACACGAACGACAGCCAGCCGCCGTAAACGGCGGCCCGGTCCACGCTCACTCCGGTGAGCTGCATGATGAGCCGCGGCAGGACCGGCAGGATGATGCCAAAGCCGATCGAGTCGACCAGCACGGCGACGAAGATGAACGCGAAGGCGCCACGGCCGGCTTTGCGCAAGCTCATGAGGGTCTTTCCGCAAGGACGCGCTATCTTATACGAAGCGCTACGCCGCCTTCCTGCGGAACAACAGTACCGCAGCGGCGGTGGTGCACAGCGCGATCTCGAGCAGTTTCACCAGGTCCTGTGCCATGGAGGCCACCGATGCGCCCTTGAGGAACAGCCCCTGCATGAGGCGCAACATGTGCGCGAGCGGATTGATCGTCGTGACGAACTGCAGCCACCAGGGCATGTTCTCCACCGGCGTTGCGAATCCCGACAGCAGTGCGAATGGCAGCAGTACCGCGAACGCGCCGAGGAAAGCCTGTTGCTGGGTATGCACCAGGGAGGAGATGAACAGCCCCACCCCGGCGCACGCCGCGGCGAAGGTGAGTATCGCCGCGTAGAAGACCAGCAGGTTGCCGCGGAACGGCACGCCGTACAGCAGCGTCACGATCAGCAGGTAGAGCGTCGCCTGCACGCTCGCCACCAACAGCGGCGGCAGGAGCTTGCCGAGCGCAATCTCGATCGGGGTCGCCGGAGAGACCAGCGTCTGGTCGAAGGTGCCGAGCTCGCGCTCGCGCGCGACCGACAGCGCGGTGATCATGAGCGCGACCGCGAGGCTCAGCATGCCGACCAGGTTCGGCATCATGAACCACTGGTACTCGAGATTGGGGTTGAACCAGTTGTCGATCACCACCTCGGCGTTGGGCGGGGGAGCCGGCCCCGCGCCGCCGGTCCTGGCCTGCGGCGGCGCGCCGCTCAAGGGCGCTCCCTCGGCCGCCATGATGGTGCTGACGTACTGGGCGGTGATCTGCGCGGCGTTGGAGCGGCGTCCGTCGAGCAGCAGTTGCGCGCTCGCCGGCCGGCCGGCGCTGAGGTCGGCGGAAAAGGCGCTCGGCAGCACCAGGATTCCGATGACCTGCTCGCGCTCGAGTGCGCCGCGGGCGGCTGCGACGCTCGCGTAGCGCGGCAGCCGGGTGAAGCTGCGCGAGCCGCCCAGGCGCTGCTGCACGTCAAGGGCGTACGGTCCGCGGTCGAGATCCACGACCGCCACGGCGATGTTCTTCACCTCCATGGTGGCGGCGGAGGAAAACACGAACAGCTGGATGATGGGCGGGATGATCAGCGACAGGCGCGCGCGTGGATCGCGCAGCATGGTGATCAATTCCTTGCGAACGATGGCCGAGAGGCGCTGCAGCATCGGCTCGAGCTCCTTCAATCCACCCGCTTGTGCAAGCGCCGCCAGGTGAGGCCGAAGAACAGCGCCCCCACGGCGAGCATGAACAGCATGTTGGGAATGAGCACCGACCACAGATCGCCGGCCAGGAACACCGTCTGCAGCGACACGTTCATGTAGCGCGCCGGGATCGCCAGCGTGATCGCCTGCAGCCACCGCGGCATGGAGTGGATATCGAACAGAAAACCCGACAGCATCATCGCGGGCATGTAACCGGTCATGAGCCCGAGCTGCGCCGCGGCCATCTGCGTTCTCATGGTCACTGATATCAGCAGGCCCTGCCCCAGCGCCGGCACCAGGAACACCGCCGACACCAGGCCGAGCGCCAGGAACGAGCCGCGCAGCGGCAGCTTGAACAGCAGCAGCGCCGTCAGCACGCACACCAGCATCGACACCATCGCCAGCAGGAAATACGGCAGGGTCTTGCCGATCAGGATCTGGCCGCGGGTGAGCGGCGTCGCGTACAGCGCTTCCAGCGTGCCACGCTCGTACTCGCGCGCGATCACCAGCGAGGTGAGCAGCGTCCCGAGCAGCGTCATGATCACCGTCATCGAGCCGGGGATCAGGAACCAGCGGCTCACCGCGTTGGCGTTGTACCAGTAGCGCACCTCGACGCTGACCGCAGCGGCGGGCGCGGCGCCCTGCTCGCGGCCGCGTGCGGCCAGAAAGCCGTTCCAGATCGCCTGCACGTAGCCGTGCACGTAGTTGGCGGTGTTCGGTTCCGCGCCGTCGACCAGCACCTGCACCCGTGCGGTCGTGTTCTGCGCGTTGAGACGCCGGCCGAACTCGGCGGGAATGATGATGACCGCCTTGACGCTCTGGTCCTGCAGCGCTCGCTCAGCGGAGAGCCGATCGCTGGCCGCGACGACCAGGAACCATCTGGAGTTGGTGAGCGCAGCGGCAAAGGCGAGCGCGTCGCGGCCGCCGTCCTCGCGCACCATGGCGATCTTGACGACCGTGGTGTCGAGGGAGATGCCGAAGCCGAACAGGAACAGGAAAGTGAGCGGCAGCACCACCGCGATGATCCAGCTGGAGGGGTCGCGCACCACCTGCTTGCCCTCCTTGATCATGATGGCGGCGAGCTGCTGCCACCACAGGCGCAGCCGGGTGAGCGTGTCGCTCATGCCGCCTCGCCTTGGATGAGCGCGATGAATGCGTCCTCGAGCGTCGGCTCCGCAAGCGCCGGGCTGCGCACGCTCGCCTTGAGCTCATCGGGCGTGCCTTCGGCGATCTTCCTGCCGCGCCAGATGAGGCCGATGCGATCGCAATACTCCGCCTCCTCCATGAAGTGTGTGGTGACCACGACCGCCACCCCCCGGGTGGTGAGCGCGTTGATGTGGTGCCAGAACTCGCGCCGCATGAGCGGATCGACGCCGCTGGTGGGCTCATCGAGAAACAGCACCGCCGGGGCGTGCAGCGTGGCGCAGGCGAGCGCCAGGCGCTGCTTGAAGCCCAGCGGCAGCAGCGAGGCATTCGAGTGCAGGAGCGGCGCGAGCTCGAACATCTCGACCATCGAGCGCACCCGCTCGCGCTTGACGGCGCGCTGCAAGCCGTAGATGTCGGCGAAATAGTCGAGGTTCTGGGCCACCGACAGATCGCCATAGAGCGAGAATTTCTGCGCCATGTAGCCGAGGCGCGCGCGGGCGCGGCTCGCGGCGCGCGACAGATTCACGCCCGCGACGCTGGCAGCGCCGCCGCTGGGCATGAGCAGCCCGCACAGCATGCGGAAGGTGGTCGACTTGCCGGCGCCGTTGGGACCCAGCAGGCCGTAGATCTCCCCGGCGTGCACTTCGAAATCGACGTTGTCGGCCGCCACGAAGTCCCCGAAACGGCGCGTCAGGCCCGCGGCACGCACCAGCACCCCGTCGGCCCTCACCGCGGCAGCGCCGCCAGCGGCGGCCGTGTCCGCTGGCGCGCCCGTCGGCCAGCCGCGCGCCAGCAGGCTCTCGCCCTTGCGCGCACCGCCGAGCAACTCGACGTAGGCGTCCTCCAGGCGCGGCGCCACCGCCTCGTAAACGCCCGCGTGAAATTCGCCCGCAGCTCCCGGCTTCGCCACCACTCGCACGCTGGCACCCTGGATCACGGCATCGAGCACCGCCTCGCGCGCCAGCTCGCTCTCGGCCGTCTGTCGCGCCTGACCTGCGGCGACGCGGCGACGGAATACGCGCCCGCGCACCCGCTCGCTCAGGCGCGCCGGCGCCCCCTCGTACAGCAACCGCCCGCCATCGAGCAGCCAGATGTGCGCGCAGCGCTCGGCCTCTTCCAGGTAGGCGGTCGACCACAGCACCGTCACTCCGCCTGCGACCAGATCGTTCACCATGCACCACAGCTCGCGCCGCGACAGCGGGTCGACCCCCACGCCCGGCTCGTCCAGCAACAACAGGCGTGGACGTCCGAGCAGCGCGCATGCGAGTCCGAGCTTCTGTTTCATGCCGCCGGAGAGATTGCCGGCGAGGCGCTCGGTGAATGAGCCGAGATCGGTGAAGCTCAGCAGCTGCGCAAAGCGCTGCCGGCGCGTCGCAGCATCCAGAGCGCGCAGGTTGGCGTACAGAGTGAGGTTGTCGAGTACCGAGAGATCCTCGTACAACCCGAAGCGCTGCGGCATGTACCCGGTCTGCGCCTGGGTGCTGCCACCCTCGGCGCGCGGCGTGCTGCCGAGCACCTCGACCGTCCCGGCCGTGGGCTGCATCAGGCCCGCGAGCAGCCGGATGAGGGTCGTCTTGCCCGCCCCGTCCGGACCCACCAGCCCGATGATCCTCGCCGGCGGCAGCGCGGCGCTGATCCCGGCGAGCGCGGTTGCGGTGCCGAAGGTCTTCACCAGTCCGAGCACCCGCGCCGCCGGCGGCGCGGCCGAGGGCGGCGCGGGGGTTGCCTGGACGCTCACCGCGGGACCTGCCTCAGCGGTTGCGCGCCAGCGCCGGCTGCGCCGCCGGCACCCGCACCGTCACCGGCATGCCCTGCCGGAACACGTCGTCGGGATCGGAGGCGATCACGCGGATGCGGTACACCAGATCGTCGCGCACCTGATCGGTCTGCACGCTCTTGGGAGTGAACTCGGCGTCCGGCGAGATGAAGCCCACCGTGCCCTGGTAGTGCTTGCCCGGCATCGAATCGATGCTCAGGTTGACCGCCATCCCCGGCTTGATGCGCCCCAAGCGCGGCTGCGGCACGTAGGCGCGGATCCATACCGGATCGTTCAGCGTCAGCGTGTACACCGTCTGTCCCGCCTGGACGATCGCGCCGGCCTCGCGCGCCCGCACGGAAATGATGCCGGCACTGGGCGCGAGCAACGTGGTATCGGTGAGCGCGGTCTGCGCCTTCTCCAGGCGCGCTTCGGCTGCGGCCAGCATGGCCTCCTGGGTCTGGATGTCCTCGATGCGCGAGCCGTGCAACTCCAGTGTCAGCTGGTCACGGGCCCCGGCGAGCTGCGCTTCGCTCATGCGCACGCGCGCCTCGGCGTCGTCGATCTGCTGGTGGGTGACCAGCCCCGCCGCCACCAGCTGCTGCTGGCGCTGCAGCGACACGCGCGCGTTATCGAGGTCGGCGGCGCGCTGCTGCACGGTCGCGCGCGCCTCGGCAATCTCCTCCACGCGGTAGCCGCGCTGGGTCTTCTCCAGCTGCGCCTGCTGCTGAGCCACATCCGCCCGGGCGGCGGCGACGTCGGTCGCAAACGGCACGCGGTCCAGCTGGGCGAGCGTCTGGCCCGCGGTGACCTTGTCGCCCTCCTGCACGCTCATCTGCGAGATCCTGCCGGTCACGCGGAAGGCAAGCTCCACCTGGTGCACGTCCACATTGCCCGACAGCGACAGCGCGGCGTTGGGGTCGTCCGCGCCGCGCGCGCGCCACAGATACCATCCCGCCGCCGCCAGCACGAGCGCACCTGCGGCCGCGACCGGCATCACGCGCCGGTTCACGGCGCACGCTCCCGGTGCGCCGCGCGCCGCTGGATTGTCGTCGTGCCATCGCCCACCGCCCGCTCCTCCTTGGTCGATATTGTGCTTGGGTTCAGGCCCCCTCGCGCAGTGCCGCCCATGAACGGCTGAAGAATTAGCGCCGGCGCACGAGCTGCGCGCGCAGCCAGTACACCGGCGCCCCGGCTACGATGATCAGCAGGGTAACACCCGTGTTGCGCGGATCGGTGAACAGCGCGTTGAGCACCATCAGGCCCGAGGCGAGCAGGAACACCGCCGGCACCAGCGGATAACCCCACACCCGATACGGCCGCGGCAGCTCGGGACGCCGGCGGCGCAACACGAATACACCCGCCACGGCGAGTGCGTAGAAGGGCCAGATGCCGAGGATGAACTTGTCGGCCAGCTGCGCGAAGTCGTTCTCGAGCACGTAGGCGACACCGAGCGCGGTGGCCAGCCAGATGGCGACCGCCGGGCTGTTGAAACGCGGCGATACGCGCGCCGCGGCATGAAAGAACAGACCGCGATCGGCCATCGCGTAAAACACCCGCGAGCCGGTCATCATCGAGGCGTTCAGGCCGCTGAAGGCGGACACCATCACCGCGGCGGCGACCACAGCCGCGCCGGCGCCGCCGAGCAGCGGGATGCGCGCGGCGACGCTGGAGGCGATGAGCTGCGAGCCGGCCATCTGCGCCGGCGCGAGCGCATACATGAAGCCGATGTTGACCACCAGGTACACCAGCATGACGCACAGCGCACCGGCGATCAGGGCGGGCGCCAGGTTGCGCTGCGGGTCGCTCACCTCCCCCGCCATGGTGGCCGGGTCGGCCCAGCCGTCGTAGGTCCACAGCACCGGGATCAGGGCGCTCGCGAGCAGCGACAGCGGAACGCCCGCGGGCCACGCCGGGCTGAAATGCGCGCCGCTCCCACCGGCGGCGGTGAACGCGAGCAGCCCCAGCCCCGCGAGCACGGCGTACTTGAGCGCGGTGGTGGCGCTCAGCACCGCGGCCGCGCGCTGCACGCCGATGTAGTTGATCGCACCGATGAGCACGATGGCCAGCGCCGCCGTGTAGCGTACCTGCACGGCGCTCAGCGGCACGAAATAGCCCAGATACTCCGCGAAGATGGTCGCGATGGCGCCCAGCGCGGCGGCGCGGATCACGACGAGCTCGGTCCAGCCGAACAGGAACGCCGCCAGCGGACCGTAGCTCTCCAGGAGCCACGCGAAGATGCCCCCGGAGCGTGGCAGCGCCGCCGCGAGCTCCGCGACCGTGAGGGCGCCACACAGCGCGATGATGCCGCCCAGTACCCAGCAGGCGATGATCGGGCCGGGCGCGTGCAGCTGCGCGGCGACCGTGGCCGGAACACGGAAGATGCCACTGCCGATGGCGACGCCCACCGACACGGCGACGGTCTGCAGCAGGCTCACCGAGCGCGGCATGCGCTCGCCCCACTGGTCAGCCATCAAGTCTCTGCGCGAGCAGCTCGACCCAGTGACACACCGGCAGCGAGGTGCCGCCGCCGATATGCGCGAGGCAGCCGATGTTGGCGGTGGCGATGAGGTCCGGCGTGCCGCTCTCCAGAGCCGCGACCTTCTGCCGCAGCAGCCGTGCCGACAGCTGCGGCTGCAGGATGGAATAGGTTCCCGCCGAACCGCAGCATTGGTGGCGGTCGCTGACCGGAGTGAGGGCAAAGCCTGCGGCGGTCAGCAAGCCCTCGACCGTGCCGCTGACCTTCAGGGCGTGCTGCAAAGTGCACGGCGCATGGAAGGCGACCCGCGCCGGAGCCGGCGCCTGCCGGCGCGCGGCGCTGCGCAGCGCCGCGGCGAGCCCCTCACTCTCGGCGCCCATCACTTGAGCGATGTCGCGCGAGAGCGCACTGACGCGCGCCGCCCGCCCGGCGTAGTGCGGATCGCCCTGCAGCAGGCGTCCGTACTCGCTCAGCATCGAAGCGCAGGCGCTGGCGGTGACCACCACCGCCTCGGCGCCCGCCTCGATGTGCGGCCACAGCGCATCCACGTTGCGCCGCACCTGACGCAGCGTCTCCTGCTGGGCGGACAGATGATGGGTGAGCGCGCCGCAGCAGCCGGTGCCGGCGACCGCAACGCCGGAGATCCCCACACGATCCAGCACCTGCGCGGCGGCCGCGTCGATGGCGGGCCGCAGAGCCGGCTGCACGCACCCCGGCAGCAACAACACCCGCCGCGCGTGACGCGCGCTCGGCCAGGGGGTGCGGCGCGAGTGCGCGGCGCGCGCCGCGGACACGGGCGCCGCCAGTTGCCGCGGCAACAGCGGCCGCGCGAGGCGCGCCACACGCAGCAGCGCGCGCACCCGGTGAGTGTGCGGCACGAGCTTGCGCAGCAGGTAGCGTTTGAGGCGCGAGGCGGGGGTGCGGGTGATACGCTCTTCGGTGAGCGCGCGCCCGATGTCCAGCAGCCGTCCGTACTGCACGCCCGACGGACAGGCGCTCTCGCAGGCGCGGCAGGTCAGACAGCGGTCCAGATGCAGCTGGGTGCGCGCGCTGACCGGCGCCCCCTCGAGCAGCTGCTTCATCAGGTAGATGCGCCCGCGCGGGCTGTCGAGCTCATCGCCGAGCAATTGGTAGGTGGGACAGGCCGGGAGGCAGAAACCGCAGTGCACGCAGGCGCGCAGAATCGCCTGCGCCTCGCGCCCCTCAGGGGTGTCCCTGATAAAATCGGCGAGCGCGGTCCGCATAACTTCCCCGCAGTCGCGCACCTTGCGTGCCTGCGGGGCGATTGTAAGCTGAATTCTCCGCGGACGGGGCGCGGTCGCCTCAGCCGATGAGCGCCTTGAAGCGTTGCGAGCGCGAGCCGTCGCCGAGCTCGCCCGAGCGCTTCAGGAGTGCGCGCGCCTCCTCGGCCTGCAACGGTCCGCTGAGCAGAAATCCCTGCGCGTCCTGGCAGTCCTGCTCCTGCAGGAAGGCGAGTTGCGGGAAATTCTCCACGCCCTCGGCGATGACGTTGATGTGCAGCGAGCGCGACATGGCGATGATGGCCGAGGCGATGGCGCGATCGTCGCCGCCCTCGGTGATGCTGGTCACGAACGAGCGACCTATCTTGAGCCGATCGACCGCGAGGTTGCGCAGCCGGCCGAAGCGCGAATAGCCGATGCCAAAATCGTCGAGGGCGAGCGAGACGCCGAGCTGCTTCAGCTGGTTGATGGTCCTCTCGGCCCACGCCTCATCCGCCATCACCACCGACTCGCTGATCTCCAGCTCCAGCAGGGCCGGATCGATCCCGGTTTCCCGCAGAATCGTGGCCACCTGGGCCGGATAGTCGGCGAGCGCAAACTCACGCCCCGAGACATTCACCGCAATGCGCCGCACCGGCAGGCCCTCGGCGCGCCAGGTCTTGGCCTGCAGGCAGGCGGTGCGCAGCACCCAGGCGCCGATGGAGTGTATCAGGCCGGTTTCCTCCGCGACCGGAAGGAATTCGGCACTGCTCACCACGCCGAGCTCGCCGCTCGTCCAGCACAGCAGCGCCTCCATCCCGGAGACGCTCGCGGTGCGCACGTCGAATTGTGGCTGGTACAGGAGCGAGAGCTCGTTGCGGGCGAGGGCGCCGCGCAAGCGGTCCTCGATGGTAAAACGGTGCAGCGCAATCGCGTTCATGGATGCGTCGTAGTAAGCGTAGGTGCCGGGGTTGCGCCGCTTGGCGACATACATCGCCAGATCCGCGTGGCGCAGCAGGGTCACCGCATCGGTGCCGTCCTGAGGATAGACGGCCATTCCCACGCTCGCAGTCACCACCAGGGAATTGGAGGCGAGCTGCATGGGCTCGCGCAGCGCCTCGATCAGCCGCTCCGCCACACCGCCCGCGTCGGCCGGGGAGCGCATATTCGGCAGCAGCACCATGAATTCATCGCCACCGAGGCGTGCAATATCGCCCAGCCGCGGGCCGGCGCCCGCGCCGGGAACCGCCGTATCGACGCGATCGCGCAGCGAGTTGCGCAACCGGTCCGCGACCCGGCGCAGCAGCTCGTCCCCCGCTGCGTGACCGAGCGTGTCATTGACTCTCTTGAAGTTGTCCAGATCCAGGTACAGCACCGCGAGGGTGCGATCATTTTCCTGCGCCGCCTGCAGCGCACGCACCAGCCGGTTATGCGACTGCTCGCGGTTGGGCAGACCGGTCAGCGTATCGAAGTATGCGAGCTTGACGATGCGTCGCTCGGCGCGCCACTTGCTGCCCAGGGCGATGGTCATTTGCCGCACTTCATGCGGATGGAAGGGCTTCTGCAGGTAGGAGAGCTTGTCTTCGGGGGGTACCAGGCCGCCGATATCGCTGGGATCCGCGTCGGAGTAGGCCGTGCAGATGACGATCTCTACCGCCGGGTCCAGCTCCCTGATCTGCGCTGCCGCCCACACCCCGTCCGGGCCCGGCGGCATGCGCATGTCGAGGAACACCACGGCGAACGGCTGGTTGTGGGCGAGTGCCTCCTTCACCGCGGCGACCGCCGCCTGAGCTTGATCGCAGAAC
>Ga0209686_1001022_pt1 | contig 14042 bp, 15 predicted proteins | sample GraSoiAngelo_126_FD_185883 | JGI IMG/M metagenome (GOLD analysis project Ga0209686, IMG submission 185883) | Grasslands soil microbial communities from the Angelo Coastal Reserve, California, USA - 14_0927_09_20cm (SPAdes) (version 2) | ecosystem: Environmental > Terrestrial > Soil > Grasslands ...
AGTGGGCGTACGGCGACAAACCCATCTTCGTCCTCACTAGTCGCGATCTGCCGCGAACCCGGGATACCGTTGAGTTCTACTCAGGCGATCTTGCGCAGTTCGTGAATGGGCACCTGCGGCCCACGTACCGTACCATCTGGTTTGTTGGAGGCGGTGTGGTTTCCGGCGAATGTCTTCGTCTCGGGCTAGCCGACGAAGTTCGTTATTCGATCCTGCCGATCTTGATTGGCAATGGGATATCGTTTTTCGAGAAGCTGGACAAAGACATCGCCCTCCATCTGGCGGAGGTTAAAGCCTATAAGAGCGGCATGGTGGAGCTTTGTTACGAGGTGCGAGGACACCGTGGCGAGCCACGGGACGCCGCCACCTAAGAATTCACTCCAGCCGACGCCCCCAAGCGGGCGCGGCTGAGGTCAAACGTTAGGCGAAGAGTAGAGTTCGACCTCGATTTCTCGAAATCACCTGATTGGCTAGAGAACAATGAAGATTAAAGAGATCGCCTTCGTTTGCTGCGCCGTCAGCGACATGAGCCGCGCCCGTGCCTTTTACGAACGTATACTGGGATTGAAACCAAATGCGCCCGTGGGTCCGGATCCCTATTGCATCGAGTACGACGTCGGCGCCGGAACCTTTGCAATCGAACGGAACCCGGATTGGCCGGTTTCTCCCGACGGCATGTCAGTTACATTTGAAGTCGAGCATTTTGAAGCCGCTGTTAGGCACCTGCGCGACCATGGCATTGCCTTCTTCCTCGGACCGACTGAAACGAAAAGTTTGTCATTGGGCGGCCTTTCGCGATCCCGATGGAAACCGGTTGGTGATTCACAGGCGAAGGTGAATCGCGCAGGTTCCATCTCTTTTCTCAACTTTCGAATTGATCGAAAGGGCCCGTTGCTTCATACAATGGCGCCATGAGAAAGACACAACTCGCATCGTGCCTCGTTATCGTCAGCTTACTTGGCTCAGGCCAATTTACCGGTGCAGCTGATCCCGCGCATTCGGATCAGCCAACCGTGGCTCCCGCGGAGGCGATCTCCAGGCTGAAAGAAGGCAATGGACGCTACACGAACGGCAATCTGCAACATCCCGGTCAGACGGCGGAACGGCGCACGGAACTGGCAAAGACTCAGCATCCGTTTGCCGCCATTGTCAGTTGCTCCGATTCACGCGTGCCGCCCGAAATTGTCTTCGATCAGGGGCTCGGTGACTTATTTGTGGTTCGCGTTGCTGGAAACGTGATCAACGATGAAGGCTTGGGAAGCGTCGAATATACAGTCGATCATTTAGGCACGCGGCTCATTTTGGTGCTTGGGCATCAGAGTTGCGGCGCCGTCAAAGCAGCGAGAGAAACAATTGCTGCCAAAGGCAAAGCACCCGGGCATATCGAATCGTTAGTCACAGCCATCAAGCCTGCGGTTGAAGCAACAGCGAAAGACGATCTCGAGACGACCGTAAAAGCGAACGTTAAAAACGTCGTGCAAGCGCTGCGTTCATCGACACCGATTCTTAAGGCTAAAGTTGATTCCGGCGAGATTCAGGTAATTGGCGGCTACTACAGTCTCGATACGGGCGCTGTCACTTTTCTCGACGAGAAGTAGGCGCGGGCTCCAGTAACTTCGATTCATGCTGCGAGTCTGGCAGACCATCGCCATCACGTTGGTAGCTTTGACGATGGGTACCTCGTCCGCCCACGTGTTGGAGTGGCCAGCGAAACTTCATTACACCGGCGAATTTTATCTGCGCCTTCAAACGTCACTCTATGCTTACTGGGGACCACCGAGCATCACGGGATTCGTTGAGCCTGCGGCCGTTCTCTCGGTCCTTTTCCTGGCTGTTCTCTGCCGTGCTCACCCGGTCACTCTGCGACTAACAGTTGGTGCGGCCATCTGCCTTCTACTGGCTTTCCCGGTTGTCTTTTTTTGGCGAGTTGCGCCAGCAAACGGAACTTTCTTCCATGCCGCTCGTGCAGGAATGCTGCCTCCTGACTGGGATTCCTGGCGCATGCGCTGGGAAACGGGTCATGCAATCCGATTTCTCCTGCATCTCATCGCCTTTGCATTGCTCGCCCTATCGCTGACAAGTGGGTGTGTGCGCCCGCTCACGCGAGAGAAAGTTTTCAACCGCGCCCGAACATGACAATGATTGCCTTCTACCAGCCATTGCGGTTACGATCAAGTTGAACCAGCTTTAGTCAGAGCAAATTACCGACACGTAATCATGTGAGTTACTCTCGTTACGCGGAAGGACATTATGGCGAAGCCTGAGGAGACAAACGCAAGCACCCATCTTACCTCTGCCCAAGAAAATCTAAGCCAGCTCTGGGAAGACCACGTTCGTTTTGAGTTTTCCACACGCAACACGGACGACACACTCGCCACGATGGTTGAAGACGCTTATGTGAATCACATTCCGGTGCTGACGGGCGGAGTTGGCCGCGACGAATTGCGCGAGTTCTATTCGAAACGGTTCATTCCTCAGATGCCGCCTGACACGGAAATGACGCCTGTCTCGCGAACCATCGGAGAGAATCAAGTAGTGGACGAAATGGTCTTCAAGTTCACTCACACGATCCGCATGGATTGGATGTTGCCGGGGGTCGCTCCTACAGGAAAACGTGTGGAGGTTCCGCTCGTCGCCATCGTTCGCTTTAGAGAAGGCAAGTTAGCCCACGAGCACATTTACTGGGACCAGGCGTCCGTACTTGTTCAGATCGGATTGCTCGATCCCGAGAAGCTGCCAGTAGTCGGCGTTGAAAGCGCGCGCAAAGTTTTGGATCCGAGCTTGCCGGCGAACGAACTAATGCGCCGTGCCGATTCAAGCCGGTAATTGTCTTATCAGCAATGGAGGGTTAAACTACATCGCGCGGAGCGATCTATGCCATCAGAGCCAACTCAACCTTCCCTTTACGAGCGGCTAGGCGGAATTTACAGCATTGCCTGCGTCGTCGACGATCTTATTGACCGCGTCATGACTGACCCGCGGCTGAACGCTAACCCAGCCGTGAACGAAGCCCACCATAAAGTCCCGCCACCCGGCTTCAAATATCTCGTTACTGAGATGGTGGGCTGGGCGAGCGGCGGTCCGCAAAAATATACTGGGCGCCCGATGCGCGAGTCTCACGAGCAATTGAACATCACTCCCAAAGAATGGGAGGCGTTCATGGATGATTTTCAACACTCACTCGACAAGTTCAGCGTACCTGCCGCGGAGCAAGCGGAATTGACGGCAATCGTCAACAGCACTTACGGCGATATCGTGATTGGCAAATCCGGAAACACATCCTCGTAGATCACGCTGTCATGTTGAGCGAAGCGAAACATCTCTGGTCCGCGCGCGGGTCGTTCGAGAAATAATCAGAGATTCTTCGCTTCGCTCAGAATGACAGACTAACAATTGAGGGAAATTGTAATCAGTGAGCATTATCGGAAAGATTGACAGCCTCTGGCGTTACCCTGTTAAGAGCATGCGCGGCGAAGAGCTGGATGAAGCTTTTGCGGGTTATTCTGGAATCTATGGCGATCGCCTCTTTGCCTTCAGAAGCTCGGCGAATCACAAGGGATTCCCATACCTGACAGCCCGCGAGCAGCGAAAGCTGTTGCAATATCGTCCGCGCTTCCGATTTCCTGACAAAGCTGCGCGGCCTGTCAATTTAACCGAGGCGGAGAGCAAAAGCGCGAATCCTCTCTCGGCCGATCTCGAAGAGTTAGTGGTCGACGTTGAGACTCCAGCCGGAAGAACGGTAGCGATTGATGATCCTGCTTTAGTCGAAATGCTCCGAGCAGACATCGACCAAAAACATCAGCTCACACTGATGCAATCCCAGCGCGCCATGACCGATTGCCGTCCAGTGTCGATCTTCAGTTTGCAATCGGCGCAGCAACTCGCTGAAGAAACCAGCACGCCCGTCGATAAGCGGCGTTTCCGGGCAAACGTCTATGTGGACTTAACATCTGCCAAAGGCTTCGCTGAAAACGAATTTGTCGGCCGATCGGTGCGCATCGGATCGAAGGTGGTAATCACGGTTCTGGAACGCGATGCGCGGTGCGTTGTGATCACGCTCGATCCGGATACAGGTGAACAAGCGTCGGCAATACTGAAGAAAGTAGCGCAAGCTCACGAAGGTATGGCCGGCGTTTATGGCGCCGTCCTGGTCGAAGGAATGCTGCGCAAGGGCGATGCGGTAGAGTTGCTGGAAACGATCTGACAAATCCTGTAGCCACGCCCCTGTGGGGCGTCTGAATTTCCAGCCATGTGACACAACTACGGCGCACAGCGCCGTGGCTACAGTGCGGAGTATTTTGAGTGATTGACTTCAGATCCCATTTTGCGCCGCGCGCTTCTTTGCGCGAAGACTCAGACGATGACAAATGGCGAAACGATCGAGTCGTACGTACCTGCGCGGTTAGACCGGTTGCCGTGGAGTTCGTGGCATTGGCTGATCGTCGTCTCGCTGGGCGCCACCTGGATTCTCGACGGTCTTGAAGTCACTTTGGCTGGAGCCTTGGGCGGAATTCTGACGCTCCCTCAAACACTAGGATTAACGCCTGCTCGTGTTGGCGCGAGCGCAACTTGCTACCTCGCAGGGGCGGTGCTCGGCGCACTACTTTTCGGTTACGGTACCGATCGATTTGGCCGCAAGAAATTATTCTTCATCACGGTCGCGGTTTATCTCATCGGCACAGCGCTATCCGCTTTCTCCTGGAATTTTTGGAGCTACGCATTCTTCCGCGCGCTGACCGGCGCAGGGATCGGCGGCGAGTACGCCGCGATCAATTCCGCCATCGACGAACTGATTCCGGCGCGCGTGCGCGGCCGTGTTGATTTGATTATCAATGGCTCATACTGGGTCGGCGCTGCGCTGGGGGCGGCCGCCACGCTTGTGCTGCTCGATCCGCACCGCATCCCGATTTGGCTTGGATGGCGATTCGCTTTTGGAATTGGTGCGACGCTGGGTCTTATTGTGATTTTCTTTCGGCGCTGGATTCCTGAGAGTCCACGTTGGCTGATGATCCATGGTCGGAACGACGAGGCAGAACGCATCGTCAGCGAAGTGGAACGAAAAATTATGGGCTCGAATGCGACCGGGATCATCGATCCCGGCTACAGCGCGCCGCCCACGCGTATTCGAACACGCATACACACACCGTGGCACGAGATTTGGGACGCGATCGTACACGAACATCGCCAGCGTTCATTCCTCGGTTTTGCGCTAATGCTCACCCAGGCTTTTTTCTACAACTCGATCTTTTTCACGTACGCGCTGGTCCTGATGCGGTTTTACAACGTGCCCGAGCAAAATGTGGGCAGTTATCTCTTGCCGTTTGCATTGGGAAATGTGCTCGGTCCGCTATTGCTCGGGCATCTCTTCGACACCATCGGACGCAAAAAAATGATCACGGCCACGTATGGACTCGCGGGAATTCTGCTCGCGCTGACCGGCTGGCTTTTTCACGCCGGTGTTCTCACTGCGCAAACGCAGACTCTTGCCTGGACAATAATCTTCTTCATTGCATCGGCCGCAGCGAGCTCGGCTTACCTGACTGTGAGCGAAATTTTCCCGTTGGAAATCCGCGCATTGGCGATTGCGATTTTCTACGCGAGTGGAACGCTTGCAGGCGGAGTCGGCGCACCACTCCTGTTCGGATGGATTATCGGCACCGGGTCGATCACAGCATTGTTCGTGGGATATTTAGTGGCAGCGGCGCTGATGATTTTCGGTGCAGCCACTGAAGCGTGGATTGGCGTGCCGGCGGAGCGACGATCACTGGAGCACGTGGCCGCGCCGCTCTCCAGCAAAGGATTGTCGTAACGTAATTCGTTAAATCGTTACATCGTGAATCGATTTCCGAATTACGAATTTCAATTCTCGATTTACGTAGCCGATACGGTGAGCTCGCGCGTGTGAATTGGACCCGCAGATGTGAGCTTGCTCGAATAAAGATGGAAATCCTGGACCCGGATCATTCCTGCATCGAACTCGGCATTCGACTGCAAAAACTTTCGGAGCGATTGCGCGGACACGTCGCGGCAGCGCGCGATCGTTATGTGCGGATGCCATGGTTTAAGTTCTGGCTCGAGCCCGGCAGCGAGCGCGGCTTCCTGCACGCGCTTGTGAATTTGGAACAGATGCGGGTGCGCTTTCCCGACGCTGATCCAGATAATTTTCGGAGTCCTCTTTGCGGAAAAGGTCCCGACGCCAACAATGGGCAGGAAGAAGGCGCCGAACTCGATCGCACTGAGTTTTTCCCGCACCGCGAGACCGATATCGTTCGGCACATCGCCAAAGAAACTGATCGTTAGATGCATTTGAGCCGTATCGACCCAGCGCACACCGCGAATGTGCGGATCAATACCTGCAAGCAACTGACGCGTTGACTCGGGCAGATCGATCGCGACGAAGAGACGCTTGGGCATTAAAAAGGAAACGTCCAACGCTGACACGTCGCGAGCAAGCGCTCAATCCGCCTCCGTAGACTACGGCGTGACAGGCGCCCAACGTCCAACCCTCAATTAAACTCGACAAGCAGCGGTCTATAACGATTTAGTTTTATTTTCGTTATTTCGCGCCGCCGCGGTGTCAGCCAAATGCGTGAGCCATTTCGGTGTTAACCTGCGCAGTTGCGCACCGGACCGTGACTGATCGCCTTCCTTTTTGCCTGTTCCAGGAAGACATCGGCTTGCGAGCTTCATGATGTAACCGGTTAGGTTTGGAAAGAGCGCGTTTCCAAGAATCGCCCCGCGTGCGGCAAACGTGAGTGTGAGCGACGGTTGACCACGGCGACATGCAGCCAGAATTTTTCTCGCAGCACGATCAGCGTTCATCGAGATCAAGGGTGCTCCAGCTGAAGCAGCGAACCATGCAAACTCCATGTCGTGCTTGCCTTTGAATCTTGCATTCACGTGAGATCCGGTCCGCATCATTCCGGGCGCGAGCGTCGTCACATGGATATTGTCGCGCGCGAGCTCGGCGCGAATCGCATCGGACAAACCAGTCAGGGCAAATTTGCTGGCGCTATATGGCGCGAGATGCGGCACGGCGACCTTGCCGCCGATCGAAGAGATATTAACTATGCGTCCTCCACCCCAAATTCGCATCTCAGGAATGATTCGGGAAATCAGTTCGTACGCCGCCCAAAAATGCAGCCGCATGGCACGTTCGAAATCCTCCCGCGTCATGTTTTCCAATGGACCGACTTCAATGATGCCGGCGTTGTTGATCAAGATGTCGATCTTGCCAAATCGATCGATAATTTCCTGAACCGCTGACTCAATTTGACTGGCATCGAGCAGATCGCATTTAACCCCGAAAGCATTCGGGGCGCCACTGCGCCGGCCGAGATCGACCTTTGCACGCCCCAGTTCTTCCGGGTCCCGCGCAATGATGGCAACCTTACCGCCTTGCGCGCAGATATGCCGGGCAAGCACGAGTCCGAGTCCTCGCGACCCGCCGGTGATGACGGCAACCTTGTCGCGCAACGTATAACGCGCGGTGCGAATGGCGCGAGCGGTTACCCAAGCGCCGATTAACAGCGCGCCTGCACGAAGTAAACAGCGAACATTCATTTCAACGCTTTAGAGTCCGGCACCCTATGCTTCGCAGCAAGCCGGTGCCGAGGATGGGGTGGTCTTTAATGCGCCCGGCTTTTGAGCCGGGCGGGACTAGAGAACCGCCGCTCCAGGAGAATGCGTTTGTTACCCGTGTTTGCGATTGAAACGCGCGACTTCGCGCGCCGTCTCCCGATCTATGGTGCGTTTCTTTAGATCGGCCCTCTTGTCACCTGCTTCCTTGCCTTGCCCAACCCCCAGCTCAGCTTTTAGTTTCCTGTTTTTCCAATACAGTTTGAGAACAACTAACGCGCGGCCTTTGACCTGCGTCTCGCCATAAAGCTTTTCGATTTCATGCCGATGCAACAATAATTTGCGGACCCGTTTTGCATCCGGGATTTCGTGGCTGGCGCGTTCGTATGGTTGGATATCGGCATTGTAAAGGAAGGCTTCGCCATTCTCGATTCGCGCGAACGCATCACCGATATTTGCCTTGCCTGCCCGGATCGACTTAACCTCGCTGCCTTTTAGTTCGATCCCCGCTTCGTAACGCTCGAGAATGTGATAATCGCGCAGGGCTTTGCGATTGATAATCGACTCAGCTGCCATATTCCCAATGAATCTCGATTCTACTCATCGCTCACCTGGCTGTAGCGTCCGCTGTCCTCAGCGGAAAATCCAGCGCGCCCACCGCAAAATGCGCTGAGGACAGCGCACACTACAGCACGATATTCAGCGCGATGAGCCCAGTGAACGCAACTGACAACGCGCGTCGCAGTAGTTGAAAACAGGACGCCGGCCTACGCGGCGGCGCCGTCCGACGACTCGTGGAGCTCCTCGTAGGTCAATTTGCCAGCGATGATTTCCTTGAGTGCAATATCGGTGAGCGACATGCGTGGCGTCGTTTCAACCATGGGCCGATGTCCCAAGCCAAGCTGGCGAACGCGTTTGGAAACGACGTTGATCAGAAGTTGCTGATTCGGGATCACCTGAGCTGCTTCTTGCAAAAGTTGAGTCGTCATATGGCGCAAGGAACGGACGGGAGGGATTGCTTCCGTCGGGAATTGAAGAATAACCGGCAGACTGCCGGCGAGAGCGGATGGGGTAAGTTGCGGGGCGAGCATGGTAAAAACGAGTGTGGACGTTCCAAGTGAAGCGGCTCGTTGTCAAGTCCGAACGCTTTTACAACCTACAGACTCGTTAGCGGAAATGCAATGCTGCTAACCGATTCAGGTGAGTGAGATTCCGATCGTTTCAAACACCGGAGCTCTGATACGGATTCGATCTCCTTGCTATCTGCGCTAAAATACGCGAAGTAAGTGGCGCGTCCGCCGCGTACCCCAGAGTAAGTATTCCATTTCGGGCTGTGGCTCAGCTTGGTAGAGCGCCTGGTTCGGGACCAGGAGGCCGTGGGTTCAAATCCCACCAGCCCGATAGAATAGTCAAAACACTCGAAGAAGTGTAGCCGTGCTTGTATCAAGCCCCGGGATCAAATAGAAAGGCGTTTGGAAAAACGCCTCTACAGTCCATGGCCGTTCAAAATCCTCTTCCGCCGGTGCACTTCTCCGTTGCAATCGTTGGTGCGCTGATCGGAATCGTGATCCTGTTCTTTGGTCGAAAACTATTCTGGCTCTGCGTCGCTGCAGTCGGGTTCGCAGCGGGCGTCGAGATCGCGCCGCACCTTGTGAATGAGCCGTCGCCACTGCTAGCGCTGACCGTTGCGCTGGTTCTTGGTTTAATTGGGGCTTTGCTCGCGTTGTTCCTTCAGAAAATTGCGATTGCCGTTCTGGGTTTCCTCGCAGGCGGCAAACTTGCCGGCGCGATCGCTGCCGCGTTTTTTGTTCACTACGCGCAATACTCCACCTTCATCTTTCTGGTTGGCGGAATTATTGGCGCAATACTGCTGCTCGTCTTATTTGATTGGGCGCTGATCGTTGTCTCCTCTCTTATCGGTGCGCACCTGATTCAAAGTGCGATCGTGCTTCCGGCGTCCGGATCGACCATCGTATTCATCGCGCTTACGATCATTGGTATCGTGATTCAAGCCGCGTCGCTGCGGAGAAGCGAGGTATAGGCGCCTATTGTTTTTTGGTGACAAATCAAAACGTAATCACAAGAATCGCTCCATGAGCTCTCAGAGAACCGGATTACGCGTCGCAAGCATCATCTTCGCAATCTTTGCAATTGGGCATCTCGTCCGACTGATTAAGAACCTCCAAGTTACTGTCGGAACGCAAACGATTCCTATGAACGTAAGTTGGATCGCTCTCATCGTTGCCGCCATTCTCTGTATTTGGATGTGGCGACTCTCATCGAGACCAGGGATCTGAAGCGCATTGCTGCATCGTTCGCCCGCCGCGCCAAGCCTTGACGGAGAAGGATTATTTTCCAAGCCAATCAGCCGGCACGTCCACGTAGGATCGATCCAACTCAGCGATTGATGCGCAGCCGAGCAGTTTAAGAGTGCGAACCAAATCGGTGCGCAGGATTTCGATGGCGCGCGCAACACCAGGGCCACCAGCCGCGCCCAGCCCATACGCATAAGCGCGCCCGACCATCACTGCTCGAGCGCCCAGGCACAAAGCTTTGACAATATCGCTGCCTCGACGAATACCACCATCCAGAAGCACTTCGATATGACCACCTACGCTCGCCACCACTTCAGGCAAGATGCGCAGAGTCGGCGCAACACTGTCGAGTTGGCGGCCGCCGTGATTGGAAACGACCAACGCGCTTGCTCCAACGTCCACTGCGCGACGGGCATCGTCTCCGGTGTGAATCCCCTTTATTATAATAGGTGCGCTCCACGCCTGCCGAATCCAGTTGAGATCATCCCAAGTCACGGCTGCGTGTTCGAGCGCAGCGGTAACATCGGCATACAGCATCGGCCCTTTTCCAGGGATAACGACATTCTGGAATTTCATTAACCCGCCATCAGCTAGAAACGCAGCAAGCCAGTGAGGTTTTATCAGTAACTGACTAACAAACGGCAGCTTCGATCCCAGGTTGCCGCTCAGAAGTTCTTTGACGCCGTTTCGGAGATCGCGTTCCCGCATGCCGGCCACAGCCGTGTCTATTGTCACAACTAGAGCCGAAAAGCCGGCGGCTTTCGCGCGTTCGATAGCCGAAAGCGCGCAATCGCGTCCACCCACCAGATAAAGCTGATACCAAAGCGGTCCCTTCGACGCGTCGGCAACATCCTCCAAGCGACAGCCAGAGAGCGTTGAAAGCGCATACGGAATTCCCGCAGCCCCTGCGGCGCTCGCGGCAGCTTCCTCGCCGCGCGGATACATGAGCCGGCTGCTGCCGACAGGCGCAAGGATCAACGGCGTGGACAGAGATTTGCCGAGTACCGACACGCGCAGATCGCATGCCGGTGTCGCGACGGCGCAGCGTGGCCGGAATGTCACTTCTTCAAACGCGTGACAGTTAGCGCGCAATGTCCGTTCGTCTTCCGCGCCGCCATCGATGTAGTCAAATACCACCCGCGGAAGCCTGCGTTTTGCCGCGCGTCGTAGGTCTTCAACGTTCAAAACGCGCGGCGGCTCAACCGATCGAGTCTTGTCATGTTGAGCGAAGCGAAACATCTCTGACTATTGGTTTGGCTAACAGGTCACAATAAATGATCTGAGATTCTTCGCTCTGCTCAGAATGACAAGAGGAATGCGCCTCAGTGGCGAAAATGCCGAATACCAGTGAAGAGCATCGCCATGTTGCGCTCGTTCGCGGCGGCGATCACTTCGTCGTCGCGGACTGATCCGCCCGGTTGAATGGCGCATGTCGCGCCGGCCTCGGCTGCCGCAATCAAGCCATCGGGAAATGGGAAAAATGCGTCACTCGCAACTGCGCTGCCTTTAAGCAAGAGCCCGGCCTCTTTCGCTTTCCAGATCGCAATGCGCGAAGCATCGATGCGCGACATCTGTCCCGCGCCGATCCCAAGTGTCCGGTCCGCCTTCGCATAAACAATCGCGTTTGATTTTACATGTTTAACCACTCGCCACCCAAACAACATTGCTTTCAGTTCCGTCTTGGTCGGTCGCCTCTTTGTGACGATGTTCCGCATAGCTTCCTCTGCAATATCCGCGTCCTGGACCAGCACGCCGCCGCAGACGGAACGAATATCGACCGCGGGTCTTGCGCTGGTCGTTGATGTCGCCAATCGAATCAGCCGCAGGTTTTTTTTCTTCTGCAAGACGCTGCGCGCTTCGGGCTCAAAATCTGGCGCAATAATCACCTCGCTGAAGATCTCGCTGATCATTTTCGCCAGCGCTTCGGTCAACGGACGGTTGCATATGATAATTCCGCCAAAGGGCGCCTGTTTGTCCGTGGCAAACGCCTTATTCCAAGCCTTGGGAAGATCGACGTCCGAGCCAACACCACATGGGTTGGTATGCTTCAAAATCGCGACGGTCGGCTCTTCGAATTCGGCAATCAAATTTGTCGCCGCGCTGATGTCGAGAATGTTATTAAAGGAAAGTTCCTTGCCGTGGAGTTTTTCGAAGTGCTTGTCGAAATCGCCGTAGAGCGCGGCGGTTTGATGCGGATTTTCTCCATAACGCAATCGTGTGACCAGCGGAAGCGAAAGTGAAAAGGATGCATCCGTTGTCTGCTCTCTGTTTAGGAAATTGCCAATCGCGCGATCATATTCACCGGTCCTGATAAAGGCTTTAATGGCGAGGCGCTCGCGCAGTTTAAGTGTGGTTCCCCCGTTGTTATCCCGTATGTTTTCGAGCACCGCGTCGTAATCTGCCGGATCGACCACCACCGTGACCGATTCATAGTTCTTTGCCGCGCTGCGAATCATCGACGGACCGCCGATGTCGATATTCTCAATCGCTTCAGCGAGAGTGACGTCTGGTTTGGCAATGGTCGTTTCGAATGGATAAAGGTTGACCACTACCAGATCGATCGGCTCGAAGCCACATTCGCGGGCTTCGGCCTCGTGTTTCTCGTTGCCACGTTTGTAGAGAAGACCGCCATGCACGCGGGGATGCAAAGTCTTTACACGTCCTTCCAGGACTTCCGGAAACGCGGTGAAGCTCGAGATCTCGCGCACTGGAATTTTCTCCTTCTTCAGCAAGTCTGCCGTCCCTCCGGTAGAAATAATGTCCACGCCCTGGCTTTCTAGCGCGCGGGCAAGCGCGGCGATACCGGTTTTGTCGGAAACGGAAATGAGAGCGCGGGCAATTTTCAAAACAGTTAAAGGTTAAAAAGTTACAAAGTTAAAACGGCCCTGGACTCTTCACGCTTTAACTCTTCAACGTTTTAACTTTTTAACGGTCAAGAATGACATTCTTGGCCGCCGGATAAAGCACCGGGCAGCAACCGATCGTTTCGCAAAATGCTTTGCTAAAGTGGCTCAGGCTCGAGTAACCAACTTCTGTGGCGGCTTCCGTAACGTTGTAACGCCCGGTGCGCAATAATTCAGCCGCGCGTTCCATTCGCAAGTTGCGCAAATATTGCGGAATAGTCAGACCCACTTCGCGCGAAAAAATTCTGCTTAAGTAGAACGGACTGCAGGCCACTTCCTGCCCAATCATTTCGAGTGTAGGCGGATTGGCCAGGTCGCGGGCGAGCAGCTCTTTCGAGCGCTCGACGCGTTCGCGGGCGACACGTTTTTGCCGCATACAGAAAAATTCCGGGTTCTTTGGCGCGAAAAGAAAATGCGCCATGAGTTCCAGAGCCTTGCCTTGGTACCAGAGAATCTGGGCCGCTTTTGCCACCGGCGGCTCCGCCAAACTGGCGACGACGCTCCGCTGCTGCATCGTCATCGGGCGCGCCGGTGCGACTACGTTTTCGTCTTTGTCTCCGAACACAATCCGGCGAATCTGCGGCTCGAGGTCGGTTTCATTCCGCACAAATTGCTTTTGCAGATGTTCCCGAGAAAATTCCAGCGTCACGAACTGGTGATGATCGTGTGCGCGCCGCGACGCTGGCAGCGGTTCGCCCGCGATCGCATAATAACCACAATTGCCAGGAACATAGTCGCTTCGCGCCCGACGTTCAGTGCCTACTGCTCCGTGGCCATCGAGATTCAAACAGAACTCGAGGCTATTCGGATGGAAAGTGCGTCCCCAGTTAAAGGAATGCTCGGTGCGAAAATCGTGCCACTCAACGGCCACTCCGATCTTATCCACGTCACCGTACAGAGGGCGCCATCCATCTTTCACTTCACGCCAGGCATGTTGCTCGGCTGCGCAACCAGGATTCATCTCGCCTAATTACGGATGTTGCCCAGCAGAATGCAAGGCTGGCTTCTTCTCCTCCAGCGCGGCACGGTCCCACTTCCCCAGCTTCGACGCGGCGTCGTAGGCGCTCTGCGCAAAGTCGAGAAGGACTTCATCCGGCTTTTCAGAAGTACGCACCGTGTCGTAAGGCAATATAAATTCGCGCAGTTTGACCTCGTAGAAAGCCGTATCCGGCTGAATTTTCGCCTCTGCGAACCCAGGCGGTTCCGGATAGGCATAGGAATAGAAGACTGGCGTCGGCGCTGCCGC
>Ga0209686_1001024_pt1 | contig 14028 bp, 25 predicted proteins | sample GraSoiAngelo_126_FD_185883 | JGI IMG/M metagenome (GOLD analysis project Ga0209686, IMG submission 185883) | Grasslands soil microbial communities from the Angelo Coastal Reserve, California, USA - 14_0927_09_20cm (SPAdes) (version 2) | ecosystem: Environmental > Terrestrial > Soil > Grasslands ...
CGGGTTTGGCAGCAGCGCAGTTATCGATATTAAAAGCGGGCCGATTGCGGATTGGGTCCGATTTCAGCTAGCCGCGTATGCGGTCTGGGCAGCCGGGGACAGTGCCATTAAGGGCGAGTTCGTGCGCAGGATTGCTATCCAGCTTAATCCGCTCGGTGAGTACAAGGTACGTGAGTTTCCCTTGTGCACGTTCCGCGTAGACTGGGCAAAATTCATGTCGTGGACAAGGAAGGCGAATCAATGAACCCAGTAATTGCTATTGCTCACTGGCCAGGGAAAGACGTTCCAGTTTGCGCTGTACACCTTCAAAAAATCAAAGACGTGGGCGCTGCAATGGGAATTGTGGTCAGTGTGAGTTATACGCTCTATTCGGGAGACGACCTCACTTGTAAAAATTGTGAGAACGAGGCCAAGACGAATGGCTAACGAGACCGAGATCGCTCTGCGGGACGAGCTGGAGCAGGTCAAAGAATTTGCGATTACCAAGATTGTGTCGCAGGAAACATACGATCAGGCTGCACTCACGCTAGTAAAAGTAGTCCAACCATTCCGTAAGCGCTGGGCAGAATACTGGTCGCCATTGAAGAAAGCCGCGCACGAGGCACACGCTGCTATCGTCGCAAAATTCAATGAAGGAGATGAGCCGGCCAAGCGCGCTGAAGATCGAATTAAGGCTGAGATCCGCCGTTGGGACGATGAACAACAGAAGATCCGGGAAGAGCGCCAGAGAGCCGAGCAGAAGGCTCTAGAGGAAAGGGAAGCCGCTGCGCGGGCTGCGCAAGCTGCCTTTGCGGAGGAAGAGGGCGCGCTCGAGGAAGCCGAGGCTATCGCGTCCGCCCCATTGGTTGCGGTTGCAGAACCGGTGCCAGAAACCTATCACAGAGTATCTGGGATTTCGAAACGGGAAAATTTCAAGGCGCGCGTGGTGGACATGAAGCGTCTTTGCGCTGCTATCGGGAAAGGACAAGTACCGGTCAATTATGTCTTGCCCAACGAAGCAGTTCTAAATGCGAGAGCCCGCGCTGACAAGCTCACAATGAACGTGCCTGGCGTACAAGCCTACAATGATCCGATTATCTCAGGCCGAAGCAGATGAAAACAGTCAGCCAAGTCCGCAAACCAGTCGCTATCCATCGGACGAGAGTGCAGCAACTGCGCATGGAAGCTGGTTTAGGAGTGCGGGAACTGGCGAAGTATGCCGGTTTATCACCGGCTACTGTCAGTCGGGTTGAAGCTGGCAATGAACCAGACATAATCAATGCACTTAAACTAGCGCGCTTTTTTGAAAGCACTGTAGAGGATTTATTTGGTTCGCTATTAAATGGGAGAACCCGATGACAGCCGCACAAGAGCAAGCACTCACCACAACTCAACCGACAGAGTTGAAACTAGTCGATCGCTGGCAATCGACTTCCGCACTTAAGGCCCGCATACAGGCGATTCAGCAACTGATGAACGACGTGCTGAAAAAAGATGTGGATTACGGGATTGTCCCGGGTATGCCAAAGGGCACGAAGCCGTGTTTGTTCAAAGCTGGCAGCGAGCAGATTCTCGCTATGTTCCGGATTGCGGTGGATCCAGTTGTTGAGGATTTATCAAACGATGATTGCTTTCGCTACCGGGTAACCACTCGCTTGACCGATGTGAGAACGGGTGAATTCCTCGGTGCTGGCGTAGGTGAAGCGTCCACGAATGAAACCAAGTACAAGTGGAAGCGGGTTTACTCGGTGAAGGAATTTGAGAATACTCCCGCGGACCGGCGCAAAGAGAAGTTTTCTCAGTACAGGGATGATCACGGCCAGTGGGTGGACAGGGTAGATATGCTGGTCCGCCAAGAGCCGGCTGACCTTGCGGACACGGTGCTTAAGATGGCCAAGAAACGCTCTCAGGTCGATGGGACATTAACCGTTACCGGCGCCTCCAGCATGTTTGACCAGGATCTCGTGGCGGAAGATGACATCCAGCAAGAAGAAGCACCAGCGCAGCCTGCTCGCCGCGGCCGTAAGGGCCAGCCAGCGAAGCAAGAGGATGTGAAGTGTGCGGACTGTGGCGCCATTAACGGTCACCTGCCATCCTGCAAGTACCATCCCAGCGCCAAAAAAGAAGCGGCTAAGCCGGCTGAAGCCAAGAAGGAAGAACCCAAGACAATCGAAGGGACTCCAACAACGGCCGACAAGATTGTGTGCCAGATCAAGAAGGCGACAAGACGAACGACGAGTACAGGCACTGAATACTTCGTGTATGAAGCTATGGACGTAGATAACCGCGATTTTCTTTTCTACTGCTTCCATAAGACGGTAAACGAAGAACTCCTGAAAAACGGAATTCAGAAAGTCTCGATGTTGCGCTACCGGCTTGATCAACGAAAAGATCAGCAGTACATCGTGGTTGAGGAAATTCTCTCGATTGCCGGGGTCTCGTACAAAGATGGCAAACCGGTGGCAAAACCAGCGGAAGAGGAAGTCTGGTAAGGAGACAAGATGGCGAAGAAGAAGAAAAAGAAGCAAGTTAATTCCAAGCCCGTTGCCAAGAGTCCGCGGCAGAGTTCCCTCCCAGGAATGGACGATCGGGCAATCAGGGCATTGAATGAAGCCGCGCTCTCCTACGACGACGTAAAAAAAGAGCGCATGAAGCTGACAGAACAGGAAGTTGAACTCAAAGAGCAAGTGCGGGAACTGATGCACGCGCAAAAACGGAAGCATTATCGGTACAAGAACATCGAGATTGCGCTTGAGCCGGAAGGTGAGAAGGTGAAGGTCCGGGTGAGGTCGGATGGAGATGAAGAGGCCGAAGAGGCTGTGGACGAGGTTATCGAGGAGTTTGAAGAAACTGAGCCACCAGCCATTTAAACTGTGCGAGCCGCTGCCACTGAAAACCCTGATTACCGAACGGGCCACAGGATTCGGGGTTCCTAAAAGTCAAGGTACTTCCGCTACCGCGGCTTGAGATGGCGTCAGTTGCAGCGGTGGCCCTGCTTATTGAGATAGGCATATGAGCCGTCCACGAAAACGCTTTTGCGTATCCGAATATGACAGAAAACGTTATCACGCGCGGGTCTCAAGCGTGAGCGGATGATGACTCTTAAACAATTCTCCGCACAGTTTATCGATTGGGTGGATCACTCCCATTCATTGGAAAAGAAAACTAGAGCCTACTACCGCCACGGCTGGAACCTGCTTTCTACTACCGACCTTGCCAACCGGAAGCTCGATGGGATCAAAAACCGCGATTCCGATACGCTTACGTTCCCAGGAGGCCCAGCAAACGCGAATACTGCCCTCAGGACGCTGCGCCGGATGCTTGCCTATGCCGAGGACCTAGAAATCATCAAACACGTCCCTGAGATCAAACTACGCAAAGAATGGCCGCGGTCGGTTGCGATGACCAGAGAGCAGGCTGAGTTGATTATCATGCGAATGCCGGACGGGGATGCGCGGGATGCGCTGTCAATTTTGAGGGCTACCGGGATGCGTCCAAAGGAAGTCTTTTCAAGTAGGTGGGAGTATGTCAATTGGGAAGCGAAAATCTACCACAACCCAAACGGTAAAACTCGAAACTCGCGACGGGCTGTGCCGCTTCTCGATCCGTCCTCCAGCATCCTTGCTCGACGTCACTTTACTCGAGGATCACCTCATGCGGGATGGGTCTTCCCTGGTGTATCTTCGTGTGGCCATATTGTTACCATCCAGAAAGCCTTTACCAAAGCGCGCACGCTAGCCGGCCTGCCGCGGGAACTGGTTTTGTACACCGCAAGACATGGGGCAGCTACTGATCTGGCTGCGGTGCTCTCCACGAAGGAACTGATGACCATTGGTGGATGGTCGGACGCTGCGACCGCCATGCGCTACCAGCATCCCGAAACTACTAATCTGCAATCCCGTCTCGACCAAATAAAAAGGGCCTAGTTTCCCAGGCCCACCCCATTCGCGCAGTTCCCAGTTAATGATTGCACGCTTGCGGCTAGGTGCGGCATGCAACCCAGCCGCGAGGCAGCGTGTACATCAGCCCGAAGGCTTGACCGAATTATTATCCGAATTTTCCTCATCTGTCCACAAGAAATTTCACTTGACCGGGTGGTTACGAACGGTCTATAACGGGCTGGTTATTTTCCAGAAAGCGGCATGAACCTTCCAAAAAAATTCGGGAATTAAAAAAGCCCGCGAGGAGAGTCGCGGGCCTTTTTCTGGATTTGATCCGGTTGGGATCAGAGGTAAAAGTGAAGCCATTCTAGCACGCTTCCCCTCCCGACAACACAAATATAGGTTTTCCACTTCGCGCTACATCTGGCCTCGGTCCTTAAAATTCAGCTAAAGGACGTCCCCCATGAGCGTTCAAGCCATGTCCTGGGTCATAGATCATTCCAAGCATAAAGGAAATGCGTTGTTTGTTCTCTTAATGATTGCCAACCACGCAAATGCAAACGGGGCTGGATCCTGGCCATCGATCTCAACTCTCGCCAAAGAAGCAAGAACTAGCGAAGCAACAGTTCACCGTGCCCTGCGAACTTTAGAAGAATCCGGAGAACTGGAAATAGAAATAAGCAGGGGAGGGCGACGTTCCAATAGCTACTCTCTGCCAAAATTCCAGGGGTGTCATTTTGACACCCCTAAATTTCCCAGGGGTGTCATTTTGACAGGGCAGGGGTGTCAAGCTTTGACACCCCAGGGGTATCAAGCTTTGACACCCGAACCGTCCTTTACCGTAATTGAACCATCCATAAAACAAAAGCATGTGCGCGTTGCGCACTATGCGCACCCTTCTCTCTTGGAAGTTCAGTCCTACTGTCAAGAACGAAAGAACAACGTTGATCCAGGAAAATGGTTCGACTACTACTCTGCGAATGGGTGGCGAGTCGGCCGAAATCCGATGAAGGATTGGCGGGCTGCGGTAAGGACCTGGGAGAAAAACGGATTCAACGGGAACGGGAAAGCGAGCAAGCGAAATGCTGACCACGAAGCAATCGAGAGAGTCCTTGAAGAAGTTTACGGACCGGATGATGACGACGCTTCAGGGGGCCTATTCAAACTTCCGTCCGCATGAGAATCCTGACCAGTTACGGGTTTATGTGGATGCGATCGGGCGCATGGTGTCCGAATTTGGCCAGGGTCGCACGGCTGTGGCAATCGGCAAGGCTGTGGATTACATACCGGACTTTGTTCCGACAGTTGCCAAGATCCGTGAATTCATCCCTGCCGCAGAGGGTACGCGCAAGACCTGCACTCTTTGCCATCCGTCCGGGTATGTGTACGTTTTTGAAGGTCGGACCGCAAGCGGGCTAAAGATTGATCCAAGATTTGGAGCGGCAAAGTTGTGTAGTCACAAAGACGGTTTGAGTCCCGTGATTAATGTCAACGAGGAGCACGGCAAAACCTACGGCGAGAACGATTGCCTGATTTTGTGGAAGCTGGTGCGGGAACGAATGGCAGAGAACCCGTATCCCTTGACCGAACGGGAGCAGGCGATGTTGCTGGACAAGCTGGATGAGATAACGGGCAGAACGAAATGACAGATTTCAGGCGTTCCAAGACCAGCAACTTGCGCTGGACCAAGACCGGGAAGCTGGAACTAAATCCTCTCCGGATGACCGCCTTGGCGCGCTCAGTGTTCGAAAACGAACGCAGCCGATCGATTTTGAAGTATCAAGCTAGTTGGGAGAGGAATTTGGCGGGGCGGTCTAGCCAAAAAAGGGAATTGGGGAGGAACCACCAGAGCGCGCCCCGGAGAGCACGGTAGATCATGGAAAACACTAAGACAAGTTACGAAAGTCTGAAATTCATCTGCGGGATCCACTCGGGACCTCGCGCCATTGGGCGGCCGGCTAAAAAGCCGTGCAATAAACGGTTTGAGACGCTAAAGGAACTCGCTTGGCACATCAACCAAGAGCACCGAATAGAGGAGAAAATCAATGAGCACACAACCTCGAGCAATACCGGACTGGCCAGAAATTGAGATCTCGCGCGCGGAACAGTTTCAGATTCTAGACCGTCGCGCCCGCGAGATTGAAGAAATCACTAAAACCACCTGGCTTGAGTTAGCTGAGTTATGCGTAACGATGCGGGACAACCAGCTCTGGCGGGAAGGCGGCTACCACTCTTTTAACGACTGGCTGAAAAATTCGTGTCCAACCGCGCGGTCAACGGCTTATGCGGCCATCGGCACCCTTGAGCAACTCACAGACATCTCAGAGCAGGATCTCAGAGAGATTCCACCAGGGAATGCTCATATACTGGCTGGAGTGCCAAAGAAGCAGCGCAACGGCAAGATCTTGAAAGCCGCAAAGAGCCAGACGCCACAGGAGTTTACTGCCACAGTGATTCACGAAGCGCCCGCGGGCCATATCGAGCAAAAAATCTGCCACAAGTTCCGCATGACAAGCTCCCAATCAAAGATCCTGGCGGCTGCGCTCGATGTTTGGAAAATGCTCAACGACGATCCCAATGCACCGGCCGAAGTGGCACTTGAGGGTATCGTGTCTGACTACATGATGTCGCATCAGACGGAGTACGAAAAGAAGCATCGGGACCAGAAATCGGCATGATAATTGTTAGCGGCCATTGGGAACAGATAGCTGGGGTTTGGTACGGCCAGCAACAACGCTTTGTGGCTACCAAAGCCGGTTGGTCAGCGATTCGCCGGCGCCTAGTGAAGCTCGCCAATGCTCGCTGTGAATTTTGTGGAGCCTATACGCCGCTCGACAAAGGGCACGCACACCACGTAGAGAAACGTAAAATGGGCGGCGGATCGCGCGATGACCGTATTTGGGTCGATGGCCGGCGCCAGCTTAACTGGCTCTGCTTTAGCTGTCACGAACGAGCGCATTCATAATGCAAACTACTAACTGGCCAGATACGATTATGTTCGTCGTATTCATCGTTGCGGTGTTCTGGTTTTTCGCGCAAGTGTTGAAACGCATGTAGATCCACAAACCTGCTTGACACTTTTTGGCACCCCTCGTAATCTTTCCCTGTTATGGCTAGGCCATCTGGCAAGGCGCAGTTGCTTGAAATCACTATTACTGTTCCTGCCTGGAAGTGCTCAAGCTGTGGCGCTGTGGTCCTGGCCCGTAGACGAGCGAAGCCAATGCGCTGCTGGAACAGGAAAGCGTGTGGAAAGGTATTTAATGAGCGACCTGCAACGTAGGTCAATGGAGCGGTGGCGAGAGCAAGGGTATCTGGTCGATTCGGTCGAGCGGCGGAAACGCTTTCCGGCGAAAGGCAAGCGCAAGTGTTCAGCTTGCGGACACGTTCCCATGGTGGACATCTCAGTAGATTTATGGAACGTGTTTGATGTTCTTGCAATTGAGCCGGCCAGGGACGCCCGAGCCTGTAACGTGATGTTCATTCAGGTAACTGACTACTCGGATCGATCGAAGCGTCGGGAAAAGATTTTGACTTCAGGCGCAGCCAAACTTTGCGCGGTGGCCGGTGCAAGGATCCTGCTTGAGAGTTGGAAGAAGCGAGACAATCGGTGGGTGCCAACAGAGGAGTGGATTACGCTTGACCAGTTCCCTATCGAGCTTCCTACCACGGCTGAAGCGTTTTACGAAATGGAGCGCAAGCGCAAACTGCCAGAATTCCCGCCTGGGACAGCGATTTTCCATCAACCTATCAAAGACTCCGAGATCCCATTCTAGGCATCTTCTGTGCCATTGTTTTACCTCAGTTACTAAAGTAACGTAGACGGATGCTAAAACGCCTGCGTCTGGAAATTTTGCTTACATGGGATGAGGTGATGCCCGTCCTCCGCGATCTTCTCATTGCCTCGATCGCCCTGCTTTTGGCCATCTGGATTGTTCGCGTTAGCTGGCTGGGGTGGGACTAGGACTATCATCTACGCTGGGAGTTGTTCCCTTTCCTTAAGACGCCACCAGTCACAAGGCCATTCCCTGACTTTTTATATCGGGACACGATGGCACAAATCGTGACAAAATGATGACCATCTCTGGCAAGCTTGCGCACAAGGTACAGAACCGCCTGCAGCTTTTGATGGGTTACTTCGACCTGGCAGAGATTGCCGCAGGCTTGCTGGTTGAAATGGTCGAAGAGGAGAAGAAGCTAGAGCACAAGGGAGAGGTAATGGATCCCAGGCGGCAGAGGGCAGCGCGCCTTGCCCGCCTGATCGAGTTGCTCGAGGCGCTCAAGAGCGGCAAGCAGGAAATTCATCTTTTATCCCGGCTGCTTGAGCAGGAGACACGCAAGATTTTATAGGAAAGACCGAACCTGAGGGGAGGGGCCAAGCGATTGACTGTAGCTGAGAAGATCAGGGGAAAATTAAGGGAAAAAGCCAGGGAGAAGGCGGAGCAAAAAGTAGAGGAGGTTAAAGAGAAAGCGGAAGTCATCGACAGCTTCATCGAGCGCACCATCGAATTAGTTGATCGGATCTTTGTCCGCTACGGCTTCCGCGCTCCTGAGCGAGTGGCACAAAGCGAGGGCAATGGCTGGTCCAACAAGGACAATGAAGGCTACGACTAACGCAAGATGCACGTCAGGCCGGTTTCCTGGTTTCCGTGGTCCGGGTTCGCATCACTCTGACAGTCGAGTGAGCCCGGCGCCAGTGCGCCTGCATTTTATGGAACATGGCCTTCACGATCTCCTGCACTACGTCTTTGACGATCATCCAGAAGAAAATCACGAATATCCCTTCCAAGCCGATAAACTCGAACATAGTCCCGCCAATCTAGGGGAGTCGGTGGGGGAAGCTTGAGTATGTACGGCGGCCGTGAGGACGGGAAGATAACTATCGTCTGATTACAATGGGCTGATTACTTTCAGGCAGTAGTAGAATGTCCGCATCCGAAAAAGGAGGTTTGAGGCCATGATTCCTTATTTCGTCCGGCACAAGGCTTTGTCCGCGGTATTTGCTCTCAGTCTCTGCGTCACCACTACCAACTACGCTTGCAACACTCAGGCGTGGCTGAACGTGATCGGGCAGTACCTTCCCTTGGCTATTCAGATTGCCAAGTCGATTGCGTCGCTGATTGTGGTTTTTAACCCTTCGGCCAGCCAGGAAGATCAGAGCTATGTTACGACTATCGGGGATGAGGCGACACGCGACTACCAGCTCCTGCAATCGCTCTATCAGCAATACAAGGCGACTCCGAGCGCGACGACCGAAGCGGCGATTGAGAACACGCTCACGCTCATTGTCCAGAATCTGCCACAGATTCTTAATGCTGGCCACGTCAAAGACCCATCTCTTCAGGGCAAACTGTCGTCTGCGGTCAATATCCTGATCACGATTGCCGATGCCATCGTCTCCCAGATGCCGGTGAAGAGTCCGACACTGAGGTCGCGCAAGAACCGCTCGCTCGGCTATTCGCCTTCCGCGGTGAAAGTGCAGTGGGATACGCTCGTCTGTTCGGGTAACGCCACCTGCACGGCCATGGTTCACCCGTAGGGGAAAACCGAAGATGCCGATACCGAGGGCTATCCAGTGGGGCCGGAAAAAGGACCGCCACGATGTCAGAGACCATCTTTACCGGCCGCGGATGACTTTGGCGAAGATTCCTGAGCGGGTTGATCTGGCGGCGTGGGAGGGACCGGTATACGACCAGGGGAACTACGGATCATGCACGGCGAATGCCGGCGCCGTGGTGGCGCGGCTAGCTTACAAGAAGTATTTCGGCATCACCTGTGATCCCAGCCGCAGCTACATCTACGACAAAGAGCGCATTCTGGATGGTACGTTCCCGCAAGATGCAGGTTCTGAGATGCGCACGATCTGCCGGACACTGACAAAGTATGGCTTTGCACTCGAGGCTGATTACCCGTACACCGCTGTCGATCTGACCACCGCCCCTAGCTTGGCCGTAGACCAGCAGGCATCTCAACACCATGACCTTGGGGGGTACCACCGGCTGAGCCATGCGCAGGATGCTTACCTGGCGTTGGGCGACCCGGTACCCTGGCCGGTGATGATCGGCTTTTGGGTTTACCAGTCGTTTGAGGAGATCAAGACTGATGGCATGATGCCGGTGCCGGGACCGGGAGAAGCAGTATTAGGTGGTCACGCGGTATACGCTCGAGGGTATGACCGGACCAAGAAGTACGATGGCGGTACTGGAATGTTTCTTTGCCGCAATTCCTGGAGCTTGGAGTGGGGCGCGGCGGGGGACTTTTGGATGCCGGCACAAATACTTGATGAAAGCGAGACGGACCTGTGGATTCTCCACCTCGGTAGTCCTTGGAAAGTACCGCATCAAGCCTAGTGGTCAGTTGATTGAATCGAGTCTTCGGCCTTATCGAGATTCCGTTTCGTGGTCTGACCGACGATCTCGAGGGCGGCGATTACAACAATCAAGATTACGGCCAGCATCACCGCGTATTCGGCAATGTCCTGGCCAACGCTGTCTTGCCAAAGTTTTCTCATGGCTTTGAAACTAGAGCAATGAGAACAGCTTTGAGAATGGCCCGCCTGTGATACCCTGACGGTAACCCAATAAAAAAGCGGGGCTGGCCGGTTAGCCAACCCCGTCTTCTACGCAATACCCTCTTGCTAGCCTTGTGCCACTTCGTCTGTGACTCAAATCTACAAAACTAAACGGGGTAGGAGAAAGTTACCAAGGGGAGGTGAACAATCGTGCAGCGTTCACCACTCCTCTGAAATATAATCCCTGCGTTCCTGTACCTCGCGGTCGTTTGCTTTCTGCTTCTTCTTATCCCGGTTCCACTCGCGGCTTTTACAGTGTGGGCACCAGATGGGGAAAGAATCCTTGCGCGCGCGGTCGGCGGGCAGCCAGTCCCACCCGCACTTGTCACAGACGTAAACAGGTCTGAGTTCAACGGCCATAGCTATAGCTTCCTAGTCGAATAAATGTGTCCGAATCGGACAACTATTTTGTATCTCATTTAGTTTCAATAACCTCTATCACCGGGAATGTACTGATTGAGGGCATTTGAGATTCTGCGGGCCATGGTTTTTGACACCGCGGTACAGACTCGGCCGCCGCCGGCACGGAAAACGTGCACCTTGCGGGAGACAAAAGCAAACTCATGGGCAATCTCGTTCACCTGCTCAAGAATTTCCTGTACCTCGCGGTCGTTGTTAGCGGTAACGGTTGGTTCTGTCATTGTTGACCCTTTCCTGCTTCTCGAGTTCGTAGAGTACGTAGCAGAGCCAAAAGGTTGCAAAGGATAGCCAAGCCGGCAGCCCGGTAATCCAGAGCACTAATCCGAGTAGGCCGAAAATCAGTATGCTCACGTCTGTGGTATTCTTGGTTTGGTACATGGAATTTCTCCTTTGTTGTGACTATGGGCCAGTTTAAAAAGCTGGCCCTAATTTTTTAGCTGCCCGTTCCCTCATCTTGCGTAAGCATTCCTCGCACTTGGTATGGCCGGCCGCCCGCGGTCGTGGGCAGTGAGTACAAAGCCCGAGTTGGCGATGGCGGCTGGCATAACGCACCTGGCCTGATATGCCGTCGTGTAGAGGTTTCACATTTCCATCCAGGGGACACAAGCAATGAATTGTTCGTAAAGATTTTCTCCCTCCTTCATCTCAACCTCTATCGGATCTGGGAGTTTTTGCCCGCAGAAAGGGCAGAAATATATTTTTGTTATGATGGTTCGGGCAGTGTTCACAGTTCTCCTTTGGCTTTGCGGACTATCTCTTGAATCCGTTTCCACAGCCAATCTGGAACAGTGTTCGCATCGTTCTCAATGGTTTCCAGAACTTCCAGCATCTCTGGCACGAGTCGCGCCTGCCTATACAGGAATTCCAGGTCGGCGTGCGTCCAGCTACCGGCCTCAAAGTGCCGCTCGATCGCGGCCAGCGTCGGATCTTGTATGGCTTTGTCGTTTGGCATAAGTTCTCCTTTGGTTCAATTATCGCGTTACCAACGTCAACAGGATCATGGCACCTAAGAGCAGGCCGCACATAAGGGCGCCGGCTAGACTTGATCCTGTGGCGTTGCGTTCTCGTCTGATGTGTTCCTTGAATTCGCTTGCGCGGATCAAATCCTTTAGTTTTTCGATATCGCGTTGTACTCGGATCATCTGAGCCTGCTTGCGCATAATTACGGCGTCAATCTGCTGCATTTTCCTCGAACCTCCTCGGGGGAGGGTTAAGGGGGAATGCAAAAATCACTGCTCGATTCTTAATCTTGCGATCTGGCCAAACGGTACGGTTTCGTTCCGCACGGCTGCGAAGTCTGTAGCCCAAAGTACCGGGTAGTCTGGCTCCTTCGGGGTGTCGCTTGAGTCCATGTCAGTGAAGTAAATCAGGCAAGCGGGGGGCTCTGACCAAGCGGCAACCGCATCGAAAACCGGCTGGAATTGAGTCCCTCCGCGTCCTACCGCATCCATAGCAATCTCTTCCTCTGGCCCGAATTCCTCGGTTTTATGTACTTGGGCGTCACAGTACAAGACCGTTACCTTCTCGGGGTGCGCTTCCTGGCTGATTGCGTTCAGTTCCTGACAGAAGACAGCGAGTAGCTTCTGATCAATACTTCCTGAGGTGTCAATCGCTACGGCTACGTGTCCGAGGTTCTCGCGGGTGACTCCTGGAAGATACAGCCCGTTTGCGACATGGCGGCGGTTAGGCTGAGTCCATGAATAATCCGAGGGCACGGTATGAGCGATAAATTCCCTCAGGATGGCTCGCCAGTCGGCGGGCTCCTGGCGGGCCTGCTTAACCTGCTCGGCCGCACCTCCGGGAAGCTTTCCGCATCCCTTGGCTACGTCTGAGGCTTGTTCGGCGGCAATTTTCCAATCTGCCTCCGTCATGGGCGCTGGTCCCTCTGTAGACTGGCCTGCCTGCTCACTTGGCGCGTCCCCTACGCTTCCCGTGGCAGGTTCTTGGGTCTTACCCTCACCCGGGCCTGGCTCGGGTTCCTGAGTGCCATTCTGGCCATTGGGTGGAGTGTTCTTAGACAGGCGGGAATAGATGACATCGGCGGATAGCCCATCATATTGCGCATCAATGAGACATCCTGCGGGAAGCTTTAATCCAGAGCGGATGAGCTCAGAATTAATAGCGTAATCGGTCGCTTTATTCCAGATTGTGTTATCGCGATTACCTCGGCGGAAAGGATGGAGCAGTGCACAGTGCATTACCTCGTGCGCGATCACGGCGGTAAGCTCGGTATCGGTTAGCGTGTCGAGGAATTCGGGATTGTATTCCAGCTTGGTTCCATCGGTGTGAAAGCTTGGAATATCAGGGTTTTCTGCTATTTGTAAACGCATAGACAGCGACCCGAACCATGGGAAATCGAGCAACAATCTGGTCCGGCCGGCAGTCATGCGGGCGTTAGGTGTGCGGTACATTTCTCTCCTCCTCGGTGCGTTCACTCCAGAGCACATCCGGTGCTCTGGGTCAGCGCACTAAGCGATAAACGCAGACATCTTCGAAAGGATCTCATCCGCGCGCTTGGCTACGTCTTCGCGCCTCCATTCCGACGTGCGTAACTGCTCGGGCGAGTAGCAGGTAAGGTCGTCGTTCATGGCCTGGGCAAACTGGATTACGTTCGGGTCATCCGTTAAGTTGAGAATCGGGATGATTGCCAATAGGTCGGTGATGTTGGTAACGAGAGAATCCCTGAACGGGTGTGAGGTTCGGCGGTCTCCTTGTAGAGTTTCAGGCGGGTAGACATGGCGCTGATTACGTCGCGCATCCTGGCCCATACATCGGACATAGCGCGGGCGATCTGGGCAGCGGAGTCTTGCTGTAGGCGCTGTTTGATTCGCTCGGTCTCTTCCGTTCCAAGATTTACCCGGAAGTCATCTGCCTGCGCAACCGGAAGCACTTCCAGATTGAAGGCAAATTTCGTGCGAATGGCGGTCGCGTCGGGATAATCGGCGGGATTGAACAGTCCGTTCAGCTTGGCGCGGGCTTCCTCAACAAACTGTGGATAGTTAGCGAAGAACTCCTCCCAGACGGATTCAAGCTCAGACTGCTTGTTGCGCATGGTTTCGGCATATTGGAAGTATCCTGCACTTGACAGGATGCGATCGCCTGAGTCTCTCCAGGGCAGGGAAAGCTTGTAGTGTTCGGCGCGGATCTCGCCGGCAAGCTTGGTATATTTCTGGATAGCTT
>Ga0209686_1001032_pt1 | contig 13974 bp, 12 predicted proteins | sample GraSoiAngelo_126_FD_185883 | JGI IMG/M metagenome (GOLD analysis project Ga0209686, IMG submission 185883) | Grasslands soil microbial communities from the Angelo Coastal Reserve, California, USA - 14_0927_09_20cm (SPAdes) (version 2) | ecosystem: Environmental > Terrestrial > Soil > Grasslands ...
GCGCCGGCGCGTGGACATCCGTCATCTCATACAGCACCTCGCAGTCATCGGCGAGTGTCTGAAATCCGTGCGCCACACCCGCAGGAACGAACACCGCATCCCGGTTGTCCTCGTCGAGCAACACGGCGCGATGCCTGAGATAGGTGGGCTCGGCCGGTCGCAGATCGAGCAGCAGGTCGTGAATCGCGCCACGCAGACAGCGCACCAGCTTGCCTTCCCGCGAAGGCGGCCACTGGAAGTGCAGGCCGCGCACCGTGCCGCGGCGCCGATTCCAGGCAACACTCGATTGCACGAAGCCGGCCGGCAGGCCGTGGGCGCGGAACTCCTCGACGCACACCGAGCGCGCGAAGAACCCGCGCTCGTCGACATGACGCTCCATTTTCACCAGCGCCGCACCGGACAGCTCGAGCGCTTCGAACAACATGTCAGCGCCAGTAGAACTCGCCGTCGATCTGCCGAGTCGCCTGCAGGTACTGCAACTGCTTCAGACGGGTGAAGGCGCGAAACTGGTAGGTGTCCGGCTGCATTTGAATGCGCTCGAACAGCTCGTGCAACTGGCGCGCGCCATCGCGCGCCGTATGGCGGCATCTGAAGCCGGGTAATTCGCGGTGGATGCGCTCGAATTTCACGCGGTAACTGCGGTTGTCGCCGGCGGACGCGCCCACCGAGACCGCGCAACCGGGGAACTCATCCGCGACGATCTGCGCCAGTTCTCGCACGCGGTAGTTCTCGGAAGTCTGTCCCACATTGAAGACCTTGCCACGCACCGCGGCCTCCGGCGCGAGCAGACTGCGGTAGATGGCCTCGCAGATATCCTCGACGTGCACCAGCGGGCGCCAGGGACTGCCGTCGCTCGTCATGACGATGCGTCTGCTCGTCCAGGCCAGCGCGCACAGATCGTTGAGGACGATGTCGAAGCGCATGCGCGGCGAGGGGCCGAACGCCGTGGCATTGCGCAACAGCACCGGGCTGAAATGCGCTCCCGCCATGGCGCACAGGTCACGCTCCACCAGCACCTTGCATTCGGCGTAGGCGGTCTGCGGATTGACGCGCGCGTTCTCGTCGAGAAACTCTCCAGTGCCCGCGCCATAGACGCTGCAGGAGGAGGTGTAGACGAAGCGCCTGATGCCCGCGCGCATACATTCCTTTGCGAATGCCACCGAGCCGTGATGGTTGAGCCGGTGCATCACCTCGGGATTGTTCTGTCCGAGCGGATCGTTGGATAGCTCGGCGAGATGCACCACGGCATCGCAGCCCGCCAGGTCGGCCGCCGTAACGGCGCGCAGATCCTTGTTGAGCGTGTGAGGTGTCGCCGCCAGACGCCGGTTGTCGCTGTACAGCCACCCATCCCGGTAGTAGCCGGTATCGAGCCCGAAGACCCTGATGCCACGCTCGAGCAGATAGGGCGCGAGCACCGCCCCGATGTAACCATCCACTCCTGTGACGAAAACGCGCATATCCGTATGTTGGCGCCAGCCTGCGGCCGTATCGATCCTCTTCAACCGTTGGCGGCCGGGCTCACCTCGATCCTGGCGCCGCTGCCGATGCCCTCCAGGCGCCAACGCTGGGGAAAGAACACCAGTCCAAAGCGGCTGTCGATGCGCCGGCTCAAGCCATAAATGGGCGCCTCCTCGATATCGAGGTGCACGGCGTGCTCCAGGGCGTCGTACACGCGTGTTTCGAGGCAGGAGTCCACTTTCAGCGAGAAGTAGTAGCGCCCCGGCATGAGGTTGAGAGAATCGATCTCGAGGTCGAGGTAGCCGTCCCCCAGCGGGACCAGCGGAATGTCCAGACCGTGAAGCCAGGTGCCGGTGTCGGTCACCAGCGTGCCGAGCTCCGTATACATCCTGAGGGCGAAGGCCGGCCGCTCGATCGGCTGCTTCGCGCGGTAATGCAGGCGGATCACCAGACTCTTGCCGCAACGCGTGACGGTTTGCAGCTGCCCATCGGTCGAGCGGAATTCGACCCGGGTGAAGCGGATCTCGCCGCTCCCGCCCCGGCCGTCTGCCGCGATGAGTGCCCTGGAGGCGCTTTCGGCCGAAGCAAACGATCCCATGTAGGCTTCGATGACCTCACGCATCGGTCCGTCGAGCTTGACTCTGCCCTCTGCGATCCACATGCCGCGCGAGCATAGATTCTCGACCGCCGCCATGTTGTGGGATACGAACAGCACGGTCCGCCCCCCACCGCGCAGATCGTGCATGGCGCTGACACATTTCTTCTGGAATACCGCGTCGCCAACCGCCAGTACCTCATCGACGATGAGCACATCCGGGTCGAGGTGCGCGGCCACAGCGAAGCCGAGCCGTGAGCGCATGCCGGTCGAATAGCGCTTGATGGGTGTGTCGACGAAACGCTGCAGGCCCGAGAACTCGACGATCGCCTCGAGCTTGGCGTCGACCTCCTTCTTCTTCATCCCCATGATGGAACCGTTCAGGAAGATGTTCTCGCGCCCGGTGAGCTCCTCGTGGAACCCGGCGCCGACTTCCAGCAGCGCGGCGACGCGTCCGCGCGCGCGTACCCTGCCGGAGGTGGGATAAGTGATTTTCGAGAGTATCTTGAGGAGCGTGCTCTTGCCGGCGCCGTTACGGCCGATGATGCCGACCACCTCGCCCTGTTGCACGGTGAAGGAGACATCGCGCAAGGCCCAGATGACCTCCTTGGGCGCTCGCTTGCCGAACGGCGCTCGCAACAGCCGCACCAGCTGGTCGCGCAGCTGAGTTTCCTGCTGCAAGGCTCCGAGCTCGTAACGCTTGCAGAGGCTTTCGACGGTGATGGACTCAGTCATCGCGGGGTCCCGGCGTCAGACAACATCGGCGAAAACACGCTCAGTGCTTCTGAAGTGCCAGCTGCCGATGAGCAGCAGCAGCAACGTCACGATCCACGAACAACCCAATACATCCCAATCGACGTGGCTGCCGCCGAACAGGCAGGCGCGGAACCCCTGAATCACACCGGTCATGGGATTCAAAGCCAGCCAGCCCTGGAAACGATGTGGCAGGAAGCTCACCGGATAGATGATGGGTGTCACGAACAGGCCGAGCTGGGTGAGAAACGGGATGGTGTACTTGACGTCACGGTAGCGCACGTTCAGGGCGGCAAGCAGCATGCCGAGTCCCATGACCAACAGCACCGTCTGTCCGACAAAAATTGGCGTCAGCAGCACTGTCCAGCTCGGAGTTATGTGGTAGTACAGCAGCATCCCGATCAGGAACACGGAACTGACGAGCAGGTCGAGCAGACCTCCGAAGGCTGCGGCCGCCGGCAGCAGCACACGCGGAAAGTAGATCTTGGTGATCAGACTGGAATTGGCGATGAGACTGTTGCCGACCTGCGAAAGCGTAACGGAGAAATACGTCCACAGCAGCAAGGCCGAGTACGAGAACAGCGGGTACGGCACGCCATCGCTCGGAATGCCGGGCTGCAGCAGCGCCCAGGCGACCCCCAGCGCCGCCTGCTTGTAGCGCACCTTCACATCACGCCACGCCAGGAAGTAGAGGATTTCCCGGGAGTGCCAGATTTCAGAAACCCATTGGCCCACAAAGTCCCTATCCGGCCGAGGCGCCTGGCCGCCGGCAGCAGACATTCACAGGGCACGGCCCATGACCTTATATTATCTTGTTCGCGAGTCCGGAGATCGCGCTGGGCCCGGTAGGCTCTGTCCTACGCTGCGGGTTGACTATTACTGACGGCATCCGGGAATTCGAGGCTCTCATCATGGATCGCGCGCTGAACTGCCGCTTTTGCGGCCATGCCGTGCGCCATAGCTTCGTCGACCTGGGCATGTCGCCGCTGTGCCAGAGGCACATCACGGCTGAACAGCTCAATCACATGGAGCCGTTCTATCCGCTGCATGCGTACGTGTGCGAGCGATGCTTCCTCGTGCAGCTCGAGGAGTTCGTCGCCCCGAGCGACCTCTTCAGCGAGTACGCCTACTTCTCATCCTATTCGGACAGCTGGGTGGAGCACGCGCGCAGGTACTGCGAGCTGATGTGCGAGCGCTTCCGCTTCGGTCCCCACAGCCGCGTGGTGGAGATCGCCAGCAACGACGGTTACCTGCTGCAGCATTTTGTCGCGAAAGGCGTCCCCGTCCTGGGCGTCGAGCCCGCCGCCAACGTGGCCGAGGTCGCCATCGGCAAGGGCATACCTTCGGTGGTGAAGTTCTTCGGCACCCGGACTGCACGCGAACTGGCTGCCGAATTCGGCAAGCCGGACCTGCTGCTCGGCAATAACGTGCTGGCACACGTCCCCGATCTGAACGACTTCGTCGGCGGCATGAAGCTGCTCCTGGCCGAGAAGGGCGTGATCACCATGGAGTTTCCGCATCTGCTGGAATTGATGCAGCACAACCAGTTCGACACCATCTACCACGAGCACTTCAGCTACCTCTCGTTCGCGACCGTGACCGAGGTGTTCCGTCATCACGGCCTGACGCTGTTCGATGTCGAGAGAATACCGACCCACGGCGGCTCGCTGCGGATCTACGGCAGGCACACCGAGGACGGCTCCAAGCCGGTCAGCGCGCGGGCGCACGAATTGCCCGCCGTGGAGGAGCGCTTTGGGCTGAGGGGGGTCGAAACCTATGCGGCATTCGCCGCGCAGGTACGCGAGACCAAGCGGGCGCTACTCACGTTTCTGATCGACGCGAAACGCGCCGGCAAGCGCATCGTCGGCTACGGTGCCCCGGGAAAGGGCAACACGCTGCTCAATTATTGCGGCATCGGCACGGACTTCCTCGACTTCACGGTCGACCGTAATCCGCATAAGCAGGGTAAGTACACACCCGGCACCCATATCCCGATTCTGCATCCTGACGAGTTGATCAAAGCCCGTCCCGACTACGTATTGATACTGCCGTGGAACCTCAAGGAGGAGATTCTCGCGACAGTGGGCCGAACGGCGGGCCTGAAGGCTCGCTTCGTGGTGCCCATTCCCAGGGTCGAGATCGTCGCTCAGGACGCCGGATGACGACCGCCCTGGTGGTGTCACGCTACTTCCCGAACGACTCCCGGACGGTGGGCGTCCATCAACGCCTGGGAACGCAGGTACAGGCCCTGGCCACGGTCGTGGATCGCGTCGACTGCCTGTTTCTCCAGCCTGTAGAGCGGCACTACGCAGCGGCAGAGCTCCGGGAGCACGAGCAGCGCCTGCGCCGGCTCTGGTCAGCCGCGGTCTGGATTCGGGTCGCGCCGACGCTGGTAGACGATGAGCCACCGACGTTGTGGCAGCGCCGCGGGCGGGGCGTGTTTGACTTCCACGCGCAACGCATTGCCCGTCCCGCCAACACCGCAGCGGCCTTCGATGCGGTCAGTGCCGCGGTGGACGCCCGGCCCGACATTATCCTGGCGCACCGCCTGTCGTCGATGTGCGTACTGATGGCACTGGCGCGCCAGGCGCCGGAAAAGACGCGCCGCGCGCCTCTTTTCTTCGACCTGGATGACATCGAGCACGTGAGCTGGTCTCGCCGCCTGCTGCATGACCCCGGGTGGCCAGCCGAGCGCCTGCAGCTGTTGCACGTACCCAGGCTGATGCTCGCCGAGATTCAGGCCATACGCCTCGCAGCTGCGACATTCGTATGCTCGGAGGCCGATCGCCGCTATCTGGCGCGCTTCCCCGGTACCGAGCGCGTGCAAACGGTTCCCAACAGCGTCGAGTTCCCCCCCCTGGACGACGGCGACGCGACCGAAACGCTGGTGCTGTTCGTGGGAAGCATGGGCTACCGTCCGAACATTCAGGCGGTTGATTTGCTGGTGCAAGAGATCTGGCCCGTGGTGCGCGCGCGGGTTCCGGCAGCCCGACTGGCCGTTATCGGCCCCTGCCCGGAGCTGACGGCCTCGTACCACACAGCGGATGAGAGCGTCAGATTTACCGGTTTTGTCGATGATCTTCGCTCATGGTACGCCCGCGCGCGCGTGGTGTGCTGTCCAATTCGTCACGGCGGGGGCACGCGCGTGAAAATCATCGAAGCCGCAGCGCATGCCAAGGCGATCGTAGCGACGCGACTGGCGGCGGAGGGACTGAATTTCGAGGACGGGCGCGAGATCATCCTGCGCGATGCACCGGCGGAACTCGCCGCGGCATGCGTTCGCCTGCTGGGCGATCGGCACGGAGCCGCGCGACTCGGCAAGGCAGCACTGCAGAAGGCACACGGCGCGTATGAGCGGGGCGCCGTCGTTGAGCGGCTGGCAGGCATCTTCCGCGCGGGCTGCAGCGTCGACCTCCGCCATCGTCGGCGATCCTGAGCGGCCACCGCCCCACCTCGATCCCTGTTCGCACGCGCCAGGTTCGATCCGAAGCCTAGCGTGCATGGTCACGCCATCGATAGAGTGCGGGCAGGATGCGACCGCGAAGCATCTGCACGCAACTCAGGGCGCGGCGTGACTGACTCAAGTGGCGCTTGTAGTCACTCGCACGCCCAGGCCCGGCGAGAAAATCATAGCTGGTGATGCCGTGATCTGCCGCATTCTCCATGGCATAGCCGAGGTGAATCAGGCCGAGCGACACACGGCTGCTGAATGCAGGGTCGAAAGCCATCTTGATGTTGTATTGGCGCGCTCCCTTGCGGATGTCGTAGAGCACCGACACGACATCACCCCCGACGCGCAGCCGCGAGAAGGCCAGCTCGGCGTGGGTCGCCAACCGGCTCGCGAGAGTCCTGTGAAACGCCAGCCGCTTCCCGGTGAACGCCGGCCTGTTCCACCGCAACTGGTGCAGCCGGTTGAGGTCGCTGAATCCGCCGTCGATTTCCCCTGCCGCGACAAACTCGAGACTCACGGCGCCGTGGTCCGTGAGGCGCCGGCGCAGGTTCCACAGGCTGCGGCGCGTCGACTGTCCGAGATCCCTGAGGTAGGGCCCGAAGCCCTGGGCCAGGTCCGCCTGGTAGCTGACCGAGCGGTCGAGCTCTCGCACGTAGTGCCCCCTGGCAGGCGCCAGCCGGGCAAACGCGTCGCGCCACTGCTGCCCGGCGGCGCTGTACCCGATCACCAGCTCTGTCCAGGCGGGCTCGTCCAGCAGGAGCCGCAGGCAGGCGTGCCGTACGGCGCCGAGATCCTGCGGCGCGGCGATGACATCAAGGTACTCCGAGATCAGCGGCTCGGAGTCGCGCCATGACAGCCCGATCACCTGCACCGAGTGCGCGAGCAGCAGGCCGCGCATGACGCGCCGGTGATACAGGGGCGCGAGTCCGACCAGATCCTCACCGCGATAGAAAGCCAGGATATCGGGAGCGCGCCCCAGACTACCGCCGTAGCACTGCCACCAGTGGGTGAGCCACTCCCAGGACAGGAACAGCGGATCGGCGCTTGAGCATGCGAGCAGCAGGTTCCAGGCGACCGCGTTGCCGAGCCATTGATCAACGCCCCACCTGCGTAGAGTCAGTGCGCTCAATGCTGCCTCGTGGTCAGTCTTGCGGCTCCATCAGGTGTCCTTGTCCCCCTGCGTCACGCACCACGCGAGGCGTTCGGCGATTCCGCTGTGCGAGTGAACCTGGAACACCGTGTCAGGACGGCGCGCAATGAACCCGAGCGTGCGCAGATGAGTGCGGCACGGGTGCCGCTCGTCCAAAGTCACGCGCAACGTGACCAGGTCGGGCGCCGATTGAGCGCGCTGGACAAACAGCGTCAACATCGTGCTCAGGTCAGCCGGGGTCTTGGCGGCGAGGTCGTAGATCGACCAGGTCTGTTCCAGAGTGCTGTCTTCGAAGATCAGCAATCCGCGCGTCTCGCCCGAGCGGGCGAACCTGGCGAAGGTGAATCGCGTGTGCGGATGCTGCCCATACCTCCAGTTGAGTGACTCCGGCCCGAGCTCGCGCACCGCGCCGCCGGGCGGCGGCAGCCTGCGAGCGAACTCGAGCAGCGACTCGTCCAGTGTGTCCTTCAGATGCAACGAACCGACTCGCGTAGCGCGCAGTCGCGTCACGATTCGCTCCACGGCTCGCATCCGCCGCGCAATGCGCGTTGCCAGCCAGCCACTGCGCACCAGCGCACGGACGTAGCGCGTGGGGTCGAGCACGTAAACGTGTGGCACCAGAGTGCCCGATGTCACCCAACCCACCTTGGTAAGCGCCCGCCGGGCCGCTTCCGTGGGGATCACGAACGCCGGTTGCCGCGGGAAATGCACATCGAGATATTCGGTCATGAATCGCAGCAGTACCTGACCCAGGCCGCGACCGCGCCAGCGCGTATCGAGCGAGATGTCGCCGACCACGGCGGTCTGTACGCGCGTGTTGTTGCTCCAGTACGGGCGAAAGACCACGGATGCCATCCCGACGCGCTGACGATCCGGGCTCAGCAGCCAGAATACCTGCGGCTCCGGGGAATCGGCCGAGCGCCGGTAACGCCAAGCGAGGTACTCGAGGGTCTCCGGCTCACCCCGATTGGCGTTACGCAGACCGAGAATTTGCTGCTCATAACCGTGAAAACCGGTCACTTCGCAGGAGAATTCGCCGCCGTCGTGCACCTGGAGCCTCACGGGTCCGACCGCTCAGCGCTCGCCCGCCGACAGGAACGGTAGAGCCGTATGTGCTGCGCGCACATCTGCTCGAGAGAGAATCTCTGCTCGACCCGTGTGCGCGACGCGCGCCCCATGCTTGCTGCGCGCGCCGGGTTACGGTGCATGTCGATCAGTGCGGAGCTGAGCGCTGCCGCATCGAGCGGTGCAATCACACGGCCATTTTCTCCGTCGATCACGGCTTCGGCGTTGCCGCCGACGTCGGTCACGATCATCGGCAGCCCGACCGCCATCTGTTCCACGATGGCATTCGAGAATCCCTCGTTGCTCCCGGAAGTCAGGCATCCGACGTCCATGGCCCACAGGCAAGGCAGCACCTCGGCTACGTCACCGGCAAACACCGTGCGGGCGCCGAGCTCGGTCTGAGCAGTCCAGGCGCGAAAGCGCGCCAGCAGTGGTCCAGCGCCGACGGCCAGAACCTTGAGTGACGGGATCGAGGGCGCCGCCTGCAACAGGCCGGCAAAAAACACTTCGTGATTTTTCTCGGGACGAAAACCGGCCACCATACCTACGACGAAATCGTCCGCTGCGAAGCCGAGGTGTGTTCTGGCGTCCGTTCTTTGCTGCGCCGACGGCACCACAAAGCGCGCGACGTCAACACCGTTGTAGATCGTCGTAATGCGGGAAGGCGGTAAATGATCGTTGGCTATCACCGCGACCCGCACCGCCTCCGCGACCACGATGAACGCGTCGAATAGAGATTTGAGCCGCCGGTTGAGGAACAGGTGCCACGGTTTGCGCAACTGGCCGGTATCGCGCTTGCTGGAGATGAGGTGCTTGACCCCCGACAGCCGGGCGATCACGGCCCCGTAAGTATCCGCCTTCTGATGAAACGTCTGAACGATGTCGTATCTGTTCTTGCGGATCAGTCGAGCCAGGCGCCAACCCTGAACGAGCGCATTGGGCACGTACTCCCGCCCCACGGGCACGCTCATGATCGACACGCCGCGCGCGCGCAAGCCATCCAAGAGCGGATTCGCTCCAAGGTCAAACGCAACGACCGAGCAGCGAAACGCGTCCGTGGGCAGTCCGGCAATGAGCTGCGCGAGGTGCTTTTCGGTGCCACCAGTGCGGTGAAAGTAATCAATGATAAAAAGGATTTCGATCCTGTCGCAAGCCATGGCGCTCTCGCCGCAAGACCACGCACGTTCCGGGGCGCGCCGCCAGTATATCCATGTTACGTGCCACGGCCTTCGTTCTGGTCGGAATCGTCAGCGCGACGTTACAATGCCCCTCACAGGGCTTTGCAGGCGGAGCTCGCCATGTGCGGCGTCAGGGACGGCGGTCAGGACGGTCCGATTTCCGGGACGCTGACTCATGTTCTTTGATTCGACCGTCTATCTCGTCTTTCTGGTCCTGGTCACTGTGCTTTATTGGCGGCTGCGCTTCAGGGCCCAGAACTGCTTCCTGCTGCTCGCCAGCTATTTCTTCTACGGCTGGTGGGATTGGCGGTTCCTGCTGCTCATGGGAACTTCCACGGTGGTGGATTTTTTCGTCGCTCGAGGGCTCGACGGATTCTCACAGCTGCGTCAGCGCCGCGCCTTGTTGATACTGTCCCTGGCGGTCAATTTTTCCTTCCTCGGCTTCTTCAAGTACTGCAACTTCTTCGTCGATTCGTTTGCGCAACTCGCGGCACTGCTGGGGCTGAAAGGCATTCCCGCAAGCCTCTGGCAGATCGTGTTACCGCCCGCGATATCGTTTTATACGTTCCAGGAAGTCGCCTACATCGTCGATGTGTACCATCGCAAGATCAAGTCGGCCGATTCGCTGCTCGACTACGCGCTGTTCGTGAGCTTGTTTCCCCATCTCATCGCCGGCCCCATACAGCGTCCTTCTCATCTGTTGCCGCAGGTGCAACAGCCGCGGGTCTGGGATCCGGCCAGGGCATTCGACGGAATGATCCTGATCCTGGAAGGGCTGTTCAGAAAAGTCGTCATCGCGGATAACTGTGCGCTGATCGCCAATGCCGCTTTCAGCGGCAACTTCGGCGGACCGAGTCTAATGACCGTGGTACTGGGTACCGTGGCGTTTGCGTGGCAGATTTACGGCGACTTCAGCGGCTACAGCAGCATCGCGCGCGGCAGCGCCCAGTTGCTCGGCTTTCACTTCATGGTGAACTTCCGGCAGCCGTATCTGGCCCAGAGTCTGCAGGACTTCTGGCGGCGCTGGCACATGAGCCTCAGCAGTTGGCTGCGCGATTATCTGTATATCCCGCTCGGGGGAAACCGCCGGGGGAGAGCCCGGACATACCTGAACCTGATGCTCACCATGCTGCTCGGCGGCCTCTGGCACGGCGCCAACTGGACCTTCGTGGTGTGGGGAGGGATTCACGGCGCCGGCCTCGCCGTCGAGAGATTGCTCACGGGAGAGTCCGAAATCCGCGATTCAAGCGCCTTCATGGCCCGGTGGCTTCGCAGGTGCCTGGTGTTCGCGATCGTGTGCGTCGCGTGGATCTTCTTTCGAGAGCCCTCGTTCGCTGGGGCATTTCACCAGCTGGCGGGACTGTTCGTCTGGGAGTGGCAGCCGGTCTACGGCGTGGCGCTGCAATTTCTGAGCGTGTTCGTCGCTGCGCTGTTGCTGCTCGACCTTGGACTCGAGTCGTCAAGGACCGAATATCTCCTCGCTGATCGAAGCCTCGCATTGCGAGTGGGGATCGGCGTGACCGCGTGCGTCTTGATTACCTTGCTCGGAGCAAATCAGTCGAATGCGTTCATCTATTTCCGGTTCTAGGGCACTGAATCCGACCGAAGCCATGGTGCTGCTGCTGGCGCTCGCCGGCTGCTACCTTGGCGCGCTGGAGTTGGCGGCTCGGCTGCTGCTGCCTCATCTCAGCCAGGCGCAGCACCGCATCGTGGCCGACTACCGCGTCGCGAGGAGTTTGCCGCGCAGGTGGTCCGATGGCTCGGCTTCAGTGCTGATGGTCGGCAATTCACTGCTGGTGGACGGAATCGATCGGGTGGATCTGCAGCGGAGAATGCCCGGCTATCACGTTGCGCTGTATCCGGTCGAGGGGACGCTTTACCTGGACTGGTATTTCGGGCTGCGGCGCCTGTTTTCCGAGGGCTCGCGTCCCTCGCTCGTGATACTGGCGGTGAGTGTGCGGCACGTGCTGTCGGATTCGACCAATGGAGAGGCCTTCGCGCGATCCATGATGAACATGAGCGATTTGCCGGAGCCGCGAAGCTCAACACGATGTCCACCGGTAGCTACTTTTTCGCCAATCTGAGCGAATGGCTGGGAACGCGCGCCTGGACTCGCGACGCACTGTTGGAAAAATGGCTTCCCGGCGCACCATTGCTGGCGGCCCATTTGTGGACGCGCGCAGCCGCACTGCCGGTAACGGCCACACATCTTGCGGCGGCGAGATTGCAGAAGATGCAAGACCTCTGTAATTCCTACGGCGTGGGATTTGCGCTGTTGATCCCTCCAGCTCTCAACGCCGGAGGCACTGAATCCGCGCTGGTTGCAGAGGCCGCGCAGCTGCGGGTGACCGTACTTCTCCCGTATGGCCCCGGAGAGCTGCCGCCGGACGCCTTCCGGGACGGCTTTCACCTCAACTCGCAGGGAGCTGCGCGCTTTACCGAGCGCACGGCGGTTGTGTTACGCCGGGCCTTCCCGTTTTCGCGGACGCCGCCCTGAGCTTCGCAGCCGGCGCGGCGTCCCGAGCTCTCTTGTTTCGGCAAATGCGATGTGGGAACCTGCAAGCTAGCTGGTGCCCTCAAGGAACCGCGCACGCATCGGAACGCTCCGCGCAGGCGCGCAGTGAGCCCATGAGCAGTCAGGATCCGCTACTCGAGGCTCGCCTCCAACGCGAGGCGCAGTTCCACGATGCCAAGTACGGCGGTGCTGACTTGTATCCGCGGCATTATGCCGCCCGGCCAACGCAGTATGTCTACGCGCAGCTGCGCGCCTGCCTGGGCGATCTGCATGGCAAGCGCGTTCTGGAGTACGGCTGCGGAGAAGGATGGATCACGAGGGATCTGGCGCGGATGGGCGGCCAGGTGTGCGCTTTCGACATTTCGCCCCAGGCGGCGGAGAACACCAGAGGCGTGCTGGCTGCGGAGGGCCTTCTCGATCGCTGCCGCGTCGAGGTGATGCCCGCTGAGTCGCTCGTATACGAGCCGGAGTCCTTTGACGTCGCAGTGGGCTTTGCCATCATCCATCACCTTGATCTCGTGAAGGCTCTGGCGGAACTGCACCGGGTGCTGAAACCCGGTGGCGTGGGCTATTTCGCCGAACCGCTGGCCACCAATCCACTGATCCAGCTCTACCGACGAATGACACCACAGTTTCGCACCGCGGATGAGCGACCCCTGGTGTTGAGTCAACTGCCCTCACTCCTGTCGTCCTTCCGCTCGTTCGAGCATCGCGAGTTCTACCTGACGGCGCTGGCCGCCGTTGCGCTGACGTACGCTCCCGGCGGGTCACGCCTTTTCCCGGCCCTGAGCGCTCCGCTGCACCGTCTCGATCAGGCCTTGCTGCGCGCAAACCCCAGACTTGGCGCCTGGGCCTGGTACACCCTGCTGAGGATCACCAGGTAGCCCGCGGATTTGTCGTAACCGTCGCGGCACAGCGACAGGGAATGGGTAAGCAATTACAAAGACATCCGAACGTTCCCGCCCGCCGGGTGATCACGACTGTCGGCAGGTGACGACGTCCCGCGACGCGTGTGCCGCGCGGGGACGCAGGCGCGCGACAACAATACCCTTGGTGGACAACGAGTTGAAGGACGACTCCCAAGCGAGAGCCAGGCGGCACGAATCCTGCACGGCAACAGCAACCCCGTGTGATCGGGGCTGTCGAGCCTTCGATCGCGGGGCCGAGCACCCGGCCATCATACGGAGTCAATCATCGATGCAGAGCGACATGCCGCAGCGAGTGTGGATCTCCTTTCGGGTTGCGCTGAGGGCCCTGATCGGGCTCGGGCTGATCGCGGGTACCGGAGCGGCGCTGAGCGCGCCCATCGTCCGGCAGGTGAGCGGCACACTGACTCACAAGGGCACCATCACGATCAGCGGCATCGGGTTCGGCTCGAAAACCAACGCCGCCCCGGTCGTCTGGGACGACGCCACCGCCAGCACCCTGTCCGCCAAATGGGACGGTGCGTGGCCTAACCAGCTCCCAGGCTACAACACGGGCTACTACAGCCCGATGCGCGGCATAAATCCACCGCACAGTCATGACGCGCGCTACATTGCGGGCGCGCACGCGGCGAGCACCGGGGCCTACTCCGGCTACAACGTCATCTTCTTCAAGAACATCCCGCTGCAGCCGTTTCCGTTCTACATCTACGCGAGCTGGTACCAGCGCGCCGACGACAAGTGGACCTTCAGCGGTGACAACAACCTCAAGACGTTTGCGTACTCGAACTGCTGCAGCCCGTATGAGATGCCGAACAACTGGTACGCGGCCTACGGTCCGCCGCACCCCGGCAGCACCACCGACGGTGCCCAGTGGGTGATCAAC
>Ga0209686_1001037_pt1 | contig 13927 bp, 15 predicted proteins | sample GraSoiAngelo_126_FD_185883 | JGI IMG/M metagenome (GOLD analysis project Ga0209686, IMG submission 185883) | Grasslands soil microbial communities from the Angelo Coastal Reserve, California, USA - 14_0927_09_20cm (SPAdes) (version 2) | ecosystem: Environmental > Terrestrial > Soil > Grasslands ...
CGGTTTCGTGTCGTTCCACGCTACGAGCCGGTCCGCTTCGGTCGGTCCAAAGCGGCGCCGCCACCGGGCGACGAGCCAGGACGGGTGGGTCGCCCCACTCGTTTCCCGTTTCCCGCTTCCCGTTTCCCGTGCGATTTTCCGCAACGCCTGATTCACGTAACGGGCGGCCTTCTCGCCGGCGAGTGCTCGCGCCAACTCCACGCTCGTCGACACCGCGGCGTACGGCGGCACTCGTGCCAGCGCGCGTAGCTGATAGGCGCCGAGCCGGAGAACGTCGTGGAGGCGGGGGTCCGCGGTCGTGAGCGTGAGCATGCGGTCGAGCTGGGCGCGGCGCCGCAGCACGCCGGCCGCCAGCTCGTAGGCGAGGCGGCGGTCGCGCCCGATCAGGTTCGCGAGCGCCGCCTCGCGGGCGCCCTGGAGGGTGGCACCCGCGTGCACTGCGTCGAGCATCTGCAGTGCCGCGCGCCGGGCGGCCGTGGCGTCCTTAATCCAGCATCCCTTCCAGCGGCGAGGACGGCATCGCCACCTCGCGCTTAGGCATGCGGCCGGCGAGGTAGGCCGTGCGACCCGCCTCGACGGCCAGGCGCATGGCGCGCGCCATGGCCACGGGATCCCGCGCCTCGGCGAGCGCGGTGTTCATCAGGATCCCATCGACGCCCTGCTCCATGGTGAGACAGGCGTCCGATGCGGTTCCGACGCCGGCGTCGACCACGACCGGCACCTTGAGCCGCCGCTTGATGGTGCGCACGCCGAACGGGTTGAGGAGACCGAGCCCGCTCCCGATCGGGGAGGCGAGCGGCATGACGGCGGCGCAGCCCGCGTCTTCGAGGCGCAGCGCGGTCACCAGGTCCTCGTTGGTGTAGGCGAGGACCTTGAAGCCCTCCGCGACCAGCGTGCGCGCGGCGACGAGCAGGCCCTGAACATCCGGGAGGAGGGTCTCCTGGTCGCCGATCACCTCGAGCTTGATGAACTCGTTGAACCCCGCCTCGCGGGCGAGGCGCGCGTAGCGGATGGCATCCTCGGCGGTGTAGCATCCCGCGGTGTTCGCGAGCAGGAAGTACCGCTTTGCGTCGAGGTGATAGAGGACGCCCTCTTCCTTCGTGCGGTCCAGGTCCACGCGTCGGACCGCCACGGTGACGATCTCGGCGCCGGACGCGTCGATCGCCCGGGCCATGGTCTCGTTGTCCCGGTACTTCCCCGTGCCCACCATGAGGCGCGAGTGGAACGAGCGCCCGCCGATCGTGAAAGGAATGTCCAACATCAGCCCCCTCCGACGAAATGCACCAGCTCGATCGCATCCCCCGGTGCGACCGTGACGGCCCCGAGGGTGGGACGCCGCACGATGGTGCGGTTGTGCTCCACGACGACGGCGCGCGGGTCGAGCGCGAGCGACTCGAGCAGCTCGCGCCGCGTCCGCGGGATCGGCCGCATGCCACAGCGCCGTGATCGCGGCGACGCCGTGGATGGCGGCCTCGGCTAGGAGCGCCGGGATCCGCTCCGGCGTCACCCCGCCGATGACGATAACCGGCAACCCGACGGCGGCGATCTCTTTCAGCCGGGCGGAGCCCAGCGGCGCCCGGTCGGGATGCGTGGCGGTCGGAAACACCGGCCCTACCAAAAGATAGTCGGCGCCGCCCGCGTGCGCGGCCTCCGCCTCGCGCAGGTCGTGCACCGACTTGCCGATCCACCAGCGGGGGTTCAAGCGGCGCGCGTCCTCGGGCGTGAGGCTCCCCTGTCCCAGCTGGACGCCCGCCGCGCCGACGGCGAGCGCCACATCAAGGCGGTCGTTCACGAACAGGCGGGCCGGCGGACCGGCGGACAGGCGGACGGCGAGCTCGTAATGCTCGAGTCCCGACAGGGCTCGGCCCCGAGCGTGCAAGGCCAGCTCCGCGCCGGCACCCGCGGCGAGCAGTCGTGTGATCTCGCCCAGGTCCGGCCGGCGGGCGATCCGCTCGTCGGTGATGGCGTGCAGCCGCGGCAGGGCCGGGAGCGCCTTCACCCGAAGCGCTGGCCAGCCTGAGCGCCGCGCCCCCGCACCCAGTCCGCGGCGGGCATGCGCGGCTTGCCGGCCGGCTGGACTTCCTCCACCTGCACCGCCCCCCGTCCCGTCGTAATCCGTAGTCCGTCCTCCGTCTTCCGTACTTCTCCGGGGGGGCCTCGATCGTCCACAACGCGGGCGCCGAACAGTTTTACCTCGCGGCCGTCGAGCTCGGTCCAGGCTCCCGGCCGCGGGTCGAGCGCGCGAATCAGCCGCGAGACCCGCTCCGCGGGCTCGGCCCAGAGGATGCGCGCCGTATCGCGTGTAAGCTTGGGCGCGTAGGTCGCGCGCGCGTGCTCCTGGGGGTGCGGCTCGAGGCCGCTGGTCTGGAACAGCGCCAGCGCTTCGACGAGCGCCTGGGCGCCCATCTCGGACAGATGCTCCGACAGCTCGCCGCCCGTCACGTCGGGGTCGACGTCGTGCGGGATCTGCAGCAGGATCGGACCCGAGTCGAGGCCCTCGTCCATCTGCATGATCGTGACGCCCGTGTGCGTGAGGCCGTTCAGGATCGCCCATTCCACTGGTGCGGCGCCCCGCAGCTCGGGGAGGAGCGACGGGTGGAGGTTGATCATGCCGCGACGGGGGAGCGCGAGCAGGTCGGGCTTGAGAATGTGCCCGTACGCGACCACGACGCCCACGTCCGGCGCGAGCGCACGGAGGCGCTCGAGAAATGCGGGATCGCTCGGCCGCTCGGGCTGCAGCACCGGGACGTCTTCCGCTTCGGCCGCCGTCTTCACGGGCGGCGGAACCGCGGTCGAGCGGGAGCGGCCCTGGGGCTTGTCCGGCTGCGTGACCGCGGCGACCACGTCGAAGCCTTCTCCGAGCAGCGCTTCGAGGGAGGGGACGGCGAACTCGGGCGTCCCGAAGAAGACGACGCGCACCTAGAGTTCGCCCGCCGGCTCCGGCGTCACGTCCTTCACGTATCCGGACTGTCCCTTGCGGGCTCTTTTCCACTTGGCGAGGAGCAGTCCCCGTTTCACGGCGCTCAGATGGTCGAGGAAGAGGACGCCATCCAGGTGATCGATCTCGTGTTGCGCCGCCCGCGCCTTGAACCCGGACAGCTCGACCTTGTATGGGCGCCCGTCGCGATCGAGCGCCTCGAGGGTCACGCCGAGGTGACGCTCCACCTCGCCGTAGATATCGGGGATCGAGAGACAGCCTTCTTCAGCGGCTTCCATGACGTCGCTCGCCTGAGCGATGCGCGGATTGATGAGCACCAGCGGCGGCGGGGCGTCCTCGCCCACATCGACGACGGCCACGCGGCGGGCGACGCCGACCTGATTCGCCGCGAGCCCAACCCCTTTGGCGGCGTGCATCGTCTCGAACAAATCGTCCACCAGCCGGCGCACGGCGTCGTCAACCGTGGCGACCGGGGTGGCGAGCTGTCGCAGGATGGGCGAGCCGAGCAGGTGGAGCTGGCGGATGGTCACTGCGGTTTGGCGACCTCCACCGAGCGATTGAGGATGTTCGCGATGTTGGCGCGCTGAACGATCAACCGCGACTCGGCGCTCTTGACCGTGACTTCGTCGTCTTTCAGGTGCACGACCTCGCCGATGATGCCGCCCGACGTGACGATGCGGTCGCCGCGTTGCAGCGACGCCAGGAGCTGGCGGTGCTTCTCCTGCTGCCGGCGTTGCGGGCGGATCAGCATGAAGTAGAAGATCGCGATCAGGGCGCCGATCTGGATGAGGAAAATGGGCAGCCCGGCGCCGGCGTTCTGGCCGGAGGGCGCGAACAGCAGGGTGAGCAGTCCGTGCGCGGTCATGCGGTTCCCGAGTGCAGGTAACGGCGGCGCCACTCCCCGGCCCAGGGGCCGAAGGCGTTCCGCCGGATCGCGGCCCGCATCTCCCCCGCGAGCCGGATCAGGTAACGAACGTTGTGCAACGACAATAGCCGCAGCCCCAGCAGCTCCTCGGCCATGAACAGGTGGCGGAGATATCCGCGCGAGAACGTGGTGCAGGTCTCGCAGTCACAGGTGGCGTCGAGCGGCCGCGGATCGTCCCGGTGCTCGGCGTTGCGCATGTTGACGGGCCCGTCGGGCGTGAAGGCCGAGCCGTTTCGGCCATTGCGCGTCGGCGCGACGCAATCGAACAGGTCGACCCCACGCTCCACCGCCGCCACCAGATCCTCCGGAAACCCCACGCCCATAAGATAACGCGGGAGGGTGGGCAGCCTCGGCTCGAGCCGCTCGAGCATGGCGTACATCACCGGCTTGGGCTCGCCCACGGACAGGCCGCCGATCGCGAGGCCGGTCCAGGAGCCGAGGTCGAGGATGCGGCGGAGACCTTCCTCCCGGAGCGCCAGGTGCGTACCGCCCTGGAGAATGGGCCATAACGTCTGGTCGCACGACGCCACGACCGCCTTAAGCTCCGCGTGCCTCCTGGCACACCGTTCCAGCCATCTCAGCGTCCGCTCCATGGCGTCCCGTGCGGTGGGGAGATCCGCGCCCCCCGGCACCACGTGGTCGAACGCCATCGCGATGTCCGCGCCGAGAACCCACTGGATCTCCGTGGCGCGCTCGGGGGTGAGCGTGCGTCGACTGCCGTCCACGTGGCTCTGGAACTCGACGCCTCCTTCGTCCACGCGACGAAAGCCTTCGAGCGAGAACACCTGAAAGCCCCCCGAATCGGTGAGCAGCGGACGGTCCCAGGCCATAAACCGGTGCAGGGCCCCGAGCTTCTCCACCACCTGCTCGCCGGGCCGCACGTGCAAGTGATACGTGTTCGCGAGCACCAGGGTCGCGCCTACGCTGCGGAGATCGTTGGGCGACAGGGCGCGCACCGTCCCCTGCGTGCCGACCGGCATGAACACCGGCGTCTCGACCGTGCCGTGGGGAAGGGTGAGGGTGCCGGCGCGGGCCGCGCCGCTGGTGGCGTCGATGACGAATTCGAACATGCGCTACTTAATGCGGAACGCGGAAGTCGGAACGCGGAACAGGCGCTCGTACTTCCGTTCCGCGTTCCGCGTTCCGAGTTCCGCGTTCACATGACGACCATCGCATCGCCATACGAATAGAATCGATATCGCTCTTTCACCGCTTCACCGTACGCCCGCATGACGTTCTCGTAGCCTCCGAACGCGCACACCAACATGAGCAGTGTGGAGCGCGGCAGGTGAAAGTTCGTGAGCAGCCGGTCCACGGTCCGGAAGGTGTACGGAGGAAAAATGAAGAGGCTCGTGTCACCCGCCCCCGGTCGGATGGTGCCGTCGGGCGCCGCCACGGTCTCGAGCGTCCGGACCACGGTGGTCCCGACCGCCCAGACGCGCCCACCGGCCTCCCGTCTCCGGTTGATCAGCCCCGCCGTCTCGTCGCTCACTCGGTACGCCTCCGCGTGCATCCGATGATCCGCGAGGTCATCCACTTCCACCGGCTTGAACGTGCCGGGGCCGATCTGCAGGTCGAGCGTGGCGAGCGCGGTGCCCCGGCGCTTGACGCGCTCCAGCAGCTCCGGTGTGAAGTGCAGCCCCGCGGTCGGCGCGGCGACGCTGCCGTCGTGCTCCGCGTACACCGTTTGGTAGCGTTCGCGGTCTTCGGGTCGAGGGAGGCGCCGTATGTAGGGCGGGAGCGGCACCTCACCGTACTTGGCGAGCGTGGCCGCTGCATCGAGCTGGCCGACGAACTTCACGCGCCGGAGCCCGCCGCCCAGAACCTCGACGATCTCCACCGCACTGTCGTCGCCGAAGGTCACGCTCCGTCCCGGCTTGAGCTTGCCGCCCGGATGCCCCATCGCGATCCAGCTGCCGTCGGGCAGCTCGCGGACGAGCAAGAGCTCTGCCTTCCCGCCTGACCCGCGCATCCCGCGTAGTCTCGCCGGTATCACCCTTGAGACGTTGAGGACCAGCACGTCCTCCGGCGCCACCAGCTCCACGAAATCCGGGAAGTGCATGTGCCGGATACCGCCGATCGACCGGTCCACCACCAACAGCCGGCTCGCGGTGCGGTCGGGGAGGGGATCTTGCGCAATGAGATCGGGTGGGAGGCTGTAATCGAAGTCGGAGGTATGCATGTGAAAACGCGGAAGTCGGAACGCGGAACGCGGAACAGATGGTCGTGCTCCTGCTCCGCGTTCCCACTTCCGCGTTCCGCGTTCAGGTGTCGAACATCGTCGGCTGTTCGGCGCTCCGGGGCGGCGTGAAGCCGAAATGCCGGTATGCGGATCCCGTGGCGCACCGGCCACGCGGCGTGCGGGCAAGAAACCCCTGTTGCATCAGGAACGGCTCGTACACCTCTTCGAGTGTGCCCGGGTCCTCACCCACCGCCGCGGCGATGGTCGTGAGTCCCACCGGCCCGCCCTCGAACTGCTCGATGATGGTTTTCAGGATCCGGCCGTCCATATCGTCGAGCCCGAACTCATCCACGTCGAGTCGTTTCAACGCTTCCGCGGCGACCTGGGCGGTGATCTTGCCCCCCGCGCGCACCTGCGCGTAGTCGCGCACCCGCTTCAGGAGCCGGTTCGCGACCCGCGGTGTGCCCCGGCTGCGGCGGGCGATCTCGGCGATGCCCGCAGCGTCGGCGGGGACGTCGAGGATGCCGGCCGAGCGACTGATGATCTGGGCAAGGTCGTCGGGCGGATAGTAGGCGAGCCGCTCCACCAGGCCGAACCGCGCGCGCATCGGCGGTGTCAGGAGGCCGAACCGCGTCGTGGCGCCGATCAGGGTGAACCGCTCCAGCGACATGGGGATCGTCTGGGCGTGCGGACCTTCGGCGATCCTCACGTCTACGCGGTAGTCCTCCATCGCGGGGTACAGGAACTCCTCGAGCACCGGCCGCAGCCGGTGTACTTCGTCGATGAACAGGATGTCCCCCGGTCCGAGCGAGGTGAGGAGTCCAACGAGATCGCCGGGGCGCTCGAGCACGGGGCCGGACGTGGTGCGGATGTTGACGGCCAGCTCCTTCGCCATGAGGAGGGCGAGGGTGGTCTTCCCCAGCCCGGGCGGGCCAAAGAACAGCGTATGGTCGAGCGGCTCGCGCCGCTGCTTCGCCGCGTCGATCGCGATCTGCAGCGATTCCTTCACCTTCGCCTGGCCGACGAACTCGTCCAGCCGGGACGGGCGGAGCGCGGCATCGGTCAGCCGCTCGTCGGGGAGGGCGTCGGGCGTGGTGACCTGGGTCCGGGAGTGGGAGGTCACGACGCCCTCGTAGTACGCGAGTGAACTCGCGGCTCGGCAGTGCCCGTAAACGGGCGCTTCGTGTCGGGGCTCACGCCGGTTTACCGGCACTGCCGAGTCGCGGCTTCAGCCGCGCAGGGACGCGGACGCAGGCCTTCACGCCGCTTTGCCTTTCCCCAGCGGCCGCGCCCGCCACCGCACCGGGCGCGCGTCCCGCTCGAGTGCGTGGCGGGTATGGCAGGTGACGCACTCGTCCGTCGCCCGGGTCGCGGTGTCGGGCACCAGGGTACGGTTGGTCGAGCCGCAGCGCGTACAGATCCATTCAGCCGTTGTGGCCATCGTTATCCGTGGGTGAGCAGTTGGAGCGCCCGACGCACCAGCGTCTCCGTGTCCCCGCCGCCGTCTGCGGCGAGCGCCTGGCGCAGCGCGCCGTCCGCCTCGGCGGTCGCGTACCCGAGCCGCTCGAGGGCGTGCAACGCCGCCTCGGCGGCTCCTCGCGCGCCGCCCCTACCGGTCGGACCCGCGCCTGCTTCGGCAAGCTCATCAAACTCGCCGAGCTTGTCGGCCAGTTCAAGCGCCAGCCGCTCCGCCGTCTTCTTTCCGATGCCCGACACCGATGCCAGCAGCGCGATGTTCCGCTCCTTCACTGCCCGCGCACCGCGCTCGACTCCCAGGGCCGACATCAGGGCGATCGCGATCTTCGGCCCCACACCGCTCACGCCGATCAGCCGCTGGAAGAAGCGTCGCCCGGCCTCGTCGTGAAAACCGTATAGCGACCAACCATCCTCCCGCACGACGAGCTCGGTCGCGAGGCTCACCGCCTCGCCTACCCCGGGCAGTCGCTCCATCACCCCCAACGGGACGACGATCTCGTAGCCCACCCCGCCTGGGGTCTCGATCATCACGCGATCGGCCTGCTTCGCGGCGAGCCGGCCCGAGACCTGCGCGATCACGACCGGAGGATGTGCGTGAGCGCCACGGCCACGCCGTCCGCGGCGTCCGCGGGTTTGGGCGCGTCCTTGAGCCGCAGCAGCCGGGCGACCACGCGTCCCACCTGCGCTTTGGGGGCGCCGCCCGCGCCGACGACCGTCTTCTTGATGGTCGCCGGGGCATACTCGGCAATCACGAGTCCTCCCTGCTCGGCGGCGAGGAGCACGACCCCGCGCGCGTGGCCGAGCACGAGCGTGGTGTGCACATTCTTATGGTAGAAGGCGTTCTCCAGGGCGAGGATGCCGGGGTGATGGCGCGTGATCAGCTCGGTGATGTACTCGTGCAGCGCGCGCAGGCGTTGGGGCAACGGGCTCCGGCCGGCCAATCGGATCACGCCGCACTCGACCAGCCGCCCCAATCCGGAGGCGCCGTTCCCGGTTTCGATCACTCCGTAGCCGGTGACCGACGTCCCGGGGTCGACGCCCAGCACCCTCACGCTATGCCGTCGCCGCCGCCAGGGCCTCGGCGTCGATGTCGAAGTTCGAGGAGACCTTCGCGACGTCGTCCATCTCTTCCAGCGCTTCGATCAGGGCGAGCAGGTGCTTCGCGTCCTTCCCGTCCACTTTCACGGTGCTCTTGGGGAGCAGGGCGATCTCGGCCGTCTGGACCGCGATCTTCTTGGTCTTCAGCCGCTCGGTGATCTGGTGCAGCTGGCCTGCGGGTCCCGTGATCAGAAAGACGTCGCCGTCGCGCACCATGTCGTCCGCTCCGGCATCGAGCGCCGCCTCCATGACCGTGTCCTCGTCGGCGCGGGTGGCGTCCACCGTGATCTGGGCCTTGCGATCGAACATCCACGCCACGGAGTTCGCGGCGCCGAGGTTGCCGCCGAAGCGCTGGAAGACGTGGCGAATCTCGGCGACGGTGCGGTTCGGGTTGTCGGTGGTGGCTTCGATGAGCAGGGCCGCGCCGCCGGGCCCGTAGGCCTCGTAGGCCACTTCGTCGTACGTCACGCCCTCGAGCTCGCCCGTTCCCTTCTTGACGGCGCGCTCGATGTTGTCGAGCGGCATGTTCTCGGCCTTGGCGGCGTCGATCGCGGTACGGAGCCGGGCGTTGCCCCCGGGGTCGCCGCCACCCTGTTTGGCGGCGATCGTGATCTCACGGATCAGCTTGGTGAACAGCGCGCCGCGGCGCGCGTCCGTGACGGCCTTTTTCCGCTTGATCTGCTTCCATTTGCTGTGGCCGGCCATGGCTCTAACCTACAGCTTTCACCGATCAGGGTCGAGCATATCCTCGAATCGCATCCAGCGCCGGTAGAAGTACAGATCCACGAACCCGGTTGGCCCGTTGCGGTTCTTCAGGACGATCAGCTCGGTCGCCCCGTCCACGCCGTGGCCCGGGTTGTACATCTCCTCCCGATAGATCCCGAGCACCACGTCGGCGTGCTGCTTGATCGCGCCCAGGTGCCCGAAGTCGTCGAGCGCGGGTCTCGCGTTCGGGCGCTTGGCGTCGAAGCGCGGCAGCTGCGATACGACGACGAGGGCCACCTGGCGCTCGAGCGCCAGCGCCTTGAGGCGCTGCAACACCAGGGCCAGATCTTCGTCCTGGGTCGAGCGCGCCACGCCCCGCGGCGACGGGACGAGCTGGAGGTAGTCCACCACCACGAGCCCGAGCCCCCGCAGCGAATCGAGCCGCTCGGCCGCCGTCTCGAAGTCTCGGGCCGCGAGCGGCAAGGCGGTGAGGGGGAGGTCGCGCAGCCGCACCGCGGCCCCGCCGATGCCGGCGCGCGTCTGATCGTTGAGCTTCGCGCTCCGCAGCTCGTCCACGGTCGCGCGCCCTTCGATGGCCAGCGCGCGCTCCATCAGGCGCTCTTCGTCCATCTCGCCGGAGAGGAGGGCAACGCCCGTCCCCTGCTGCGCCGTGCGCACCGCCAGCCCGAGCGCGAGCGCGGACTTGCCGGACCCGATGTCGCCGCCCAGCACCACGAGGTCGCGGCGTCGCAGGCCACCACCCAGGATGCGGTCGATCGAGGGGAACCCGGTCGGCACGGTATCGCCCGGCACGTCGCCCGGACGCTGCTGGTCCACGCGGTCGACCAGCGATTCGAGCGAGGGACGGCGCTCAACTTTCCGTGGGGGCATGGGTTATAGATGTAGGCGTGCCGTTCGTGCGGCAACCGTAACTGCGTCTCCCGCCTCGGGACCGAGGACCTCGCGCGTCGGCGCGACCAGCTCCGACAGCACCAGCGCCGCGGCGGCGGGTGTGGCGGGCTCGAGGTGGTGACGCGCGGCGGCGAGGGCGCGTTTCAGGGGGCCGGGGAGGGCGAGGCTCGCGAGCCGCGCATCGAGCGCCTGGAGGCGACGCCGGTGATTCTTCCCCGACACGGGCTGCGGCGGCAGCAGCGCCTCGGCCGAGCGTACCACGAGCCACAGCGCGAACAGGCCCTCGCGTTTGGGCCCACGTACCGCGTCGGCGACCAACCCGATCAAGCGCTCCTCGGCGGGCGTGGTGGCGCGGCTCACGCGACGAGGCGCTCCACCGTGGCGGCCACCTCCTCGGGCGTGATGTCGGTGAGGCAGCGATGGTGGCCCAGCGGACAGGCCGCGGTGCCCGTGGACGAGCAGGGGCGGCACTCGAGCCCGCGCTCCAGCACGGCGGCGGGCGCCCGATAGGGGAAGAAGCCGAACTGCGCCACGGTGGGTCCGAACAGCGCGACGACGGGTGTGCCGACGCCCGTCGCCATGTGCATGACCCCGGTGTCGCCCGACACCACGACCCGCGCGCGCGCCAGCAGCGCGCCCGTCTCCTGGAGCGAGAACTCGCCGGCGGCGCTCACGATCGGGTTCCCGCCGCCTCCCTCGGCGACGAGCTGCTGCGCGAGCCCTCGGTCGTCGGGCCCCCCGACGACGACCGGCCGGTACCCGGCGGTCCCCAGCCGCTCCGCGAGGGCGCTCCAATGCGCGACGGGCCAGCGTTTGGTGGCGTGGGCGGCGCCGGGCGCGAGCGCCGCCAGCCGTGCCCCCCCCCCGAGCCCCCGCTCCGCGAGCCACCGCGCCGCCCGGTCCGTCGCGCCGGGACCCAGGCAGAACTCGGGGGGCCCGCCGTCGGGGCGAGTGTCGAGGCGGCGCGCGGCCTCGAAGTAGCGCTCGGCGACCGGCGAGGGCGCGCGTCGGCGGTAGGCGTCCAGCTTCGTGGCGATGAGCAGCGCGCGGGCCAGCTTGCGCTTGAAGTACCCGGACCAGCGGCAGTGCACGAGCAATCGGAGGCCCGCGCTGCGGACGCTGCCGTGCAAGTCGAGGCCGTGCGTCGGCGCGAGGGCGCGCAACCGGCGGGCGAGGTGCCGGATCGGCTCGCCGGGCTCGAGCGTCACGACGTCGGTAAGGCGCGGGTTGTCGGCTACCAGGGGCGCCATGGCGCGCTTCGTCACGTACACGAGCTTCGCCTCTGGGTGACGACGGGCGAGCGCGCGCACGAGTGGCGTGGTCAGCAGGATGTCGCCGATGGAGCTGAAGCGGACCAAGAGCACACACAACACGTTGCGAAATAAGTCCTGCGTTGCCCGGCTTCGCCAGTCGCCATTAGCTTTGGCCTATGGTGCGCCCGAAGACCATCCTCTGGGTGGATGACGAAGTCGAGGGACTCGCGGCGCACCGGCGCTTCCTCGAGGACCAGGGGTTCACGGTGGCCGCCGCGGCTCACGGCGACGACGCGCTCGCGCTGCTGCGGCGCCAGGCCTACAGCATCGTGCTGCTGGACGAACAGATGCCGGGGCGACGCGGCCTCGAGCTGATCGGCGAGATCCGGGCCCTCGACCCCGCCATGCCGGTCGTGATGGTGACGCAGAGCGAGGATGAGGGCACGCTGCGCGAGGCGATCGGGATCGAGGTGGACGACTACCTCGTGAAGCCGGTCCAGCCGCGCCAGATCCTCTCCGTGATCACGCGCCTGCTCGAAGGGGACCGCATCCGCCAGCAGCGCCTGGCCCGCGATTTCGTCACCCGGTTTCGCGAGCTCGAGGGGCGCCGGGGCGCGACCCTCGCATGGCGCGAGTGGATCGAGCTGGTCGCGGAGCTGGCGCGCTGGGAGGTCCGCTTGGGCGCCGCCAACGAGCCGGGCCTCTCGGAGGCCCTGCGGAGTCTGCAGCGCTCGCTGCGCAAAGACTTCGCCGAGTACGTCGCCCGGCAGTATCCGCGCTGGCTCGCCGGTCCCGAAGGCGACCGGCCGCCGCTCTCCGTCGATGTGGGCGCCGAGTTCCTCGTCCCCGTGCTGCGATCCACGGGGCGCGTGTTGTTCGTGGTCATCGACTGCCTGCGCCTCGACCAGTGGGAAGTCCTCCGCGACCTCGTGACGCCGCTGTTCGACGTGGAAGAGTCGCACTACTACAGCATCCTGCCTACCGCGACGCCGTTCGCGCGCAACGCGATCTTCTCGGGGCTCTTCCCCATGGAGATCGCGGCGCGCCATCCCGCCTGGTGGGGTCAAGCGTCCGACGAGGAGAGCCTCAACGCCCATGAGGGGGAGCTCCTGACGGAGCAGCTGCAGGAGCTGGTCGGTCAGCCCGTCGCGGTGCGCTACGAGAAGGTGTTCAGCTCGGGGGAGGGAGACCTGGCACGGCGGCTGCCCGCCCACCTCGCCCAGGACGGCGTCACGGCGCTGGTGTTCAATTTCGTAGATCAGCTCACGCACGGGCGCTCGGAGAGCGCGATCCTGTACGAGGTGGCGCGGGACGAGGCGGCGCTGCGCAGTCTCACCCGCACGTGGTTCGAGCGCTCGCCGGTGCTCGCGGCGCTCCAGGAGGCGGAGCGGCGGGGCGTGCCGGTGCTGCTCACCACCGACCACGGCTCCATTCACTGCGAGACCCCGGCGACGGTGTACGCCAAGCGCGACGCCACGGCGAACCTGCGCTACAAGTTCGGCGAGGACCTGAAGAGTGAGGACCCGGGGGCCGCGATTCTGGTCGAGGACCTCAAGGGCTTCGGCCTCCCCGGCATGGGACTCGGGGTCCGGCTGCTGCTCGCCACGTCGGACCGGTTCTTCGTCTATCCCACCAAGCTGCGCGAGTATCAGGCCCGGTATCGCGGATCGTTCCTGCACGGCGGCGTCACGCCCGAGGAAGTGATCCTCCCCGTCGCCCTACTCACCCCCCGGCGCGCGGGCGTCGCCCCGGCGGGAAAGGGGGGGGCGCGCTGAATGGGCCGTAGCGGCCGGCTCTTCCTGCTGGTCCGTCCCTACGCGCTCCTGTTCGTCGCCAATCTCGTAGCCACCTTCGTGGCGTCGGTGCTGGACGGCGCCACGTTCGTGCTGCTGATCCCGTTCTTGCGGACCCTGTTCGGCTTGGCGCCGCTTCCGGAGTTGGGCGGTTCGTCGGTGGAGCGCGTGCTCGCGGTCGTCGTCGGCCCGCTGCTCGCCGCGGGGTCGGCTCAGGGGGCGCTGCGGAACGTGGTGCTCGTGCTCCTCGCCACGCTGGCCCTCAAGAACGCGCTCACCTACCTGGCGGCGGTCTCGAGCGTGGTCATCCAAGAGAACGTGGTGCGCGACCTGCGCGTGCAGCTGTTCGGACATCTGCAAACGCTGCCGCTCGGCTTCTTCCAGCGGACGCGCGGCGGCCAATTGCTCTCCCGCGTCATCAACGACACCGACCAGGTGAAGACGGTCGTCACGGCGGCCCTGGCGTCCCTGATGCAGAACGTCTGCGTCCTGGTCGTCTACGTGGCCATTCTCGTGGGGCTGTCCTGGCGGCTGACGCTCGTCGCGATCGTGTGCGCGCCGTTGCTGCTGCTCATCGTGCGCCCGGTCGTCGGCCGAGTGCGCCGGCGCTCGCGTGAGCAGGCGGACCAGCGGGGGGAGCTCACG